>Ga0209166_10000048_pt1 | contig 162624 bp, 137 predicted proteins | sample Coa_R1_3_FD_187151 | JGI IMG/M metagenome (GOLD analysis project Ga0209166, IMG submission 187151) | Surface soil microbial communities from Centralia Pennsylvania, which are recovering from an underground coalmine fire - Coalmine... | ecosystem: Environmental > Terrestrial > Soil >... | reverse complement strand
TCGGGCATTCTGATGGAGGTCCATTCGTCTCTCTCCCCAAGAAGCGGATTGGTTCGCACCTTCAGCTTCTCCGGTTTGAGTTGAATGGACTATTCACTTCTAAGGAACAACGTGTTGAAAGATCACACCTAGCCCCTGCTCCGTAGCCACTGATCACTAGCCACTGATCACTAGCCACTGATCACTAGCCACTGATCACTAGCCACTGATTCCTGATCCCTGACCCCTAGTCCCTGATCCCTGGCCCCTGCTTCTCAAAACCACCAGGACCACAACCAGTCCACACAAGTGTGCGTCATCGTCGAGGCCGGCACGCGGCGGTTTTCGCGCCAGGCGCGTCCATAAAAGATTCCCGCAATTGTGGCCAGCAAAACGTAGCGCCAGTTGAAGTGCGCGGACCGCTTGTTGAAATGGGATAGGCCGAACAGTACCGAGGCCGTCAGAAGGGCCGAGGTGCGCCCCATTCGGCGTTCCAGGAAGTTTTGTACCCAGGCGCGAAAGAATAATTCTTCCGGCACCGCCACGAAAACAAAAATGCCGATCCACGTAAGCAGAGCTTTGCCCACGGGCGGCGTGTTCGCGTGCGGGTGGATGAATCCCAGGGCAAGCCCGCCAACAATGACTAAGGGTGCGAAGAAAACAAGCTCGCGCAAGCCGGTCTTCCAATCGCTCCCGCGAAGGTGGAAGTCAAACCCTGTTCCGCTCAATCGGCGAATCCCGAGAAACGCATACAACCCGGCGTCTACCAGCAGCAGATTGCCCCACCCACGCAGACCCCGGAGCCAAGCCACATCGAACCAACGCAGATCCACAGCCAGTCCGAGGGTCAGCAGGATCAGCGCGTCCCTCCAGTTACCGCGCTGCTCGGGATCGACGCGGGCAGCCTGCGCCAGCAGCAATGCCATCATCACCGGAAGGAAGACATAGAGAGCCAACCATTGCGAGTGAAACTGATGCGCTGAAACCGAGAGGATGACGTAAGGCACAGCGCACAACGATGGAATGCCGAAGCGCATCCACGCCGGCCAGCCTGCAATCGTGCGCGCCACACGCTCGCCGGCAAAGCCGAACGCCACTGCAGGGATCAACTCGATGGCTAACACGATGAGGGCGAGCGGCGAGGCATTGGACATGAGCCCATCTTATCGGCGCCCAAGCCCGTGGTCGAATTCCAACGGGGGCTCGATCGCCGTTGTGAGCAGCGCCCTTGTGTGGGGCGGCATTGCGGACTAAAATTCCCGTCGAATCGCCATCAGGAGGCTTCTATGGCAGTAACTCCGCTCCCGCCAGTATCTGCGAATACCTCTTCATCTCCCGCAGCACCGCCCATGTCGGAAGGCGCGCGCATTGTGAATACATTTATCGCGCCATCCAAAACCTTCACCGACCTGCGGCGCAACGCCAGCTGGTGGGGACCATGGATCGTGATCTCGATCTTCTCGCTGATATTCATTTACTCCATTGGAAAGCAGGTTGGGTTCGAGCAAGTCAGCAAAAATCAGATTGAGCACTCGAAACGGGCCGATCAGTTTGACAAGTTGCCGGCGGACCAGCAGGCAAGACAATTGCAAGTTTCCACCAAAATCGTTGGATTCTTTGCCTATGGCAGCCCCGCGCTGATCCTGCTGTACTTTCTGATCTCGACGGTTGCGTTATGGGCGACTTTCAAAGTGGGCGTGTCAGCCGAGACCACGTTCGGGCAAGCCTATGCGATTGTGATGTACGCCGGACTTCCCGGAGTTATAGGAGCAATCCTTGGCACCATTGCTTTGTTCGCGGGAGTAAACCCGGAAGGTTTCGACATTAACAATCCCGTCGGGACCAATCTTGGCTACTATCTTGATCCGGAGACGACTGGAAAATTTGTGCGCGGCATGGCGTCAGCGCTGGATGTCACTAGTATCTGGACGGTCATCCTTATCGGTATCGGATTTGCGTGCACCAGCAAGGTAAAGCGGTCGACCGCGATCACGATCGTGGCTGTGTGGTACATCGCCTACAAACTCATCACTTCTTCGCTTGCTTCGTTGGGGTAAGTGTCCGAGTCAATCACGGACGGCAGAGTCAGCCCGCGATGGACTCGATGGCGCGCACTAGCTCTGGCGGCAGCTTTAAGTCGACGCTGGCGAGGTCCTGACGCATGTGCTCGAGGCTCGACGTGCCAGTGAGCGGTAGAATTCCGATGGCTCGCGCGAAACTGAATACGACCTGCGCGGGAGTGGCGTTCAGTTTGGCCGCAAGGTCGACAAAAGCCGGGTGCCGGAGGACCTCGGGATTTGCGGTCAGCAGCGAGAATCCCTGGTAGATAATATTGTGCTGGTTGCAGAACGAGCGCACCTCGCGATCCCATCCGAAGCGGGCAAAGCAGCGGTTCTGCAGCAGAGCAGGAAGTTCGGCGCCGTTTGCCTGCATCTGCTCGAGATGCTGCAGGGAAACGTTGCTGACCCCCAACAATCTGGTGCGACCGGCATCGCGCTCGTTTCGCATCGCCTCGCATACTTCCGCGTCGGCGTCGCCCCATTCGCTGGACGAAGGCCCGTGCAGCACAAAGCTGTCGACATGGTCGGTGCCGAGATGCTCCAGCGAAATAGCCAGCGATTGAGTCACCTGCTGCGAAAGCGCGGCGGCCGGATCATAGGGCAGGCGATGGTCTTGCCCTCGCTGGTAGGTGAATTTCGTCTGCAGGAATAGATCGCCACGGGTCACGATGCCCGTTCGATAGGCCGCTGCCAGTCCCTCGCCAACGCCGATTTCGAAGTAGTGGCGGCGCTGGTTGGCGGTATCGATTCCACGGAAACCGGCGCGCAGTGCCAACTCCGTTAATGCCGCGGGGCGCTCCTCTTTCCAGGCGGTTCCGTAAAGGAAAGGGGGAATGGAATTTGCTTCGGACATGTGCCATTGTGCCACGGCGGCGCTGAATCCCGATCTTCTGCAGCGGTTCGCAGCTTGCTCATTCGCGTCCAGGCAAATACCTGAGTAAAATAGGGGCAACAAAAAAAGCGTGGGAGAAAGACAACTTATGAAACGTTTATTTGCGATTTTCCTGGTTTGCGCGGCGACCACCGTTTTTGCGCAGGAAAAAAATCCGGTCACCTCGGCGGTCAAGGAGATGTTGCCGCGGCAATCCAAGAACATTCTGGCGGCAGCCGAAGAAATGCCTGCCGACAAATACTCCTACAAGCCCACGGAGCAGCAGATGTCCTTTGGCGATCTGGTCCTGCACATTCTTGGAACCAACGACACGCTCTGCTCAAAAATAGGAGAGATGCCGGAGCCTAAACCTGCAGCACCGCTGAAGGAAACCGATGGAAAGGAAAAACTGGTCGCGGCGCTGAAGGCGAGTTTCGATTTCTGCACGACTGCGCTGGCGAAAGTGGATGACACCAAGCTGGGCGATGAAGTCGAGCTATTCGGCGGCCGAAAAGGATCGCGGGCCGCGGCTTTGATCATCCTGGCCAGTTCCTGGTCCGATCATTACGGCGCCGAGGCGATGTATTTGCGATTGAGCGGATTGCTGCCACCTACGGCTCACCCGAAGAAATAGCCGGTTCAGCTTAGCTTCCCTTAGTCACAACCCAGGAACGAACGCGGCGGATGACGGATTGCGGCGCGTCCGCCTCCAACTCGACCGCGCCATCCTGATATTTTCGGGAGTAAATCCGCGCCCGCGCCTCCAGCAGGGCCAGCATCTTCCCTTCCTGCTGCGGCACGCGCAGATGTACGCGGCTCACCTGATCTTCTTCGATCATCTTGTCGATGCGCTCCAACAAGGTTTTCAGGCCGGTGCCTTCGATAGCGGAAACGTATACGGCTTTGGAATTCTCGCGAGCGGCGTCGGCCTGTAACGATTTGGCAACTTCTTCATCGAGCAGATCGACCTTGTTCATGACCCGCAGTCGCGGCTTGTTCTCGGCTTCCAGTTCCTTCAGCACAATCTCCACTTGCGCATCTTGCTCGGCGGAAAGCCGGCTGCTCGCGTCCGAGACGTGCAGGATCAGCGACGCACGCTGCACCTCCTCAAGCGTGGCGCGAAACGCGGACACCAGGGTGTGAGGCAGATTGCGGATGAATCCCACGGTGTCAGACAACAGCACCTTCCGCTTCGAGGGCAAATCCACGCCGCGGATCGTTGGATCGAGAGTCGCAAACATTTTCGGGGAAGACAACACTCCAGCCCGCGTCAGGGCATTAAACAGGGTTGACTTGCCGGCATTGGTGTAGCCGACCAGGGCCACGGTCGCGACCGGCGCCGATTCCCGCCGCTGCCGCTGTTGCGTGCGAATCCGCCGCACGTTCTCGATTTGCTGTTCCACATGACGCACCCGGCGCGCGATCTTGCGCCGGTCGGTTTCCAGCTGCGTTTCACCGGGACCGCGCGTTCCGATGCCGCCGCCGAGCTGCGACATCTCGATTCCGTGACCCGCCAGGCGAGGCATCATGTAATGCAATTGCGCCAGTTCCACCTGCAACTGGCCTTCGCGCGTTCGCGCATGGCGGGCAAAAATATCGAGGATCAGTTGGGTTCGATCAATGACTCTGCGCTGGACGATTTTTTCTATATTGCGCTGCTGCGAAGGACTGAGATCATGATCGAACAACAAAATGTCGGCATTGACCGACGCGGCCGCACCCGCGATCTCTTCCAGCTTGCCCGCGCCAATCAGCGTAGCCGGATCAGGACGATCCCGACGTTGCAGAAGTTCTCCCACGACCTGGGCGCCAGCGCTCTCGGCCAGCGTGCGCAGTTCTGCCAAAGATTCGTCTGCATCAAATTCGGGGATCCGGGGCTTGCCATTGGATCGGGATGAACCAGGCGCGCCATCCTTCCGCGTGGTCTGCGATGCCGCAACGCTCTCGGCCGCATCGCGCGCCGCTGCTGCCTGGGCCGTAACACCGCCCTTTGCGCGCCGGCTGCGCACATCCAGACCTACCAGGAAGGCGCGCTCGCGCTGCGGTTCCCGAGGAGCGGGGACACGTCCGCCTGCACGCGCCGTGTCGCGGGATTTCTTGCGGTGAGAGCTTCGCAAACCGAGAAAGCCTGTCTTTACCCTTCGGTGCCTGAGGCACTGGCCGCCGCCACCGGCGTTACCGCCGTCGCGGCCACCTTCTCCGGATGAGCCACTGAGGACACATGCGTCGACGCGACCCGTCCCATGACCACGGTCGAGATCGCGTGCTTGAAGATGAGTTGCTCCTGACCGTTCGCCTCCAGCACCACGGAGTACTTGTCGAAGGAGCGGATGCGGCCCGTCAATTTCACCCCGCTGAGCAGGTAAATGGTGATGCTTGCTCGCTCTTTGCGGGCCGTGTTAAGGAAGGAATCCTGAATGTTCTGCGCCGGCTTATTGCTGTCCATAGCCGATCTCCTTGGTTGTGAACTGCGAACTTTCCAGCCTGCCAGTCCACAGGCGCTTCTTGGACCGGCTCAAATCCACAGCATGTTCCTGGAACCTTCCCGCAGCCACAGGAACAAGGGGGGCAACCTCGCTGCGAGCGCTGGACCTCCGCACTGCGCTACAGCGGGTCAGATGTATGTACCATACGGCGATCCGCGGCGCTTTTCAACCGGGAAGTTACCTCATGATCGTTATGTATTGACAGCACGGGCAGGCGAAGCGCAGACTTTCCCTCGACTCGAGGAGCCTGGGACTCTTTCGAGTATCTTCCCTTTCAAAAGAAAAGCCTTATTCTGTCTTTGATCGAACGACCGCTAAGCCTGCTTTGCCGATTACATAACCTATCGCTGCAGTAAGCCGGAGGAGACTCGATGCATCACTTCGTTCACGCAGCAGCAGCCTTCTTTGTAGCACCCACAATCACGGGCGCAGAAGCCACACAGTTGATTCTGCGCTGGTTCCACTTTCTGGCCGGGATCCTGTGGATCGGCCTGCTCTATTTCTTTAACCTGGTGAACGTCCCATTTATGAAGAAAGTGGACGCCGCCGAGAAACCCAAGGTTCTGCAGAACATGACCTTGCCCGCCCTGAACTGGTTCCGCTGGAGCGCGCTGCTGACGGTCTTCTTCGGCTTCTGGTATTGGGCGCAGTTTTACGTAGGACCGGATGCCATGCGGCAGGGCGTCAGTGCAGCCCGGGCCATCGGATTCTTCCTGTCCCTTTGGCTGCTGGTATGGTTCCTGCTCTTCATTGTGATCCGGAAGATGGTACCCAGCGGCTACGTGCTCGGCATCCTCACGATCATTCTGGTTTATGCGGCGGGCTGGCTCTTCGTGAACCGCACCCCAGTTGGCGGAGACGACAATCACGTCCTCTGCATCGGCGTAGGCGGCGGGATGGGCATTGTGATGCTGTTTAACGTTTGGGGCATCATCTGGCCGAACAACAAGAAGATCATTCGTGGGACATTAGCGGGCACGCCTCCCGCGAATGCGGCAGTCCTGGCGCGGCAGGCATTCCTGGCCTCGCGGACAAACTTCTTCTTGTCGGTACCGCTGCTGTTCTACATGGCCGCCAGTTCGCACTTTGCGAGTACGGTGATCGTCGGGAAGTAGCCCGAGGGAGTGTAAGTTGTGGCCCACACTGCGGCTTATGTCGTGGGCTGCAGCTTTTTTGGACGGAAATTTTTATTGTCGTTTTCTATTGTGCAGACTATGCTTGCTCGCCAGGCACTGCACCCCACAAACAAAAAAAAGGAGGAGGTCGTATGTTGAGTAAGCTTGCAGCTGTGTTGTTTATGGTGACGCTCGTCTTTTCGCTGTCGGCCCCAGGCTTCGCCAAGGATAAAACGAAGCAGGATCGGGTAGAGGGCCGGATCGTCCGAAGCGATAAGGATAAATCCAATCTCACGGTCCATTCGGTTAGAACCAATACTGATGTAACCGTTAGCTATGATGCAAACACCAAGTGGGTCAGTCAACATCATGGTGACAAGACCGCGATGACCATTGACTCCAGCGAAGTCAAAGACGGTGATTATGTGATTTGCCGGGGCTCTTACGGGGACAAAGGAATGTTCAACGCTACGAGCATTTCCAAGCGGCTTTCCCATTCATCCCAGTAGCATTTGGTAAAGATCTGCTTGGAATTGTGGTCAGGAAATGCCCGGTTGATTCCGGGAGCGACGGGCTGTGCTTGCGCAACCGGGCTGGCGGTCGCATCATAATAGACCGCCAGAAATGCAGCGAACTTGAGCTCGGTGCCACCCGCAAGCTGAGGACGGCACAAAAAAGAAGGGAGCCGGAAATCCGGCTCCCTTTCTGCTAAGGGATTAACGTTACCAAGTGAACTTCGCCGCAAGGCGAATGTTGCGCGAGATCTGCCACTGGTTGGGCACACCGTATTGTGAGTGCAGCGGTACAGCGGACCCTGTGATCGCCGCTTGCGGATCGTACCCCGTTTCAACCTGTTGGTAGAAACTAGCGCCCCCGAATATTCCGTACTGGAGCAGCGCACTCGGAACGTAGTCTGAGTTGAGCCCCTGCCAGTACGCAACGACGGAGTGCTGGTTGAGCAGGTTGATAGCCGTGGCGCTAAAGGTCAACTGCTGAGCTTCATTGTTCTTATTGACCTTGAAGCTGTGCGCGAGATTGAGGTTGGTCTGGGTGTACCAAGGCGTGCGCTTGGCATACACGCTGCCTAGAACCGTATTCCCGGTGGTCGGGTCAACGCTGGCGTTCACCCAGTTGCCGCGACCCCAGATGTACGTCCCTTCGATCGCGCCCCCTACACCCAAGCCGATATCCGCCCACGAGCTGACCGGACTGCCTTGGTAGGCCGTCTGGAAGAGCCCGATCGTTGTGGTTCCAGCCTTCCAGGGTCTGGTGTAATAAACGTTACCCTTGAGGGCGTTGGGACGATCGGTCGGCAAAGGCCCATTGCCAGACTGGCCGTTGTACTTGAAATAATAGAACGGCTCGTCAAAGGCACGGGTCGTGTCCGGCGAGTTGCGCCCAGTGGCGCCACCGTCGATCTGGTCGGTAGTGGTCAAGCCCGTGTAGTTGCCCCACAGGCTGCTCCACGTATAACTGAACATACCAGCCCAACCGTGGCTGGTGGTTTTGGTGAGGCGGAACTCCAGACCATCATAGTTACGTACAGCTTCAGGGTTGTTCGGGCATCCCGTGCAAGTACCAAACGGGGTAGCGGGATTGCCGTTGAACGCGGGAACGCCTGGTCCGTAAGCAGCACCCAGACCAGTCAGGAAATTCGCATAACCATTAAGGGTTTTGTTCACGCCTTGGCCAGGGTTGACAATGGTGTAGATTTCGAAAGCACTCGGATCGGCCAACGAAGCATCCTCAATGACGTGGTCGAGACGGCGACGGTCATAGCGAGCCTCAAATGCCCAATCGTGCGCGATCTGGTAGTCCATGCCAGCGACGTACTCGTGCTGACGGTACGGTTTGACGCCAGGAGCGACCGGTTCCTCGGGACGGAAGTTCGTATTCTCAATCAGCGAAATGCCGGTGCGAGCGTCCGTCAGGGCCGTTGGAACCGTGCCCGTACTAAATGTCGCTCCCACGTTAGACGGGGCTGTCGGACAAGCGCGGCCCTGCGCGTTGGCAGTGAAGTTGAGGTCCGTGGGCAGGAAGCCAGCGGCTGTCCCATCTGGACCGAGTGGATAGGAGCATTCATCCCAACCCTGCGCACCAAAGGAGGTTTGGGCCAGCAGCAGCTTCATGACATCGTTGATAACACCGTAGCTGCCGAAAATTTTCAGCTTTCCGTTCCGGGAACCCCATGCGGCTCCCAGACGCGGTTCGATTTTATCGCTCCAGTTGAAGTTGATGGCCCGAATGGATGCGATTCCGATTCCCGGAGGAGCGGGCAGGTTTTCTTTCTCCACGCGCAGGCCGAGATCGAGAGTTAGACCACGACCGATGGTCCAGGAATCCTGCACGAACAAGGCATGGTTGTGATCGATGGCAGGCACCACTTGGCCAGCCGAGTTTTTCAAGATGGTTGAGAAATCTGAATTGGTGACATAGCCGTACTCGCCGGCACAGAACGGAGTAGTTCCTGGAATGAGTCCAGTGTCAATGGGATCCCATGCGCCTTCCAATCCAGATCCAGGGCTCGGGGGTGGCGGCGGGTTTCCCACAGTGCCCGACGTCGCAGGCGATCCGCAATTCGCGCCACCGAAAGCTGTGCCCGGTCCATATCCAACACCCGGAGCGGCCCCGACAAGTACCTCGGGGATGTTCCCGTGCTGATTAATTACGTTCCAGAGACGATTGAACTGGTAGCCCGCCTTTATGTTGTGCGTGCCCCACCAGCCACCCTTGAAGAAGGCGACATCCTGGTTGAACTGAGTGTGCTTGCTGGCATTGAACTCGGTAAAGCCGGTCTTATGCGGAGCCGTGGCTTCGCCACCCACCGCACTGGCAAGGTACGCAGGATAGGGTTTGCCAGCGTTATCATTTTGGCCCGACGGTACATTGTTAAACACCAAGTCAACACCGGTGGTTGGCCAACCAAAATCGTGGTAATTAGTGAAAAAATAGCCGAAGCGCGTAGTAGCCACGATCTTCGGAGTCAGGCTGATATCGGCGCCGAAGTTGTACGTCGAGTTCGGCTGCGAGAAGCCCAGTCCATGCGAATATCTGGTCAGTGGGCTGAAGATATCCGTATTCAGGAGACCGTTTCGATCGTCCGCTCCAGGCAGGTTGACGCCGCTCTCGCGTTGATATTGATAGAGCCACGAAGCGAAGACGCGGATCTTCTGAGTCAGTGTGGCATCCAGCCGCGCCGTACCATAGTACTGTTGGATGTCCTGATTAAATAACTGATTGCCCAAGGTGGCATTCGGGCAGGAGTTATAGACAGGGGACGTCGGGTCGAAACAAGCCGCCGGCCCAAAGTTCACGCTGCGCCCAATTGAGGTATAGAGTGGCTCGAAACCGGCGAAGAACCAGAGGCGATCCTTCATGATCGGACCGCCAATCGTCACGCCAGGCTGAACGTAGCGGTAATGGTCTCTTTTGGGCAAGTACGTCTGCGAATCCGCCTCGCCTTGGACATTGGTTGTGGGAAGCGGGTCATAACGCACAATGCCATTCGGAGATCCGTCCATGCCGGCGGATTCATAACTTCCGAACAATGCACCGTGGAAGGCGTTGCTGCCCTTCTTCATAACGACGTTGACAACGCCGCCCAGAGCACCGCCATAAGCCGCTTCGATGCCCGAAGTCTTTACTTGTACTTCCTGAATGAAGTCGAAAGGAACGTTAGCTTGGGACGCGCCACCAGAGACGTTCTCTGTGTCCTGCCCCTCTACCAGGTAGGAACTTTCTGAATCGGCTGCGCCGCCGATTTGGAAACCAACATTAAAACCGTTGCCGCTGCTGCCGGGCAGGGAGCCGCCATTGCCTCCCGCGGCGCCGCCCAATGGTTCATCACGAGCCATCGGCGCAAACTGAATTACCGACTGGAAGCTGTAACCGTGAGGAGTGTCCTGCAGGACATCACTCGTCAGGTTGGTCTGGTTCGTAGTCGTGGTGACGTCAATCACCGGTGCCGCGCCCGTAACTTCGACCACTTCGGCAGCGGTGCCAACCTCCAACGTTAGGTCTAAGGTGGGCAGGTGACCGATTTCGATGTTTACACCCTCACGCTTTACGGTCTTGAAATTCTTTGCCGAGGCAGTGATGGTGTACGTCCCCGGCGCCAGGTTGGCAAAGCGGTAGTACCCGCTGGAATCTGTGTCCAGAGACTTGCTACCCGCCAAGCTCGATCCTGTGACGACGACGTGGGCACCCGCGACCACCGCGCCGCTGGCATCCTTTACTGTGCCCTGCAATCCGCCCGTGGTTTCCTGGGCGAACACGCACATGCCGGACAGCAACAAGGCCGTACCTACCAATAGAGCAAAAAGCCTCATTGATCTGCTAAATCGCATTTCCTGCCTCCTTAGAAATTTTCGCTTGCGCGGAATCGAATCTAGCGCCTGACAGTGTTTCCCTGGGTACAAAGGCGCGATCCGATGGAATTGCAACCCGTTGGAACCTCTAAATTGAACTTGTGAGAGCTGGGAACTTAGAACAACTGCCACTGAAACGTCCGTCTAACGCGGACTTCATCATTCACTTTCTTACCGATTCACGCTCAAAATGAATCCGGAGCACACAGATAATGTCGGACACAATGCAAGTGCAACTCTTAATCCAAACACGCGCCTGATACAACAGGCTTGTTTTCAATGGTTTAGTGTTGCATCGCGGAAAGTCTTTACGGAAATTGGTAGAAATATAAACGGGTCCGTATGACATTTCGTAGATTTAGCGAGTTGGAAGAGCTGAGTGAGTCGGGTTATCGGCGACTTTTGACCTGTCGTGGAGCCACTTCGCCCGGTGCCAGCACGCGCCGCACGATCAGAGTGTTTAGCTTGTATTTGTGTTCTGTTATGTTTCCCGCATCGTCCTTCAGGCGCAGGATGAAAACGGGCAATGTCCCTTCTTTGTCGAAATCCTCGTGCGTCACGGTCACTGGCAACACGCCGTCGACACCGTGCTCCCGATAGGCCGTTTCGTACCGATGTTTTCGAACGTTCCAGGTAAAGACCCGGACCTGGTCATAGTCGTACGGCGCGCCGTCGTGGGGGTCGGTCAGAAGACAGAGGTATTGCGGGACCTTCTTGTCTCCGTCTTGCACTTCGTTCAGTGTAAAAAAAGCGACAAAGCGCTGGCCTTCGGCGTATTGGGCAATGTCGAGGGGAACATCGACGTCCACCATGCGCGAGAGCACCCAACCGGCGCGGCCCTGGTCGTCGCGCACCAACCACCAGTCTTCGAGCGCGGGACCTGCAGGAGCCTTGCCTTTTACGGCGACGGGCTTGGGTGGCGGAGCGGCGCCAGGCTGCTTTTCCGCCGTCGCGCGCTGCAAAATGACGACTTTGGCGCCCGAGGCCAGCTGGTACAGGTGCTCGCTGTCGCGTCCCGGAGAGAGGTGCAGATTGGTATCGTTCCGCAGGACTCCTGGGGCCTGCACGGGGTCACTCTGGTGGTCTCGTGTGAGTTTCTGGAGGCCGTCGAAAGTTTTCTGGTCCACAAGAAAGCGCTGCTCGATCCAGCCCTCCAGGCCGGCGTCGGTTCGCACGCGGGCAAACCGCTTTTCGCGATCCATGATCTCGACCCGCTCGCCATTTTTCACGTATCCCACCCGGTTATAGATGGCGGCCACCTGGTCGCGCAAAGCCGCCTGCGGAGCCGATACGTAGGCGACCTCCAGCACGCGGTGCCGGCCTCGGCCGCATGCCTGCAGCAATACGAAGCAGGCAATGGCAAACGCCAGCCAGCCCGAACGGGATGAGCAGAACAGTTTCAGCATTAGCAGGATCGGAACCTCTAACTATAGCGCGTTGCGGAGCCAATTTTGCGGCACGGAGGTTACGACCGATGCACGTGGGCGTCGATGACATCTGCTTCCAGTTTCGGTTACCATTGAAACAAGCCTTTCGAATGTTCCGGTTGGGACGCTCAGGCTTCCTGTGGAAGGTTCCAGGCGTCTAATATGAAGTGGGGATTCGTTCCAGGAAGTGTTCAGAACTATATGAAAAATAACCTTGCCCGTTTCTCGTTATTTCTTGCCTTGTTGGTAACTGGCGCGGCTGGCGTCTTTGCGCAGAATGCCCTCGACTCCGTTCTGCGGCCTCCAAAGGGATCCCAGGTGGCGATCGTGATCTTCGAGGATCTGCAGTGTCCCATGTGCCGGCGCACTGCGCCTCTGGTCGAGCAAGCGTCCAAGACGTACAACATTCCGGTGGTCCGTCACGATTTCCCGCTTCCTATGCACAACTGGTCCTACACGGCGGCGGTCATGGCGCGGTATTTTGACACGCAATCGAAGACCTTGGGCAACGAGTTTCGCGACTACATTTTCCAGAACCAGCTGGAAATTAATCCCCAGAACCTGCGATCCTTTGCCGATAAGTTTGCGACCGAGCACAAGACCAGTCTGCCTTTCATCATCGATCCCAGCGGAAAGCTGGCAGCAGAAGTCAACGCCGACCGCGACTTGGGCAAGGCCATTAATCTTGACCACACGCCCACGGTTTACATCGTGAGCAGCCGCAATCCCAACAAGCCCTATGTGGAAGTCAAGGACAACAACCAACTGTACTCGACCATCGACGCGATGATGAAGGAATAGGAAACGATTTTAGATTTCGGATTTTTGATTGCAGATTTTAGATTGCAGATTGAAAACCGGTCCTCGACTGTCCTGAGGTCTTCACCTGAACCCGCAGGCCTTCACTTCACCCGCTAATGACCGCTGCTGCCGCTCCCGTAAAGCTTTTGGCCCGCTTATAACTACGCTGAAGTGACGCCATTCTCATTCAGAATCGGCCGTAAACCCGCTTCCTGCGGGCAGCATCTATAAGCACGGAGTTAGAACATGAGGATTATTCGTATCTGCCTCGTTCTGAGCATAGCCCTTCCCTTCATGCTTGCAACCGCCCAGGCGCAATGGTCGCGACCGGAGGACGCAGAGTGGTCACACTTTGATTTTGGCGCAGGCGGCGGCTTCACGGAACCCATGGGCCGCGCCGGCAACAACCTTGATACCGGTTGGAATTTCGACATTCGCGGCGGCTACAGACCCGAGCGGCATCTCGCCTTGGATCTGGATTTCAACTTCAACCATTGGGATCTGAACAGCGCTGCTCTGGCGCGTTACGGCGAACCGGGCGGCTATACCACGATCTGGTCGATGAGTTTTCTGCCGGTGCTGCGGGGCTCACCCCACTGGCACGTCTCGCCCTATGTCTTCGCAGGCCCGGGGCTTTACTATCGCAATCTCTCGCTGACGGCCCCTGGAACGGTGAACACGTTTTATTGCGATCCCTTTTTTGGAGTCTGCTATCCGGCCACGGTCGGCGTGGACCAGGTTGTCGCTTCCTCCACAACCTATAAAGGCGGATTCAATGGGGGCGCTGGGCTGGAGTTTCGAATCGGATCGAGCCGGCTCAAAGCTTTCGGTGAAGCTCGTTACTCACGGATGTTTACCACACACGGAACGGATCTGACGTTTGTCCCGGTAACGTTCGGACTCCGTTGGTAAGCACCAACCGACCCACGCGGCGCCAGTTGCATCCGCAAACTGCCCGCGTGGGTTTTTTGCATTTTTGTGCGGAAACTTGCGGGTGCACTGAGCGTCAACAAGATAATCGAATCAGCGCTAGCTCGTGGTCGTAACCGTGACACTGTTGCTCGTGGCACCGCATATCGTGGCGGAGACGCTGGCGGTGCCCGGCGAACCTGAGTTGGTTGTCCCGGTCCCGCCTGTGATTGTAGCCAGCACGCTCGTATTGGAGATATTCCAGGTGGCGTAACTGGTGACGTCAGTAGTCCCCGTAACCCCGTTGAAAGTGGCGTCAAGCACGAATGTCACCTGTGCGCTGCCAGGGACTGTCGCACTCGTGCCACCATTGTTGACGGTAAGTTTCAGCGTCTGGACAACCGGACATACGTTGACGGTCTGGGTGGAACTGGTCACGGTTCCGAGAGAAGCGCTGACTGTCGTGGTTCCCGGCAGAGTGGTTAGATTCGCCAATCCTGTAGCCGTGATTTTGCCAGGGCTGGAGAAGTTTGCAATGTTGGGACTGCTTGAAATCCAAACCGACTGGCCCGTGGCGTCTTTCGTGCTTCCGTCGCTGTAGGTGGCGCTTGCGACCATCTGAAAGGACGCATCCGGCGCAAGCGAGAGATTGGCCGGCCCAATCGCGAGCGATGTAACAGTCGGATTGACAAAGAATCCGGTACAACTCACGCTCAACGCCAAGGCAGCGAGCGCCGCAAACGCGCCAACCACGCAAGATTTCGGCTTCCTGGAAAACATAATCGTTGAGACTCCTCGGGCGCTCCCGCTCAGGCCACTATAGGTTTTTTCTGGCTCGGATATGAAAATTGTAGCAGACCAGATTTCCCGAGGCCCACACTCGAGTACCTGAACGACCAGCGCAGGGACCATGTGTGCCACCTATCCGTGCTGTCGGCTTCCCCAGTAGAACGCCAGCCGAAAACCGCCTTGCAGAAAAAGTGGTGACGATGCCGTCCCCACCAGCTTATGCGGGGCCTCCTGGCCCCGCATAATTCATTTGAGAAATCCTGCCGATCCTATCTACCGCGCCGTTTGTCCTCTTTGGGTGGAGGACTTTGCCGCCGTGCCGGCTCGCTCGGACGGGCCTCTCGCGGCGGATTCGGGCTGGGTCGCGATGCCTCACGAGACTCGTTCCGGGGCCGGCTGTCATTGTAGCGGTTGTCATTGCTCCGGCCTTGATTTCCGCGAGTGTCGTTGGATCGGTGTTCGTTGCCACGGGCGTCGTTACGCGCAGCCCCCGGCGCGTTCTTTGAGGGAGGATTGAATGGCCGGTATCCCTCGTTGGAGTTTCCTCCGCGATGATTCGTGTTCCCGTTTCCACCCTTCGATGGTGCATTGAATGGGCGGAATCCTTGATTCGAGGGACGATTTGCATTCCCCCGATTGGCCGCCGTTGGGACCACACGCGCTTCCCTGGGGGAGATAGCGGGGGCATGATATTCCCCACCTGCCGCCCTTGCCGCCACTACCGAGCGCCGGCTGAAATCGGCCGGACGTGCCGTTGCAGCGAATGCGGGCCGACCATGATTTTCCCGCGCGAAGTTCTGGCGCTCTCGCGCCGCGGCATGTTCATGCTCGCTCTGCGCGGCCACGGCAGGAATGTGCCGCTCATGTTCAAACCTCTGTTCTTGCGCGGTCTCGCGCGCCTGCACTCCGCCCGGGCCGTTGAAGGCAACATGGTTCTCGTTCACGATGACCGTGCGGTTGTAGACGTTGGTCACATTGGTCACGCTGACGTTGTTGACCGAACGGTTGTAATAGAACGCTCCGCCGCGCCATTCGCCGCCATAGAATCCCACGCCGGTGTAGCCGAACCCGTAGTTAATGCCGCCATAGAAGCCGACGTGTGGCCCCCAGTATCCCGGGTGCCACGCATAAAATCCGCCGCCCCAACCCCACCATCCGGGCGTCCACAACATGCCGACCGGCGCCATAACCCACGTTCCCGGCACCCAGTAATATCCGTCGTCATCGTTCCAGGCCCAATAGCCGGGAGTCCAGATGTATCCAGGTCCGGGGCAAATGGGCTGAGCATAGACAGGCAGCGCGGGCGGCCCGATGCGCACCGAGATCCCTACTGCCACCTGCCCAAACGAAGCCGCCGAAAATAAAGTAAGGATAATGCCGAGCAACAGCCACTGCATTGCGGACCGAGTCATGTTCATGCCCTTCCCGATTTCTGTCCCGAGCCGAACGGACAATTAAAGTGTGTAGCGCCATTGTGCCGCATATGCCGGCGCACTTGCTAATTACGTTCCTCCCATATAAACACTGATCTTTAGGGTAAGTTCTTGTCTCACAAATTATTTGGAATGAGCAGGTTCAGATGGGAAAAGGATTAACGAAAACCGCCATCGGGCTTAAGCCATCTGTGTCGACAATAGCGGGACGAACATCTTTCAAAGTAAGAACAGACAGCTAGTTGGTCTTCTTCCCGCGCGCGATTCGCTGATCGATAGGCTTTCGTTCGGCGAATCCTTCCTGCGTGCCATGCCAGTGGGTAATGGATTTCTCGCCAAGTCTCCAGCAAAGCAGAACGGTTTGTCCTTCGACCACGCAGGGAAAGTCAAGCAGGCCAATATCGAGATCTTTAACCTGCACGCCGATCGAATCGATCTCGGCGACCGCGTCCTTGGCGCGCTGTTCGGCCTTGACCCGCTCGGCTCTGCGGCGCGCCAGAGGCAGCACGTCGAGAAACATCCCGCCATTGAGAAAAATACGATGGTGCAATGCCTGTTGCTCGGCATCGGCCTTCTCGATGAACTCTTTGGCGTCGATCGCAGTTCGCAGAAGGGATTCCAGCACCGGCAGCAACGACTGAGCCTCGTCGAGAGTAAATGTGCGTTCTGACATGGTTCTCTAGCTATCTTATCGCATCGAGTAACCGCAAAGGACGTGGGGGAGCGAGCGGAGAATTCCGCCTGCAGTTACCAACTCAGTGCTTCAACGCATGCTTCTGGCGCACGACCACTTGAACATCGCCCGCCTGATCGTCGGTTTCGGCCCGCGCCTGTGGCGGCGCGGACACAACTTCATAGATGGCGTTGGTCAGGAACTCGTCCGGGACGATCGTTATCCCATACGGCCCATGCTTGGAAACCCGCACCTGGAAATGACCGGAGCTGTCGGTGTAGGCAATCTCTTTGCCGACGTGCAGCGCCGCCCCTTCCACGGGATTTTCCTCCTCGTCTTTCACCATGCCCTGAATGACATATTTCGCGATCGAAAAGGAATCCTGCGAAACCGCATTCACCGCCATGCCGCGCATCCGGTACAGATACGTGTTGGCTCCGAACGAGTAATGCACATGCCCGGTGGGATCGACGTTCGAGACCACGCTCACCTGCAGCGGGCCCCGCACCCGCAGCGTGGCATTCAGCGCGAGAGCCTGTTCAAAGGGATTCGCGGGGCGAAACGGCAGATACACGTTCTGATAATCGACACGCAATTGCAGGCGATTGCTGGTGAAGTCGCCTCCAAAGGCATAAGTCGTCTGTCCCGCCGTCCGCGAGATCAGTTGCAGCAGGCTGAAGCGCGAAGAGAAATTCTCCCGCACCGTGCCTGAAAGAATGGTCGTTTTTTCTGCGGGCATGGCCCCCTGCGCCTGGGGAGCGCTGGTAAAGTAGTTGCCGTTCAGTTCAATCCTCTGGCCAATGCGCCGTCCCGCATAAAGATTCTCTCCCGTGCTCTTGCGACCCGCCGCATCGGAGGAAAACAGCCCGCTGCCGAAATAGAACTTATTGACGTGGAAATCCGTCGAGAACTGGTTCACCGCCGCCTGCTGCATCGGCCCAGCCACGAACAGAGGCTCGAGGATATTTTCGTGCGTTGCGGTGATGCTGACGTACTGGTTTGGCCGGTACAGCATCTGCACGTTTTCCTTGTTCATCTCGGCGCTGAGGGGGCTGATGACGGTCACGCGCTCAAACCGGTCCCCCGTCAAGACGTAGCTGGCCTTCAAGGCGAGTTTGTCAGTCTCGGCATCGAGGCTCGATGCGAAATATTTCTGATTTGAGCCCAACCCTCCAGTAACCGCAGTCCTCAGCCATTTGCGCGCCTTCCACTCCACTCCCTGCAAAGAGGTCTGAGTGTTGGAAACGATGTTGCGCGAGAAGAATTTCAGACGAGGATTCCACTTGTGTTCATAAAAAAAAATGCCGGCGGGACTGTCGCTCGACGCGGCATTGAAGAACCCGGTGCCCAGCCAGGTCGAGGTTGCGCCGGCGAAGGCGTAGAACCGGTCGTTCTCGAAGGTACGCGTCGCCCCCATCCCTCGGGCCGAGAAATAGTGGCTGGCATCGAAGATATCGGTAGGAAGGGTGAAGGGAATGTTTTCGTCCCCGGCCAGCATCGTATAGCCGCGGAATTGATAACGCGTATTCCCGCCAAATTCAAATCTGCCGTCGTAATACCCGAGCCCCAGCACGCCGTCGTACTCAGGCGCTTTGAACTCCACCGAACCGCCTTGCGCGTTGAGCAGGCTCGATTCGCCTCCCTGCACCCGGAAGACCTGCGCGCGCGCGCCGCCAGACATCGCGGTCACGATGACCACCAGGATCAGCGCACATTGAGCGATGCGGGGCATTGGCGGTCAGTGCTGCGCTGATGCCCGGGAAGGAACCGGAACCGCTGCGTCCGCCGCCGTCACTGGCTCCGCGGTTTTTGCCCGCTGCAGCTTCTCTTCCATCTTGAATTTCTGAAATTGCAAGGACACCTCGACCGGAACGTTCTCGCCTTCCGCCTTCTCGTTCAGCGGAATTTCAAGGATTCTCTTGCTGTGCGGGAATACGGGGAATCCCGGCGCTTCCTGTTTCTTCTTGTCGTAGACAAGCTGAGTTTCAAGCACGCGGCCGAAGTTATCCCCGTTGTTCTGGACTTCGACAACTACTTTGTTTTCGGCGAGCCTCAACTCAGCGCGTCCAATCACGATGTCGGGGCGCTCAATGGTTCCTTTGGGAAGCAGATACACCGTCTGCGGCAGTTCGAGGCGCACGTTCATTCCCTGCGCCGAACGGAAGGGAAAGCCGGAGAACGCCGCATAGATGACGAACCACTGAGGGCTCTTGGTCGAGTTCGCCTCGTAAAACACGTAATAGGTCTGCTGCGGCTGGATGCGGAAACTCGTCGTCGAAAGTTTCAGATGGATGTCGGGATCGAGAGGGCGATAACTGATTTCGCCAGTTTCCGACACGCTGAAGCTCTTGGCTTCGAGGACCACGTTCAGCGGCGTCAGCCCGTCATTCACATATTCCACACGGCCTTTGGCGGGATTGCCGAGTTCGTTAATCAATGGCCGTACGGTTTGACCGAAAGACGCCGCAAGTAGAGCAAGAATACAAATCGCTCCGGCGCCCAGCCGGAACACGGTTCGGGAGGAGAAGTGTTTCATAGCGTTCGTTGTGAGGTCAGATAGCTTGCGCCTGTATGGTTAGTGTCCCTGTATAGTTACCGGCCGGAAGGCTCGGCACCGTCGAAAGATTGATATTGAAATTCATCACGTCGGTATGCGAACCCGACCGGTTGTTGCCCAGAATTTTGGTGTTGGAAACCTGCAGCCCGGCATTCGCGCCGCCAAAAGGCACGGTGCTGGTTAACGCGGTAAACGGCCCGGCATTGTCGGAGAGTTCGAAATCCGCCGACGGAATGGTGTCGCCTGCGCCATCAGTCAAAGCGGATGCGGAATTCGAGAAGAACGCGTATACCTTCACGCTTCCCACGCTTGGCTTCAGCGCCCAGGCGGTCGTGGCCGTAATGCCCAGGCTGCCTGGGTTGCTGGCGCTGCCCGGTGTCAAGGTGAAATTCACCGCGTTACCGGAAAGCGACACACTGATCGAATCATTTAAAACCGCCTGCAGCGTGATCGTGCTGGCGCCGGAGTTGAGCACCTGCGCCTGCGCGCCCAGACCCAGTGCTGCCAGTAGCAGCACCAGCACCGCCGCGCTCTGCCCGATTTTTCGTTGCAAGCTCATGGCAAGTCTCGTTGGTTTGCCGGTGATGCGCGAAACAGCGGAAGGGCGGGAGATTGGCTCCGCGCCCTACCCCGCTGCCACCGCGATGGAAGTTACGGAGTCGCCTGCGCCTGAATGTTCAGCGTTCCGGAATAGCTGGCTGCCGGAAGCTGCGGCAACGTGCCGCCCGTCAGGTTGATATTGAAGGCCATCACATCCTGACGAGTCGCACTCTTGTTGGCGCCGGTGATCGCGACATTGGCAAGCTGCAGTCCGCCATTGGCCGCGCCGAACGCTACTGTGCTGGTCAAAGCCGTGGACGCACCCGCGTTATCGGCGATAAAGAATGCAGATGATGGAATGTTGTCGCCCGCGCCATCCGTCAACGCTGCGCCGGCATTCGCGAAATAGGCATACACACCGACCGCAGTGCGGCCGGGCTTGAGTACCCAGGTCGTCGTCGCCGTAATGTTGGTGCTGCCCGGGTTGTTGGCGCTGCCCGCGGTCAACGGAAAGTTCACCGAGTTAGCCGAAAGGCTGAGCGTCAGCGATTCCGCCAATGTGGCGTTCAGAGTGATGGTTTGTGCACCGGAGTTGAGAACCTGCGCCGATGCAATGGTTGCGGAGAGGGCTAATCCCAGCGCGATAGCTGCGATCCGAAATAGTCTGCCAGTTTCCATTTTTCCCCCGAAAGATTTTTGTCGAGTCCCTTGCTTCAGTTCTTCCAGTCCAGGAGCATGTCACCGCATCCGGAAGGTCATGAACTAGCGCGATTATTAAGGGAATCTTAGGGAGCGCAAACTTACTGAGGTAATGGAAACAACCTCGAAAACGGCTGGGGTTCAAGACGGGAACTCTCCGAGTGGCGCGATGATTTTGCGCAACTACTCGCGTTGCAATGACTTAGATAAAATCAGAAAAGTATATTTCGTTAACAGCGTTACGGTAGTGATAGTTAAAGTGAGACTGACGTTACCGCATTATTGCACCAAGAATTGGGCAGTGTTGGAGTGCAGAGTCAGTGCGTGCGCCCATGGGACGGATCGGGCGAAGTCGCCGCATTCACGTCGATGTACAAGCCTTGCCCGGGGCCAATTCCGGTCGGGTAACAATTTCCGTCGCGGTTATAGTTCGTGCAGCGGCCGGCAACATCCTTTCGCTGCGGCGATTGCGCGAACTGCCACACTTCGGCGAAACGAACTCCGCTGTTCGAAGGATCGGGTGGGCGCTGCGGAAAAGCGCACCCGGGCGCAGGTGGGCAGGCGTCATTGATGGCCCAGTAAGTGATCTGGCGCGAGCCGGCGCTCTGGCGAATGTCTTCGGCAGTCACTACTTTCTGGGCATCGGGCGAAGGCTGGCCGGAGCAATAGATTCCTGGGCGGAATCCTGCCGCGACGATGCCGTCGACCCAGGCAAAGATGTAGGCCTTCTGCTCGGGCAGCATGCGGCCACCCTGCTCCTGATCGAGGAAAATGATAGTGTCGCGCGGGAATCCCTCGCGCTGCGCCGAAGAAGCCGCCGACCGCGCATCTGATTGGCCGAGCCGTGTGGCATTCGCGACAGTCTTCAATTGCGCGTAGAGCCGCCCGTTGAACAATACCAGGAATCCGAAGCTGGCAGATTCGACCGCAGCGCGGTGTCCAGCCCACGAATTCGATGATTCGCCCGGAGGATTGTTCAGCCAGTAGCCGGTGTAAGCAAAAGTCTGGTGCAGTAGTTTGAGATTGGCGTCGCCGGGGTATGCGTTGCGGTCAAAGCCGAGGTAGGTGGGCTGCCCATTCTGCCCAAGCAAAGATCCGACGGAAATGAAAAGTATTGCTGCCGACGACAAAAACCGATTGCCTATCACCGATCGATGTTATCGCAACGCGGATAAACGGACGCAATCGTACAAAGCTAGTGCCACCCGGACGAATGCGTCCGGGGCTACGTGGGTCATCCTCCGATGTGCACCATGGTCCGCGATGCCGGAACGAAATCCGCTTCGCCGATATGATGCCGCTCTTCCTTCCTGGCCACGACGCCGCGGATGAACTCCGCCAAATCCTCATCGCTGGCGCCCCGGCGCATCTGCGCATGCAGATCGTGGTCCCAGATGGAAAACAGGCAGGTACGGATCTTGCCATCGCTGGTAATGCGGATACGGCTGCAGTGGCCACAGAAAGGATGCGATACGGGAGCGATGATCCCGATCTCGCCGATGCCGTCTTCAAAACGATAACGCCGCGCCGTCTCGGAACGCGCATGCGGAATCTGGACCAGAGGCCGGTACTCGGCCATGCGAGCTAGGATCTCATCCAGCGTGACAACCGTTGAAGGCGCCCAAGTTCGTCCTTCTTCCAGGGGCATGAATTCGATGAACCGCACGGTCACGCCCTCTTCGCGCGCGAACATCCCGAAGGGGATGATCTGATCTTCGTTGAAGCCACGCATGAGTACGCAATTCACTTTGACCGGCCACAACCCGACCCGCCGCGCCGCCCGAATTCCCGCCAGCACTTGGTCGTATCCATTGGGCACACGGGTGATGCGCGCAAAACGATCGGGATCGACTGCATCCATCGAAACGGTCACTCGACTGAGGCCCGCATCCTTCAATGGCTGCGCCAGATCAGCCAAGAGATGCCCGTTCGTGGTCAGAGCAATGTCAAGCCGCTCGTCGTCTTCGTGGAAGGGCATGGCTTCCGCTGTGCCGTCGAGGACCGAAGAGGATGCGGCCTTTAGCCGCGGTGGGCGCAATTTGGCCAACTCGCGCACGAACTCTACGACTCCGCCACGCAATAACGGCTCACCTCCGGTTAACCGAACCTTGGTGATCCCCATGCCGACCAGAACGCGGGCCATGCGCAAATAATCCGCAAAGGGCAGATCACCATACAGCGCGCCTTCATTTCCCGTCCTGCAATACACACACTTGTAATTGCAGCGATCGGTAATCGAAATCCGCAGATCGGTGATGGCACGTCCGAATTTGTCGTGAAGCGCAGCCATGGTTAAGAAGCGGGATTCAGGAAGGAATACGAACAGGCGGGACTCACCCGGCGGGCTCGTTTCCTTTCCAATGCGCCCCTACGGAGCGCGGGAGGCGCCGGCGTTTCCACCAGCACCCTCGGGAAGGTAGCGCGCGCGTCCTCGCCCGCGAACCATCCCACGCCGCAGGACCCAGGGTATTCCCAAAGGGCAGAGCGGTCGGAAACTCAGACTCAATTATAGACGCTTGCCAGGGGACGAAGGGTGCGGCGATTTTAAGAGCCAATCCGGCGACCGGCGACGATTCACTGCTGCTACTTCATTGCCTTCTCAATCGCCGCCTCAACCAGCGGAGCCATGATCTTGAATCCTGCCGCGTTCGGATGCAGCCCATCATCGGCAAGATCCTTCTTCAGCATCCCTTTGTCGTCCACCAAGGCAGAAAAATAATCGAGATAGACGAGGTTGTTCTCGGCGCAGTATTTCTTGATCCAGTCATTCAGTTCGAGAATGCGCGACATGGGCCGCTGCGCGAAGAAATCCTTCGACTTCTCCGTGTAATTGTGAACCGGCAGCAGGGACGCCAGCACCATGTGGATCCCATGCACGCGCGCCAACTCCGCCATGGAAGCCAGGTCCGCTTCGATATCCTCGTTGCGCATCGGCCCGGTATTTCCGGCAATGTCGTTGGTGCCGGCCAGCATCACGACTACCTTCGGATGCAGATCGATCACATCCTGCCGAAAGCGCACCAGCATCTGCGGCGTAGTCTGGCCGCCGATGCCGCGATTGACGTAAGGCTTGCCGGGAAAAGAGTCCTCCAGCTTCCAGATGTCGGTGATCGAGTCGCCGAAAAACACAACCCGATTCTCGCCCGCCGCCGGAGGCCTGAGCGCAGCATTGGCCTCGCGATAGCGCGCCAGCTGCCCGTAGTCGTCGGTGAAGACGGCAATGCGCCTCGCCCTGTAGCCATCGAGGCCGGCAAAGCCGGTGCTGGGAATGCCGGGAGTGGGAACGGTCTGCTGCGTCGGAGCAGGAGCGGGTTGCTGGGCAAGAGAGGCTGTTGCGAGCACGAGCGAAAAGAATAATTTTATGGCGTGGTTCGTTCTCATGAAACCTCGTTGTGAACCAAACATGGCTGTCCAATTCCGAGCTCAAATCGTGGACATTGTATCGGTTTATCCGCGTAAATTTCGTGTAAATCCGTGGCAAAGAAGTTTCACAGCCCGCCGTTACCAACTGTCGGGGTCGCGCGAGCGGACGGCCAAAGCCGGCCCGCCCCACACGAGTCCTAACTCACATGCCGTCGTAGTTCGGGCCGCCACCTCCTTCCGGCGGCACCCAGGTGATGATCTGGTATGGGTCCTGGATGTCGCAGGTCTTGCAGTGAACGCAGTTCGACGGATTCAGGCTGATGCGCTTGCCGTTGGGCTGGCTCGCGTCGTCTACCATTTCGTAGACATTTGCGGGGCAGAAATTCTGGCAGGGGCTGCCGAATTCCTTCACACAACGCTCGTTGCAAACGTTAGTGTCGTGAATGACCAGGTGCGCCGGCTGATCTTCTTCGTGCTTCGTGCCCGAGTGATACAGATCGGTCAGCTTATCGAATGTCAGCTTGCCATCACCCTTCGCCGGGCCGATGATGTGCCTCTCCGCTCCTCCGTCCGCCGGCAACTCGGCAAGCTTCTTCATGCGCTCGTATCCCGCCACAGCGGTGTAGCGATTGCGCAGGCCGCGGCCGCCGCTGATCATCTGCAATCCGGTATGGACCATGCCCGCGTACATCCCATGCTCAAATCCCTGATGCAGGTTGCGCACCTTCCACAGCTCTTCTTTGATCCAGCTGGATTCCACTTTCTTCTGGAACTCGCCTAAGCTCGCGGCTGACGAATCATCTTTCTTCAGCGCTTCAAACGCCGTCTCCGCGGCCAGCATTCCGCTCTTGATTGCCAGATGAATTCCCTTGAGCCGCGCCGAGTTCAGGAATCCGGCGGAGTCGCCGAGGATCATCCAGCCGTCGCCTGCCACCGGGGGAATCGCCCACCAGCCGCCGTAAGGCATTGACTTCGCTCCGTAGCGAATCATCTTGCCGCCCTCGAGCAGTTTGGCCACCCACGGATGCCGCTTGAACTGCTGCAGCACGCGTTGCGGATCGAGCCGCGGATCGGCATAGTCGAGCCCGGTTACGAATCCGAGCGACACTATGTTGTCTTTGGAACCGTAGATCCAGGCTCCACCGTACTCTCTGGTGGTGAGCGGCCATCCCATTGTGTACATGACTTCGCCGGGGGCGATGCGGCCCGAGGGCACTTCCCACAGCTCTTTGACTCCGACTCCATAGGTCTGCGGGTTGGTGTCTTTGGCGAGATCAAATTTCTGGATGAGTTGCTTGGTCAGCGACCCGCGCGGTCCTTCAGCAAGAATCACCACTTTAGCCTGCAGATCATAACCCGGCTCGAAGTTCGATTTCGGCTGTCCTTCCTTGTCGACACCCTTGTCGTCGGTGCGCACTCCGGTGACGCGGTCGCCGTCGAAGAGCAGTTCCGAACCGGCGAATCCAGTGAAGATGGTGATGCCGGTCTCCTCGACCTTGCTGCCCATCCATTTCACAAACTTATTGAGCGAGATGACATAGTTGCCGTGGTCGCGCAAGAAAGGCGGGGTGATGGGGAACTTGAACTTCGACTTTTCGGTGAGAAAGTAAACGCCTTCTTTTTCGACCTTCGCGTCAAGCGGGGCTTCCTTCTCAAACTCAGGCAGCAACTCGCGCATCGAACGCGGATCGAGCAGCGCCCCGGAAAGACAATGCTGCCCAACCTCGCGAGCCTTTTCCAGCACGTAGATATTTTCTTTGCTCAACTGCGCATCCGGATGCGCAGCATTATGCGCGTCAATCAGTTGCGCCAGTCGAAGCGCACAAGCCATTCCCGCCGGCCCGCCACCGACGATTACCACATCGGCCGGCATCTGCGGGCGTTCGACACCTTCAATCGGTTTGCGGAAAATGAGCATAAAAGTTTCGAGTTTCAGGTTTCTAGTTTCGAGTAGGAACCGGCTTTGTGCGCGACCATGGACTCGATCAGACCATTCAACAGTATTCGAACTTCGGTTGACCTCTCTTGCAACCGCTTGAACTCATTCTCAGTCAGGTAGTTCAGATCAGACGCGATTGACATTTGAGTCTCTAACTCGAGCAGCGATCCCCTTGCTTGACCAAGGAAATGGCAGAACTCGCCTTTCGTAAGCCTGCCCTGCCCTTCTGCGATATTCGAGGCGACCGACACTGCGGCCCGACGAAGCTGAGAGGTCAAACCATAAATCTCAGTCTTAGGAAATGATTCCGTAGCGCAATAAATTGCAGTCGCGAAGGCTTTAGCCTTCTGCCATGCGATCAAATCTTGGTACCGGCAACTCACCTGAAACTCCGCAGCGACCACTCGAAACTTGAAACACGAAACTTGAAACTATCCCTTCGCTTTCTTCACCTCTTCAATCAACGGCGGCACGATGTCGAACAAATTCCCTACCACGGCGTAATCCGCGATTTCAAAAATCGGCGCCTCGGAGTCCTTATTCACCGCGATGATGGCCCGCGAGCCTTTCATCCCGACAATATGCTGAATCGCACCGCTGATGCCCAACGCCAAATAAAGCTTGGGGGCAACCGTCTGCCCCGATGACCCGATCTGCCGGTCCATCGGCAGCCATCCGGAATCGCAGATCGGGCGTGAAGCCGCCAGATCTCCGCCCAGGGCCTCCGCCAACTGCTTGGCGATCTCGATATTCTTCTGCTCTTTGATGCCGCGGCCCACAGCCACGATGATCTCCGCCTGCGTGAGATCGACCGCCTGCTTCGCTTCCTTGAACACTTCCTGCGGCTTATTGCGGATCACCCCGTCGGCAATCTCGACCTTCACCGCTTCCACCGGAGCGGCACTCGCGCCCGCTTCCGCCTTATCCCCGCGGAACGCCCCGTTCTGAAACGTCGCAAACCACGGAGCATCGCCCGCGAAACTCACGTCCGCCGCCAGCTTGCCCTGAAACATCTGCCGCGTGAACACCAGCTTGCCGCCCTCGTGCTTGAATCCAATGCAGTCGCTGATGACGGTGCGGCCCATCGCCGTCGCCAGCTTGGGCACAAAGTCGCGCACCTGGTAGGTATGCGGCATCAGCACCAGCTTCGGCTGCTTGGTTGAAAGGAACTGTTTCAGCGCAGCCGCGAATGCATCCGGCGTGTAGGGTTCAAGCTTTGGCGATTCGACCGAATAAACCTTGGCGACTTTTTTCGCGGCGACTTCGCTCGCGAGGGAGGCCGCGCCGACCACAGCCGCTTCCAACGACCAGCCAGTCGCGGCCGCAATGGCCTGACCGGCTGTGATGGTTTCCCAGGAAACGCGATTCAGCTTTCCTTCGCGCTGTTCGACTACCACAAGAATCGTATCTGGCATAAGAAGTCACCAACCCGTATTGATTGCAGATTGCAGATTTAAGAAGTCAGAATTAAGAACCCCTACAATTTGAAGATCGTGCAAATCTGAAATCTGAAATCTGCAATCTGCAATTTCCTTCCCTACAGCACCCGCAACTCGTTCCGCAACTTGTCCACCAACTTCTTCGCGATTTCTGCCGACGAGCCTTCAATGTGCTCCGTCTTCTTTGTCTTCTGCGGCACGTAGAGCCGCTCGATCTTCTGCAGATTCGGCCCAATCGCAGCCTGCACTTCCGCCATGGGCACCTTCCGCAGCGGCTTGTTCTTCGCCTGCTTGATGCCAATCAGCGTGGCGTAGCGCAGCTTGTTGATACCAGACTGGATCGTCAGCACCGCCGGAGTCGGCATATCGACAAACTGAAAATATCCCGCCTCCAGCTCGCGCTTTACCCGAATCCCGCTGTCAGTCTTTTCGATCTGCATGATGATGGTCGCGTGGGGCCATCCCAGCAACTCCGCCAGAATCACGCCCGTCTGCGCGTATCCATAGTCGTCCGACTGCAGTCCGGTAAAGATGAGGTCGAATTGCTCGTCTTTGATCGCCGCGGCAAAGGCCTTCGCCGTGTTGAACGCGTCGAGCCCCACGAACTTGTCGTCTTCCAGATGAATCGCGCGATCCGCGCCCTTGGCCAGCGCCTCGCGCAATACCTGCTGCGCCCGTGCCGGGCCGCTGGTAATCACGACGACTTCACCTTTGTGCTTCTCGCGCTGGCGTAGCGCCTCTTCCAGCGCATAGGCGTCCGGCTCGTTGACCTCGTACGAAACGTCTTCGCGGATCCATGTCACGCTCTCATTGAGCTTCAGCGGTGCATCTTTCTGCGGCACCTGCTTCATGCATACCAGGATTTTCAATCTAGACTCCTTCGCCCGGTGACTTCGGACAGCCACCCGAAAACCTGTCAGTATAAATGACCCCGAGCTGTGGTTGGAAACCGGTGCCGTGTGATCCCAATCACAGACTCCCTGCACAACCCACGTCAGCATGGCCGAGAGGCTTTTATGCCCAACGACACTTTTTCGGCCATGCGGCAAAGCATCATTGACGGCGCGCCCGACACGGCGTGCACGCTCGCGCACGAAGCTGTGGCCGCCGGCACTGCGCCGCTCGACGCTATCAATCAGGGATACGTCCCCGGTATGCAGGACGTCGGCGAGCAATTCGCCCGCGGCCAGATGTTTCTACCCGACATGATGGCCTCCGCCGAAGCCATGCGCGCAGCCATGTCCGTGCTTGATCCCGAATTGCGCAAGCTGGGGACCGAGCGTCCGATGGCCGGAGTCGTGCTGCTGGGCACCACCAAGGGCGACATCCACGAAATTGGAAAGATTCTTGTGGGAACGCTGCTGACCGCGCACGGATTTCGGGTTCACGATCTTGGAGTCGACGTCGCGGGGGAGAAATTCGCCGCCAAAGCGCGAGAACTCAACGCCGACATCATCGGTGTCTCAGCCCTGCTGACCACGACTATGCGCAATCAAAAAACCGTGATCGAAGCGCTAGAAAAATCCGGCCTGCGCTCGCAAGTGAAGGTGATGGTCGGAGGCGCACCGGTCACCCGCAGGTGGGCCGAGGAAATTGGCGCCGACGGATACGCCAAAGATGCTATGAGCGCCGTCGCCCTCGCCCGCGAACTGATGGAGCAGAAGACGCACGCGGCCGTCGGGGAGATCTAATTGCCGCGCGCAAATTTAATTGCCGCGAAAGTACTGAAGAGCGGCCCTTTAGAGCCGCGTCCAGCGGACAAATTTTTGCGGGCTTTAGCCCCCGTGGGCCGCACAAGGCACCTATGAAACCGAAATTCGAACTCCTGGATCGCTCCCTGATCGAACGCATCCTGGCCGAAGCTTTCCAACTTATCGAAGATCCCGGCGTCCGCGTCGCCCCTTATGTCGAAGACCTACTACGCGCCGCGGGCATTACCGTGAAAGAAAGCGTCGCCCGCATCCCCGAGTCGCTCGCCCGCCGCCAGTTGGAACTCGTTCCCCGCGAATTCTGCCTCTACGATCGTGAAGGTAACCCCGCCGTTCACTACGGCGGAGACGCCGTGCACTTCGATCCCGGCTCTTCCTGCCTGAACATTCTCGACCCTGAAACGCAACTGCCACGCCCTGCCGTGTCAAACGACCTCGTGCGGCTGGTGCAGGTCGCCGAGATGCTGCCGCAGTTCGCCGCCCAGTCCACTGCGATGGTGTGCAACGATGTCCCGCAGGAAATTGGAGACTGGTACCGCCTCCTGCTGGTGTTGTGGTATTCCGAAAAGCCCGTGGTGACCGGAGCATTTTCCGCCGGCAGCCTGCATACACTAATTGATCTTCTTGCGGTCGAGAGCGGAGGCCTCGAGGCTCTGCGCCGGCATCCGCGCGCCATCTTCGACGTCTGCCCGTCTCCGCCGCTCAACTGGTCGGAGTTTGCCTCGCAGAATCTCGTAGACCTCGCCCGAGCGGGAGTTCCCGCCGAAATCGTCAGCATGCCCCTGGCTGGCGCCACGGCTCCGGTAACGCTCGCCGGGTCGGTGGTGCAGCACGCCGCCGAATGCATCAGCGGCATCGTAATTCACCAACTCGCCCAGCCGGGAGCGCCCATCGTCTGGGGAGGAGCCCCTGCGATTTTCGACATGCGGACCGGCAGGACTCCGATGGGAGCTATCGAAACTGCCATGCTCGATGTAGCTTGCGCGCAAGTTGGAAAATATCTTGGCCTTCCGACGCACGCCTACATGGTCGCGGGAGATGGCCGCCTGATCGACGCGCAAGTGGAGATGGAAAGCGGCATGTCGGCGGTGCTGGGCGCGTTGACCGGCATCAACATGATCTCTGGCGCGGGCATGCTGGATTTCCTCGCTTGCCACAGCATCGAGAAGCTGGTCATCGACGCCGAAGCCATCGCATCGGCCCAGCGCCTGATCGAAGGCATCGAATCCCGCGGCGATTCGCTCGCTCTCGCCATGTTCGCGCAGACCGGGCTGCAGGGAGACTTTCTGAAGCTGAAAGAAACCCGCTCCATGTTTCGCAAAGAACAACACTTCCCTTCACCGGTGATCGACCGGGGCATGGCCGCGATGGATGGCTCGAATCGCGGCATTCTCGAGCGCGCCCGCCAGCGCGTAGAGGAACTGGTGGCCAGCTACGAGCGTCGCTCGCTCGCTCCACAAATTGAAAAGGAAATGATCGCCTTCGCCGAACGAGAAGGATTGAAGGCAGGATTGGAAGGACTACCAGGAATCCTGCGCCCGGAAATGCAAGAAGCAACCCTGATGAAGTAAGTACCCGTGGAAGAGCGGCCTTGTTGCAACCGTGGAAGAGCGGCCCTTCAGGGCCGCGATAACGGGCCTCCAACTCGCCGGGCTTGAGCCCCGGTCGCCTATTCGGTAAGCACGGTCGATTGGCCCGAAATGTCAAACCGCTTCCGGCATCGCATGTTCTTGCACGCCATCACGTCGTCTTTTCGCACCATGTACGAGCGGAATTTCGCGAAGCGCGCCCGGTCGCGCTCGTCGGCGCGTCCCGACAGCTGGCGCTTCTTGGTACGGACGATCCAGGTAACCTCATACTCCGCCGACTGATGACAGTGCGGACAATTCAGCGAAGCCGGCTTCTTTTCCTGCTTCTCATCAAAAAAATCGCGCTCTTCCATAAGGTTCGCCAAGCCCAGCCTGTAATGCCGGACAGGTGTAAATTATTGCACACTCCCCACAATCCAAGCCCGTCCTCTTCCCTCTTTGCCCTCTGTGGTGAAGCAGTTGTTTCCATTAGAATCACTGGAGTCGCGGGCCAACTCCATGCCCAGGAAGAGAAAACCGAAGCCGTTTCGCGCCGTGATCGCGGTAAAAGAACTGGCGCGCGAGCGCGTCGGCGCGCCTCCCGCGGAGAAAGTTGTGATCGAGAAAAAGAAGAAACCGGAAAAGCACAAGCCCACGCTGGGAAGGTTGATGGGGGAGATAGACTAGATCACTCTGCAAGCCGCTTTTTTCCTTCCTATATTGCGAGTAACTGCTATAATCGCGCCCTTACCTTTTCCCACTTCCCCCAGAGGGTGGGCAACAAATGAACAAAAATGGCTGGTCGCTGGCCACACCGCTCGTCTACTTAGCAGTTGGCATTTCACTGTTCATATCTAGCTGCAGTAACAAACACTTGGTCTCGATAGCGGTGACCCCCCAAGACCCGAGCGTTGCCCAAATCGCACAAACTCTACAGTTCACCGCGATGGGTACGACGAACCACGCCAATGCTCCACAGGAAGATCTAACGTCGACTGCGACTTGGGGTTCGAGCACGGCCAGCGTCGCCACAATCGATGCATCCGGCCTCGCCACTGCGACTGGGTGTGGCACCACCACCATCACAGCGAAGGACGGTAGCATTATTGGACAGACGGAACTTACCGTTAGCTGCAGCACAACGGGCGGAGGAGGAACACCGGTTCTGCAGTCAATAAACCTCTACCCAAGCAGCCCGACCATACCTCAGACGGGGCAGACCACACAGTTCATCGCGCTAGGCGCGTACACGCCTGCGACTACCAATAACGTCCTGACTAGCCTTGCCACTTGGTCATCGAGCAACACTGCCATCGCTACTGTAAATAGCGCAGGGCTGGCAAACGCGGTTTCCTGCGGAACAACGACCATCACCGCGACGTATCAAGGAATTATCGGCCAGACACAGCTGACGGTATCGTGCACAATTGCGCAGACTCCGGTCCTGCAATCGATTACTCTCTTCCCCAGCAGCCCAACGATTCCACAATTAGGCCAGACAACACAATTTATTGCCTTGGCTGTGTATTCCCCACCCTCGAACAATAATGTATTGACCAACGTCGCCACGTGGGCGTCGAGCAACACCGCAATTGCGACGGTTAGTAGTGCCGGTCTTGCGACTGCAGTAGCATGCGGAACTACCACGATTACGGCGGAATATCAGGGAATCGTCGGTCAGATGCTGCTGACCGTCCAATGCACGGGTAGCCAAACATTGCAGTCCATTGCGGTCCTACCTAACAACCCAACCGTTCCTCAGATGGGACAGACCACTCAGTTCTTAGCATTGGGCACGCTGGTTGGTGGCGGGCAGGAAGATCTAACAAATACTTCGATTTGGTCGTCCAGCAATACCCAGGTCGCAACAGTCAACAGCTCTGGCCTGGTCTCGACTATCGTGTGCGGGACAAGCACTATCTCGGCTAACTACCAACCCGCCGGGGGAACCGCTCTTGTTGCAACGAGCCTGCTGACGGTGTCGTGCAACTCCATAATCTCAATAGAGCTATTAATTATGAAGAGTGGTTCCAACCCCGGTACTGTAACGAGCACGCCTACAGGAATTGACTGTGGCACAGTATGCGGGGGACTGTTCAATGAGGGCACTGGGTTCGTCCTCGTTGCAACTCCGACCGCGACTTGGACCGGCTGCGATCAAGTCATAGGAGGCGAGTGTTATTTCACGCTAGTGCCGGACGTACCGGGTGGAACTCAGAAGTCCGTAACTGCCGCTTTCTAGCGTTTTGACTAACCAGGGATACGGGTGCCGTTTCCTGTGGGTTGGGCCATGACCGCGTGTGCCACGAATGCCGCGAACTCGCGCACATCTTCCTCGGTCGTGTCGAACGAGCACATCCAGCGCACGATGCATTCCTCTTCAATCCAGGGATAATAAAAATATTGCTCCTTGATGGTTTCGATCGCATGCGGCGGAATCTGGGCGAATACGCCGTTCGACTCCACTTTCCACGCGATCCGCACCTGCGGGATCTTGCGCAACTCGGCTTCCAGCACCCGCGCCATCCGGTTGGCATGCTCGGCGCTGCGCCGCCATAGGTCATTGCTGAGCAGCGCCTCGAATTGCGCCGCGATGAATCTCATCTTCGACGCCAGTTGCATTCCCTGCTTGCGCAGGAAAAGAAAATCGTTGCCCAGTTCGCGATGGAAAAACACCACCGCCTCTCCGCCCAGAATGCCATTTTTCGTCCCGCCGAAGGTCAGCACATCCACGCCCAGGTCTCGCGTTGCCTCGCGCAAGGTCTGCCCCAGGCTGACCGCGGCATTGGCAATGCGTGCCCCATCCATGTGCAGAAACATCTCGCGCTCGTGAGCAAACTCAGCCAGCGCGCGAATTTCGTCCGGCCGGTAAACCGTCCCCATCTCGGTCGACTGCGTAATCGAGATCACCCGCGCCTGCACATGATGCTGATCGCCAATTCCGTGATAGGCGTGGCGGACCAGATCTACCGTGATCTTCCCGTCCCGATGCGGCAGCGGGATCAGCTTTGAGCCTAAGAATTTTTCCGGAGCCGCGCACTCGTCGGTATAGATATGCGCGTAGTCGCTGCAGAGCACCGCGTGATAAGGGCGGCACAATGCCTGCAGACCCAGCACGTTCGCGCCGGTCCCGTTAAAGGTGAAGAAGACTTCGATGCCTGCCCCGAAATGTTCCTCAAATTTGGCGATGGCCGAGCGCGTGAACCGGTCTTCGCCGTAGGCAATGACATGCCCTTCGTTGGCGCGCGCAATCGCGTCGAGAATCTCCGGATGCACTCCGGCATTATTATCGCTGGCAAACCCGCGAGCAGCTTTGGGAGAAACCTGCAGCATACCGAAACAATGTAGCAGAACTGATCGTGAACGATTCGTGACCTTGTCAGCTCGCTGGAAGAGCGGCGCTTCAGGGCGGCGCAGCCGCGAAAATCACCGGGGACTTAGCCCCATAAAGCGCTAACTTAGGGCAGAACTCGCTTCGGGGAACTGCGTGCGGAAATCGGACAGCTGCAAATGGAAGCTCCAAATTTCCCGGAAGCCGACTTCTGGATTACCTCGACCCTGACACATCTACTTACGTTTTTTGAGCGCGACGAGCTTATCGGAATGTACGATGAGTAACTCATGGACCGAACAGGTGGCGCTGGGATCCGATGGCGGGCTATGGACATGGTGACGCAAGGTCGGGGAACGAGGGCTTCATGATCATCCTCGCACGATTAGAGCAGTGGAAGCAGCAGGGCAAAATATCGCCGGAGCAGAACGCCCATTTGGCAGGTCTCGTCCGTGGAGAACCCTTCTCGCTCTTTCTCGAGCTGAACGTGCTCCTCTACGCTGGTGTACTGGCGTTCGTTGCCGGACTTGGCTGGACTGTCAGCAAGTGGTCGGAGCAACTCGGTGACGTCCTCGTCCTGACTGTTCTTTCCGCCATCCTGGCCGCCTGTTTTTGGTACTGCTTTTCCCGCGCGTCGGCCTGGACCGCCGCTGAAGCGCCTGCGCCGAGTCCGATTTTCGACTACGTGCTTTATCTCGGAAGCCTCGTCTGGTCAGTGGAACTTGCATACATCGAGAAGCGTTTCAACGTGATGTCCGGACGATTGGATTTCGATCTACTGGCGACCGCCGCCCTCTTCTTCTTCCTCGCTTATCGTTTTGACAATCGCTTCGTGCTTTCGCTCGGTTTGTCGTCACTCGCCGGATGGTTCGGACTTACGATTTCGCGCTGGTCGCACCCTCAGGACGCGGCGTATCGCCAATATGCTCTCCTCTACTGTCTGCTGGTCGGCGTGGGCGGGGCGATTCTTCAGCGCTGCGGTGTGAAGGGGCACTTCTTTGGAACCTATCTGAACATCGTGGCCAACGTCCTCTTTTGGGCACTGCTTTCCGGCGTTTTCAATCGGGAGGGCTACGGACTATGGTTTCTCGCTCTGTTTATCGCCTGTGGCGCGTCTCTTGCCTGGGGACTGGCACGACGGCAGTTTGCCTTTGTTGCGTATGCCGCTGTCTACGGCTACGTAGGTGCCAGCTCGATGTTTCTCCGTGGCGTGAATGACACAAGCGCTGTTCTGGGCTATTTCGTCGTTACCGGAGTCGCGATGCTAGTGCTGCTAGTGCAGATCGGGCGACGGTTCGGGAGGCCCGCGTGAGAATCTACAGCGCATCCAGCGAAGAGACTTTGCGCGCCCACAAACTTCTGACCGACTGGGCTGGCGAGGGCTACCTCACCAAAGAGCAGTACCGGCTTCTGGAACAGGAAACGGCTTCTGGTCTCCGAACCACCAACATTTTCCTGCGGCTGGTTTTGTTTCTGTTCACCCTGATCATCGTGGGTGCCGCCGCCGGGCTGTTCTTCGTGGTTTTTCTTTCGCGGGCGACGGAGCAAACCGCCGGCGTCTTTTTCCTGATCTTCGCCGCCGTCTGCTACGTGGCTGCTGAAGGCGCTGTTTCCCAAGGCAGGCTCTATCGCTACGGTATCGAGGAAGCGCTCGTCGTTTTCTCGGTTGGTTTTCTCTGCGTGGGAATGATGGCCGCTTTTTTCAGCGGCAGTCCTTTTTCGTCAAGGCCGGACGCAGGCCAGTTCCTGGTTCCCGCAGCAGGCGCTGCCTTTTCCCTTTGGATATGGCGCCGCTTCGGGTTCTCATACGCGTTTCTGGCCGCGATGATCTTCGTCCTCTTTCTGCCAGGCTACTGGACCTCGTCCCACTCGGCGCAGCATGCGATGGTCGCCATGTTCTACGCAATCGAACTAGCGGGTGTAGCCGCGCTGCGCTCGCGCCACCGCTTCGACTGCATCGAAGATGATTATTCGCTTGTCGAAGCAATGCTCTGGCTTGGCATGTACCTGGCCATCAATCTTCAGCTTTCGTCGTTGGACCTTTTGTCGTTGAACCTTCCGGTTCGGTGGCGGGGCGGCATTCACGTCACCCCTGAATTCGCGAGCCCGTTCTACTGGGGAACGTGGGTGCTGATCTGGTGTCTGCCGCCAATCGTACTCGCGCGCGGCTTTCGGCAGAAGGACCGGTTCGTTATCGCTGTGGGCGCGATCGTCACCACGCTGACGCTGGTCTCCAATAAGCCTTATCTCGGCTGGCAGCGGCACACCTGGGACCCGATGCTTCTCGGCATGTTGTTAACTGCTGTCGCCGTTTTCACCCGACGCTGGCTTGCCCATGGCCCGGGCGGAATTCGCCATGGCTTTACCGCTGCACGCCTTTCGGGAAAGGACAAACACTGGATGAACGTCGGGTCCAATGTATTGGGCCTGATATCGCCGCAGTCGATAACGCCAGAACCACAAACAAGCGCTGCGGGCGTCCACTTCGGGGGTGGGCAATCGGGAGGCGGAGGCGCCTCCAGCGAGTTTTGAAGGGCCGCCGGGTGAAGTGGCACGGGCTGACGTAATGCATAACCCCGGCAGAGACGCACCCAACGAACTTTCGCTACCTCAGAGATCGCTGTGTCACTCCCAATGAACGTCGCCGTTCTCACCAAAGCATATGCACCCAATGCCTGTCTGGACAGGCGGCGACGCCAAATTCCGCAGAAACGGCCTTCTGCGAAGTCGGGATGGTCACAAGCCCAAGCAGCTTAAGTTAGCGCTAATGGGACTTAGCCCCGGTGGGACATGCGATTGGCGCGCCCCGAAGCGGCGCATTAGAATCAGTGAACTCAATGCCCCGCAAACGCACTCTGATCCCGGCGCCGCTGCAGTGGACCACGCTCACCTCGCCCGTCCCGCACCCCCCGCTGCCCGTCGTCCCCGAGCGCGGAGGCACGCAACTCCGCACGCCACTGCCCATTGCGATCGTCGACACCCGCGAGCAGAATCCGCTCTCGTTCCGACGCTTCAGAGGGTGGTTCGAAAAAATCGAGCATCGCGCCCTGCGCCTCGGCGATTACTCCGTCGAAGGCATGGAAGACACGTGCGCGGTCGAGCGTAAGGATCTCGCCGACCTGATCTGCTCGTTCACGACGAATCGCGCTGTTTTCGTCAAGCGGCTGCGGCGGATGGCCGATCTTCCTCACAGCCTCCTCGTGGTCACTTCGTCGCTGACCGAGATCAAATCCGAATATCCTTACCGCGCCGCCAACCCCAACCGCATCACGCAGTCGCTGATCGCTGTGCTGACCGGCCTGCGCCTGCCGTTCATCTGCACCGACACCCACGAACTCGGCGAGGAGATCGTCGCCTCCTATCTCTACCAGACATTTCTGTATGATTGGCTGGACCGCAACGGGCACGGGCGCCATTTATCCGACGGCGATTTGTGAGGCAAAACCTTAACCACAGAGGACACAGAGGTTCACAGAGGTTTTTCAACTTGTTCCCCTGTGTTCTCTGTGGTTCGTTCGTCAAAAATTGAATGACTGACCATTTCACGCAAGCTGATTCGGCCGCCCAACTGATCCTGCAACGCACGCCTCTTCGCCCCAAAATCGGGCTGGTCCTCGGCTCCGGACTCGGCGCCTTCGCCGACTCGCTCACCGACGCGACCCGCGTCCCCTACTCCGACATCCCAGCTTTCCCGCAATCCACCGCCATCGGACACGCCGGCCGACTTGTGATCGGACACGCCGGCGCGGTCCCGGTCGCCGCCATGCAAGGGCGCGTCCACCAATACGAGGGATATTCCGCGCACCAGGTCGCCTTTCCGATCCGGGTTTTCGGACGGATGGGCATCCGCGCTGTCGTACTCACCAATGCCGCGGGCGGAATCAACCTGGGCTACTCGCAGGGAGCGCTGGTGGTGCTCCGCGACCACATCAATCTGCAAGGGACGAATCCGCTGGTCGGGCCGAATGATGACCGCTTCGGCGTGCGCTTTCCCGACATGTCGCAGGCCTACTCGCGCGCGTATCGCCAGATCGCCCGCGAAGAAGCGGCCAAGCTCAAAATCCCCTTGCATGAGGGAGTCTACGCAGCGCTACTCGGACCCAGCTATGAGACGCCAGCGGAAATTGAATACCTCCGCCGCATCGGCGCCGATCTCGTGGGGATGTCAACGGTGGCGGAAGTGATTGCCGCACGCCACATGGGACTGGATGTGCTGGCAATTTCGTGCGTGACGAACATGGCCGCAGGAATCCTCGACCAGCCCCTTTCCCACGCCGAAGTAATGGAAACTGGCGAGCGCGTGAAGACGGTTTTCGAAGCATTACTAAGGGCAGTTCTCCCGCGACTTGTTTAGGAACTACCCCTCAGAATTAGCCCAGCTTTTTCGCTAAGAGCTCGTTCACAATCTGGGGACTGGCTTGGCCTTTCGAGGCTTTCATTACTTGCCCCACGAAGAACCCGAGCATGGTCTTCTTGCCAGCGCGGTATTGTTCGAGTTGCTTGGGATTGGCGGCAAGGATTTCGTGGATGATCTTTTCCAGGGCGGACGTGTCGGTGGATTGCTGTGGACGGCCTTCTTCATCGTAGACAAGGGGGAAATCCTTGCGGCGCTCGAAGCTCAGATCGTAGAGATCCTTGAGCATCTTTCCCGAAATCGTTCCCGACTCGACCAGGTCCGCCGAAGCGGCCACGCCGTGCATCGAAATCGGCGACTGCTCGATGGAAAGGCCTTTGGCTTTGAGACGGCCCATCAGTTCGCCTTGCACAAGATTCGCCACGCGCTTGGGATTCTTTGCGGCCTTCGCCGCCTGCTCAAACTGGTCGGCCAACCCTTTGGAAAATGTCAGCACCTGGGCGTCGTAGTCGGTGATGCCGTAGTCCTTCACCATGCGGGCGCGGCGCGCCTCGGGCAATTCCGGGAGCGAGCGCGCGATTTCGGCTTTCCACTTTTCGTTCACGACCAGCGGCAGCAAATCGGGTTCGGGGAAGTAACGGTAGTCGTGCGCCTGCTCTTTCGAACGCATCCCGTAGGTCTTGCCTTCGTCGGCATTGTAAAGACGCGTTTCCTGCGTGATCTTGCCGCCGGACTCGATGACCTCAATCTGGCGGGCAATCTCATACTCCAGCGCCTCGCGAATGAAGCGGAAGGAGTTCACATTTTTGATTTCAGTCTTGGTGCCGAATTCCTTCTGCCCGCGCGGGCGCACGCTCACGTTAGCGTCGCAGCGCAGCGAGCCTTCCTCCATGTTGCAATCGCTCACGCCGGTATAGAGGATGATTTCCTTCAGGCGCGTCAGGTATTCATAAGCCTCGTCGGGGGTAGCGATGTCAGGTTCGCTGACAATTTCAATCAGCGGCACGCCGGTGCGGTTCAGATCGATCGCGGTCTTCTCGGCAGAGTCGGGGAAACCCTCGTGCAGGCTCTTGCCCGCATCCTCTTCCAGGTGCACGCGCGTGATGCCGATTTTCTTCTTGCCGCCATTGGAGGGAACTTCGATAAACCCGAACTCCGCCAGCGGCTTGTCATACTGAGAAATCTGGTAGCCCTTCGGCAGGTCGGGATAAAAGTAATTCTTGCGCGCGAAGATCGAAGTCTCGTTGATTCGGCAATTCAGCGCCATGGCCGCCAAGGTCGCAAACTCCACCGCTTTCTTGTTGAGAACCGGGAGAGCGCCGGGCATTCCCAGGCAGACTGGGCAGACATTGGTGTTTGGGGATGCGCCGAAGCGCGTCGAGCACGAGCAGAAAATCTTAGTAGCCGTCAAAAGCTGGACGTGCACCTCCAGGCCGATGACCGGTTCAAACTTGGGATGCGCGGCGATGGAGGGTTGCGTTGTGGTGGCCATGTATGAAATTAGGACAAGCTGCAGATTGCGAGATCACCCGATTACCAAATTAGCAAATCATCGTCACGGTTTCACTGGAGCGTTCAAGTAGTTGTCCATCGGGATCTCAAAAAACATGAGTTCGTTGCCCTTGGCATCGGAGACACCGGTGACATCGATACTCGCGCCGCGTAACGGGGATTCAATCCCGCCGATGTCGAAAAACAAAAATCCGGACTGCGTCGTGTGCGGCTCCACGGCTCGGGCCGCAAACTGCGAGGCATCGAGCTCATCCATATCTTTTTTGCTAAGCGCGCCCTTCGCCTTGCGCGGGAGCGGAATCGGATTGGGCCGGGTCTGCGCCTGCGGGTTAGACAGGTGGCGGTACAGATCGTCCATTCCCAGAGGCGTGAGCTTTGAACGATTCGCCGTGATCATTGTGACTTCCATGCGAGTGATGGAAATTGGCTGATCGCCGTCATTGGTCACGATAAAAAAAACCGGCAGCAGCCCGTGCTGGGAAAAATCGATAGAAAAAATCTTGGATTTTGCAGCTGTGTCGTAGGGATCGGCGGCAATCGACACCTTCTCGTCGCGATGAAGATCGTGCGCGGGGTAGTTGAAAGCAGGTTTCGCTTCGGGCCTGACAAAACTCTTCGACGCCAAAACTGCTGGAACAAAGAGAGTCATGCACGCTGTCCACACGAGCCAGCGGCGAGTCCATCGCATGCACAAGCATCGCATACCGCAATTATAGAGGGCGGACTGTGATGCTGCCCGGTTTAGAATGGCTCCAGCTTGTCCTACCTCCTCTATACTCTGGCCCTGGCGCTCGCCATGCTGGTGAGCCTGCCGTACTGGCTTTATCAGATGGTGCGCCACGGCAAGTACCGGCGGGGCTTTGCCGAGCGCATGGGAAAGGTGCCGGCGCGCCTGGCTTTGGTTGGCGCGCCGCCACGCGTGATCTGGATTCACGCTGTCTCGCTGGGCGAGGTGCTCGCCATCAGCGGTTTAGTCGAGCAGATGCGGCGCACGTTTCCGCAGCATCGCATTGTCGTCTCAACTACGACCGACACCGGGCAGGATTTGGCCCGCAAGCGCTTTGGCGAGGAGAACGTTTTTTATTTTTCCCTGGACTTCGCCTTCGCCATCCGGCCCTACCTGCGTGCCTTGCAGCCGGAACTGGTAGTGCTCGCCGAGACTGAATTCTGGCCGAATTTCTTACGGCTGGTGCACGCCAGCGGCGCCCGCATCGCGGTGGTCAATGCCCGCATTTCGGACCGCTCCTGGCCGCGTTACCAGCGCTTCCGCCGGGCTCTACGAAAAATGCTGGGGCAGATCGATCTCTTCCTCGCTCAAACCTCACAGGATCGCGAACGCCTGATCTCGATTGGGGCTGAACCGGGACGCGTGCAGGCCGCGGGCAATCTGAAGTTCAATGTCACGTTGCCTTCCCCGCCGCCGATTGTCGAGAACCTCCGTCAGGCGTTAAGAGCGGAAGGCGCAAGACCGGTACTGGTTTGCGGCAGCACGGTCGAAGATGAGGAGCCTCTGCTGCTGAAGGCGTTTGAGAATTTGCGAGTGGGCCATCCGCGCGCGGTCATGATTTTGGCGCCGCGTCATCCCGAACGCTTCGACAACGTCGCCATTCTGGTGCAGCAACTCGGTATTGCCCTGCACCGCCGTTCGCGCTGGCAGGGCGAGCCGCTGGCTGGCGGGGTCCTGCTGGTCGACACGATCGGAGAACTCGCGGCGCTGTACGAGCTGGCCGACGTCGCGTTTGTCGGCGGGAGCCTGGTGCCGCGCGGCGGTCACAACATCATTGAGCCGGCGCAGCACGGCGTCGCCATAGTGACCGGAAACCACACGGAAAATTTCCGCGACATCGTGGGCCTGTTCCAGAGTCGGGATGCGGTGCGCATCGTTGGAGTCTCCGAGCTGCCCCTGACGTTGATGCAATTGCTGGAGAATGACGCCGAGCGGCTGGCGCTGGGACAGCGCGCGAAAGAAACCATGGAGTCCCAGCGGGGAGCGACCGACAGAACGATGGAAGCTTTGAAGGCGCTCCTCGCGGATCACAGCGATCCACCGGCCGCTTCCGCGCAAGCCGCACACAACGATTGAATCCCCTTTCGAACATTTACGGTGGCATTGTGGCGGCGCGCAATGCGCTCTACGACAGAGGCCTGCTGCGCGCGCGAGCCCTGGAGGGGCCAGTCGTCAGCGTGGGCAATCTTTCCGCCGGTGGATCGGGCAAGACGCCGTTTGTGATGCTTCTGGGGGAATTGCTCAAAACGAGGAATGTGAAATTTGATGTCCTCTCGCGCGGTTATGGACGCAACAGCCGCGGCGTGCTGCTGGTCGATCCCGCCGGCTTGCCGCAGGAATTTGGCGACGAGCCGCTCCTGATCGCCCGCAAGCTACAGGTACCGGTTGTGGTTGGCGAAGATCGCTATGCCGCTGGAGCTTTTGCGGAATCGCGTTTCGGACCGCAGCTGCACTTGCTCGATGACGGCTTCCAACATCGCGCACTGCGGCGGGACTTCGATATTGTCCTGCTCACGCCGCAGGATGCGGGCGATCGCTTGCTGCCTGCGGGAAGGTTGCGCGAGCCGTTGCGCTCGATTGATCGCGCAGATGCGGTTGTATTAACCAGCGGCGCTGCTGCGGAATCGTTTCCAGTTGCAGGCAAGCTCGTTTGGCGTGTGAGGCGCGGCATTGTGCCCAGGAATGTTCCTCCGCGGCCGGTGGCGTTTTGCGGGATCGCCCGGCCCCAGAACTTTGTCCTGCAATTGCGGGCGGCGAACATTGAGCCTGTAGCCGAAGCCTTCTACCACGATCATCACGCCTACGTTGAAAGAGATATTCGGGAATTGCTTGCGTTAAAGCAGCGCAGCGAGGCTGGTGGTTTCGTTACGACCGAGAAGGACGCGGTGAACCTGGGGGCGTATCTCTCGGCTCTCGATCCGTTGTCCGTCGTGCCAGTGCGGATGGAGTTGGCGGACGCCGCTAACGCCGTTGATACCATTCTGCGCAAGGTCGAGGAACGAAGGCGCGGCGCATGAGAGAATCGTCGCACAGGCGGCGCGCCCTTGCGGCAGCCATAAAGATGCCTGCGCTACGAGCGATGACCAAGCACCCCAAGGAAGGCGAGCGGCTCAAGAAGATCGTCGAGGATTTTCCCAACCTGACCGTCACGGTGTTGGGCGATCTGGTGGCGGATGAGTTCGTCTTTGGTGAAATTTCGCGGGTCTCGCGCGAGGCACCCGTCCTTATTTTGAAACACCGCGAGCGCACGGTGGTGCCTGGGGGCGGAGCAAACGCGGCCAACAATCTGGCCGATCTCGGCGTGAACGTTCTTCCGGTGGGCATCGTGGGAGACGACGAGCCGGGCCGGTTGCTGCTGAAATATTTCCGCCACAAGCGCATCGCGGTCAGCGGCGTACTCAAGGACAAGAGTTATACGACCGTCACCAAGACGCGCATTCTCGCGGGCATGACACACACGGCGCGGCAGCAGGTGGTGCGGGTGGATCGCGAACCGCAGGAGCCGCCCAACAGCCATTTGACCCGCGAACTGTATCTGGCGGCGCGGAATTATGCGCATGCTTCGGATGCTCTGCTGGTGTCAGATTACGGCTATGGCGCGGCGACTCCGGCGATTGTTACCGCGCTGCGCGAAAAGGGCAAGTTGGGATCGGTGCCGCTCATTCTCGACTCGCGTTACCGGATGTTGCAGTATGCCGGGGCTACAGCGGCGACCCCGAATGAACCCGAGGTGGAAGAGGCCCTCGGAATCTCGATTGGGCAGGACTGGAACAAGCTAGTGGCAGCCGGCGAACAGCTGATGTCGAGAATGAAACTACAGTCGCTGGTGATCACGCGCGGACGCGATGGGATGGCGGCCTTCGATCGCAACCATAAACCCGTGGACATACCCATCTTCGGTTCGGACCAGGTGGCGGACGTTACCGGCGCGGGCGATACGGTGATCGCCGCGTTCACGGCGGCCCTGGCTGCGGGAGCTTCGACCGAGGAGGCTGCGCAACTGGCAAACTACGCGGGCGGACTTGTTGTGATGAAGCGCGGAACCGCGACGGTCACGCGGGAAGAGTTGCTGCATGCGATTGAGCAGTCACCGCCGGCCACACGAACGCATTGAACGAACAAAAGAAAATTCTGAGCCGTGACCAACTCCGCCGCAGGGTGGAAGAGTGGCGGCGCGCGGGCGAACGGATCACGCTGGCGAACGGTAACTTCGATCTGCTGCATGTCGGCCATGTGCGGTACCTGCGCGGGGCGAAGGCGCTCGGCGGAAAACTTGTCGTGGCCATCAACTCGGACGAATCGGTACGCGCGCTGAAAGGCGAGGGACGTCCGATCATGCCCGAGAAAGAACGCGCCGAGATTGTGGCGGCTTTGGCCGACGTGGATGGCGTCGTCGTTTTTCCCGAACTCGACGTGCGCCCGCTCATTCGCGAGATCCGTCCTGACATTCAGGCCAAAGGGACCGATTACACGGCAGACTCAGTACCCGAGCGCGATGCCGTCGCCGAGTACGGTGGGCGCGTGGAAATCGTGGGCGATCCCAAAGACCATTCGACCAGCGAGATTATCCGCTCCCGGCTCGTTCCGAGGAAAACTTGATCGCAACCGAGACCGGGAACGACAGAATCGAACGGCTGCTCATTGTGCGATTGAGCGCGATGGGCGACGTGATCCATACGCTTCCTGCTGCCGAGGCGCTGCGTGCGGCTTTTCCCAAGGCCATGATCGGATGGCTGATTGAGGAACGCTGGGTGGAGTTGTTGTGCGCGCCGGGTGCGCCGCGGCGGGGACCCCGGTCGGCACAACGCCCACTGGTCGATTGGGTGCACACGGTCAACTTGAAGGGATGGCGGACATCGCTGTTCGAGGTGCAAACCATCGAGCGGATCGCGCGCGTGTGGAACGACGTGCGAGCCGCGAGGTACCAGGTTGCCGTCGATCTGCAGGGAGCGATTCGCTCGGGAGTGCTGGCACGCTGGTCAGGCGCGCCGATGGTGTATGGCGCGGCCGAATCGCGTGAATCTCCCGCCAGCCTGTGGTACACGCGGCAGGTTGCCGCCCGGGGGATCCACGTCATCGAGCAAAATCTGTCGGTGGTCGAGACGGTGACTCAAAGGAAGGTCGCGGTGCCGCCCGTGGATTTTCCCACCGATCCCCGAGCCGAAACCGTGTGCCGCGAATTGCTGGCGCAGCACCGGATTCGCGATTACGCGATTTTGAATCCGGGGGCGGGATGGGGTGCAAAGCGGTGGCCATCCCAGCGTTACGGCGAAGTGGCTCCGCGACTCCGCGATTACGGGCTGCACTGCTTTGTGAACTGCGGTCCGGGCGAGGAGCAGTTGGGAGAAGAGGTAAGCGCAGCGAGCGGCGGCGCGGCCCAGGCGCTGAGGCTGACGATCACCGAATTGGTCGCACTGACGCGCGGCGCGAAGCTGTTTGTGGGAGGAGATACGGGGCCGCTGCACCTCGCGGCAGCATTGCGCGTTCCCGTGGTTGCAATTTTTGGCCCCACGGATCCCGCGCGCAATGGGCCGTATCGGACGCGCAGCGTCGTGCTGAGAAGTCCGACCAGCCCCACCACACATGCGCGGAATCCCCGGCCCGATGAAGGGATGCTGGAGATCGGTGTGGACGCGGTGGTGAATGCGGCGCATGCGCTGCTAGAGAGAGGGACGGCGGCGCATGGCTGAATGGTCGCGAGTGGCGCGGCGAATCCGAGTGCCGCTCGGATTCGCCTTTGCTGTGCTGTATTTTTGGCTCGCGCGGCCAACCTGGCGCTTTCTGGCGCTGGGCGCGGTGCTGATTGTGCCGGGGTTGCTGATTCGCGCGCTCGCCTCGGGACACGTGCGGAAGAATGAAGCGTTGGCGATGTCCGGGCCGTACGCCTATACACGGAATCCGCTGTACCTCGGGTCGCTGCTGATTGGGGCCGGGTTCGCGGTGGCGTCGCGGAGTTGGTGGGTGGGGATTGCGCTGGTCGTGATGTTCTTCGCGATTTATGTTCCGGTGATTCGTGCGGAGGAAAACTTTCTGCGGGAAAGGTTCCCGGAATTTGAGGAGTATGCGCGGCGCGTGCCGCGAATGTTTCCGCGGGTCGGGCGCGCGCCCGGAGGAGGCGGCAGATTTTCATTGGATCTCTATTGGCAGCATCGCGAGTACAACGCGCTCCTCGGCGCTCTAGGAATGATGGTGGCGCTAGTTGTGAAGATGAAGCTGTTTCCCGGATAACCGTCCTCAGTTGCATTTCGTTTCGATAACGGATCTTGCGGACGGAACTCACAACCCATGTGAGGTGTCTGATGTTGCAGACACGCGTGCCGAGAGGAGCAATTCCCTATGGCTTTCTCAATGGCAGGCGGAGGTCGGTCTGGACCGCAGATCAACGTCACCCCTCTAATCGATGTCTTGCTGACGCTGATCATCATGTTCATGCTGGTCGTGTCGATGGATCCGGAGTACGTGGAAAAGACTCAAATTCCACAACCGAATCAGAAGGAAACCCGTCGGAGAGGCAGTCGCGCACCATTGTGATCCAGGTGCTGTGGAGGACGAACGATCAGCAGACCTCCGTCAAGCTCAATCAGGAAGATGTGCGCTGGGAAGATTTAGAGACGCGTTTGGCTCAAATCTATGTCACGCGCGCGGAAAAGGTAGCCTTCGTCCGGGGAGATGCCGATGTCGATTTTCAATACGTGGCCAGCGTGATCGATGTGGCACACCATGCCGGCGTGGAGCGGATTGGATTGTTGACGAACGATCAGCATCTGCAGGGCGAGTAGTCGGAGCGCAAGGCGCACATGGTGGCCGATTTCCGTGCACGCTGGGGTACGGTAAATTGGTTTTGCAAGGGGTCCGCGACGGTGGAATCCTGAGGGCGCCTTCCTGGCGGATCAGCGACCTCCCCCAGCTCAATCCCAACCGTGAACCGGCGTCACTTCTACAACCCGTCCATCCGGCCCGAAAATCACGCTGAAAGAAACGTGCATGGGAGTCACGTTGACGTACGTGTAGCTGAAGTACCACTTGTAGCCATCGTGAAGCCTGGCATGCAGACGTTCGACGGCCTCCGACTCTGTCATCGAAATGTCCTGGTGCGCCGCGAGATCATAGGTCCGATACGTGCCGTCTCTCCTCCAATTGAGCCCCATAGCCGGAACGTTGTCACCCTCAGCATTCTTGTCCCAGGGAAAGTCGGAACCGGCATGGAACACATCGCAATCCCTGGCTGCGTCGAGGACTTCTTGCACCGTCATGCCCACGTGTACTGAGTTGGCTACCTTCTGGGCCCTGTGCATGCAAAGAGCGATAGGCACAACGACAATCGAGGCTGAGCCTGCTATCGCCAACACGGCTGTACCGACAAAGGCGCCCGCGCCCCGAAGCATGCGCAGCCAAAGCGGCCGTTTCGGAGTCGGTGCGGGTGCTTTATCAAAATCAAGTAAGGGCACCCGCCGGCTCAGGATCGGCCATCCGTAATAGAGCGCAATCCAGAACGGGATAAACGCGATCCAGACAACATCAGCGTTGATGGTGAATGCCAGAACGACGGCAAGCACGATCGCTAGAAGCGCCGTAACGAGAAGTCGCTTCCCGCTCGTTGATCGCGGCTTGGGCTTGCTCAACAATTCATTCGGCGCTTTTGGGGAGATGACTTTTTCGCGCCCCATCATTGTCCACAATCCATAAGACAATATGGGCCAGAGCACAAAGAACGCTACCGCTGCAAAATCGTCGTCTACGTTGACGACCCTGACCAGAAACACATTAGCCAGAGTGGCCAGGAAGAAGCCAAGGGCAACGCTCTTGAGAAGGGACTTGAATTTCTTCACGGTTTCGCTCCTCGGTTCATTCAGGAAAGCGGCTGCCCCACCGGCCTTATCTCGGTGACCCGCCCGTCTGGGCCGAAAGCAACCGAGAAATGGACCCTTTGAATAAAGTTGGTGTAGTGGTAGAAGAACGACCAATGGTCGCTCCCCTGCACCTTCTGTTGGATCATGGCCAGCGCCTCGGATTCCGAAATGTGCGGGCCGTCACCCGTCCCGTAATCGTTAATCGTGTAGACTCTCTTGCCGCCGCTGCCAAAGGTGATGGCGAGAACCTCTGCTGCCTCCGGGTCCGCTCCGGAAGGATGTGAGACCACATCCATTGCGTCCCAACCTGTGACCGACCGAAGAACCTCAGCCTCGGTCATGCCCACATGCAAGGTCCGTCGTGCACTCTCTGCGTGGTAAAAGGAAAACCCCAGAGGAATCTGTGGCACCAACAGCAGGATGATGAACGTCAGCGTGAGTTTGCCCACACCCCTCAGCAAACGTACTCCGAGCGGAAGTTTCGGCCCGGGCGTGCGCAGCACGGGAGCCTGAGGAAAGTCGAAGCCTAGCCGTCGGCTCAAGTTCGGCCAGGCGATCACCAGCGCGATCCACAGTGGCACGAGAATCACAAACGCAGCATTGAGACTGATAAACGCAATGCCCCACACCAACACGAAAGCGACCGGGAACGCGACGGCAAGGCGTCGCAGGGTGAGGGACAATCTGGCATGGAAGGTCATCGACCGCTCATCTTCTTCCCAAGGATGAGGGATGGTGCGGGAGATTCAAGTTACCGTGGTGCGGGGTCGACCTTCAGCGCTGAACATCAGCGTGGAAGAGAGGTTCTAGGAATTCCTCGCCCTATTCTTGATCCAGATTGGTGTCCCGAGAAATCCGAAGGCGGCCCGAATCTGATTCTCCAAAAAGCGCTGGTATGAGAAGTGCAGCTTCACGGCGCGGTTGGTGAAGAGCACGAACGTGGGCGGGGCAACGGAAGCTTGCGTCATGTAGAGAATCTTCACGCGCTGGCGCATGGGGACGGAAGCGCGGTCGAAATCCACATGCTCGAGGAAGCGATTCATCTCGGAAGTGGTAACGCGCTTGCGGCGCTCTGCAGCGACTTGCTCGATGAGCGGAAAGATTTTTTCGGTTCCTTTGCCGCTTTGGGCTGACACGAAAACCACCGGCGCATAGTTGAGAAACTTGAGTTCGTAGCGCAGGCGCTGCTCGAACGAGTCGCGGTCGCCGGGGCGCTTCGATTCCCGCATGCGTTCCGACTTGGTCGCCCTACCGGTTTTTTTCTGGCCGCTGATCATGAGATCCCATTTGTTGACCACAATAATGATCGACCGCCCGCTCTCGTGCGCGTATCCGGCAATCGCAGCATCGAGTTGGCTCACGCCTTCCGTAGCGTCAATGACCAGCAGCGCAATGTCGGCAGCCTCGAGATGCTTCCGCGCCATGACCACGGAAAGCTTTTCCGCCATCAGATGAGTCTTGCCCTTGCGGCGAATTCCGGCGGTATCAATGAAACGAAAGCGGCGGCCATCGCGCTCGATCACTTCGTCCACTGCGTCGCGAGTGGTTCCGGGGATGGGCGAAACAATAGCGCGATCGGAAGCGGTGAGCGCATTCAATAGCGTGGACTTGCCGACGTTGGGATGGCCGATGATAGCGACTCGGACTTCAATCGGCGATGCTTGGTCTTCAGTCGTCGGCGCAGCATCCTCCTGCCCCTGTGGTTCCCCTGTGATCCCTGTGCCCTCTATAAGTAAAGGCTTTGGCAGAGTCGCAATCACCGCGTCGAGTAAATCGTCCACTCCGCGTCCGTGTTCGGCGGAGATGGGAAACATCTGGGGGACCCCGAGGCGATGAAACTCGTCGATCAGCGAAGATTGCTTCTCGGAATCGACCTTATTCACGGCCAAAAACAAAGGCCGGTTTCCCTTTCGCAGCAGGCGCACGAGTTCCAGGTCCGGTCCCGCCAATTCGGACCGTCCATCCACCACCATGATGATGGCGGCTGATTCCTCGAGCGCAACCCGCGCCTGACGATAGATCTCGGCGGGGATCAGGTCTTTCTCCTCCGGCAAAATGCCGCCGGTGTCGACGATGCGCAGACGGCGCCCGTTCCATTCCGCATCACCGTAGAGACGATCGCGCGTAATTCCCGGCTCGTCGCCGACAATCGCGCGCCGCGAGCCGACCATGCGGTTGAAGAGCGTAGACTTGCCAACGTTCGGACGTCCGACGATCGCTATCGTTGGAGCCGGACCGGCAGTTGCGGAGTTCGAGTTGTAAACAGGCTGGCTCAATGTAAATCTTTATGCAGGGACAGCCGCCCCCATAAGACGAAGACGTCAGTTGGACTCGGAGTCGTTATTATAGAGACTTCCGTGCCTTCCAGTTCCCAGCCCGCGCCTTCGGCCCAATCGAGCCACCCCGCCATCGCCAGGAAGGACGCCTCTCTTTATCAGTTCTTCGCGCCGGGCGGAGTCTTGTCCCGCACGCATCCGTTGTACGAATTTCGGCGCGGCCAGTTGCAGATGGCGGAAGCGGTCGAGGAGGCGCTGGAACAGAAGCGCCACCTCATCGTCGAGGCCGGCACAGGCACCGGCAAGACGCTGGCTTATCTGGTGCCTGTAATCCGTTCGGGCAAGCGCGTCATCATCTCGACCGGCACAAAAAATCTGCAGGAACAGCTTTTCTACAAAGATGTGCCCTTTCTCGAGCAGGCTTTGTATAGGGACTCAGGCTCCCGCCTCTCGGTTTGTTACATGAAGGGACGCAACAATTATCTGTGCCGGAAGAAACTTTATGACTTGACCGATCAGCCGGTACTTAGCGGGCTGGACGAAATTGAGCAGTATCGTGCCATTGCAGCCTGGGAAAAGAACACGAGCACTGGCGACCGGGCTGAATTAGCGGAACTGCCCGAAGCGAGCCTTCTCTGGCACAAGCTCGATGCCCGTGCCGACACCTGTACTGGCCAGAAATGCAGCCAGTGGGAACGTTGCTTCATTACCGAAATGCGGCGGCGCGCGCTGGAGAGCGACATCGTCATTGTGAATCATCACCTGTTCTTCGCAGATCTCGCCATCAAGTTGCAGGCCGACGGTGCGCCGGATGCGGGGATTCTTCCCGAAGCAGCCGCAGTGATTTTTGATGAGGCGCATGAACTGGAGGACGTAGCCGGGAATTACTTCGGCATTTCGGTGAGCAATCTTCGCATGGAAGAACTGGCGCGCGACGTTGAGCACTCCATGCAGCACAATCGAATGCTGTCGTCCTCGCTCTCCGGCGCGTTGGGGAGTCTGCGCGACCGCTCGCAGCTATTCTTTTCCGTGTTGCCGGCGGGCGACGGGCGGTTTGCGTTCGAGACCCGCCGGGAATTTCTGGAGGAAAACGGAGACGAGTATGTGGCCCTCGATCAGTCGCTGACTCGGCTGGCCGGTGAACTGGACGCCTTGCCCCAAAAGCCGGAAGAAGTTTTCAATTTCGTGCGGCGGGCGCAGGAAATTCAGGCGCAACTGGGCTTCGCGCTTGAATCGGAAGATCGCAACACCGTGTTCTGGATCGAACGGCGCGGAGGCTTTTCCCAACGGAGACCGCGAGGCACAGAGCCGACAAAAGAAGGCCCGCATGGGCGGCAGCATGTTTTCCTGCAAGCTACGCCGATCGACGTTGGACCCATTCTGCGCGAGTGCTTGTGGGCGAAACTGGATACGGCGGTCCTGACTTCAGCGACGCTGGCAGTGGGTGGTGGATTCGAGTACATCCGCAAACGGCTTGGCATGGAACACGCGCGGGAGTCGGTACTGCCCTCTCATTTCGATTACCAGAGCCAAGCTGTTTTGTACGTGCCGCCCGATCTGCCTGATCCGCGGACTCCGCAGTTCACCGCAAAAGCCGCCGAGCGCATCCGAAAAATCCTGGAGATCTCGCGCGGCCGCGCCTTCGTTCTCTTTACCAGCTACGCGCAGATGCACGACATTTACCAACGGCTTTTAGGCGAAGTGGAGTTCCCCATGCTGCGCCAGGGGGATGCGCCCAAGAGCGCGCTGCTTGAGGAATTCCGGTTAACCCCCAACGCTGTGCTCTTCGCGACGTCTTCTTTCTGGCAAGGGGTGGACGTGCAAGGCGAGCAACTGAGTTGCGTAATCATCGACCGCCTGCCCTTTGCCGTGCCCAGCGACCCGGTTGTGGCTGCTCGAGTGAAAGCGATCGATGCTGGAGGTGGCAACGCTTTTTTTCAATATCAGGTGCCCGCTGCAGTGATTACGCTGAAACAAGGCTTTGGCCGCCTGATCCGGTCATTGCACGACCGCGGACTGCTCGTGCTGCTCGACAACCGCATCCTGAAGAAGCAATACGGCCGCGTTTTCATCGAGAGCCTGCCCAATTACAAAAGGACGACCGACCTTAGCGTGGTGGAAGGATTTTTCGGCGTGGGAAGTTAAGCAGGTTATTTCAGCAGTCGCATCCCGGCAAATCTTGCAGCTTCTTGATCGAATGTAAATGTGTGCGCGCATCCGGCTGCGCGCCCACTCCGCTCGATCAAGTAATCAGCGAGGCCAGCATTCCCGGCTGCGAAAAGACGTAATGCATGAGAAACGAGTTCCGTTTGCTCGATGATGATCTCTTTGCTTTGTAGCAGCGCTTCAAAAGCCCGTACGATGGCAGCCTTGTTGAAGCTATAGGAAACTTCCAGCACCCAGGCGAGCTCCGCGACGACAACCAGCGATATAAATCCAGGTTCATCCGCCGATAAGGAATCCATCATCGCTACTGCGGCGGGAACCTGAACCGGGTCGTCAAGCGTGATATAGCGCACCACGACATTTGTATCGAGCCCAGTCATCGAGATTCGGATGCTCGCCGCGCGATTGCAGCATTCATTTCCTCAATTGAGACTGGCTTCCTGCGCTTGTCGTGGAACATTCCCTTCAGTTCGCGTATGGACCGCGTTGCCGCCATGATGGCGAACTTGCCCTTGTCGATCTCGACGAACTCGATCCGGTCTCCTGCGTTCAGTCCCAATGCTTCGCGGACCCGTACCGGAATGGTGATTTGGCCCTTCGAAGTAACGGTTGCCGACGCCATACGAGCCTCTCCTGTCCTCCTTACATCCTACCATATTCCTTACTTACCGGTAAGGAGCCCTGGTCTGTATTTCGCCCTTCCTCATTTCGCCAGTCCTCGCCTAGTCTCCGCAAAGCGTTATACGTATTCTCGTTCCGCCTCGCGCATTGCCCGGTAGCGCGCAAATACTTTCGTCTCGTCTTCCAGCCCAAGGGCTGAGCGGATGGAACTTCCCCGGAACGTGTGGGCCAGCATCCTGGGAGTGTGGGTCAGCACAAACCACGGATCGTGGCGAAAGATGGTGGGCACGTGGCGAACCTTCATCCAGCGCTCCGCCCGCCAACGCAGGAACTCGACCTCTTCGGCGGGCAGGTGCCGGGTTCTCACCACTGCGGTAGTTCCGTCGTATTCTTCCAGGCGCTCGTTCTGGATCAGGCCTTGATCGCGGAATTCTTTGGTCATGGGCGTTCGAGGATAAGGCGTCGGATGCTGAATATAGGGCCAGTCGACGTAGCGGCGAGCAAATTGCAGATTGGCCTCGATCGACTCGCGCGTGTCACCCGGGTTGCCCACTATCAATCCGCCTACAACGTACATCTGGTTTTGGTGCAGGTAGTCGATCGCCTGCAACGTAGCGTTTCCGGTGCTGCGCCCATTCTCGTTGTTGCGGGCCGTGTTCTTCGCTGAGGCGCGCAGGAATTCCAGATCGCCTTCGAGAATATTTTCGATCCCGAGAAAGACATACCGGAAGCCGGCTCGCTTCATCAGTGGCGCCAAGGTCGCGCCATGATTGGCGATCGATGAGGTCATGGCCTGCACAAAGTAGTCGAGCTTGTTGAGGCCGGCGGCGATGATTGCCTCACACAACCCCTCAAAGCGCCGCACGTTGAGCATGATGTTATCGTCCACCAGAAAGATCGTGCGGGCGCCGTGTTCTCGCGCGTCACGAATGTCGGCCAGCACGCGATCGAACGAGTACGTGAAGAAATTGCGGCCACGCATCTCGATGATCGAGCAGAAGCTGCAGTCATAAGTGCAGCCGCGCGACGTTTCGACCACATCAACCTGACGCCCGAGAAACGTATAGCCCTTGAGCACACGCGCACTCCGCTGCGGCTGCTTGATTTGACCATCTTCCAATCGGTGCGGGGGACCCTGCTGATTGTGGATCCAGCCATTGGCCGTGCGATGGCTTAACCCGCAGACGTTCTCAACCCCGCCATTTCCCTCGATCGCGCGCAGCAAATCACGAAATGCAACCTCTCCCTCTCCGCGGATCAGATAATCGACGTCGATCGTTTCGTACGCCTCGGGCGCGAGGCTGGGGTCGTACCCGCCCACCACGATCTCCGCGTCCGGCTTGAGGCTGCGTACGAGTTCGACGATCCGGCCGGCAGTGCGGCGTTGAAAAGTCATGATGGAAAGGCCGACGACCTCGGGATTCAACTCGCGCACCAACCGAGTCACGTTTTCACGGACGCGCCGCTGCACGAGCACCAAATCGGCCACAGCCACATGGTGGTGAGCATCCACATTGGCGGCAATGGAGGTGAGGCCGCCATTCGGCATCCGGATCGCGAGCGAGGGCATGTGCTCGAATGAATCCGGCATCGAAAGCAGAAGGACATTCATAACAACCGTCCTTGCGAAGTGGCATGAAGTCGTGACGGACGTTGGGGCGCGAGAATTCGAGAATTGTAGTGCGCTTACCCGCCGAATTGCGAGGGGGAAAATGCAACTGCTCCACGGTGAGCTTATTTCTTCGCTTCGGCTTCGCCTGCTTTCGGCAGCACCTGCACGACAATTCCTGAAGCCTCCGCTCCGCTGTGATACAGGCGCTCGGTGGCCTTCACGAAATCCCCCGGCTTGGCATCCGGAATATTGACGAAGGTTTGCGGGTTGCGGTCGGTCAGAGGAAACCACGAACTCTGCACCTGCACCATGATGCGGTGGCCCCGCCGGAACGTGTGATTGATGTCCTGCAAGGTGAAATTGATCTCTTCCACTTTGCCGGGCGTGAAGGGTTCCGGTTTTTCGAAGCTGTGCCGAAACTTTCCCCGGAACGGCTCTCCCCGCACCAATTGCTGGTATCCGCCCATTGTGAAGGCAGGCTTATCTACATCTTTGCGCGGCTTTTCCCTGTCTTCCTGCCGGATCGCATCCTGCTTGCTGTCCGGAAAATCTGCCGGATACACATCCACCAACTTCACATCAAAGTCCGAATCGGTGCCGCTGGTCGAAACGAAAAGCCTCGGCGAAATCGGGCCTGCGATAGTGACGTCCTCCTGCAACACCGATGTCTCATAGGTCAGAACATCCGTGCGGCTGTCGTCAAAGCGCTGATCGGAGAGCATGTACTCTTGCGGCACATTTAGCGCCGCATAATCGACGAACGGCACCGGCTTGGCAGGATCGCTCACGTACTCGTCGAAATCTGCGCTCTCCTTACCCGGCGCCTCGAATGACAACATGCCATTCGCGCGGAAGTACAAAGTCTTGCGCTCCGCATCTTTGGGCGGCCAGGAGGAGTATTGCCGCCAGACGTTCGTTCCGGTCTCGAAGACATAGGCCTTGGGCAGTTTGGGATCGGCAGTTCCTTTCAGATAGTGCTCGAAAAACGGGAACAGAATGTTCTTGCGGTAATATTCGCCGGTCTTGGAATCGAACTCGACCCGCCCCAGATGCTCGCCGTCGTACCGCGCCCAGCCTCCGTGTACCCACGGGCCGATGACGAGCGCATTGAAAATGCCAGGATTCTTTCCCTCAATGGAGTGGAATGTGCTGAATGGACCTTGCAGGTCTTCGGCGTCGAACCATCCGCCGACGGTAAGGACTGCACAGTGAATGTTCTTCATGTGCGGAGCCAGATCTCGCGCCTTCCAATATGCGTCGTAGGTGTCGTGCTGGACCTGGTCGTCCCACAGCGCGCTTTTGCCGTCCAGATATTTCTTTAGGTTGCTCAATGGCCCCGCATTCAAATAGAACTCGTATGCATCTTTTGTGCCCCAGTCGAACGGCACGAAGTTCTTGGGCGGCAACTGTGGATTTTCCTGCGGCTTGAAGAAGACATAGAAACCGAAATTCGCCGCCAGCATGAACGCTCCGCCGTGATACGCATCGTCTCCCATGAAGAGGTCGGTCATGGGAGCCTGCGGCGAGGCCGCCTTCAACGCGGGATGCGAATCGATAATGCTCGCGGAAGTGAAGAAGCCCGGATAAGAAATGCCCCAGATTCCGGCATTGCCATTGTTGTTGGGCACATTCTTGAGCAGCCAGTCGATGGTGTCGTACAGGTCGCTGCTGTCATCCACGTCCTGCCTGGATTTCTTGTCGTCAATGTGCGGCCGCATCTCGATGAACTGGCCCTCCGACATGAAGCGCCCGCGCACATCCTGAAAGACGAATATGTACCCGGCTTTGTCGAAGTCTGGAGATGGCCCCAGCTGAGTGCGGTAGAGGTCTACGCCATAGGGTCCGACGCTGTATGGTGTGCGGTCGATCAGAAAAGGATAGGAACGCGACGCGTCCTTTGGAACGTAGACGGATGTGAACAAATGCACGCCGTCACGCATGGGGATGCGATATTCGTACTTCGTGTAGTGCTCTTTGACGTCGAATTCCGGCGCGTCGGTCCGCGCCTGTGCCCAGACGCAGGCCGTGAAGCTTACGACGCACATCCACATCGACAATCTGCGGACAATCATTCCCATCTCCTCTGACGGATGCGTTTAGGCAAGCTACATGCGGCTGGGGAAGCCAGTCAAGCCCATGAGGGTGGCCGGCATTCACGGTACAATAGATGTTTCGGCGCTGGGCTGCGGGCCTGTAAGGACGCTCTGAGGAATCATGTTCGAAGTTACCGTTGAAGACACGTTTGCTGCAGGCCATTATCTGCGCAACTACAAGGGCAAGTGCGAAAATCCGCACGGCCACAATTACAAGATCAGGGTCACGCTGGCCGGTGCCGAGCTCGACAAAGCCGGCTTGCTGCTTGATTTCAAGGATCTTCGCGAGGTTATGAAGCACGTCATCGAGCGGCTCGATCATCAGATGATCAATGACATCGAACCCTTTACCGTCATCAATCCTTCCGCGGAGAATCTGGCGAAGTATTTTTATGATGAGTCGAATGTGCGCCTGCAGACCGTGACCAGGGGCCGCGTGCGGGTTAAGGATGTCACGGTTTTCGAGACCGACACCACGACGGCGAAATATTCGGAGTGATTTTCTGTTTGGGTGCACGGGCGGGACGCCCGCACGACGGCCGCCTACGGCGGCGCTACTCATGCAAATAACCGAAATCTATAAGTCGCTTCAAGGGGAGTCTACCTATGCCGGTCTGGCTTGCGTATTCGTACGCCTGACCGGGTGCAACCTGCGTTGCACCTGGTGCGATAGTGAATACACATTCCAGGGCGGCCGGAAAATGGGCACGGATCAAGTGCTGGACGAAGTTTCGCGCCTGAGCCCCGGCGGCGGGCTGGTCGAAATCACTGGCGGCGAACCCATGCTGCAGGATCGGGAAGTGGTGCCCTTCATGGAGCAACTGCTGAGCGGTGGGTACACGGTCTTGCTGGAAACGAGCGGTGAGCGTCCTCTTGGCCGTGTTCCCCAAGAGGTTGTAAAGATCGTCGATGTGAAGTGCCCCGACTCTGGCGAAGCAGGCACCTTCCGCATGGAGAATTTGGAAAACCTGACGGCACGCGATGAGATGAAATTCGTGCTCAGCAGCCGGGCCGATTATGAGTTTGCCCGCGATTTTATTCGCCAGCACAGTCTGGAGCGGCGGGTGAATGCGATCCTGTTCTCTCCCGCCTTTCGCAAGGATGCCACGGGGTCGCGTGACAGTTCGCATTGCCTGCTCGATCCGCAACAACTCGCTGACTGGATGATTCATGACAACGTGCATGCCCGGCTGGGATTGCAGCTGCATAAGTTCATCTGGGATCCGGCGCTGAAAGGAGTCTGAGAGAATTCAGATTGTAGATTTCAGATTGCAGATTGAACTTCATCACGGCCTGCCGATGGATCCACGAGCAATCTGAAACCTTTAATCGATAACCTGAAAGTGATGCCTTCTTCCTCGAAACCTCGTGCTGTGGTTCTGATGAGTGGCGGTATGGATTCCTGCGTCTGCGCCGCTTTAGCTGTTCGCGATTATGAAGCTGCTGCGGCTCACATCAGCTATGGTCAGCGCACCGAAGAGCGGGAGCGGCAATCTTTTCTCGCCATCTGCCAGCGTCTGAAGATCCATGACCGGCTCATGGTTCGCAATGATGCGCTGCGCGCCATTGGAGGATCGGCTCTCACCGACGAATCCATCCCGGTGCCGGACGCGGAAACTCTGGGCCAGAACATTCCGGTGACCTATGTCCCTTTTCGCAACGCGCATTTTCTTGCTGTAGCGGTCAGTTGGGCGGAAGTGCTCGCTGCCCAAAAGGTATACATTGGCGCGGTGGAACCCGACAGTTCGGGGTATCCCGACTGCCGCCCCGCTTACTATAAGGCTTTCAACGAGGTCGTAAAGGCTGGCACCAAGGATGGAAAAATCGAGATTGTCACTCCGCTGATCGCGATGCGGAAGGCCGAGATCGTGCGCCTTGGCCTTGAATTGGATGCACCGTTCGATTTAACTTGGTCATGTTACAGCCGCGAGGATCGGGCCTGCGGAGTGTGCGATAGTTGTGTGTTGCGTCTCTGCGCCTTTGCATCCGCAGGAGTCCAGGATCCTATTTCTTACGCGGCACGTTAGAGTTTTGGATTGGTCAATTCGTGATTGTTGGGCTTGAGGCGCTTTCGCGAACTAGCGCAAGTGGCCTCGAACATCAATCATTTGCCGGGAGGCAAGATGAAAAAGCACTTGGCAATTCTTCTATTCGTACTACTCGCGCTCGGACTGTGTGTCCCTCCAATCTTCGCGCAGGCTTCAGGCACGGTAAAAGGCGCCTGCAAAGATGCGGATGGCAAACCCATTGCTGGCGCTGTGATTGAGTTCTCGAATCTCGACAACGGCCAGAAGTACAATTTGAAAACCAATAATAAGGGCGAGTACTTCTCGCTGGGTCTGACCCCGGGCAAGTACAAGGTGACCCTCTACAAGACCCCCGAAGACCAAAAAGCCGGCAAGGAACTCTACCATCTCAGTGGCTTTCCGGTTCAGCTCGACGAAAACAATCTGGACATCGATCTGAAGAAAGAGCAGGAAAACCAGGCCAAAGGCCAAGGTCTGACCCCCGAGGAAATGAAGCAGCGGCAGGAAGCCGCCGCTAAGGCACAGAAAGAAACCACGACCATTAAGTCTCTCAACGAGAAACTGAATGCCGCCAAAACTGCGGCCGATGCAGGGGACTTCGACACGGCGATTGCCGACCTCAACGAAGCTAACCAGACGGATCCTTCTCGCGCCCTGATCTGGTTCAAGTTGGGCGACTACTATCGCATGTCGGCCACCAAGCAAACCGATCCTGCCGAAAAACAGAAGCGCTTCGGGTCGGCCATTGAGTCTTACCAGAAAGCAGTTCAACTGCAGCAGGCGACGCCGGATAAGGATCCGGCAAAGCAGGCCAGCACGTTGGGTGCGTACTACAACAACCTGGCGGAGGCTTACGCCAAGAGCAACAAGATCGACGACGCGGTAAAAACGTACGAACTTGCAGCGCAAGCCGAACCTACTGCTGCCGCCCAGTACTACTTCAACACCGGCGCGGTGCTGACGAATGCCGGCAAGGTCGATGAGGCGATCGCTGCTTTCGACAAGGTGATCGCGGCCGACCCCAATCGTGCTGACGCTTATTACTGGAAAGGCGTCAACATGATCGGCAAGGCGACCCTGCAGGGGAACAAGATGACAGCGCCTCCGGGGACCGCCGAGGCTTTCCAGAAATATCTTGAGCTGCAACCCACCGGCACCTATGCCGATCCTGCGAAGCAAATGCTGACACAAATCGGCGGATCGGTGGAAACCAGCTTTGGCAATAAGAAGAAAGCCAAAAAGTAGTTCGTCTTTCGATACAGCAGCTTGCAGCTTCCGGAAAGGGCGGCCCACAGACCAGGCCGCCCTTATTCATTTTGCGTTGGAGGTTACCAAGGGCTATGGACTTACTGACCCTTCGTACTAACCACCTCTCACGGTACAGTTAAGTATCAGTTTTCTTCCTTCTGTGGTGCGGCGATTCCTGCAAGCGAGGACGAATGGCGGCACCAACAATAGCTCCGGTTTCGGTGGTTCTGGAAGGCTTCTCGGGAGACGGCCGTATCGCGACTCCGGCTCTGCTCGGCGCCATGCTGCGCGCGGCCGAAAAAATCAGCGACCTCATTTTCTCTCCCGGCCGTCCACCTCAGGTTCAGGTCTACGGGCAGATGATCCCGGTGCAGGTGCCTGGTCTTTCTCTTCTCAGCGCCGACGACACGCGCCATATCGCGGCAGACTTGATCGGGGACAACAAGCAGGCGATCACCACCCTTCGGGAGCACGGGGCCTGCGACATATCGTTTGGATTGCCGGGCCTGGCGCGGTTCCGCGTCAACATCTTCATTCAGCGCGGCAGTTGCGCCGTAGTCATGCGCGTCATCCCAACGGTGATCCCGGATTTCACCGCGCTGCGCTTGCCCCAGCAGCTTTCGGAGATCACCAAGCTGAAAGACGGAATCGTCCTGGTGACCGGACCCGCCGGTTCGGGAAAGTCTTCAACTCTCGCCGTGTTGCTCGATGCCATCAATCGCGAGAAGTACTACCACATCATCACGGTGGAAGACCCCATCGAATTCCTGCACAATCACAAGTGCTCGACCATTCACCAGCGCGAACTGCACAGCGATACCCCCAGCTTCGCCCATGCCTTGAGGTCGGCCATGCGGCAGGCTCCCAAGGTGATTCTGGTCGGCGAAATGCGCGACCGGGAGACTATTGAAATCGTTCTCGAAGCCGCCGAAACGGGTCACCTCGTTTTGTCGAGCCTCAACACGATGGATGCTTCCAAAACGGTGGAGCGCATCGTCGGTTCTTTTTCTCCGGCGGAACAGCAATCGATTCGCGAGCGCTTTTCAAAGTCTTTCCGCTACATCATCTGTCAGCGCCTGATGTCGAAAACCGACCGCAGCGGGCGAGTGGCTGCCTTTGAGATCTTGAAGGCGAATGCAAGAACCCGCGAGTGCATCGAAAAAGGCGAAAGCGAAAACCGGACGTTACTGGACACGATCCAAACCGGCAGCGCCGAGGGCATGCAGCACTTCGATGGCGAGATTGCTCGACTGGTGCAGGATCGCCTGATCGACCTCGAAACCGGCCTCGCGTATGCCAGCAATCCCGCCAATCTCGGCCAGGAATTGGCAAGGTAGGTTTCCCGCCTGCTTCGGCGCCGCCGTCCACGGATTGAGCCTTCAATTTCCTTCGATTGACTTGCACCCAGTACGGACCTAACATTTCTGCCCAATGCTGGGGCAGACGATCTCGCACTACTCCATTTTGGAGAAACTCGGCGCCGGCGGCATGGGCGTCGTGTACAAAGCGCGCGATCTGCGTCTGGACCGCTTTGTCGCGATCAAGGTCCTGCCCTCCGAGCATATCGCCGACCCGGAGCGAAAGCGGCGCTTCGTGTTCGAGGCTCGTGCCGCCTCCGCGCTGAACCACCCCAACATCATCACGGTCCACGACGTCGCCAGCGAGGATGGCATGGACTACATCGTGATGGAGTTCGTGGTCGGCAAATCGCTGGACCAGCGCATCGGCCGCAAGGGCTTGAAGTTGAGCGAGGTGCTCAAGTATGGATCTCAAATCGCCGATGCGCTGTCTGCGGCGCACGCCGCCGGCATCGTTCATCGCGATTTGAAACCCGGAAACATCATGGTGACGGAAAGCGGTCTGGTGAAAGTGCTCGACTTTGGGTTGGCGAAAGTAGCGGCGAGCGGGCCCATGGCGGCTACTCTGACCACCAAGCAGACAGAGGAAGGCGCCATTGTGGGCACGATCGCCTACATGTCCCCCGAGCAGGCGGAAGGAAAGCCGGTGGACGTACGCTCGGATATTTTTTCCTTCGGCTCCGTCCTGTACGAGATGATTACCGGCCGCCAGGCCTTTCACGGTGAAACGAAGCTCTCCACACTATCGTCGATTCTCGGGAAAGACCCGCTGCCGCCCAGCACGGTCGCTCCCCAGACGCCCCCGGAGCTGGAAAAAATCGTATTGCGCTGCTTGCGCAAGGATCCCGAACGGCGGCTGCAGCATATGGGCGACATTAAGCTCGCGCTCACAGAACTCAAGGAGGACTCCGAATCCGGCAAGCTCGTGCCCGGGTCGTCGCCAGTGGCACTCCAGAGGCGTACACCTCGGAAACGATGGACCGCGATCGCATTGTCGGCAGGCGCACTCATTGCTGCGATCACGGCAATTCTATGGCTGTGGCATCCGAACAAGCCCGTGGATCGCTCCGAATGGGTGCAGATCACGAATGTTCCAGATGCGGTCAGCCAGCCCGCGCTTTCCCCCGACGGGCGGATGGTCACATTCATTCGCGGTCCCTCGACGTTTGCCGGCCCCGGACAGGTCTACGTCAAGATGCTGCCCGAGGGCGACGCGGTTCAGCTCACGAATGACGACTTGCAGAAAATGAGCCCAGTTTTTTCACCGGATGGCTCCCGCATCGCCTATACCGCCATTGACGCCAGCCATCATTGGGACACTTGGATCGTGCCGGTGCTGGGGGGGCAACCGACCCTCTGGCTTCCCAATACTTCGGGATTGCAGTGGCTCGACAAACGACATCTTCTTTTCTCCGAGATCGTCAACAACGATATGCACATGGCCCTCATTGCGGCCGACGAAAGCAGGGCCAGCGAACGCAATGTTTACCTGCCTCCTGGCGATCGCGGCATGGCGCATCGTTCCAGTGTCTCCCCTGACGGCAAGTGGGCGCTGGTCGTGGAAATGGATCGCGCGCTCTGGCTTCCTTGCAGGCTGGTAGCTCTTGAGGGTGGCATTCCCGTCCGTGCAGTGGGCCCCTCCTCTGGCGGCTGCACTTCGGTGGCGTGGTCTACCGACGGTGAGTATATGTTCTTCAACTCTGGTGCCAGCGGCGCGTTCCATATCTGGCGGCAACGTTTCCCCAACGGCACGCCAGAACAAGTCACCTCCGGGCCCACCGAAGAAGAAGGCATCGCCATGGCCGCGGACGGTAGTTCCTTCATCACCTCGGTCGGATCCCGGCAAAGTTCGGTTTGGTTGCACACTGGAAATGCCGAGCGGCAGTTGTCATTCGAAGGATTCAGCTTCGACCCGCAAATTACGCCCGACGGCAAACGGCTCTGCTATCGCATTCTCAAGGGCGCTTTGCCCACCTCCGATCCGACTGAACTGCACCTGTTGGACCTCGACTCCGGTCTCCAACGCCCTCTACTGCCGGGCCTCGCCGTCGTCGGAATTCCTCGGCGGACCTACGACATTTCCCCCGATGGCCGGGAAATCGTGGTCAGCGTACTCAGTCCCAAAGGCGAACACCGCCTGTGGATCCTGCCTGTTGACCCGCAATCGCGGCCGCACGAGATTCCCAACGTTAACGGGGATCATCCTCTCTTCGGCTTCAATGGGGAGGTATTTTTTCGAAGCATCGAAGGGGACTCGGCCTTCGCGTACCGGGCGCATGAGGATGGTTCCGGTCTGCAGAAAGTGAGCGATCAGCCCATCGCCGGTCTCGTCAGCCGTTCTCCCGATGGCAAGTGGCTGCTGGCGAAGCTGCCTGGATCTGCGGGGTCTAACACCGTCGCTCTTCCGCTTCAGCGAGGGCCTTCTCTCCGGGTCATCCTTGCTACAGGTCTCAGCTTTTCAGATGCGGATGTGCGCTGGTCCGGAGACGCGAAGACAATCTACATTCGCGTGCCCTTAGGAGCACAGCCGGGGGACCCTGCAAGAACCTATGCCTTGCCAGTCGTGCCGGGAAGCATCTGGCCGAAAATGCCCGCAGACGGATTTCCTTCCGAAGAAGCAGTTGCGAATATTCCAGGGGCGATCCTGCTCAAAGAATTCGAGTGCCCCGGCCCCACGGCGGGGATCTTCGCCTTCGGACGGATGACCGTGCAACGCAATCTGTTCCGAATCCCGCTCCGCTAAAACCGTTATTTCCAGCAAGCACGGCTCTTCCTCTATGATTTCTTCGATGCCAACTTCCGGAATTTCCGCCAGCGTGCTCAGTTTTGAAGACGCTCGCCACGTCGTTGAGAGGGAAGCCGCCCACGTGCGGGCGCACCAAACCGAGTCTGTCCATCTGCTCGCCGCCTCCGGCCGGGTGCTGTCTGAGCCAGTCCTCGCCGATCGCGATGTTCCTCCATTCCCGCGCTCCACTCGTGACGGTTACGCGGTGCAGGCGGCCGACTTGTCCAACATTCCGACTACGCTGCAGGTGATCGGCGAAATCAGGGCCGGCGAGAAACTGGAAAATATTCCCGCGAGTATCGGGCACGGGCAAACCGCGTCCATCATGACCGGGGCGCCGGTCCCCCCTGGTGCCGACGCAGTGGTGATGGTGGAGTTCACCACGCAGCGCGGCAAACAGGTAGAAATCAGCAGGCAGGTCGGTGGCGGAGAGAATATTGTCCCACGCGGCGCAGAAGCCAAACAGGGCAGTCCGCTAATCGTGGCTGGAACGCGCCTAACGGATGCTGCTATCGCCTTGGCCGCGTCAGTGGGAGCGTCAAAATTGCAGGTGCACAAGCGCCCGCGAGTCGCCGTTCTGACAACGGGTGACGAAATCGTCGCTATCGATGGCACTCCCGGTCCGACACAAATTCGAAACTCAAACAGCTATTCTCTGGCGGTTCAGGTCCAGCAGGCCGGAGCCGAACCCGTGCTGCTTCCCATCGCCTCCGATGAGCCCAAGCGGTTGCGCCAACTGATCGAAGAAGGCATGCAATGCGACCTGTTGCTGATGACCGGCGGCGTGTCGATGGGTCGCTACGACTTGGTCGAGCAGGTGCTCTCGGAGATGCAAGCCGAATTCTTCTTCACCGGCGCAAAAATCCAGCCCGGCCGCCCTGTCGTATTCGGCAAATGCGGCGAGGGCGCCGCCGGAAAGCAGATGTATTTCTTCGGTCTGCCAGGGAATCCAGTGTCCACCATGGTGACGTTCGAACTGTTTGCCCGCCCTATGGTCGAAGCCCTGGCTGGAATGACCGCGCGCAAACTGACCTTCGTGCATGCAAAGTCGAAATCTGAAATCAAGGTCAAGTCCGGCCTGAAGCGGTTTCTTCCTGCAATGCTATCGGGGGAGTTCGAGAACTCGCTGGTCGAACTCGTGTCTTGGCAGGGCTCCGGGGACATCGCCGCTACCGCTCGCGCCAATTGCTATATCGTGATCCCGCCAGACCGCGAGCGCATCCCCGCTGGAGAATTTGTTCCAATCCTGCTGCGTTGAATCGTTCTCTGTGCAACTCTGGTTACTCCGTGGTGGAGGGTTGTCCTCCCGAACTCACCCCAGAGAACACTGAGACCCGCAAACTACGCTACTCCGATAGGAATCCTGTCCCTCCTGTAAGATATCTACACGTCGCAATGCCAAGGAAACTCTCCCACTACGACGCCTCCGGCCGCGCCCGCATGGTCGACGTCTCCGGGAAATCGGCGACCAAGCGCGAGGCCGAAGCCAGCGGCTTTGTGGCGATTCGGCCAGAGGTGATGGCGGCGCTCCCATCGAATCCCAAAGGCGATCCTCTCGAAGTCGCCCGCATCGCCGGAATCATGGCCGCCAAGCGCACTTCCGATCTAATCCCGATGTGTCATCCGCTGCCGCTTTCGCTCGTTGATGTCAAAGTGCGCCTATGCGAGAATGGCGTCGCTCTTACCTCCAAAGTGAGCACTACCGCCGAAACCGGCGTTGAGATGGAGGCGCTGGTCGCGGTCAGCGTGGCTGCCCTGACGCTTTACGACATGCTCAAAGCGGGCGATAAGAGCATCGAGATTCGAGAGATCGCCCTCGAGCGCAAGAGCGGCGGCAAGAGCGGAGAGTACCGTCGCCGCAAGTTATAACGAATGCATGGCTGATAACGTCAAGCTCCTGTTAGTGGACGACAACCCGATGGTGTTGGGGATGCTGCAGCGAGCGTTGACTCCGCTCGCCGCGATCACAACCGCCACCGATGCGGCCGACGCGTTGTTGAAGGCGGTGGATGACGCTCCCGACTTGCTCGTCTGCGACTACCGGATGCCCGGAATGGATGGGCGGCAGTTGGTCGAGAAATTGAAGAGCCGTCCGGCAACGGCCAACTTCTCCAGCGTGTTAATGGCCAATAAGGCTGACATTGCCGAGCGGCTATCGCCGCAGGATGCCGCCGACGATTACCTGGAGAAACCATTCTTTCTGAAAGATGCGACTCGCCGCGTAAAGCGCATGATCGACCGCATCTCGATCGAGAAGATGGCAAAGACCGCGCCTTCCGACGGCGTGGTCCGCGGAAATCTCTCGCAGATGAACGTGATCGACCTGATGCAGTCGCTGGAGATGGGACGCAAGAGTTGCCAGCTTTCCTTGAGCAATGAAGGGGACAAGTGTGAAGTCTTTTTCGCCGAAGGCCAGGTCAAGCACGCCACCTATGGATCTCTTGTCGGCGATCAAGCCGTGTTTAAAGTTCTGCGCTGGACCGGCGGTAACTTCCAGATCAACTTCGAAGGCAAAACGGATAAGGAAACGACGCAACTGAATACCCAGGGCCTTTTGATGGAAGGCTTGCGCCTGCTGGACGAGTCGCAGCGCGACACCGGCGGCGAGCCCGAAGCGGCTCCCGTCGCCACGCCGAGTGCTTCGGGTGGCGCCAGTCGCAGACGCGAAGAAGAGGAAGACGTTCTGCTCGATGGCTGATCGCGAGCCGATCTCTGCTGCGGTGGTGACGGTGAGCGATTCCTGCGCTCGCGGCGAACGCGAAGACCGCTCCGGCCCGGCAGTGGCTCAGTTGCTCGAAAACCTGCAAGTTTCGGTCACGGCGCGCGAAGTTGTCTCTGATGATTCCATCAAAATTCAAAATGTGCTGATCCGCCTGGCGCGCGAGGTGCGTCTCATCGTGACTACAGGAGGAACCGGCATTGCAGCGCGCGATGTTACGCCCGATGCGACAGCGGCAATATCGGACCGGCTGGTGCGTGGCGTGGCAGAGAAGATGCGCGCGGAGGGCACGAAGAAGACGCCGTTCGCGGCACTCAGCCGTGGCGTCTGCGGTGTGCGCGGCAACGCGCTGATCATCAATGTGCCCGGAAGTCCCGCGGGCGCCGTGGAATCGCTGCAAGCTGTCGCAGATTTGATTCCTCACGCGATTGATCTGCTAAGCGGCAAGACGGAGCACAAGTAAGCCGTGCGGTCTCTGCCTGGAAGCGATAACCACGAAGGTTTACAAAGAATTCCTTAGTGTTCCTTCGTGTCCTTTGTGGTTGACGATCGTAGGCACAAGGCCACGGTGGGCACACAGCAAGATCATTTCTTTCCGGGGCCTACGATAGCTCTTCCGGGAAATACATTGTCGACCATCTTGCCATCGTCGATAAGGACCGTTCCACCCACTAGTAGGTAATGCACTCCAACACTGGGCTCCATCGGGTTCTGAAAAGTCGAACGGTCACTGATCGTATCCGGATCAAACACGACAATATCGGCGTCGGCTCCCTCGTGTAGGCGTCCTTTCAGCCGCCCGGCGGGGGTCGAGCGCTCCAGCATCTGCGCCGGCATCAACGTCATCTTCCGCAGCGCCTCCATCAAGGTCAGGGTTTTCTTCTCCCGCACATACTGCCTGATTACTCTCGAATAGGTGCCTGCATTTCGGGGATGCGCCGCGATTCCGTCGCTCGCGATCATGATCAGAGGGTTGGGAATGACGGAATCGATAATCTGCTGTGTGTTCGCGAAAATCAGTACCCACTGCAGGCGGTTGGAATTGTGCAGCTCCTCAAATCTCGCCTTGGTGAGGTGCTCGCCAGTATCCGGAACGACGAGGTCGCCGTAGTCGATGCCCTGCTTCTCGCGCCAGCCCGGGTTGAATACCGCCGAGTTGATCGCCGTCATTCCCGCAATATATGGATAGGCCTCCGTGGTCACATCCAGCCCGCGCGCCCGCGCGCCCTCAATCATGGAAAGGCATTGCAGAGAGTCCTTCAGGCACGTGCTGTTGATGTGAACCACATGCAGCGGCGCCCCTGTAATCGCCGCGGCTGCAATCACTTCTTCGAGCGATTGAATGGCCGACCCCGGTTCGACCAGTCCGGCGCTTCGCATGTGGGTGTAAACGGGTAGCTTGCGCCCGGCAGCGACCCGGAACATGTCAATGACTTCGAGCCGGGTGGAGCCGGGGACATACTCGATTCCCATCCCGATCCCCAGTGCACCGGCATCGAGTTCCTCCCGCAAACGCTGTTCTATATGTTGAATCTGCTCGGGAGTGGCGTGCTCATCCGTAGCCGGACCGCTCTTGGGCAAGATGCTTCCATCGGGCAGAGGCGCTCCGAATACCAATGAACGAGCCGCGACGTAACTGGCCGTCGTGCCGTAGTGGATCAGCGAATGCCCTTCTTTGGTTTTCAGGAACTGCGCCACATCGGGCGCGCCGATCTCCAGCTCCAGCGCGCTGGTCACGCCATCGAAAGCTTTCAGGCGCTCGCTGGGTAGATCCTGGGCATGCTGATGGAGATCGATAAATCCCGGCGCGACGACCAGTCCCGTCGCATGCACGGTTCGGCGCGCGGTCAGCGGCGTTTCCGAAATGCGCGCGATCTTACCATCGCGGATGCCGACATTGCGGATCGCATCCAGCCCCGTTTCGGGATCCATGACTCGCCCGCCCTCGAGCACAAGGTCGTACTGCTGGGCCGCTGCAATACTGCAAAACAAGACCAAACAAAAGAAAAGGTTCCGCATGCGCGCCATCATATCAGCCGCTGACGCACCCTCCGCAACGCGCAACGGTGAGCTTTCAATGTTCCCAGGCGTTGAGTAGGTCCTCCCTCCGCGCACAACTCCGCCTTCCATCACGTACACTAACTCTTCGTTTGAAGACACTCGGACACATTCTGGCGCGCTACACTGCCTGGGTTCTCGGCCTGATGAAGGCTCTCGGCCTATGGGGCGTGTTCGTGATCGCGTTTGCCGACAGCGCGCTGCTCGGCATGCCCGTGGATTTCATTGTTGCGACCTACGTCCACCAGGATCGCAAGCGCATGCTGCTTTACGTTGCCATGGCGTCGCTCGGTTCCGCGCTGGGCAGCATCCCGCTGTACATCATCGGCTACCTGGGAGGCGAAAAAGTCCTGCGCAAGCGCATCTCCGAAGAGCGTTTCCTCAAAATTCACGCCTCGTTTGAGGCGCATGAGTTCTGGGCCCTCATGTTCCCCGGCATGCTGCCGCCACCGATGCCGTTCAAAATCTTTGTCCTCGGTGCAGCCGTATTTGAAATGAAGTTCCGCGATTTCCTGATCGCGATCTTTGCCGGCAGATTTGTGCGCTTTCTTGTGCTCTCGGTCCTGGTCTTATGGTTCGGGCCGGAGATCGTGGGGCTCTTCGGAGGAGTATTTAAACGGCATTGGATCTGGGTCGTGACCTTGGCAGCCGGCGGGGTTTGCGTATGGCTTGTGCTACGGCGGCGAAGAAGGGCAACTTAAAAGTCGGGGTGGTCCTTGGTCGTGGATCCTTGGTAAACAAAAATTCGGCCGCGGATGAATCGCGGCCGAAAAATATTGCAGAAAGAAAATCTGTTACGCGGCTGCCCTCGGCTCACCATGCAGTCTCCCAGCCACCGCATGGATCAATAGCGGAGCGCTGAACATAACCGCCGTGAATAAGAGATCGCCTGCCACGGCTCGGCGGAAGAAAGGCAAGCCAGCATCATACGAGGTCATCAGCCCGGCGAACGTGTGCGGATACATGTCCCAAGCCGCCCATACCGCAAAATTGCTCATCACGAAGAACGCAATCGAGCCCGCCAAAGCCGTACTCATGATGCGGACTGGACCTCCCTGTTTCAGGCTGGTCCCGAGCCACAGCATTCCCGCGTACCAGGCCCAGGTCACGAAGTGATCCCAGCTGAATGGATAGCGATAGACGAGCGTCGTCAGAATTACATCAGATGCCGCCAGCAGCGCCAGCGGTATCCACATACGGCGCCGTGGCCCGCGCGCTCCGAAGAACAGCAGAGATGCCCCTACCGGAGTAAAGGCCAGCGGATGGGGCATGAAGCGAACCGCTACCGCGAAGAGAACAAAAATGTATGCCAGCATGATCACCTCGTAGACGAAATCTATTTTGGGCGCTGGAACGCCTGCCGTCAAGAGACAGCGAGCCATCCTGGAGACATTGTCACCGCTGCGCCGGTTCGGGCGTAACGACCTGCTTCTCACCTTCTCCGAAAACGTCGCCGATCACGCGTAGATTTTTGTCGAGCTCCACAGCTGCGCCTAAGACGCGGCGCCTGCGCCCGCCCGTCATAGCATCGGGAATGCCAACAAACCGCAGATCCTGAAAATTTACGACGTAGCCTTGCTGCGGAGCCTGCAGAGTCTCCGTTTCTGTGATGGGATATTGAGCCCAATCCAAAAACACACGGCCCATGTAGGATTTCTTTGCGGCCAGGGTTACCGGCGTCTCCTCGGGCTTGTAGCGAATGACCATCTGCCCTTCGGGATCGACCTCCGGCGTGAGCGAGTTTACGGGTGCGAGCGCAAAGAAAGCGGGCGTTTCCGCCACGCCATACCAGTGAAAAGGATTGATCCACGTAGGATAAGCTGAGACCCGCACCGGATCGACATTGTTGTACATGCGGTCATTCAAGGCATTGACGGCACGGCGGTGCTCGTAATCGCGCACGCCCCACATCAGAACCACTCCGATCAGCGCCAGACTGGCAGCCAGCCGTCCTCGGGGGCCCCGCGCACGCGCTCCTATTTCTTTATCGATCAACGAAAACAAAGAGGGGACTACCAGCCCGAGAAAAAGCAGCACCAGCATGACCGGCTCGACAATGAAGACGATGTCCCACGAATACCACTTCTCCGAGAATGGCCAGAACGGCCGCACTCCATAGTTATTCGTGAAATCGAGCAAAAGGTGACTGAGCCCTGCAAGGCAGGCGTAGAAGAACAGCAGGCCCCATCGCGGAGGCAGATTGGGGTCGGCAGTCTTGCGCCCCCGCAGGCGCCAGATCAGATAAACGAACCCGACCACGAAGATCGCATCGATCGGTGTCCCGAGAAAAGAGTGCGTGAATCCGCGATGGTGAGCGAAGCCGAATGCCGGGCCGCCGATCCGACTCAGGATGTCGAGATCCGGAGCCTCAGCCGCAAGCGTTAACGTTAGGGTTGCCAGCGCCGTCTTGCGATTGAGTCCGGCGCGCCCCATGCACGCCCCGGTCAGAAAATGGGTAATGGGTTCCAAGCATGAAGTTATATCATCCCGCTGCGGCTAGCATTTCAGCGCTGCGGGAGGGCCCTCCGTCAGGTGCAGCGTGGTTATCTTGCGTGCGCCGGAGCCAACAACGTCAACGCGTCGGGAACGACGGTAAGCTCCGCTGGCAGACTTCCCAGTAACTCTCCATCAGCCTCTACGTAAACTTTGCGCTTCGATTCAGACTCTACTGGCGAACTCCCCGCGTAATCGCAGGACGCCCGCGTGCCATGCGCCAGCTCGATTCCTGGGATCCCCCAGGGCCGCCGTAAAAGGCCGCGAGTCACGTATGCCAGATACGCCAGGCGGCTCCCCGTATGGCAGAAGATCAAGCGCATGTCGTTGCGGTCCAGCGACGCTCCGGGCGCGAGTTCTTGCACGACTCCGCCGAAATGTCGAATGCGGACGGCGAGGAGTTCGGTGACCTCCGCGTTTTTGGCCTCGCGCGCCTCCGACTCCAGGTATTCCACCCGGAATCGAGTCATGGGATAGGTGAACCACAGATGCCAGGCCTTCGCATAATAGGCAGCCATACCGAGCCTCTGCTTGACTCCCGCGTGCAGCTTATAGAAGAGATGAGCATCAACCCCTACTCCCGCCGCAACCACAAAATAGCAGGTGGTGGCGAGACCTTTGAAACCGAGACAGGTTACGCGGCCTAAGGCGACGCGGCGCAGCGTACCATTCAAAGCCGCTCTCGCTGCTGCGGGAATGCGCATCGGAATTCTTAGATCATGCGCCAGCGCATTGGCCGTCCCCATGGGCAGCACTCCCAACGCGACGGGCGTGGTCGCCAGCACCTGGGCGATGTTGTGGATCGTCCCATCGCCACCGCAGGCGAAGATGGTGTCACAACCGGCCGCGATCGCCCGTTTTGCTTCCTCGTCCGCATGATTCCGGGATTCGGTGGCAAACAGTGCGGCCTCGACTCCACCGTCTCGCAAAATCGCAAGCGCCGCCTGCAATTCGCGCTGGCGTTGCTTGCTTCCGCCGGACTCCGGATTGTAGAGCAGGGCCGCCTTTCTCATAGCAAGTTCGAAACTCAAAGCAAGATCGAAGCTGGATTGTACCTGACCAATGCCGACCGTAGCGCCGCCTCACCCGATGTTGCGAAGGCGTACCGCCCTCGCACGCTGTTCCAAGTTTGCGCTCGATAGTTCCTGGAAAACTCTTGGCAAGCATTCCGATTTCGCATAAGCTGGCCTCAATTCCCTGGGGCGATTCCGAGAGTTTACGGTTCCGTAACTACATTCAGGAGGGTCGACCGGATGAAAGTTCTGATCAGCGGCGATGCCGAAGGCGCCGAGAAAGTGTTCCGTGATGACCTTGACCGCAATCCCCGCAATCCGTGATCGCCGTTTGGACTGCAGCAATCCTTGCTACAACAAAAACGCGACTACGACGCCGAATTCGTCAAGAAACAATTTGATGCGCAATGGAAAGGCGCTCCGCAATCTCTCAAACTCGATGACCTCGTCTAGCGAGGTTCAAGCTGTGTGGCAGGGTCATTCGCCTCTGTTGTGCGACTCTGCGCTGGGATAACCTGTGCACGTTCTTATTCCGGGGGCCGCAGTATGAAGGTTTCTGCAGTATTTTGTTTCGCTCTATTTCTATTTGCCTACAGGCCTACTCAGGCCTCCGGGCAATGCGCCTTGCCAGGGCCTCCTTCGGGCGGCACCATCGATTCCACCTTTGACGGCTACGTGACGCAGAACGGTCCGGGTTGGACCGGCGCGGATGGTACCTACTCTCTGCCCTTGCCCGACGGCACGAATCTGTGGATATGGTCCGACTCGTACATTGGCACCGTCGATCCTACAACGCGACTCCGTAGCAGCGATCTCTTCAACGCGCACAACTCGCTCACAATCTTGAATCAGGCTACCGTATCGTGGTCGACCGTCGGTTACCCCCCAAAAACAACTTCCTACTTCGCGCCTGCCAACAAGAGCGACTGGTTCTGGGTAGGAAGCGGTGTGGTTATAGAGCCCACCGCCGGCGCCTATCAAATCAAGCTCATGCTGCTGGAGTGGACCGGACTTTTCAAGCTTGTAGGCCATTCCGTTGCCACGCTGTCGTGGCCCAGTCTCTCGATTCTCTCCATTACGCCTGTGACTGGACTTGATACGAGCCTGGAGTGGGGCACGAAGATTCTTCACTCCGGCAGTTACTACTACATCTACGGCCTGAAAGATCCCGGCACCAACACAAAAACTCCCTACGTGGCCCGTACGAGTTCGCTGCAAAATTTGACCAATGCAGGCAAATGGCAGTTCTGGAATGCCACGCAACACAAGTGGCTTGCGGGAGAATCCAATGCCACCGCTATGAGGGGCGTCGCGGCCGTCACGCCGGAATATTCTGTGGACCCGATGAGTTATAACGGCGGCACCTTCTATCTGATGGCCGGTATTGATCCCCAGCATCCCGCCTATCCGCTGTGGGACGCGGTTACCACCTGGTACTCCTGTTCTCCGCAAGGGCCATGGACCAGCAAGACCAGGGTCTACACCGCTCCCGAAGCCGGAGCTAATGGGTGCAAAACAGGAACGCTCGTGACCTACAACGCGAAGGCTCACACCGAATTCACCGATGCCGATGGAATCCTGATGTCCTATAACGTGAATGCGAATGATTCTTCCGACCTGGTCTGCGCCAATGACTACATGCCGCGGTTCATCCGGGTACAAATTCCTGGCGTAATACACGCGTTGCACTGAGGCCGGGATTCTGTTCGCATCCTGAGGCGTTTCTCGCACTGCAACACGTCTCCGCGTCCTCCGCGACACTTCTCCGCGACCTCTGCGGTAAAACTTCCGACCCCAACGCGACCACCGATATAATCTTTTCCGATGCACGCCGCAAAAGACCTCCCAAAAAAGCTGGAGTGCCTCCGCGATAAAATCCGCCATCACGAATATCTCTACTTCGTTCTCGATCAGCCTGAAATCAGCGACCAGGAATTCGACAAGCTCACCAAGCAACTTAAAGACCTCGAGGCCGAGCACCCGGAACTCATCACCCCTGATTCCCCCACCCAGCGCGTGGGCGGCAAGCCGCGCGAGGGCTTCGTCAAAGTGCGCCACTCCTCGCCCATGTTGTCTCTCGACAACACCTACAACGAAGAAGAGCTGCGCGCCTGGGAGCGCAGAGTCCATGAACTGAGTGGCCGCAAGGACGTCGACTACGTCTGCGAACTGAAGCTCGACGGCATGTCCCTGGCACTGACTTATGAGAATGGCAGGCTGGAGCATGGCGTGACCCGCGGAGATGGCACCGTCGGTGAAGATGTCACGCTAAACGTGCGCACCGTCCACTCGATCCCACTCTCGATTGATAGAGACAAGCTTAAGAAGGCCGGCATCCCACCGGATTTTGAAGTCCGCGGCGAGCTCTTGATGCCGACCGCCGCTTTCAAAAAGCTGAATGAAGAACGCGAGCGCGCGGGGCTAGCTACCTTCGCCAACCCCCGGAACTTTACGGCAGGAACCGTCCGCCAGCTCGATGCCAACATCACCGCCCAGCGCCGTCTGGACTTCTTCCCCTACATCCTTCTGGTCAACGGGCGAACCTATTTCGACCGGCATTCCGAGACCTTGACCGCGCTCGACCAAGCCGGATTCAAAGTCAACCAGAACCGAAGACTAGTCCATTCGATGGAAGAAGTCTGGGAATTCATCCGGCAATGGGAAGGTAAGCGCGAGTCTCTGCCTTATGAGATCGACGGCATCGTCGTTAAGGTCGACCGCACCGCGCTGCAGGACGAACTCGGCTTCACCGGCAAAGCCCCGCGCTGGGCCATCGCCTACAAGTACGCCGCGCGCGCAGGGATCACGAAACTGGAAGACATTCGCGTACAGGTCGGCCGCACCGGGAAACTCACACCTGTCGCTATGCTGGCACCTGTATCTATCGGCGGCACGACCGTCCGCAATGCAACCCTGCACAACATGGACGAGATCGAGCGCCTTGGCGTGAAGATCGGTGATTGGGTGCAGGTTGAGCGCGGCGGCGACGTCATCCCCAAAGTGGCCAAGGTCATTGACGACAAAGATCACCCTCGCGGCACGCAGGAATTCGTCATGCCCGAGAAGTGCCCCGTCTGCGGCACAAAGGTTGTCCGCACCGAGGGCGAAGTCGACTACCGCTGCGTCAATGCCAACTGCCCCGCCAAGCTGCTGGGAACCATCCTGCATTTCGCATCGCGCGGCGTGATGAACATTGATGGCATGGGCGAGGCGCTGGTCACGCAGCTGATCGAAAAGGGCCTGGTGAAGAATGTCGCCGACATCTACGACCTCACCAAAAAAGACCTGCTCAGCCTGGAGCGCTTCGCCGACAAGTCCGCGCAAAACATTCTTGACGAAATCGAGAGCTCAAAGAAACTGCCGCTGGAGCGTGTGATTTACGGCCTTGGCATCCGCATGGTGGGCGAGCGCACCGCGCAATTTCTCGCCGAGCACTTTGGATCGATGGAAGCCCTCGCGGCTGCCAGTGTCGAAGAATTGCAGAGCGTAAACGAAGTCGGCCCGAAGATCGCCGAAAGCATCGCCGAATTCTTCAGCAATCCCGCCAACCGGAAGTTAGTCGAACGCCTGGGTGCCGCTGGGCTGGCATTCAAAGGCAAAAGAAAAGAGCGTGGCACAAAACTGGCCGGCAAAACATTCGTCCTGACCGGTACCCTAGCGCGATTCACGCGAGACCAAGCGAAAAAGATGATCGAAGACGCGGGGGGCAAAGTCACCGGCTCGGTCAGCAAGAAAACAGATTACGTAGTAGCCGGGGCCGACGCAGGTGCGAAGCTGGACAAAGCCAACGAATTGAAAGTCCCGGTGATTGACGAGAAAGAGATGGAGAAACTAGCAGGTATGTAGCGCTGTCGATAGTAGCGCAGCCGTCCCCGGGACTGTCCGGCGGCTCGGACTGACCAACGTTAGTAGTTATCTTTTCATCGCCGCGCTGATCTTCCCCCAAGTCACTTCCAGCGTCTCTGGCAGCACCCGAGTCTCTCCCACCACCGACACAAAGTTCGCATCCGCCACCCACCTGGGCAGCACGTGCATGTGGATGTGTCCTGCGATTCCCGCTCCCGCCGCCTTCCCGATATTCATCCCCAGATTCACTCCGTCAGGCCGATAAAGCTCGCGCAGCACCGACTCCATTCGCTGCGAAAGCACCATCATTTCGTTAGCGGCATCGATCGGCAGCTTGCGCAATTCATCCAGATGCGTGTACGGGACGATCATCACATGCCCCGGGGTATACGGATACGTGTTCAAAATGACGTAACAATGCTGCCCGCGGTGCACAATGCGCGCTTTCGCGTCATCTTTTTCCTTCGGCGCCTCGCAAAATACGCAGCCCACGCTCTTCTCTGTGCCGGAAACGTAGGCGTAGCGCCATGGCGTCCACAGATAATCCATAGCAGGGCAGGTTAGCAGATGCCGCGGATGGGGGAAAACTCAACTGCCCCAGGCGCCTCGTTTCTCCCGGGTCTTGAGGAAAACGGGATTTCTCCCCCGCAAAAATCTCTCCCGAGCGCGCAATTGAAACCTCCGCGTTACGTCCGCCAGATTTAGGTTTGACACTGTTCGCGCACGGTTGTTATAGTCGAAGAGTTCCCATTGGACGCGGGTTCTCTGTTACCGTCCGACAGCTGGGATTGTCCAAGCTCATTCGCCAGGGTGGGCCCACCACAACCAAACGACTCATCCAGCAGTCCGCAAGCAGCGCCCGCAGCCGATTATCAGAGAGGCATAACCTTGTTCGACGATACCACCGTCCATCATTCCGATTCTAATTCCACTGTTGTGACAGAAGCCGAACCGACGACTGCTGAACATCAACCCGAACTCAACCAGTCTGCCGCCACTGACGACCAGGCCCAGACGCCCGCTTCGGCTGCTTCCACGCCCGAGGATAAACCCGCTCCCGCCGAAGACTTTGCCTCAGCGCTTGAAACTTTCACTTCTGAAGCCGAAGAGGCCGTTAGCGAAGACCGCGTCATCAAGGGCACCGTGTTGAAGCTCACCGGCACCCACGTGGTCGTTGACATCGGCGCGAAATCCGAAGGCATGCTGCCCCTGGCGGAAGTCCTTGACCATGAGGGCAAGCCCCGGTTCAAGCCCGGCGACGAAATTGACGTCATGCGCTCCAAGGGCGAGGCGGAAGAGGGATACATCAACCTTTCGCACCAGAAGGCGCAGCGCATCCATGCCTGGGAAGAAATCGAGAAGTCGTATAACGAGAAGCAGCCGATCAAGGCCGTGGTCATCGACCGTATCAAGGGCGGCCTCACGGTAGATATTCACGGCGCGCACGCCTTCCTGCCCGGCTCGCAAGTGGACCTGCGGCCCGTCCGCAATCTCGATGGCATGAAGGGCCAGACCATCGAAGTCGCCGTGATCAAGCTGAATAAGAAGCGCGGCAACATCGTAGTCTCGCGCAAAGAATTGCTCGAAGGCGAACAGAACGAGAAGCGCTCCAAGACGCTCGAGCATCTGGAAGAAGGTTCCGTCCTCACTGGAGTGGTCAAAAATCTGACTGAGTACGGCGCATTCGTCGATCTCGGCGGACTCGATGGCCTGCTCCACATCACCGACATGTCCTGGGGACGCCTTACTCACCCCAAGGATCTGGTCAACGTGGGCGATCAGATTCAGGTGAAAGTCCTCAAATACGACAAGGAGAAGCAGCGCGTTTCGCTCGGATTTAAGCAGCTGACGCCTGATCCGTGGCTCGACGCCGAGCATCGCTATCCCGAGGGCGCCCATGTTGCCGGACGCGTAATTAGCGTGACGGATTACGGAGCCTTCGTCGAGCTGGAACAGGGTATCGAAGGCCTGGTCCACGTCAGCGAGATGACCTGGTCGAAGCGCATGAAACACCCTTCGAAGCTGGTCAATGTCGGCGATCAGGTCGAGTGCGTCGTGCTCAATGTGAATCCCACCGAGCGTCGGATCTCGCTCGGCATGCGCCAACTGGCGGCTAATCCGTGGGACTCGCTGCATGAGAAATTCCCCGTCGGCATGACCGTTGAAGGACGCGTCCGCAACCTCACCGACTTTGGAGCTTTCATCGAAATCGAGGACGGCATCGACGGCCTCGTTCACGTCAGCAACCTGAGCTGGACCAAGCGCGTCAAGCATCCTTCCGAAGTGTTGAAGAAGGGTGACCGCGTCAAGGCGGTTGTGCTGGCGATCGAACCCGACAAGCGCCGCCTTTCGCTGGGCGTGAAGCAGCTTCAGCCCGATGTCTGGGAATCGTTCTTCGCCTCCCATCACATCGGTGATGTAGTCCACGGCAAGGTCCTGCGCGTAGCGGCGTTCGGCGCCTTCGTGGAAATCGCGGAGGGCGTCGAAGGCCTTTGCCACAAGTCCGAAGCCAGCGATGAACACGGACAACCTTTGCACCTGGAGCCGGGCCTCGAGCACGATTTCAAAATCATTAAGATGAACCCAGAAGAGAAGAAAGTCGGGCTCAGCATCCGCGCGGTGGGCGAAGAAGCCTCCCGCTCGGAGGTCGAAGCCTACAAGCAGCCGGTCTCCAGCACCAGTTCGACGATAGGCGAGCTCATTTCCTGGAAGCGCGCCAGCAACGAAAACAATTAGTCCGCAGAATTGGTAATAGAAGGGCCGCCCCAAAAGGGCGGCCTATTGTTTTCCTTGGTGAACCTTCGTGCCCTTTGCGGTTGAAGCTTTGCAAGTTTGGAAGCTGCCCTGCGCTGTTCTAGAATCGTTAGTTTGTCTGCAGTCATCTCTTCTCTAGAGGACGACCTTGCCCGAAACCATCTACGACATTGCCATCATCGGCAGCGGCCCTGCCGGATACACCGCTGCGATCCGCGCCGGCCAATACGGTTTGAAAACCGCTCTGATTGAAAAAGACGGATTCCTTGGCGGCACCTGCCTTCACGTCGGCTGCATCCCGACCAAAGCTCTGCTTTTCAACGCCGAACTGTGGGACCACCTGAAAGACGCCAAGGAATTCGGCATCGAAGGCGTAGACGCCCGCAAACTCAACTGGGCCGCTATCCAGGACCGCAAAGGAAAGATCGTCGCCAAGCACGCCAAAGGCCTCGAATTCCTGATGAAGAAAAACAAAGTCGAGACCATCAAAGGCTACGGCAAGCTCACCGGCCCAGCGCAGAATGGTGTGCTCACGGTCGAAGTCACGAATGACAACAAATCGGCGAACCTCAAGACGAAGAGTGTGATCCTGGCCACCGGTTCCGAAGCCCGCATGATTCCTGGATTAGAAGTGAACGACCGCGTGCTGACCAATATCGAAATCCTCAGCCTGAAAGAGATCCCCAAATCGCTGGTCATTGTCGGCGCCGGCGCGGTGGGAGTCGAGTTCGCCTCGATCTACCGCTCCTTCGATTGCGAAGTCACAATTATCGAGATGTTGCCCCGCCTCGTGCCGGTCGAGGACGAAGAAGTGTCGAAAGAACTCGCCCGCGTCTTCCGCAAGCGAGGCATCAATTTCCATACCAGCGCCAAGGTCGACAAAGTAGAAAAAACGAAAGCCGGAGTCGCCGTCACCATCACTGTAGACGGCAAGCAGCAGAAGATAGACGCTGAAAAAATCCTCATCGCGGTAGGCCGCAAGCCCCGCACGCAAAACATCGGCCTCGAGCGCACCAAGATCAAGCCCGACCGCGAGTTCATCAAAACCGACTCCTGGATGCAAACCGCCGAACCCGGCGTTTACGCCGTCGGCGACATCGTGCTCGGCACACCGCAACTTGCCCACGTCGGCGCGATGGAAGCCCTGGTCGCGGTCGCCAAAATCGCCGGGAAACCAGCCAAGCCGATCAACCCCGAACACATTCCAGGCGCCACCTATTGCCATCCCGAAATCGGCAGCGTGGGGCTGACTGAAACCAAGGCTCGCGAGGCCGGATACAACGTCAAAGTCGGCAAGTTCCCCTTCACCGCGAACTCCCGCGCATCCATCGTTGGACAGCACGAAGGCTTCATCAAAATTGTCTCGGATGCCGACTACGGCGAGATTTTGGGAGTCCACATCATCGGCCCTCAAGCGACAGAATTGATCGCCGAAGCAGTAGCGGCGATTGAACTGGAAGCCACGGTAGAAGACTTGATGTGGACCATCCACGCGCACCCAACGCTAGCCGAAGCCATGTTGGACGCATCCAACAGCGTGTACGGAATGGCGATTAACGCATGACCAATTGGCAACGTGGCGTAAAATGAAAGTACGTGACGTGCTGACAATGCTGGATAAAGATGGATGGCGCTTGGATCGCACTCGTGGGAGCCATCGTCAATTCAAGCATTCGACCAAACCTGGGTTGGTCACAGTTCCCGGCAAACCGAACGACGATCTCGGGCCCGGAACGCTGAACAGCATTTTGAAGCAGGCTGGATTGAAGAAATGAAAAAATATCTGATTGTGATCGAGCAAACCGGAACCGGTTATTCCGCGTACTCCCCCGACTTGGATGGCTGCATAGCAACTGGACAAACACGCGAGGAGGTCGAGCGCGAAATGCGTGAAGCCATAGCCTTTCATTTGGACGGGATGGCCAGCAGCGGCCAGCCAATTCCTGAACCGCATACCTATTCTGCGTATGTCGAAGTCCCCGCCCACGCTCGCTAACCGGTGTGACGTTCTTGATCTGCGCGAATACGCGAAAAACCGTGGCAAAAAGAATTTGATCTCCTTGATCCAACTCGGCACGGTCGACTACGCCACCGGCCTCCGCCTGCAGCAGCAACTCATCGCCCTGCGTAAAGAGGAAAGGATCGGCGACGTACTTCTGCTGCTCGAACACAAGCCAGTCATCACGCTGGGCCGCAACGCGAAAGCTGCCAACGTCGTCGCCTCGCCCGAACTCCTGGCCCAGCGCGGCGTAGAACTCTTCGAATGCGATCGCGGTGGAGACGTCACCTTCCACGGCCCCGGCCAGATCGTCGGCTATCCCATCTTCGATCTTCGAGGATTCGCGGCCTCGGATGGCAAGCGCAAAACCCTCGGGGTGATCGAATTCGTCCGCCGTCTTGAAGACGTCCTCATGCGCACCTGCGCCGATTTCGCAATTCCGACCAAGCGCGTCCCCAGCCTAACCGGCGTCTGGACCGATCCTCCATCATTGTCATCCCGAGCGGAGTCGAGGGACCTTGTGTCTCCCGCCAAAGAAGCCAAACTCGCCGCCATCGGCGTCCACATCTCCCGCTTCGTCACGTCGCACGGCTTCGCTCTCAACGTCAACACTGATCTCAGCTACTTCAACCTGATTGTCCCCTGTGGCATCACGACCAAGTCCGTAACCTCGATGCAAACGCAACTCGGCCGCGAACTAGACCTCAACGCCGTGGCCGAATCCATCTCCCGTAACTTCGGCGTAGTTTTTCAAAGCCAAATTCTCTGGGTGGATACGTTAGACGCGCTCTTAGGACGCCCGGTTGGAGTCCCGATGAAGCCCCCCAGCGAACTCCGCCAGATCCACAACGAAGACGACAGCTCCTGGGCGTAGCGACGTCGTCTCGCCGTCTGTCGCCAGGGCATCCTGCCCTCGCTGCTCGCAGCGCATCCGATTTCTGTACGTCTCTAGCCCTTCCCCCCGCTCTCGCGATACCATCAATACATTGCGCCAATGGCGCCGCTTGACATGGGGAACAATAAAAAGAAGTCTAAAGCAAGCTCTAACGGACATCGTTCGCTCAACGGCAAGAATCACGAAGCGGCAGACGCATTCGTCCGCCCGCCAACTCGAAGCTTGAAGAAGAATCCCGACTCGGCCAGCAGCGATCTCCGCACCTACTCGATCCCCGACTATCGCCTCGAGCACCCGCAATTCACGGTTCGACAGTCAACCGAAAAAGACGGCCACGTCCGCTACGAAGTCACCGGCGATCTGAACGCGCCCGTCCCGCACATCCGCGACTCCAAGTACCTCACCAAGCAGCAAGCCGTCGAGATCTACCGCTACATGCTGCTCAATCGCAAAATGGAGATCGCCCTCGAAAATCTCTACAAGCAAGGCAAAGTCGTCGGCGGAGTCTATTTCGGGCTCGGACAGGAAGCCTGCTCCTGCGCTTCGGCCTACGCGCTCGACAAAGACGACTGGTTCGCCCCCATGATCCGCAACCAGGGAGCGCTTCTCGTCCGCGGCTTCGGCGCCCGCGACACCATGATGCAGTACATGGCCAAGGCCGACTCTCCCACCAAGGGACGCGACGGCACCTCGCATTTCGGCGACATCGAAAAGCGCAACATGGTCTCGCCCATCTCCATGCTCGGAGACCTCATTCCGGTGCTCTCGGGCGTCGCCCTCGGTGCGCGCCTGCAGGGACGCAACCTCGCCGTCATGACCTACATCGGCGACGGAGGCCAGTCCACCGGCGTCACCTACGAAGGCATCAACTTCGCCGCCGTACAGAATCTTGGTCTTGTGCTCTTCGTTGAGTCAAATCTCTGGGCCTACTCCACGCCCTCGGAAATGCAGTACCGCTGTCAGGACCTCGCCGAGCGCGCCATCGGGTACGGCATCCCGGGCGTGATCGTCGACGGTACCGACGCCTGCCAGGTCTACGACGCCGCCCATGAAGCCGTTGAGCGCGCCCATCGCGGTGAAGGACCCACGCTGATCGAAGCCAAAATGATGCGCATGAAAGGCCACGCCATTCACGACGCCGCCAGCTACGTCCCGAAAACCATGTTCGAATTCTGGAAAAAGCGCGATCCGATCACACGTTTCGAAACTTATCTGGTGAAAGAAAAAAAGTGGTTGACTCCCAAAGAGAATGAAGCGCTGATCGCGGAAGTAGAAGAAGTAATCGAAGCAGAACGCGAAATCGCCGTGAATTCGCCGATGCCAACGCCTCAGTCAGCCGAAGGCGGCGTCTTCTGCGAAAACGGCTGCCACGAAATCAAGCCAAAATACGGCATGCCGAAAGTGACGGAGGGAACGGGCAGCTACAAAGAAACCGAAGCCGCCGTGCACCTCAAATAGCTCAGTCTGATTGGAAGGGGTTCATTGTTGGACGTGCATCGACATCCGCTACCTATACACTTCTTTCCGATGTCCGATTCTCACGATAACGACGACCATGCGCTTCCCATCGATCCTGTACACCACGCGAAAGTCGCCGACCCGAATCCGAAAATGGTCGGCCTGCCCTTTGAGCTTTTTGCTGCCTGAGGGAAATGGTTCGTCGCAGAGTGCCGTAATCTTCTCGCCGATGCGTCGCCGGAATTGCGGATCCAGAGCTTTGAACTCGCGCGCGGCGGAGGAAGTGAAGTCGACGCTGTAGCGCATCTGCGCCTGCGGAACTTACAGACCCAGCTCTTTTTTGATCTTTGCCCAAGGGATCGTAGGCTCGTTCAGGCGCTTGCGCGCTTCTTCCACGTCAATCCGGTCTTCCAACTGTTCGAGAAACTCAAAGTCCTCGATCGGCATGATCGCCGCCACCGGCTTTTTCCCCCGATGTACAACAACGCGCTCGCGTCCGTAAGCAGCCCGATTTAGAATGTCAGAGAAATTTTGCCGTGCTTCACTGGCAGTCAATTTTGAGGACATAAAGCCACGCCCCTTGTACAAATTGTACGAAATGATAATATCATTTATTCGTACATTTTGTAAACAGAATAGGTTTGCCTGAATATCTCGAATTTACCGATCAATCTATGCCCCAACTCACTTATCTCGAAGCCATCCGCCAGGGAATCTGGGAAGAAATGGAACGCGACCCCACCGTCTTCTGCCTCGGCGAAGACATCGGCATTTACGGCGGCGCGTTCAAAGTCACCGACGGATTCATCGACCGCTTCGGCCCCGAGCGCGTCATCGACACGCCCATCGCCGAGTCCGCCATCGTCGGCGCGGCCTTCGGAGCCTCGCTCACCGGCATGCGCCCCGTCGCCGAATTTCAGTTCATGGACTTCATCGGCTGCGCCTTCAACCAGATTTCCAATATGGTCGCCAAGACGCACTACCTCTGGGGAGCGCCCGCCCCGCTCGTCCTGCGCGGCCCCAGTGGTGGATACGTCCACGGCGGCCCCTTTCACTCGCAGAATCCTGAGATGTGGTTCGTCCACAATCCTGGCCTTAAAGTCATCTGCCCCGCCACGCCTTACGACGCCAAGGGCCTGATCAAAGCAGCCATCCGCGACAACAATCCATGCATCTTCTTCGAGCACAAATATCTCTACCGCCGCATCAAAGAAGAAGTTCCCACCGATGATTTCGTAGTGCCGATTGGCAAAGCGCGCCTGGCACGAGAAGGAAACGATCTCAGCATCATCACCTACGCCGCCATGGTCCACACTGCTTTGGAGGCTTCCGAGATTCTAAAAAAAGAAGGAATTGATCTCGAGATCCTCGACCTGCGCACCGTCTCCCCACTCGATCGCGAAGCGATCGCGCAAACCGTGAAGAAGACCAGCAAGGTCATCATCCTCCACGAGCACTCCCGCACCGGAGGCCTTGCCGGAGAAATCGCCGCCATCATCAACGAAGAAGCTTTCGACGATCTCGACGGACCCATCGTCCGCATTGCCGGTCTCGATTCCGCGATTCCCTTCTCTCCGCCGCAGGAGCATCATTACCTGCCGAAAGTGGAAGATGTAGTCCGCGAATCAAGACGCCTGAAAGCGTATTGAATCACGTAGCGGCGGACGCATTCGTCCGCCCGCAAAGCAGGCGCGGACTGTGCGATCGAGCGAAGTTCGAAGCGACCGAATAAGAAAGGGCGCGACATCACTCGCGCCGCTAAATTGGAGAAACATGGCTTTAGCCACTGAGAGCAACGTTGGTGCAGTTGTAGATGGTGCCGGCGGCATGAAAACGTCTACTGCTCCAGCAGGCGCACAAATCTTTCGAACTGCTCTCGCCCTCGCTCTGATGACCACCGCCGCCAACTGCTTCCTCAAGTACCTGTGGTGGGCCGCGTGTTACAGCGCCTGGTCGGGAATTCCGAAACTCGCCGCGCAATGGAGAGCCGCTGGTAATCGTGCCTCTTTCTATGGATGGACGGTGATCCTGCTCGAACTGGCCAGTCTCCTGCTGATTTACAGCCTGATCCGTATCCGCCAAACCAGCTTTTTCCGGAACGCCCTGCGAATGGCGGCCTCCCTCGCCGTCACGCTGGTTGCCTCGGGCCTTCTCGCCTTAGCCCTAAGCTGGATCAAGCAGAGTCACTGATCCATGCTGTAACCTCTCTGTCGTCTCTACCTCTAGCATGTAGAGGGACCCATCTGCCACAATACTCCCGGAGGTCTCATGGGCAAATTCCTTCTCGGCATTATCGTCACACTCGCGGTCATCATCCTGATCGCGCTCGGCGTTGCGTTCATGGGTTTGTTTCCCACGGCTGCCAACGTCGAGCCGTCGAGCCTGGAGCGCCACCTCGCCATGGGCGCCGTCGACGCCTCGATGGAACGCCACGCCCCGCGAGTCACGAACCCGCTGATGCCCAATGACGCCAACCTCATTGACGGGATGAAGCTCTACACCATGAACTGCGCCCTTTGTCACGGGGGCCTTGATCGCAAGCCTTCGCCGCTCGCCAACTCCTTCTATCCGCCGCCGCCAAATCTCATCTCCGATCCTCCCGATGATCCCGAGTGGCACATCTTCTACACAATCCGCACAGGCGTGCGTTATACCGGCATGCCTGCATGGGATAAAGCTCTCACCGAGCAGGACAGGTGGAAGATCACCATGTTCCTTTCCCACATGGACAAACTCCCGCCCGCCGTCCAGGAATATTGGAAGACCAGCTTTGGCACCAGTCCCGAGCCGGAGAAAAAAGTTCCCATGAAAGAAATGGAGCACGAGCATCACTGACGCAGATCCCAGAATCTTGCAGTTCGCATTGAAACTCACCTTCTGAAACTCGAGCTCGCCCTTTGTCAGGATGTATTAGGCTGATGCACATAGTGAGCACAGAGGAGGGAGATGAAAACAGAGAAACGGAGTCGCAGGGAATTCCTGGGTCTCACCACCGTTAGTGTAGCCGGGATTGCGGGTGCTAGTTTTCTAGGCTCTAACGTACTCTCCGAAACGCAACGCACTGACAATGACCCGCTTCACGCCGATTTGGTGGTATTCAACGCCAAGATCTACACGGTCGACCCGCGCGTGCCGAAGGCTGAGGCTTTCGCCGTGAAGGGGGCGAAGTTCGTCTATGTGGGTAGCACTGCGGAAGCCAAGGTGTTCATCGGCAAATCGACGCGCAGCATTGACGCAAAGCAGATGACCATTGTCCCCGGATTCATCGACTGCCACAATCACGCGGGCGGCGACATCCTGCTGTACGAGGTTGTCGTCGGCAATCCCTTCGAAGTCGAATTCGTCTCGATCGCCAGCATCATCGACAAGCTCCGGGCAAAGGCCCAGAAGACACCTGCAGGTTTCTGGGTGAATGGATATTTCTTCGACGATACCAAGGTGAAGGACAACCGCCAACTCAATGTGCATGATCTGGACCAGGTTTCCAGGGAACATCCGGTATGCGTCCATCATCGTGGCGGCCACACGTCCTACTACAACAGCAAAGCTCTCGAACTGGCCGGAGTCACCAAGAACACTCCAGACCGCATGGGCGGAACCTACGACCGTGATGAGAACGGCGAACTCAACGGGCGAGTCACCGACCGCGCGCGTAACGTGTTCAACGATGTTGGCAAGCGGGAGACCTTCACCCCAGAGCAGAAGCAACAACGTGACCGTGACGGGCTGGCCTACATTTCCAAACAGTTCGTGCGCTACGGTCTGACCAGCGTGCACCACGAAGAAGGAGATCTTTATGCCTTACAGCAAGTGCGCGCACGCGGTGAACTGCTCCATCGCGTGAGCTTCGAAGCTAGCGGAGACATGTTAGAGGCAATGATTCAGAATGGAATCGGCACCGGTTTCGGCGACGAGTGGATTCGCTTCGGTGCCACCTCGGAGCACACGGCCGACGGATCCTTCTCCGAGCGTACGATGGCGCTCAGCCAGCCCTACGCCGGTACGAATCCTCCTTACCGCGGCAACATCACCGAAAAACAAGAAGATCTCAACGCTTGGGCAGAGCGCGTCCAACGAGCGGGCATCCAGCCAAATTGCCACGCCAATGGGGACGTTGCCATCGACATGGTGCTCACTGCCTATGAGCGGGCACAGAAGACCGCCCCGAGATCGGATGTGCGCCCCAAGATTACTCACTGCACCCTGATCAACGACGATCTGCTGCGCCGCATGCAGGTGCTGGGCGCGGTTCCGGCCGTCTTCAGCACCTACGCGTATTACAACCCAGACAAGTTTCACTTTTACGGGGAAGAACGCATGCAACATTGCATGGCATACCGTTCCTTCTTAGACGCCGGCATTCGAGCCGCTGCCGGCTCAGACTTCAGCCCCGGCCCGTTCGCCGCGTTGATGGGGATTCAAGGTATGGTGACGCGCACCGGCTGGAACGGAGAAACTTGGGGAGCCAGCCAGCGCATCAGCATAGATGAAGCCTTTCAGGTCAATACGATCAACGGCGCTTACAACTCCCACGAAGAAGCCATCAAAGGATCAATCACACCCGGTAAGCTGGCGGATTTCGTTATCCTGGCCGACGATCCACACACCGTAAGCAAAGAGAAGATCAAAGATATCGAAATCGTCGAGACGATCGCCGGCGGCGCCACTGTCTATCAAAAATAACTCTATGCCCGCTCAAGACCACACATGCGGCGCCAGTTTGTCACGTTGTGACAATGACGCCGGTGCACGCACTCTTGCTGGCGCGGTGATAGCTGTGGCGTACTCCTGAATCAAAATAAATGGCGTCCCCTGATTCCAAAGTGAACGTCTCGGAGCCGATCGTGAGTTCCAGATTTCCGGAGATCAGATAAAGCAATTCCACGCCCGCATGCTGGTGAGGCCGCGACTTGTCAGAGGCAATCGGTTCAAATTCTGCGTAGAAAGCATTCAGCTTGCGCTCCGTCGCCTTGAAGTCCAGGCTCTCGAAATTGTAAGCAATGCTCCCCCTGCCCGGGGTATCCGGAAACCGCAACCGTTCCTTCTTGCGGGCAATCGCGACCACATGACGCTTGCGCTCATCGGTGAAGAAATACTCCAGCCCCACACCGAACACCAGCGCGATGCGCAGCAGCGTGGGAAGTGTGGGAAACAGCTTGCCGCGTTCCAGTTTTGAGAGCATCGCCGCCGAAAGGCCGGTGTGCTTGCCCAGTTCCACCAGTCCCATGCTCTTTCGGAGCCGCAGGCCTCTCAGTTTTTCGCCCAGAGCATACGGCCGAAGTCCTTCGACAATTGTTTTATTGACCACTTGCTTTTCCTCGTTTTCCCAGCAGTAAAAGAACTGCTTGGATTTTTGACCGCGACTCATCTCATTTGCGGAATATCCTCGGTTTTCATTGTGAGCAAATGTTTGTTCTTTATAGTTAATACAGCAAACGGGCAAGAGTGCAACAAAAAACCGAGAGAACAAGAAAAAAACAAGGAGAGATAACGTGAAAGTAGCGAGTTTTGCATTGATACTCAGCGTCCTCGTAAGCGCGATGCCGGCAGCCGCCGGCTCTGCTCAAAAGGACATCGTCGACACCGCGGTAGCCGCGGGCACCTTCAACACGTTGGCCGCTGCCCTTCAAGCAGCCGGCTTGGCTGACACCCTGAAAGGTAAGGGACCGTTTACCGTGTTTGCTCCGACCGATGAAGCCTTCAGCAAGCTGCCGGCGGGCACGGTCGAATCGCTTCTCAAACCCGAAAACAAGGAAAAGCTGAAAGCGATCCTGCTCTACCACGTAGTATCGGGTGATGTGACTGCGGCGCAGGTGGTGAAACTCTCTTCGGCGAAAACCGTCAACGGCCAGGACTTGAAACTGACGGTCAATGACGGAACCGTCATGGTCAATGACGCCAAGGTTGTGCAGGCTGATGTTTTGGCCTCGAACGGCGTGATCCACGTGATCGACACCGTGCTTCTACCCAAAGACTAATTTAATGGAGGAAAGGAAAAAAACTATGAAAACGTTAGATGTGATCGCAGCTGTGCTTCTTGTAGTGGGGGGACTGAACTGGGGTCTGGTGAGCGTTGCGCACTTCGACCTGGTCGCCGCTATTTTCGGTATGAAATTCGGCGAGACTTCGGCACTCAGTTCCGTCGTCTACGCTCTGGTTGGCTTGGCGGCGCTGTACCAGGTTGTATCTTTCAAGGCCATCCAGCACCGCTGGGGACACGAGTCCGCGCCTGCTCGCGCCCGCTAGTGTGAGGACACGAAAAGTGGGGGAGGAAACCAGTGCGTTCTCCCCCACATCGCTTAGCATGGAATTGAAAAGATTCAGCCTCGATCCCCGCATCACCGTGCGGAAAAGTGGAGCGCCAAATCCGGAAGGAGAGTGCGTCGTTTACTGGATGCAGCGGGCCCAAAGAGCATTGGACAATCCCGCTCTGGACGTAGCAGTTGAGTTGGGCAACGAACTGGGCAAACCGGTCGTTGTTTTTCTCGCTCCGGTGCCTTTTTATCCGCACGCGAATCTGCGTCACTACCGCTTTCTCGCCTCTGGAATTCCGGACATCGAAGAGGGCCTCGCCAATCGCAATGTCGGCTTTGTCCTGCGAACGTACCCTGACTATAGCCTTACAAAATTTTGTGAACAGGTCCGCCCGGCGATCGTGATTGGCGACGAAAATCCCTTGCGCGAAGCTGAGCACTGGCGAGTTCGCGCCGCTCAGGATTTGAAATCACCTCTATGGACCGTCGATGCAGATGTGGTAGTGCCCTCGCGGCTATTGCGGAAAGAGCACTATGGCGCCCGCACGATCCGCCCGCGACTTCAGGAATCCCTGCCCCAGTTCCTCGTTCCAACGAGCGTCGTCAAGGCGCAAATGCCATGGAACAAGCCACGAGATCTGCAGTCACTTTCAACGCATGCGGATTTCACGGCCGGCTGGTCTCTCGATCGCTCCATTTCGCCGGTAGAGAACTGGCAAGGCGGAACCAGGCGTGCGTTGAGCGTTTTGGCCGACTTCGTCAAACATGGGTTGCGGAATTATCCCAAAGACCGGAATCATCCAGAGCTTTTCGGAACCAGCCACCTCTCACCGTACCTCCACTTTGGCCACATCGGCCCGCTCACGATCGCGCGCGCCGTGCAGGCATCTTCCGCACCGGCTGCTGCAAAACAGGCTTTTCTGGAGCAATTGATAGTCCGGCGGGAACTCTCGGTGAATTTCGTCCGCTACAACCCGGACTATGATTCCTTCGAGTGCCTCGAGCCCTGGGCGGATCGATCTTTTGCCCGGCATTCGGGCGACCGCCGTCCCATCGTTTATCGCGACGAGCAACTCGAGCAAGCGGAAACTCACGATCCTCTATGGAACGCGGCTCAAAAACAAATGGTCCTGACCGGCTGGATGCACAACTACATGCGCATGTACTGGGCGAAGAAAATCCTGGAATGGAGTCCGTCGGTGGCCGAGGCCTACCGTCGGGCCGTCTGGCTCAATGACCGCTATGAACTCGACGGCTGCGACCCCAATGGCTACGCGGGCATTGCATGGGCCATCGTAGGCAAGCACGATCGCCCGTGGTTCGAGCGTCCAGTGTTTGGACAGGTGCGATATATGTCTCTCGACAGCACCGGACGGAAGTTCGACTCAAAGACTTACATTGCGCAGATCGCCAAGTTGGAGCGCGCACATGTCTAGGGACTGGGTTGCGCTCCTGATCTTCTGCGGACTTTGTTTCGCAGTGGCTGCGATCGGATCGGCGTTCACGGCAAGTTCGGTCAAGACATGGTATCCCGCTCTGCTCAAGCCCGCGGGCACTCCGCCCCCGTGGATCTTCGGTCCAGTCTGGTCAATTCTCTATCTGCTTATGGCGATTGCCTCCTGGCTGGTATGGCGGCAGCGAATTCACCAGGATGCGTGGGTGGCATTGATGTGGTTCACGGCACAATTGATCCTCAATGGGCTTTGGTCTTTTGTCTTCTTCGGTCTGCGAAGGCCCGGAGCAGCCCTGGTCGAAATCATCGTTTTGTTGACCGCTATCGCCATGACTGCCACGCGATTTGTCGAATTCTCACGCCTGGCATGTTGGCTGATGACACCCTACGGCGCCTGGGTCCTATATGCTTCCTACCTGAACTTCGGAATCTGGCGCCTGAATAAAGGCAAAGCGTGAAAATCCTGGTGACTGGTGCGTCCGGCTACATCGGCCGCCAACTGGCAGAAAAACTCTCGGCTGCGGGTCACGACGTCACCTGTATGGTCCGGAATGCAGCCCGCGCGCCCCATCTTCACTGCCCGCAAATCAAGTTCGTTGAGGCGGATGCGTTGCAAGCCGAGACGCTTCCGCCCGCGCTCAATGGAATCGATGTAGCCTACTACCTCATTCACTCCATGTCGGGACGAGTGGAAGGGTTTGAATCGCGGGACCGGCAGGCCGCTCACAATTTCGCTGTTGCAGCAAAGCGGTGCGGGGTGCGGCGTGTGATCTATCTCGGTGGACTGGCGGCGACAGGATCCACGGTTTCAGCGCATCTCAAGAGCCGCCACGAAACGGGTGCGGTACTGCGAAAATTTGGCCCGCCTCTTATCGAACTGCGCGCCGGCATCATCGTTGGGAATGGCAGTACGTCTTTCGAAATCATTCGCTGCCTCACGGAACGGCTGCCCGTCATGATCTGCCCTCGTTGGGTAGTGACAAGGACTCAGCCGATATCGGCTAGCGACGTGCTCGAATACCTCGAGGCTGCGCTTGACCTGCGCGAGACGGTGAACGAACCCATCGAGGTCGGCGGTTCGACAATCGAAACCTATCGCAGCATGATGCTTGCCTACGCGCGCCATCGTGGGCTCCGCCGATTGTTGATGCGCGTTCCGGTCCTGACCCCGCGGTTGTCGTCCTATTGGCTGGACTTCGTTACGCCGGTGCCCCCAGCCGTATCCCGGCCGCTCATCGAAGGTCTCCGCAGCGAATCCGTCTGCACCAATGCGCTGGCCGCCCGGCTATTTCCTTCGATCCGCCCAACCTCGTACGCCGCCGCCGTGCAAAGAGCACTGGAGAGACCGGCGCCTGCGATGCCGCTGCCGAGCATGGACGGCGCGTCTCACCGGACTTTTCGCGCCGAGGGGATCATCTGCGACGTGAGGGAAACCGTCGTCGACGCTCCCCCCGAACGCGTGTTCGAGTTGATCGGGAACGTCGGCGGGAAGAACGGGTGGTTCTACGCCAACTTTCTGTGGTCCTTGCGCGGTTGGATCGATCGACTCATAGGCGGCGTAGGTATGAAACGTGGCCGGCCACGAGCGGCCGGTATTAAAACCGGCGATGCCATCGACTTCTGGCAGGCCGAACGCGCCGACGCGCCCAGTGCTGTGCTGCTCCGCGCAGAAATGAAGCTGCCCGGCGAAGCATGGCTGCAGTTCAGCCTTACACCGCAAGACCGTGACCGCACGCTCTTGCGCTGCTGCGCATGGTTTCAGCCGCGCGGTTTAGCTGGAGAGATCTATTGGTGTGGGCTGTACCCCGTTCACGCGCTAATTTTTTCCGGCATGCTCAGGGCGATCAGGAACCGCGCGGAACGAAACTCGTAACCGGGGCGCAGCCGATCCATTTAGCTGCCGCGTCAAGGTTTCATGTCTTCGTCTAAAATCAATCTCGCGCTATATCCGGCCCCGCCGTGATTCGGCAATCATTTTTCGCGCCGAGGTGTCCACGCATGAATAAATCGCACTGTGGATTAATGTTCATTGCAGCTCTCGCGTTCGGGCTGACTTTCTTCAGCGTTCCCGCTGCGTCTCAACAGCAGGGTGCCGCGCTGCGCGCAAACGATACCGAACTGCTGATGCTGGGTACTGCGGGCGGTCCGCCTTTGCGCAAGGATCGCTCCGAGCCTGCCACGCTGCTCATCGTCGATGGGCGGCCGTATTTAATCGACTGTGGCATTGGAACCATCCGGCGCCTGGTCGAGGTTGGGATCCCATCGGAAACCATTGGAACGATCTTCTTTACCCACTTGCACCCGGACCATGATCTTGGCCTCGTGGACGTGATGGCCAATGATTTTTTCCACCTTGATCTCGCCTCCGACGCGCGGAAGATCAATATCTACGGGCCGCCGCAAACCAGCGAATTGGTCGAAGCCGCCTTTCACTACATCAGCATTCCCTTTGAAGTCTTTGCCGCGGAAAAGCCCGGGTTCCAGCTTGGCCGGCCGAACCATGGCCTGACCAGTCCCTTTGTCGCCCACGAGTTCGATGGCGACGGAGTGGTTTATCACGACGACAAAATTCAGATCACGGCTGCCGAAAATTCCCATTACGCGCTGATGCCGGCGCAGTTCCGCACGTACTTCAAGTCATATTCGTACCGCATCCAGACGCCCCACGGTGCGGTGGTATTCACCGGAGACACCGGACCCAGTGATGCGGTCGTGAAACTTGCCATGGGCGCCGACGTTCTCGTTGCCGAAGTGGAAGCGAGTTCGGACGAGCTGCGCGGGTTCATTGAACAGATGGCTGCCCAGAACCACTGGCCGCCCGCCCGCAAACAGGAGTTTGCCGCGCACATGGAGAAGGAACATCTCACCGTAGACAGCCTTGGAGAACTCGCCTCGAAAGCCCAAGTACAATCGGTTCTCTTCTATCACTACGATCCGCAAAACAAAGCGGAGCGGCAGGCTCGCGTCGCCGCCGTGAAGAAGTACTTTCCCGGACAGGTTCTGGCGCCGATGGATCTGGACCGGTTCTGTCTGTCGAAGGACGAAGGGCAATCGCAAAAGGCTAAATTCGAATCGTGCGGGCAGAATACAGCGGGTCAGGAGTAATCGCCGGATGTCCTAACAAAAGCAATCGCGCGAGAAGATGTTTCGGTACGATGCAGTCTGTCATATTGAGGAAGGGTGCAAACCGGATGTCGTCGCGGACAAAAGGGGCTCGCAAGCCTTCGATATTCAACTAGTCAAGGATGACACGGTTTTTGCTGACTTCGATTCAGCCGTCGCAAAACAGCCGTAATCGGAGGCGACCCGAAACCCTAGGATTCCATTGTGCTACCGTGAATCAATTTCTCCTCTTCCGAAACGATCGTTTGTTCCGAATTCCGAACAAATTTTTTTTGTCGTTGACAATTCAGAAAGTAGCGCTAAACTCCCCGCTCAAATATACACGTACGGTGTTGCACACAGGTCGCGTATGTGGTTGGCTGTCCCAGCGAGCGACTCACCGCATGGATTGCAAAACGTCGGAGTTGAAATTGCGTGTATTGATAAATTGAAGCATTGCGCTTCTTGGCGCTTCCCCCAAAAGGCCGGGCCCTCGCAGATCTCAAGGTAATTGCACTATCAAAATTCGGGCGACCAACCGCGCTTGCGAGTTGGGGAGTTGGTATCGTTAGTAGCTTAGTTGGCGTATTTGTAACGCAGGATTAGCATTCATGCGAAAACAAGACGGGAAATTCGTTCTGTTCGATATTCCGGAATTCGCTGTCTGGCTGGCATCGACTTCATTTACTCGAGTCATCTCGATACTCCAGGTTCACCATACGTTCCAGCCGGATTACTCGACCTTCAACCGCGTGAACGATCACTTTGCCTTGTTAAAGAATATGGAACGGTTTCATATGATCGACCGAGGTTTCTCGGAAATCGCGCAGAACCTTACCACCTTTCCCGATGGCCTGGTTGCCATCTGCAGGTCGTTCGACACAATTCCAGCGGGAATCAAGGGGGCAAATCAGCGCGGATTATGCGTAGAGAATTTGGGAAACTTCGATGCGGATCAAGACGTAATGACTCCGCAACAACAGGATTGTATTCTCAAGCTTTATGCTCACCTGTGCCGTAGATTTAGTCTCCCTGCTGACTCCAATAGCATTCAGTATCACCACTGGTGGGACCTGAATACCGGACTCCGTACCAACGGTAGCGGTACTACAAAGACTTGTCCCGGAACAAAGTTTTTTTCCGGCAACAGCGTGACCGATGCTGAAACGGGCTTCATCCCGTTAGTTAGTCGCGAGTTGGCGGCATTGGCGTCTGCAACTGCTCCCGTTGCGTCGAAGGCCTCGTACGCTGCCGAGGTAGCTGTCGATTCGTTGAATGTGCGTGCCCTGCCCTCGATGTCGGGAATGGTTCTGAAGCAGCTGAGCCGAGGGGTTGAAGTTAACATTTACGAGGATCGCGACGGTTGGAGCCGAATCGACCCGGCCACCTCTTCATGGGTCAACTCGCATTTCCTGCAAACCGCTGCAGGACCCGTCAAAGTACCAGCAATCTATTCTGCGCAAGTGGTCCCGCCTCTGCTGAATGTCCGCTCCGATCCGTCACTATCGGGGAAGGTGATGAATCAGCTTTCGAGTGGGGCCACTGTTTACGTCTACGAAGAGCGCGATGGCTGGAGCCGAATCGATGCGAACAATTCTTTGTGGGTGAATGCCAGTTATCTGGGGCCACACGCTCTCGCAGCTTCAGTATAAGAACTATCTTGCAGTATTGGAGGTCGCATGATCTATCCGTCTTTTTCATTCCCATCACAGATCGCCTGTTCGTTGCTCCTGATGCCATTCGCGACATGGTTTCAGACAACTCCTCCTCCAGCGCAGGGATTTGGCGTCTCCAAGGAGTCCGTCTTCTGGGCTACCTTTTTCATGATGACCGCCATTTTGTTGTTCGCCTTCGTGTTTGTCACGGTGGGGCTATTACGCAGTCGTGATTGGTACCTGGGAGACGCTCTCTCCGAAGAAGCTGACAACCAGCCGAATCCTCTCCCTGTCGGTCAGAAGCCCATCATGGTGGCGAGCACGAGCCGCCTCCTTGCCCTTCTCGGATTGCTCAACATATTGGGGGTGTTTCTCGGATTTGGTTACTATTTCCTCTACTCGGCGTTTGCTGGAACGGTGCAACGAGATGATATGAGGTCAGTCATGTACTATCTGTTTAGCGGTGCTGTCATGTTTGCGCCCTACCTGGCGAATCAACTGCAAACTGCGTTTACTTCCTTTGGGGCCAGCTCGCAGCCGGCACAGGCAAGGTCTGCTCCAGCACAGCAGGTAATTACCAATCTTCAGCCTCAGCTCATGCCAGCCGAGCAGGCTTTAGTGCGTGTGATGGCTGCTGGATAGTCGCGCGGTTATCGCAACTGTGTAACGGTTTTCTGGAACGAGGCGCGTCGCCGGGCCGGAAGTTGCGCTCGACCGGAGACAGTAAAGTAATGCTACACCAGCTGTATGTTGTCGAACCGCCGGGGCTCGCTCCCCACTTGAGCCTGAAGGGACTCCTGACTTCGGAAAACGGCTATAACTGCCATCATAACGAGTGGAGTTCTTTTTCCCTCTCCGAGCTTGCGAATTTGCAATCGCAGTTGTTGCTCGCCGTTGCCGTGCCCGAGACAGCGGAAGCAATCAGATTTCTGCATCTACTCGCGGCGGAACGCCGCCGGATACCCACGCTAGCAGTCGTTCCCAACGAACCCAGCGCAGAGCTACTTCGCATGGCGGCGGAGGCGGCCGATGACTTTATGTTTTGGCCTGTTCGACGCCATGAGTTGGAGCAGCGTGTTAACCGGTTGCTGGGTGCGACGAGGCCTGATTTGCAAGCGGCGCAACGAACGCTGACCAGTGAACTGGGAATGGCCCAAGTAGTTGGTGCGGCCCCTCAGTTCCTAGAAGTGATCAATCGCATCGTTCGCATGGGGCCGAGTAACGCTTCCGTCCTGCTTAGTGGTGAAACCGGCACCGGTAAGGAAGTCTGCGCGAGATCGATTCACCTGCTGAGCCGTCGTTCCCAAGGACCTTTCATCCCGGTCGAATGCAGCGCTATTCCAGAGCATCTGGCGGAAAGTGAACTCTTCGGGCATGTTCGTGGAGCTTTTACCGATGCCCATCGCGATCACAAAGGACTGGTTTCGCTGGCGGAGGATGGCACCCTCTTTCTCGACGAGATTGATACGCTCTCGCTTCCGACTCAGGCAAAACTCCTGCGTTTCATCCAAGAGGGGACCTATCGGCCGATCGGTGGCGAACACTTCTGTCGGGCGAATGTCCGGGTCATCGCTGCAAGCAATTGCAGCCTCGAACAATGCGTGAGTGAAAAGAGATTTCGAGGCGATTTATTTTTCCGTCTCAACGTATTGCGAATCGAGTTGCCCCCACTACGAGAACGGCCGGGCGATGTCAGGCTGCTGGCCCAGTATTTTCTCCTTCGCTTGGCCGAAGAGGATGGGACATCCCCCAAACAGTTGTCTCCCGCTGCTCTGTGTCGTCTCGAGAACTACAGCTGGCCAGGAAATATTCGCGAACTCTATAACTTGATTCAGCGTGCGGTCGTTCTTGCGCCAGGAATCCAGATTCTCCCAGGTCATGTCGGATTCTCGACTGAATCGTCGGGAGCAATCCACACCGCCGCCAACTTCCGCAATGCTCGCTCCATGGCCATCGCGACTTTCGAGCGCCAGTACGTCCACGAACTTCTCCAAAGGCACGACGGCAATATCACGCGGGCCGCGCGCGACGCGGGGCAGGATCGCCGTGCCTTCGGCCGCCTTGCCAAGAAGTACAAGACTGCTTAGCCGATTCACAGGCGGGTGCAGTTTGTCCCTCGCCGGGCTGATTTACACCCACCCACCTGATCGTGCATTTCACACACTGTTCATGCCGCCGAGCGCCATTAATGGGTAAAGCAACTGAGCGTTTCTCTCCCGCCCGAATTTCGCTCGTCGCAGTCAAAATGCGCTAGACCCTTCTTTTTAATGACGATCCCCTCTGTCACGTTTTTTGGACTCGCAGGTGCAAATGGGCAGTTCCAGAGCAGGCGTGTGGAGATTTTGCCGCGTAAGATCTCAACCCCGGCAAGGGAAGTGGCGCGAGAAATTCTCCGCTATTTTCTCCGAAATCCGCAGGCCGCCGACAACCTGGAGGGGATTACGCGTTGGCGATTGTTGGAGGAGAGGGTGCACCGGCAATTGCGGGAAACAGATAAAGCTCTGAGGTTGTTAGTGCGTGAGGGACTTCTCGACAAGACGTCGGCCGATTGGATTGATGCTATTTACCGCCTCAACCCCTCCAATCGGGCGGCGGCGGAACATTTCGTCGGGCAGACCGACCCAAAGATAAATCGCGGCTCCAGGAATAAGTAATCCGAATATGGCCACCTTTGCCGCAATTGCCGGAACATGTGAAGCGATCGTTAGACTCCTTCGCTCCAACTACGACCCGGCAATCCTCGGCGGTGCGGCGTTGGATTTTCAGGTGTATGTCGCCAATGACTTCAGCACTCCGATGGAAGAAGGAGTGTCCGTGTTTTTGTATCGGATCTACCAGAACGGCACAAATCGCATCCCAGCCGGGAGGCTTCTGCCGAATGGGACTCGCCAATCCACACAGTTACCGCTGGACATTCACTTTCTCCTGACCGCCTGGGCTAAGAAAGCCTCCCTGCAAAACGAAATCGCCGGCTGGATGATGCGCGTCATGGAGGACAATGGCACCCTCCCTGCCAGCATCCTGAACGCGTACCAGCCAAATGTTTTCCATGCTGACGAAGCCGTCGATGTCGCGCTGACGGAATTGAGCGTGGAGGATATGTTTCGAGTTTGGGAAGTGATGATCGGCCACGTGTATCAACTGTCGGTGCCCTATCAGGCGCGGATGATCGAAATCGAATCTTCGCTATCTGTAGCGTCAACCGGCGCGGTGGTCCAGGGGAGGATTTCGGACATGCGCAGAATCGGAACTTCGTAGTACCGCAAGGCTTGAGGAACGAAAATGGCATCTCCAGGTATCGGCATCCCGCTTGAACGACCTTTCGTACATACCGTTCTGGGTATTCAATTCTGGGATCCTTCTATCGATGAGCCGATCACGGATGGACTCAACGTGACAGCACAACTGCAAGGCACGAGCTATCCCGTTCTAAATGCATTCCGCACCGCCTCGGGCTCATACGCATTTCAAGGGCTTCCAAGTCTTCACGATCTCGAATACCCCGCAAGCGACTCCCAAGCCGCACCAAGCCCCCAGCAAAGTTTCACGTTTGTAATCAGCGTTGCTGACTCGCTGAACCGTTACCTACCCGCACTTTTTGCCGTGGACCTTCCGTTGAACTATTCCGGGCTCTTTTTGAGCAACGATTCAGGAAGTCCATCGGGACTTGGCGGACGGGCGTATCTATTCTCCGCGCCTCCTCGCGTCGTGACCGTGGGAACTAACGTGGTTCGAGCCTCCCTTTGGGATCGCGATCGCAATCAACCGGCAGCTTTTGCCGCATTGCAAGTCTCGATCGCCGGGAAAGAATGGATTGGAATGGCAGATGACCAGGGCCGAGCACAGATTCAATTCCCCGCACCTCTTCTGCAAAGTTTGAGTTTGGGATCGCCGCCGGGCAGTGGGCAGGGTCCAACTTCATCGGTGAGTTGGCCGGTACAGGTCAGCGTGCAATATGAGCCTGCGCAACTTCGCTACCTGCTGAAGGGACTGCCTGACGTCCCCTGGCCATGGAACGGAACTCCGAGTCTCAAGAGCATTTTGGGCGAGCAGGCTCCCGCTCTGATCTGGCAGAACGAGAGCGGGCCGCCGGCGCCCCAATGGACGGGCACACTGCATTACGGAACGTCCTTGATTCTGCGAACTGCACTAAACGATCCAGCGCAAGTTTCTGCGGTATTGCAGATTTCACAAAGCACTTCGCCTTAACGAAGGAGGGTCTACATGCCTGAGTATTTGGCACCCGGCGTCTATGTTGAAGAAGTAAGTTTTCGCGCGAACACCATTGGCGGCGTCAGCACAAGTATCACGGGCTTCATTGGCCCGACGCGGTTTGGCCCTCCTTACGGAGTTCCAGAACTCCTGACCAGTTTTTCCGACTTCGAGAACATCTATGGCGGTCTCGATGAGTTGCAGTTCGAGGATGCCGGCCAAGAGTCCGTGAACTACATGGCGCAGGCTGTCCGCGCGTTTTTCGAGAATCAGGGACAGCAGCTCTATGTCTTTCGGACATTTTCGTCCGTTGCCCGTGGAACGGAAAGCGAGAATCCAACCCAGGTCTACACACCGGGCGGAACGCAGTGCTGCGCCACCGCGACAATCGCCGACACCTCGTCGAGTCCGCCGACGCAATCCATCGAATTGCTGGCGAGATATCCCGGCAGCGGCGGAAATATGACCGTCACTTTTACCGCAAATGTCGGTCAGAACGTGCTTTCGGGGACACCGCACAACCCGTTGATTCCGTCTGGCCCGAAGGATCCCGTTCTTCTCGGCGTCAACAACTACGACACAGTGTGGATCTCGCAGAATGAAACATCGCCGGCCGTAACGGGAATTTACTGGGCCGAGAAATACTTGAACACCGTTACCAACCAATGGGACTGGCGCTTCCATGCTGAGGGTGGCGGCCTTCTCCATTTGGAGGACCTCAAACCAGCACAGACTGGAATCGTCGGTGATGCAGTGAAAGTTGTTACTGTCTCGGTGGAGGCGGATTTCGGTGGCGCGTTCCCCCGCAACGTGATTTACGAGAACTTGACTTTCCATCCTGATTCGCCCACTTCTCTGTCTGCGTTCTTTGCGCGTGATCCGACGTCACGGACTGCCGCACTCACCGTGCCGCTGGTTTTCGATCCTCAAAAGCAATTCACCGACGGTCCCACAATCGCACGTATCATGCTCACGCAGCCACGCAGCCAGTCCGAAAACGGGCGACTAGCTCGCCTACTCGCACCTGCATACACCGGCCCAGACTTCTCGATTCTGGCAACGCTTGGCTTTACTCAACTGGCCAGCACAGATCGCCAGTTCCAGGTTGTACTAACCGGCGGCCTCGATGGTTATTGGCCGACTCCGCGGTATTACGAGGGAGATGACTCGGATCCCACTGCAAAAACAGGTCTGAAGACGTTCGAAGACCTTACCGACATTTCTATTGTTGCCGCTCCTGGTTCCACTGCAGCCAATGCCAGCCTGGCTTCCGACATTGATACAGCCGACAAGCTGACCATTGCCGGCCTACTCATTGCCCACGCTGAGAAAATGCGCTACAGGATTGCTGTCCTGGATTCGATCAACGGCCAGGATCTCACAGAAGTTTCTCTGTATCGCGGACAACTGGATTCCGAATACGCCGCCCTTTACTACCCATGGGTGCGCATCGTCGATCCCGTAACGTCCAACGAAATTAATCTTCCTCCAAGTGGATTTGTAACCGGGCTGTACGTGGACAACGACATCATCACCGGTGTCCACAAGGCGCCCGCCAACATGGTTGTCGAGTTGGCGATCGGATTCGAAGTCATGCTGAACAAAGCGCAGCAGGACGTCTTGAATCCATTGGGCATCAACTGCTTCCGCTTCTTCGAAGGGAGGGGATACCGTCTCTGGGGGGCCCGCACGATCAGCTCCAATCCTGAATGGAAGTATGTGAATCTGCGTCGCTACTTCTGCTATCTCGAGCACTCCATCGACCTCGGCACTCAGTGGGTCGTCTTCGAGAACAACAGCGAGGCCCTGTGGGCAAGAGTGGCGCAAACCGTTTCTGACTTTTTGTATGCCGAATGGAAGGCGGGCCACCTGATGGGAACCAAGCCGGAGCAGGCCTACTTTGTGCGTTGCGATCGTTCGACCATGACACAGAACGACATCGATAACGGAAGGCTGATCTGTCTCATCGGCGTCTCACCCGTCGAGCCGGCGGAGTTCGTGATCTTCCGCATCGGCCAGTGGGTCGGATCACAGATTTAACTTGAGACTCGCTAAGAGTCGGAGAGGAAATTCATTATGGCGGTGCCACGACCTCGTCCTTACAGCCAGTTCAACTTCAACGTCCTGATCGGTTCCGACAACGGCCAGGGAGTGAATGCCGGATTTCAGGAAGTTTCGGGCTTGGGCACGGAGATCCATGTCGCCGAATACCGAGCCGGCAACTATTCCGATAATTCACCAATCAAGGTTAATGGCTCCTACAAAGTTCCCGATGTCACGCTGAAGCGCGGTGTCATCGGAGAACTGACTCTCCTCCACGCCTGGCTAAAGGCCGTACGCGACGGAGGTAATGATTCCAGCGTTCTGCTAACCGTTGTTATCAACCTGCTAAGTGAAGATCGCACCACGGTCGTGCAGACGTGGACCCTGACCAATGCTCGGCCCATGAAGTACACCGGACCTTCACTCACCGGGAAAGGAACGGATGTCGCCATCGAGGAACTGGTGCTGGCTTCCGAACACATTGAGGTGTCCTGACAACTACTATGGCCACGCGGCTCCCCGGGATCTATTTCGAAACCCTTGTCCCTCCGGTAACCGATGCGTTGCCGCGCATGGATATCGCTGCCTTTGTGGGTTTCGCGCCTTGCGGGCCGCTCGATGTTCCCGTTGCCGTTGAGGATGCCGAACGTTTTCGCGAAATATTCGGACAAGATCAGTTGCTGGCTTGGGATCCCATCGCAGGTGAAAACGTCTGTGCCCAGTTGCCACCCACAGTTCGATCATTTTTTCGCAATGGCGGCCAGCGCTGCTGGATTGTTCGGGTCGCTGACGATCCCGACCATCCCAAAGCCACAGCAAATGAGTTCATGCTTCCGGGTACCCTCTTAGCGGGCAGCAACCCCTCGTACGACGCAGCCTGGCTCACGGCTCGCGCGAAAGGCAGCTGGTCCGACGATCATGCGGTGAATGCAACCCTCAGCTACAGCCCTATCGCATGTGAGGCGCCGCAGAAATCGGGCACAGAAATTTCCGTTTTGCTCTACCCCAACACGGTGACTTCGGTCTCCGAGGGCGATCTGGTGCGTATCGCATTCGATGCTCCACCAGGATCCCCATCCCAGCCGAATCTCCTTTTATTCCTGCCGGTAAACACCGTCACCGCGACAACGCAAGTAACGTCACCCGGCCCGGTGCAGCAAATCATTTCGGTGGCAGCCCAGCAGGGTTTCTGGTTTCGAGTGGCGGTGCTGGAAGACTTCACACTGGAAGCCTCCAGTCCCCCCGACCCAACAACCAATTGGTTCATTCCGCCCCAGGGAGTCTCGTGGCTGACCCAGCCGGAGAGCGTCGATCTTTGGATTCAGCGATGGGGGATCGAGCGAGGCTCGGAGCCTCCTCTTTTTGTGCTCGATACGCTGCGCTCGCAAGTGGAAAACTTGACACCCGGCTCATGGCTGCGCGTTCAACCGAGTTCGAACGATATTCCTCAAGGAACAACGAACCTCTTTCTGCAGGTCGACAGCGTGCGAGGTTCGACGGTGGTGGCACCGGGCAACTCGTCCTCGCCCTCGAACCAGCAAGAGACGGTTCAGATCGTCGTTAAGAATGCCTGGTGGGCGCTCGATGATCAGATTGGCTGGACGCAAGATCTATCTCGTCCACGAGCTGATGTCGTCGCTCTTGAGTTGTGGGTCCGAGACGGAAACGGGATGGTGACCACCATCAGCAATCTCGGACTAACCCCGCTCCATCCACACTATATCGGCTATCTGCCTACCGACGAGCAGTTGTACTCGCAACCCGACCAGCCAACAACACCGCTATGGTGTAACTTGTCCAGCGAGGTCGATCACCCGCGTTTTCCGCTCGCCGCTCCGAGTGTCGCGATATCGAACGACACCCTACCTACCTATTTGCCACTTGGCGTCCCCGGCTTGGTTAATGCTGATTTCTATCAACCCGCCCTACCGCAGACTGCTACTGCGCTGGAACGGGACGGCCTCGCCCTCGACAACGGACAACTGAGTTCCAGTCTCTTCCTCGATCCAGACCTGTCTAGTGCCACTGTCAACACTCTGCTGAACGAGGCATTTCATAAGCGTTACCAGCTACGTCGTGGCGGCTCCCAAGGGCCTGCGGGAGAGCCGTTGCTGAAGCTGCACGCAATTCTGCCCATCGAGGAAGTGAGTCTGCTCGCTTTGCCTGACGCCACTCATCCGGGCTGGCAACTTGCGCCGCTTGCAGCCGCTGGCGATCTATCGGCTCCGACTCTGTTATCGATCTCCATCAATTCGCCTGCAGATCAGATCACGGCCTCGTGGACACAAGTCGCCGACGCGACGTCGTACACGCTACAGGAGTCCACCGATCCGCAGTTCGGCTCATCCACCGTGGCATGGGAAGGAGCGGCCACAGCTGATTCCCTTGGGAACGTGCAATCTGCGCCCTTTGATCAACCGAGTGGCTGCCCGACTTCCACGTATTTCCGAGTTCGCGCTGTCAAGAACGGCATCATCGGACCATGGTCAAACGCGCTAACTCGAACGCTGCCGCTTGAGTTGTTCGATCGCTGCGTTCCCAACACCCTTGACCCTCCCGTGATCGAGGCACCTACAGAAAGCCGGGGACGGCTTGTGCTGCAGTGGTCTGTTCCGCAGTCGAACGTTGATAGCTTCCAACTCGAGATTGCTTATGAACCGGCATTCGTCTTGCCGGAAATTCTCTTCGACGGCAAGGATTCGTATTTTGAGGTGTGGACCGATCCCAGCCGCACCGCTTATTTCCGTGTCGCATCCAGGCGCGGCAGCCAGTCGAGTCCGTGGTCCAACACAGTCGTTGCTCAGTCAGATCTGAATTATCAGCAATATTGGATGAATCCTCCCGCTGCTCCAGGTACTGAAGACAGCTCTACCAGCGAGCAAATGAGGGTTCATCAGGCAATGATTCGTCTGTGTGCGGCGCGTGCGGATGTTTTCGCCATACTCACCCTGCCGCGAGCCTTCGACGCCGCTACTTGCGTTCTCTACACGAATCAGCTCGCGGCGTCTCTTGCTTCCGAAAACGGCGATTTTGCCCTCAGCTTCGCGGCAATCTATTTTCCCTGGCTGGTGACGCTCGACGCTTCCGACGATCAGCCGGGCTCGATTCGTACTGTTTCGCCCGAGGGAGCGCTCGCTGGCACGATCGCTGGGCTCACGCTCTCATCAGGTGCGTGGTTGTCGCCCGGAAATCAATTGCTGCAGGCCATCGTCGACGTGGATGCCGAGCTTGGCGATGAGGCTCCTACACAGTTTTTCAACAATCATCTCAATCTGGTCGTGCAGGAACCTTCAGGCTTCCTCACCATGAGTTCCTTCACACTGAGTTCCAATTCTCAACTCGCCGAAATCAATGTGCGCCGCCTGCTGATTTTGCTGCGCCGGTTGGCCTTGCGCGAGGGAATGATCTACGTGTTCCAGCCGAATGATCCCACTTTCTGGCGTAGAGTCCAGCGCAGGTTTGAAGACATGCTGGGCAATCTCTTTCTTCAGGGCGCATTTGCTGGAGCCACGCAAGGCCAGAGTTTCCAGGTCAGGACCGATCCCTCGGTGACCAAAGCGGTGATCGATCAGGGGCAATTCATCGTCGAGATCAGCATTGCGCCGTCCTTGCCACTGGAATTTCTGACAGTGCGCCTACTGCAGCAAGGTGGAGACCTGAGATTGAGTGAGGAATTCTAACTATGGCAAACGATCCCATTTCCGCGAATTCGCCCGATGCACGTCCTTTCACCGCGTTTAATTTCGTGGTTTTGATCGATGTGGACGGAGTCACCACGAGCAGTACACAAATCTGCTCGGCCTCGTTTTCGGAATGTGATGGTCTGGAAATGACCATGGAGCCGAAGACCATTCGCGAAGGCGGAAGGAACACCGGCCCGGTCCATCTCGCCGGTCCCGTCAGCTACGGACAGCTCACATTAAAACGGGGCATGACGACGAGCCTCGATTTATGGAGCTGGTTCGAAAAAATGGCCACTGATGGCCAGACCGGATACCGTACTTCGGCTACGGTCGTAATTCGAGGCTCTGATCAATCGGACCTCGCGGTGTTTCAGCTTACCGGCTGCCTGCCCGTGAAGCTCAAGGCTCCGGCACTGAATGCGAAAGACGGTGGAGTTGCGATCGAGGAGATGCAAATCGCGTACGAGTCATTGATGCTTCAAGGCTCAGCAAACTAATCGAGCCGGTTGCACTTGGAAACAAAATTCGAAGGGATAGGAAATGCCTCAACCTCTGAAACTGACAACTGCAACCTTCCAGGAGGTCTGGTGGGATTCGAACGGCCAAGTCAAAAACACCAATCCTTCCGGAAGCGCTGGAAAAAACTTCCAAGTGCAGTTCAACCCGCAAACTCTGAAATTGAATTATTCGAATCAGAAAGCGGGCGGCGATCAGCCCAAGGGTTCCTCAACGCAATTCGTAGGACGGGGTGTCACGAAGCTGAACCTCGAGCTTTGGTTCGATATCGCTTTGGCTCAGCAGCAAAACGGAGTCACGGCCCTGGATGTCCGCCAGCTCACGCAGGAAGTCGCATATTTCATGATTCCGCAAAAGGTCCCGGGATCCGGCTCGAAGACCACAACGCCGCCGCCGGGACTCCAGATCACGTGGGGCTCGTTCATCTTTGCAGGCGTCATGGACTCGATGGACGAAACGTTGGACTTCTTTTCATCGGATGGATACCCTCTGCGCTCCATGGTGACAATCAGTGTCTCAAAGCAGGAGATCTCATACGATGCCAACACAGCAGCGACGCTGCAAAACCCGCAGTCGTCGGGGATTCAGCCCTACACGCTGGTGCAGCGCGGCAAGACCTTCCAGCAACTCGCCGCCGATTCGGGCGCAACGGACCCCGGCGCTCCTGGATGGCAAGGTCTGGCTCTAGCGAATGGAATCGAGAACCCTCGCCTGATGGCGGCAGGCGCACTGGTGAATCTCTCGGCTGGCGTTTCGCTATCGGCGGGTGCCTCCGTCAGCGCCAGCGCCCAACTGGGGGTAACAGCACAGACGAGTGGCTCGCTCAGCTTGAGTCTTGGCTCTTCAGCGAGCGGCGGTGTAGCCCTCGGGTTTGTGGGGAGCGCGAGCGCCGGCGCAGGCGCGAGCATTGGTGGAAGCGCGGGTGTCGGTGCGCCAGGTAGCGCCGGATTCAGCATTGGCTGAAGTTAGTTCTCGGACGTATACGAGGAGGAAAGATGGCGGTCATCATCAACGAACTGGAAGTGGTGCTTGAGTCGCTGGCCACGCCGTTCCCTACCGCGTCGGCGGGCGCACCGGCTCCGGCTGCGCCACCGCAGCAGATTCAGCCCATCGATCTCTCTGACGTGCGTGAACGTGAGACACGTGCAAGATGGCGGTTATTAGCTCACTAGATGTCGAAGGAACGAGAACATGCCTGATGTTGGAGTAACTCCGGGCACTTATACAGCGCGGCCCACGATCGAGTTGGGAGGGACGCAGCAGCCCGGCCTGAGCGACGGCTTACAGGAATTGCTGGTCGAGGAAACCACGGAGGGTCTCTCGCGCTGCGAAGCCACATTCGCCAATTGGGGACCGAAGGGAAATTCGACCGGCTTTCTCTATTTCGATCGCCAGCTCTTCGACTTTGGTAAGGAACTCAAGATCACGATTGGGGGCGGGCAGGCTTCTGGTGTGGTCTTTCAGGGTCGCGTCATGGGACTCGAGGGACGTTACCTGCGGTCGCGGCCCCCCGAGTTGCTGGTGCTTGCCGAAGATCGGCTGCAAGACTTGCGCCTCACGCGCCGCACGCGCACCTTCGAAAACATCACTGACTCCTCTTTGTTCCAGACTATCGCATCGCAGTACGGCCTGCAGACCAATGTCGATGTCAACGGTCCCACCTACCGCGTGCTCGCGCAGATCAATCAGAGCGATCTCGCATTTTTGCGCGAGCGAGCCCGTGCTATCGATGCAGAACTTTGGATCGACGACAGCACTCTCAATGTAAAGTCGCGAAATCGCCGCCAGACCGACGATGTGACCCTCACCTTCGGCCAGGGATTGCTGGAATTTTCCGTAATCGCCGACATCGCCAGTCAGGCCAGCGGCTTTGTGGTCACCGGATGGGACGTTTCCGGGAAGAAAGCCCTCAGTTATCGCGCGACCGACTCTGTACTCGCCGGAGAGTTGAATGGCGACCTCCCTGGCGGAAAAGTGCTGGGCACCACAATCGGCAGTCACGACCAGCAAATCGTTCACGATCTCCCGTTTACCGCTCAAGAAGCACAGACGCTGGCTGAAAGTGAATACCGGCGCGTAGCCCGGCGCTTCGTCACAGGAACTGGCATGGCCGAAGGTGATTCGCGGCTACGCGTGGGCACTAAGCTGACTCTGAAAGCGACCGGCACAATGTTCGACGGGAATTACTACGTGACGCGTACACGCCACATGTTCGATGGCATCAGCGGATTTCGAACACAGTTTTCAGTCGAGAGGACGGGTATCGCCACCTCATGAGCGTCACCGCGGAATATCTCGAGCAAGTAGAAGAAGCGCGCACTCCTCGCGGGTACGGTGGCCGTTTCTACGGAGCTTACCCCGCGCTCGTGAGCAATATCAAGGATCCCGACGGCCAGGGACGCGTGAAAGTTCAGCTGCCATGGGCGCCCGACGGCAGCGGAAGTTCGTATGAGGCCTGGGCACGCCTTGCAACGATGATGGGTGGCAATAATCGCGGCACATGGTTCATTCCCGACGTGAATGACGAAGTTCTGATCATCTTCATGGGTGGCGACCCAAGGATGCCGTGTGTAGTTGGCGGACTCTGGAATGGGCAGGATTCTCCGCCGCAGTCCATGGATGGTGCAGGCAAGAACTACATAAAGATGATTCGTTCCCGCAATGGCGTGAAGATCACGCTCGACGATACCGATGGTCAGGAAACGTTGACGCTGGAGACTCCTGCTGGACAGAGCGTGACGCTGGCGGATGGTCCCGGTCAGATCACTCTTCAGGACAGCAATGGCAACTCGGTGCAGATGCAAGCTTCGGGTATCACCGTCACAGCTTCTGCCAAAGTCACTGTGAACGCCAGCACGGTAGCAATATCCGCGGGGATGGTCACAGTCAGCGCAGGAATGTCCACGTTCAGCGGAGTCGTACAAGCCGACACCGTAATTACCAACAGCATCATTGCCGCCAGCTACACGCCAGGCGCAGGAAATATTTGGTAGCTATGTCCTCGCAGATTCAATGGTTGGCACCGTCGCCGCTGTGGAAGACCTTTACGGGGGGAGCGGATAAGACCGCCTTTCGCTCGCCCACACTGATGCGGTTCTCCAGCGACACATTCATGGCGGACTTGCAGTCTCTGCTTGCCAACACGCCCTCGAATCTCGCAAGTTATGTCGCTCAACCCGAGAACTGGCGCCATCCAGCCGTCGGGCTCTCCCCGGGCAATAGCACCGCGACCGCGAGCAGTGATCCGCTGCCCACGACTCTCAAGTTGTTTCAGCCGGTACACGCCCGGTTTTATCTCGTTACCGCGGCGCTGGTGTGCCGCATGCCATCGCTTCCCGATCGCACGGTAAAGACAAACCACGGCGAGCGTGTGTCCTTCGTTCTGCGCCGTTTGCAACTCCGCTCAACTGCTACTAATCCGGCGGGCAGCCCATTCGACAGCAACACATACGACGAGTACGCCTGGATCCCTGGCATCACGCCGCCCGGATGGCTTCAGGCTGACGGAAGCAGCATCGCGCCGGGCGAGGAGCAACTACCACTCTTCGGAACCCAATTCCTTTGCGGGGGAACGCAGCGCCGGATGTTCGCAGGGGTCATCCCGGTTGGGAAGCGCCAGGCCTACGTCGGCGGACTCGCGATGAAGAGCACGAACGGACAAATTACACCCGACTCGCAAGATGACCCTCGTAAGACCGACTTTCAACGCCAGGTCCTCGATCCGTGGGGAGATCTCGTCTCATGGGCGTCCAGTGTGCCCGACATCAATTTGAATACTCTTCCACTCAATGCGGACACCGACGCTGCTGCCCAGGGGTCGGCCTACATCCTGATCGACTTCGCAAACTATCTGGCCGCCAACTTGCCGTCGGTTTCCGATACGGTCAACGATGTCTCGAAAGTGGGCGACCTCACCGGCGCTCAACTCGATCTCTACAATGCGATGAGCGCGACGCTTGGAGATGCGCTGGATGCCACGCGGCGGACGCTGGCTCAAGCCATCGCATTAGCCAAACAACACGAAAATGACTTCAACAACGAGGTCCTCCCCGATACGCCATCAAAACCGAGTTTGCCGCCAAGTTACCCCGGGCTCCTTCTGACCGACACGACCGATCCCTTACTCGTCGCTTTAATAGGACGTGCGACGGACACGACGCCGTTACCCAAACGCAAAATTCAGACGCTTGTTGAGGCGGCACTCGATCAGGCAGGCTCGGCGCCTGCATCACTGGTTCCGCCGCCCGCGAACAGCCCCCAGAACCCGCAGGGTGACGACTGGTACATGGTGCGCTGCGTATACGAACGGCCGCAATGCACCGTCAAAACACTGCCCTCGGCGCCCATCATTAGCCCACCGAGCCACGTCTTCCAACTGGCTTCCTATTTCGATCCGGACGCGCCTGCCCGGCGGATTCAGGTCGCACTGCCAGTCGACACAACCCCAGCGGCACTCCGCAAGTACGACAAAGGCGTGGCTTTCATGATTTCCGACCAGTTGAACCGGCAAATGCAGCGCGTTACCGGTCTTCAGGACTTGATGGATGGAAAGGTTGGCGATGGTGGCGGGTTCAGTTTGGGCATGATTTGCTCATTCTCAATACCAATCATCACCATCTGCGCATTCATCGTGCTGTTCATCTTTGTAATGTTGCTCAACATCATTTTTTTCTGGCTGCCGTTTCTCAAGATTTGCCTTCCATTGCCGAGTTTCAGTGCGAAAGGGAACTCATGAACGCTGGGAGTCTGTTTGGACAGGGAATCAGTTTTCCGCCGCGCTTGGGTGCCGATGGACGAGTGGCTTGGTCGAATGGTCCCGACAACATTCGGGAAGCGATTACGGTCATTTTGATGACGCAACTGAACGAGCGCGTCATGCTGCCTCGATTCGGAGGAAAACTGCGCAATTACCTGTTCGAGCCGAATACCGTTGCCACGCGGCAGCAAATCCTGAACGAAATCCAAACTGCGCTCACGTTGTGGGAACCACGCATCACGGTGAAATCGGTCGCCGTCGATCCTGACGCCAATGATCCGCGCGCAGCCGTGGCCACCATTGAGTACCAACTTGTTGCCAGTCAGACCGTCGCCCAAATGAACTTGACTGTACAACTGGGCGGATAACCGACTATGCCGCTTGTCATTCCCCAACTCGACGATCGGACTTACAACGACATCCTTCGGGATGCGCTGGTCCGAATTTCCGTCCACAATCCCGAGTGGACCAACTTCAATGACAGCGACCCGGGTATTACCCTGCTGCAACTGTTCTCGTTCATGTCCGAGAACATTCTCTATCGCGCCAATCTCATTCCGGAACGCAACCGTCTCAAGTTCTTGACACTGCTGGGTGTGACCTTGACGCCGGCCAGTGCCGCCCACGGCGTAGTAACCATCAGCAATGAGCGCGGACCGCTCGAGACCGTCACGCTTCCCTCAAACCTGCCGATGATGGCAGGACAGATCGGTTTTGTCACCCAGAATGGACTAGACGTTCTGCCCATCGAAATGCAGGTGTACTACCGTCGTCCGGTCTCCGGTCCGCAGCAGCAAAGCGCGCAAGCCGCTTACGGATTTCTCTATTCCACTTTCACGAGTGACCCTACTCAGCTGGATTTCTACGAGACGGTCCCGCTGGCTCCGCCGACTTCTGCAGCGTCGATTTCGTCAGTGAGCCTCACCAACGGAGAGGATACAGTCGACGGATCCCTCTGGCTGGCGTTGCTGACGCGCACCGGCGAGACCTCCCAGGTTTCGGATGTGCTGCACGAGATCAAAGGACGAACGATCACGCTGGGAGTTATGCCGCAGGTAGACGACGCTTCCCGCACGCTGTTCCCTGGGGGAACACCTTCAGGGCAAGGGCAGCCTCCCCTCGAATTCGCAATCAGCACCGGCGCGCTAGGTACTGGAGCGCAGTTCTACCAGCCTCTCCAGGTCTCAGAAGACGCAAATCCTTTGCAAGACCTCACGCTCGTACAACTCACAGTTCCTGACGCGAACGTTGGCACGTGGACACAGCTGTCACCGCTCGAAGATGGCACCGGTGACTATCCACCAACGCTCAATGATCCTTCCATTGCGAGCCGGCTCATCGCCTGGATTCGTGTTCGTTTGACTCCGAATGCAGATGGCACGCCGCCTTCCAGTCTGGCGGCCAACTTCAGCTGGCTCGGCATCAACGCGACTCGTGTCACTCAGCAGAGTCAGGTCGTCGCGGAACCCCTTGGCGCCGCGAACGGCGAGCCCGATCAGGTAGTCCAGCTTGCCAATAGGCCCGTGATCACGCAATCGGTGCAGGTGGCTGTGAACGGCGTTTTGTGGTCGCAGATTGATGATCTGATGGCGGCGCCACCGGAAGTTCCGGTGCGTGATCCCTTGCTTCCACCCGGCGTCGGAATGCAAGCATCGAAGTATCCCACTCCCCAGGCATTCGCCGTCGACGGCGAGTCGGGACAGATTCAGTTCGGCAACGGCTTGCATGGCGCACGTCCTGCGGCAGGTGCCTCCATAGTCGCAAGCTATGCGTATGGTGGCGGCGCCGCTGGGAACGTAGGCATTGGCGCGATCTCCAGCAGTCCGCAGCTTCCCGCTGGTTTCATCGTCGAGAATCCCCTCCCGACCTGGGGCGGAGACGACGGCGAAAGTGTTAGTGACGCAGAGCAGTCCATCCCCAACTATTTGCAGAACGGCGGCCGTGCTGTCTCCGCTCTGGACTTCAGCAACATTGTGAAACAGACGCCAGGCGTGCAACTGGGCCGCGTCGAAATCCTGCCGCTGTTTAATCCGGACCAGCAGGACATTCCGACGCCGGGGGCGGTGACAGTGATGGTGATTCCGGATGCGCTTGGTGCGCCCGAGCCGGATCTGCCGTTCCTTGATGCAATCTGCGCCTACCTGGAACCCCGTCGCCTGGTAACCACCGAAGTGTACGTACGGGGGCCTGTTTATGTAGGTCTCAACGTTTCGATTGGAGTAGACGTAATTGCCGGACAAGACATTGCGACCGTTCGACAAGCGGTTCGCGACGCCGTCCGGCTGTATCTCTCCCCCCTGAATGGAGGTCCCAATAAGGACGGCTGGCCTCTATCGAAAACGGTGGATCCCACGGGTCTGATGGTGCAGGCGCTGCTGGTCCCCGGAGTCAGCGATGTGCGCCAGATTCTGATGTGGAACGAAAACATGGCGGCGATCTCCCAACTGACTATCTCAGGATTGCAACTGCCTGATCTGCTCCAGATCTCCGTAACGGCTGGAGATGCTCAGGATATTTCGGCAGTTGAAACGCCCCCGGCAAAACCACGCATTGCCGTGCCGGCGCCACAAAGCACCTGCTAGGTAAATTAACGATGGACGTCAACCTAACTCGATTCCATCTCGTCTTCGGACCCGGAGACTGGCTACCCACCACCCCGGACGGATCTCCGTTGCCCATGCCTCTGTTCGACTGGAATTCGAGTGATGCAACCCTTATGCTGCATCGCGATCTTTTCATCTTTCCCCAACTCACTGGTCAGAGTGCCTTGGATGTCGCAGATCGTCGCGGCGCAGCTCGCGATCGTTACGGCAACTGGTATTGGATCGCTCAAGACGCGTTGGACCTTCGCTTCCTGGGCATGAATGGCACCGACGCGCAACACTTCTGGGCATCCAGCGATGAAGTCCGGTCGTGTCCGGTGTCCGGCGACTTTTTCGTGGCAGAGCCGATTGTGCCTTCTGCTCAGTCCTTTTCAGGCCTGGCAATTAGTTCCGATCATTACTTGATTGCGGGGATCGCGGGTGGTTTGCTGGTCTTTGACCTCTACGCGGGTGGCCCACCCTCCTATCTAATTTGGCCCTCGAATGTTTCTTTTCAGCCGTTTGACATGGCCGCTGGGAACGATGGCTCATTGTTCGTCCTCGACCGGGACCATAAGCTTCTGTGGAAGCTCAACCGTCATCTTCGTGTCGAAAGCATGCACGCGGCTTCAGTGCCGAACGCTCCGCCCGAGACCTTTACACCGGTTACTGGAGTTGTGGCAAATCAGCAAACGTGCCTCACGAACCAGGTCACATTCGACTTCGCTGCTTCCTTATCCTCTCTTTCCGATCCTGTGGCCATCGAGTGCCTCCCCGATGGCAGCGTAGTGATTCTCGACAATCCTGTTGACGCCGACTTCTCGATCGTCCACCGCTTTCAATCTGGAGTCGAAACGGGATCGCCTCTTTCGCTCGGCAACGCGCTCTCTCTATACGTGACCGATACAGCGAGCTCTGGAGATCCCGATCCGCAAGCCGTGCGCGGGTACGATTTCGCATTCGTTCCGGTGTCCCCGCTAGCGGACGCCGTCGGGACGCTCTACATCGCCCAGATTTTCGGCGATCAGTCTTTTGCCTTCGACGTGGTAATCGACGGAAATAATTTGTCGCTCAGTGTCAGAGCCCAATATTTCCCGATGCGGAAATTCGGGGGCAAGGGAATTGTAGGTGCCCAAAGTACCGCCTATTACGATTTCCAGGAAATTTGGGTTCCACTCGTCGAGCAACCCCAGGCGCGATATCAAACGCAGGCTCAGTTGTTACTCCCTAACATGCCGGCGGCTTCCTCGAATGACTCCCTACCTGCCGCTTTCGACGGCACGCAGCCTGGTTGCGTCTGGCATCGCATATTCATTGATGCGTGCATTGCTCCCGGCGCGGGAGTGCGCGTGGAAAGCCGCGCCGCAGACCAGAGATCGCTGCTCCCTTCCACTCCATGGCAGTCTGAACCGGCACCGTATCTTCGCAGCGACGGTGCGGAGATTCCCTACTACAACCCGCAACTTCCAGTCGCGCCGGACCGTAGCGGCACCTGGGAGTTATTGTTCCAGAGGGCGCGCGGACGGTACCTGCAATTGCGGCTGACCCTGAGTGGAAATGGCCGCTCCACACCGCGCTTGCAGGCACTCCGTATTTACTATCCGCGATTTTCTTACCTCAAGGAGTATCTCCCGGCTGTCTACCAGGACGATCCGGTCTCCGCTTCATTTCTCGACCGCTATCTTGCTAACGTCGAGGGGTTCTACACAGTTCTCGAAGGGAAGATTGCGGCTGTTCAGGAGTTGTTCGATCCGCGCACCATTCCCGCGGAATACCTCGATTGGCTTGGTACCTGGATGGGAATCGTCCTTGATGGGACGTGGAGCGATCGTACGAAACGCCTGGTTCTCTCCCACGCGGCCGAAATGTTCCGCGAGAGGGGAACTCCCGATGGCATCATCCGCGCCATTCGTCTCATGCTGGATGCCTGCCCGGATGATTCCTTGTTCGACGACAGTCCCCGTTGCACATCCTGCAATCAGCGCGGTTCGTTGTTCTCGGTAAGAATTGTCGAGCGCTTCCTCACGCGTTCTTCGCCTTTGCTCGACAGCGACACGGCTGCGAGCGTGAAGGGTCCGGCAGTCGTCGACTCCAGCACAGGCGCCAGCACCGGTCAGTGGGGACCAGCTCAAGGATCAGAACCGCTGAACGCCGAATTTCGCTGCTATCTCCAGCAGCGATACGACAAGATTGATGATCTGAATAGGGCTTGGTCGACAAACTACTCCGGATTTGACGATAACAATCTTGTTCTTCCCCCTGTTCAACCGTCCTCGACGTCACAGGCCCGGGATTGGCAGAACTTTTTGCGCGATGGTGTGAAATTCACCTATGCCGCTGTCACAGCGGCGGATCAGCCTGCGTATCAGAAGTTCCTTTCCGAACGCTACTCGACGATCGGCGACCTGAACGCCGCCTGGAACCTGATCGGAGGGAATCTCTATTCCAGCTTCTCCTCGATAGCCCTACCCTCCGTAATGCCGTCAGGCCCAAGTCTGGTGGACTGGATTCGCTTCGTATCGGCCGCACTTCCAATACAACAGAATGCGCACGCCTTTACCGTTCTCGTTCCGGTCACACTGAACGACACTCCTGATGTGCAACAGACCAAACTGGCGATTGCGCAGCGCATTACTCAAATCGAAAAACCTGCGCATACCTCCTTCGATGTCCGTCTCTACTGGGGGATGTTCCGCGCCGGAGAAGCCCGCCTCGCACTGGACACATTGTTGGGCTCGGGAAGCCGGTTTGCGGCTCTAGTTTTGGGTAGTGGCTACCTCGGCAGCGGCATTATCGCTTCTGCCGATCCTCTCGTCGCGAAAGATCGGTTCGGTCTCGGGCCACGGTCCCTTGCTCAGAAGTGCTGTCAACCACAACCTCAAGTGAGGTGCGTATGAGCTCATTGCAGACCGCTGCGCCTTGCATGCAGAAGCTAGATCCACTCAAGCGGATGAACTACACCTTCGGCATGCTGCTCGGCGTCGACGAGTTTAATCAGGAACAAACGTATCTGCTGGCTAAAGACCGCTCGCAGTACCGTCTGGCGCATGGATACGGCACGATTTGCGGCCTGCAAGTCAAAATTGTCACCGCGCCCGATCTCGAGGTGCAGGTTTCCCAGGGCGTCGCTATCAGTCCTCGCGGTGAAGAAATACATGTCCGGCAACTGATGTGCGCCCGTATCAATGACTGGCTCACGAATAATGAGAGCGTTTTGCAGGAAATCTTTGGCGTCGCGCCTGTGTCTCTCTCGCTCTGCGTTGTGCTGTGCTATCGCGAATGCCCGACCGATTCGGTCCCGGTTCCCGGAGAACCGTGCCGCACGCAGCAAGATGCGATGTCCCCGTCGCACATAGCAGACTCCTTTCAAATGAAGCTATGCCTGAATTCTGATCAGATTTCGTCGTCGCCCCCGCTCTCTCCGCCTCTGTCCTTATCCGAGGACATTTGTTTCCGGCCGTCGCAGACGGAAGAGGACGCGATTGATCAGTTCGGAAAGCTTCTGCACAGGATTACCGTCGGCCCAGGCACAAGTTCCGTCACGCAGTCGCAGCTGGAAGAAATGGTGCGGGAACTCACCGCGCCTGGTGCGGACTCCGGTATTGTCTCGCCGAGTCTGACCTCGCCTCCGGCTATTTCGACGATTTATTTGTCATCTGCCGACGCTCCCGTTTTCCTGCGCGCGGCGTTCCTCGTGTGGGTCACCGAAGTTCGCCCCACGCTTATGGCCAAGGCTGGAGCATGTGCTTGCACACCACCCGCCGAGCAGTGCGTTCTGCTGGCCGAATTGAACTTCTCGGTGAGTTCCACGTGGCAGGTTGCGGGAACGGTATCGATTGACGAATCGCGCCGCCCGTACCTTCTCGAAACGCGCGTGCTTCAGGAATGGCTGCTCAACCAGGTCGGCGGCGGAGTAGGTGGAGGATTCGGCGCAAGCAGTGTCGTCGCAGCCGGTCGGTTCACGATGCTCTCAGTGACCGAAGCGGTCGCCAATGGCCCAACTCTGAACGGCCTCACTGCAACCGCCGGCCCATCGCCCAGAACGTTCTATCTCGATTGGGGCGGGCCTGCAGCCTACATGAGCCCCGACGCGTCCTCTCCACCTTCTACAGCTTACGTGGTCAAAGGAACTGCGATCGGCAACGATCCAGTCGGTCTGCAGGTCATGGATTTCGCTCCTCAGGGAATTCTTGTCCAGATTACCGGAACCAGTGCAACCGGTTGGACCGTCGAGATCAGCGAGATCACCGGCGGTTGAGAGTTGCAGGTGAGTTGGGACGAAGAACTGAAGGAATTGTGACGGCAAGCGGGAGTTGTGAGGAATGGCTAACGCACAACTAAACACGACAATATTCACCGGTGGAATTCTTACCACGAACTTCTTTAACGGACGCGTCCTGGCCGCGGAAGATTTGACTGCGCTGCAAACCGCAAACGCGCAACAGCATCGTCAACTCGGTCGCGCCATCGGTGAAGGCGTCGCTTGGGGATTGGAAGTCAGTCTTGCCCAGGGCAACGATCCTGCAAGTCCTGTTCTTCATGTCACGGCCGGGCTTGCACTCGATCGCAAGGGTGACGCCGTCGCACTCCACACTGATATCGATCTGGCTATCGTCAAGACGGCCGATGTTCAGAATGCTACCAATGGCTTGTTCGCGCCCTGTGCTCCTCCGCAGGGCGTGATTCCAACCAATCTTGACTGTTACATCCTCACGGTGAGCCCCACTTCCGAGCTGCAAGGCTCCGCGCCGAAAACGGACATGCTCAACACGGGATTCGCATCCCAATGCGCGAGCGCCAGCATTGCGGAAGCAGTCCAGTTCAACCTGTTGCCGCTAGGCATCCCCAACTCCACCGATCCGACCACACTGCGAGGCCAGGCGCTTCAACTTTACGGACAACTCGCGCCCCAATTCGTGACGCTGGCAGGGCTCACAGGAGCCGCCGCGATCACTCAGCAGACGCAGATCGCGCCCACTCTCTCGAAGTTCCGTAACATTGTCGCGCACCTCTGTTTCGGCACCGACTCTCTCGCGCAATTCCCTGCCAACCCATTCGGAGTGAATGGCGGCGATTCTCTTTTTCTTGAGTATGGCGTTCTGGATGCGCTTCGCGATCAGGGCTATCTCACCGACTGTTCGGTTCCGCTCGCGATGATCTACTGGACCGCCGCCGGCGTGCAGTTCGTCGACATGTGGTCAGTCCGCCGTATCGTCTTCCCCAGCGCAGCGTCAGAAATGTGGCCGGTGTTCAGCGGCCGGCGAAAGCTAGCTGAGGGCCTGGCGATGTTCCTCCAGTTCCAGAAACAAATTGCAGACCTGCCAGGAACTCTTGGGACGGGCTCAGTCGCATCCATAAGCGCCCGCGATTATTTCCGCTTTCTACCGCCGATAGGATTGCTGCCCTTACTGGATGGGCAGTCGAGCGCGGCCTTCAACTACTCGACGTTCTTTGCCAATGTGACCCGCAGATGCGGCGAACCGAGTGAGGGTCTCTGCACTCCTTACTTCATCGAAGGAGCAAAAGTAGCGCCGCTATTTCAGAAAGCTGTGCTCTGTTCGCCAATTGATCTGAACACTCAGGAGATGGCCTGGGTTTATTGGGTGCGGGAAAACATGGAACCGCCAAGTTCGACCGAAGCTCAGGCATACCTGATCTTCACTAATGGGCACGTTCCAAATCAGGGCTTGTCGCAATTCGACCTGAACTATTGGGACTACGCGAACTTTGTTTGAAGCGAGCGCTGAATGCGCGCAAGGAGTGCACAACCATGGCGCTGAATAAGGTAAACCCCGGCGATTTAATCACCGCGGCTCAATGGAATGCGTTGGTTGATGCGGTCTCGTCATTTTCTGGCGTTGCCGTGACGGGACCAGTGACAGTACCAAGTGTCTTCGGTTTCACACTCACCAACGCTGTCGCTCTTCTGACATTGCCCTCTACACAGCTTGTCGTTGGATCGGTGATTGATAGTTTGGGAAATAGGATTGACCCAAACCAACCTTCTTCTAAGTCCCTGATCGTCCTGAATCAAATGCCGCAGGCTGGGACGGGAGTGCAACCAGAGACATCTCTCAATCTGGTAGTGACACCAGTCGCTGGCAGCGCGCCACCCCCGCCGCCGCAGCCTCCGATCATTTCGGCATTCGCCACCGTCCAACCCGTTCCGATAACGCAGACCGTCGAAATCGATGGGCAGAACTTTGATCCGGCGCCTGGCAATAACCAGGTCACATTCGCAGGAGTGCAAGGCACAGTCGGAGGAACCAGCAACAGGAATCAGCTGTTCGTATCGGTACCCACAGGAATTCCGGGAGCACCTACCACCGCCGGTCAAACACTAAGCGTGCCGGTCGTGGTGACCACCCCTGCCGGAGCAAGCTCTCCGAGCAACCTGTCGATCACCGCTCCGCCATCCACGCCTGTCCCGACAATTACGAATATCGCTCCTACGGGAGGGCAAGCTGTAGGAAATTCCATCACCATCACCGGGACCAACTTCGACGGAACGACGCCGGGCAATAACTCGGTGATCTTCTTGAACATCACGGCAACCCCCACAAATGCCACCAGCACGCAGCTTGTTGTAACCGTCCCGGCAGGAATTAACGGACTCAACAAGGCCGGAGACAACGTCAACATCGGGATTATCGTGCAAACCAACGGGCAGCAGTCATTGGCAAGTTCGCCGTACAGCATAGTCAGACTCACTTAGTAAGAGGTTAGGAGACAATATGAAACCGCTGAGCGCACCACGAGTGCTTTGGATCGTTACCATGCTGGCATTCGCCGTGGAATTAAGCTTTGGCCAGAGCCAGATCCCTTTCTCGATCTCAATTCCCGACAGGACAGGCAGCTACTATCCGACGGGAGAAGTCAAGATCACATTACAGCTGTCTGGCGCCCCGGGATCGAGCAGTCTCGATATCAACTGGCCGGTCACGTTTCCCTCCTCCACGACTCAGACTGTCTCATTTCCAGGCTTCTCAACATTCGCAACAGCACCGAAAGATAAAGTTATTCTCCTTCAACAGCCGGGCAACCTTCTGGTGGTCGAATACTTTCCTCTAAGCCAATTCCAAAACGCAAACGACTATTGTGACCTCATAGGATTGCCGAAATTTCCTTACCAGGTGTCGTTCGTTTTGCATACGGCCAATACCGTCACGGTGCAGAGCTCTGCCGTCGATAGTTACAGTGCCGCGGGCTATCCCACGCCCACGCAATTGAATGCAAAGACCTGCGGCGGTCTCTTCCGAAGGATCGGGACTTCCCCTGCGTCTCTGAACATTACTGGTAGCACTCCAACCCGTGGTCCACTCGACGTTGTTCTCGTCCTTGACGAGTCAGGCAGCATGTCATCGCCGCCGACATATCCCGACTGGTCGGCGTCACACCAGTTTGTGGTTGGTGACGCTATTCAACCCACCTCCGGAAACGCTGGCAATTTTGTGTTCATTTGCACGTCCGGGGGCACAACGGGAGCCGCGGCACCGGCGTGGCCCCAGGCCGCAGGCGCTTCTTTCATCGACGGGGGAGTGCACTGGACCTGGACCAATGACACCAATACAACTCCGAAATGGAACATTCTGCAGCAGGCAGTTGGAGCTTTCGTCGCTACGTGGACGAGTATTGACACAACCATCGCCAATGATCGCATCGGTCTGGCCTTCTACAACACCAGCCTCGATTCTCAGGTTCCGCCAAATACCATTTTCTACACTCGAACGAACTGGGCTCAGGTCACGACCGAAGTGGGCAAACACAGTGCCGGTGGTGCCACGGCGATGGGACATGGATTGAAAGCTGGCATATGCAAATGGAAGTACAACGCCAATAATGGTCCCCTTCCCGCAGGAGATTATTGCAACGGCTACAGCGATGCGGCCGATGGCACAGCAGGAAGCCTATTCGGCAACGACCCCACCGTAGTGTTGATGACGGACGGACTGCAGAATGTCGATCCTTGCATCGTTCCGGACGGAACTACAGGTTGCTTCAGCACCAGCACCAGCGGAGGAATCAACTGGAAGACTGATGGAGACACAACTCCATTATGGCAACTACAGATTCCTGTATCCACAATCGGCCTCGGAGTGACGAGCGGCACCGTTCCGTTCGACGTGCTAGACGGCGTCTCCAATGAAACGGGCGGGATCATGGAGCAGACAGCCACGGCGTCGACTGCGACAACGAGCTTCGCCAATTCTCTGGTCAGCACCCTTAAGGGCAATACACTCTCAATACTTGGGCGCACAGCAGGCGCACTGAATAGTTCGAGCAGTGCACCTCTACCCTTCACAGTGGACGCATCCATCAAAAGAGTTGTCCTTGTTCTTAGTTGGCAAGGAAGATGGCCGCTTGATTTGCAAATCGTTCCGCCTGGCGGATGCGGTGCTAACGGCTGCGTTTCACCCGTGATGCGCACCGATGGTCAAGGCTGGACTGTGCAAGCGATTGACTTTCCCACTAGTGGTCCGGCTGGCGATTGGAGCGCAATAGTCGTTCCGCGACAGTTCGAAGCAGGAGTTGCATTTTCCTCAACCTCGGTTGCAGGAGGCGTGGACGGATACCAGTTGTCAGTATATGCAGCCGAAGGAAAGCTCGAGTACAGGTTCAATGTTCCTCAGACTCCTCTAGCGACGGGTGGAAGCATGTCGATAGCCGCAGAAGTCAGTTACGGTGGGGCGCCTCTGACTGGCCTTGGAAATGCCATTACTGTTCACGTCGACCGCCCCGGCAGTGGAGTTGGGACTTTCCTGCACAACAATGATGTCCCGGATTCCGTTCTTCAAGGCGGATCGACTGGAGGCGACTCTAGCTCTCCGTACGAAAGCAAACTCCTCTACCTCTCAGGTCACTCGACACTCTTAAATGCGACAGGCCCGCAGCCGATTCCGACTGTCTACACACTTCGCGATAGTGGAAGCCCGGGCGACGGGGATACGAAAGCGAATGATGGCATCTACTCCGCCGTGATCGGAGAAATGTCAGTTCCGGGCGAGTATGTCTTCACCATCACGATGGACTGGACGAACAGCACGACGGGCCACGTTCACCGGACAGAGACGATCAAGAGACAAGTGCAAGTCTCCCCAGATCCAGGAGCGTCAATTGTAAAAGTAGCTTCCGGCGGTTCCGCCGGACAGTTCATCATAACCATTGATCCAGTCGACAAGTTCGGCAACTACCTCGGACCTGGCTACGTCTCGGCGCTACAGGTGCAAGTCTCTGGCGGAGGAACCGTCTCAGGTTCACCCAATGACGCCAGACAGACGGGAGCTTATGGCGTCACGCTGACGGGCGTTCCTCCAGGGACAAACCCGGTCGTCACAATAAACGTCGGCGGCAAACAGATTCGTAAAGCACCCCTGAACAAGCTGCAGTGTCAGCCCGGAAAGCCGTGCTGCAACGGGCTCAAGTTCCCTGCAACGATGTTCCTCTTCGCAGGTGTTTTTGCAGCAGGATTCGGCTCGCGACCCAATGCTAAAAAGCGGAGGGGCTAATGATGGCAGTCACTTGCCTGTTCACCCTCAACATGCGCCTAACGCTTGATCCCTCCCTTTTTTGGGCGGGCGCGCTGGTCGCGGCGCTGGTCTGTGCAGTTCTGTGCGCCAAGAAGTCGAACTTTAACGCGAGAACGGTGTATTGGGCGGGCGTACTGGGGTTGATCTTCGGGATGTGGGGCGGCCATATGCTAGGCATCTTCTACTATGGCACGGATGGCCGCCCCTGGGCCTGGCTGCGGTTCTGGTCCGGAGGACAGGCACAATATGGTGGTCTCGCCGCCGGAACGATCGCAGCCTCACTGTTTCTCATCACGCGGCGCGTTCCATTTTTCTTGTACGCCGACGCCCTGATCCCCTCGGTGGCGCTCGGAGTCGCGATCGGACGCATCGGCTGTTTTCTGAACGGCGACGATTTCGGATCGCTTTCGAATCAGCCTTGGGCGATCCGATTTCCCGCCGGAACGGAAGCCTATGCCGATCACTTCAACCGCGGATGGATCACTCCCCAGGATTCCGTCTCCTTGGCGGTGCATCCTGTTCAGCTCTACGCGACCGCATTTTGGTTGGGTTTGTTCGTCGCGCTTATAGCTTGGAAATCCACTCCCGGAGAGCGGTTAGGGATCTTTGCAATTGGGCATGGATTGGGCCGATATCTCGAACAGCTTTTTCGCGGTGACTTCCAGGCTGTTATCGGGCCCTTCTCCTTGACGCAACTTCTCAGTCTGGTCGTAATTTTCATTGGCGCTGGATTACTTTTGTTTCTCCGCGCCGGACGTCAGATTCCTGACGCAATAGCAATCGGCAAGCATTCCTCGAGGTCTCAACCTTGCAAGGTGCTCTAGCTTCATCCGCGGTACGTACGACTCCGAGGCATTCCGGCGACTTTCTGGCTCTGAAGTTGCGCGCCTCGCACCTGGTTGAAGGTATCGATTTCGAGCCGCGTAACTTGCCGCCCGGTGCGACCCTGATTGTCCGCCGATTCGATGATCCGCTTCCGCACGGTCTGCGTGATGATGAGTCGGCGCTGTCTCCTGCTCCCGCATGGGAACGCGCCGCACGCTCCGCACTCGGGGAAATCGTCCGGCATGCCGTGCGTCCCGCTTTCGATTTCGTTCCCGCTACCAGCAATGCCGTTCTTTTTCTTGACGACGCCGAGCTTCTTGCCTGCTTCTCTCGCGACCTGCTTCACGGTGCGGCGTCGTCAATATGGTGGTGGCGTTCGTGGCTGCGCTCGCTCCCCGCGGAGGCGGTGCTTGGCCTTTTCCAGACCTGGCTACGAAACATCTCTTCCGTTCCGGCAGCGCTCCAATACCTCGCGAACCGTGGAGACGCTACGTGGATCGTCGGCAGCTTTTCGGGCGCCCAGGCCTGGACGCTCTTCGAAGAGATCATCTCCAAGTTCGACCTGAAATTCCTTCGCAGCTCGATGCAAGAGGCATCGCGCGCTCTGTTCGCGGATGCTGGAGGCATGGCGCCCGTATACGGCTCAGGTGCGGCAATCCAAACTGATGAAATCCAGCACGCGCCCGGGCAAGATCAGTTTTCAGCTCCGTGGCAATCGGTGGTTCCCGCGTGGGCCGTTCCCACGAGCCTCGGGCCTGAAAAATCGGCGCTGCTCGGCGTCTCTCTGATGATCGCGCATTCCACGCGTGAGGCGCGAACACTGCAGTTTGCCAATGCATTTGCGAAGTGGTACCGATTTGCCCAACTTGCGCGTACGCCATCAGCCATAGAGCCTGACCACCGTACGCCCCAATCGACGTCGTTCGTCGGCGACGAAACTCGCGAGTCAATTCTTATCAGAGCGGAGGTGCCGGATTCATTCGACTCTTCAGGCGTAAAGACTGAAATCACGAACGCCGGCGACGCAGGGAACCCCGCCCTTCCTGTGAGCAGTACTCGCGATAACAGCCAGGGATGCCACATGGTAAAGACCTCCCTTCCGGACGAGCCGATGGATCCTTCAGCCGAAGCTATCCATCAGGAAAATCCTCGCGCTATCGAGCGCGCGCAGATCGAGGCGGACTTCGAAACATCTCTCGACTCTAAGAAATCCAGTTCCGCGGATGCCGCGCCAAGAACAATTCATTCAGCCATCCCTGACGCCCTTCTATCTGAAGACACTTCCGTCCAACTGAAGCAACGTCTCGCAGAGGTGAAGAAGACTCTAGCCTCGAGCGGTTACATCGCATCTCGGCTGGCCGGTGTCTTCTTCCTTGTAAACGTAATGACCGCTCTCCGGTTACCTGAATCCTTAGAGCAGGCGTGCGGTTGCGAGTTGGGACTCAGCAATTGGGAGCTACTGGAGCTCATCGCTCGATGCCTTGTCGGACCTGAGGATCAGTCGCTGGCCAATGATCCCATATGGACTCTGCTAGCCATCCTCGATGGCAGGCTGACGGAGGAAGTTGCGGGCAAGAACTTCACGGCCTCACCTACATATCGCATTCCACAAAGCTGGATTTCCACGGATGAACTCTCTCCCATTCTATTTAGAGTGCGCTCACGCCGAATCGAATTCTGGAGCACGTTGGGCTTTCCACTCGAATTTCGCACCGTCTGTGAACCCATAACCCACGAATGGCTGAAGCATGGCGCCGGAGAACTTTGGAAAAAATCAAAAAACATTCCCGGGAAAGCTCAAACGAAGTGGGCTGGGTGTGTCCCGTTTGGAATCATCGCCTCGCCGGATCTTCGTCTTTTTCTTGCATTCCTTATGCCCTTCCTGAAATGGCGCCTCGCAGGAAGTCTAGGGCGGCATGGGGCTAAGACTCGCAGATTTGCCGAAGGCTTTCTGCTTCGCGCGGCAAAGATCTGGTCAACATCAACACATATCGATTTGCAAATGGACTTGAGCGACGCAACTGCAGCAATCCGAATGGCCGGCCTCGATGCCGATCCCGGGTGGGTACCGAGTTTCGGACGCGTGATTCGCTTTCACTATGAATGGAAGGGTGCGATTTGAGCTCCGAACAAAGCTCGTTTGCCGACATCCCCTTCACCGCTCGCGGGCACCTTGGCTTGCTGTTCTACGAGGCGGTCTGCCTCCTCACCTGTCATCTGGGCCGACGATCGCAGGCCGCTGTCCGGCCGTTGAAACAAGCTTTTGAAAGTTTCCCGCACCTTCTTCCCTACTGGAGTGAATTGCGCCAGCGATTTCCAGCTGCGAAGGAACCTGACCAGTTGTTGGACGCTACTCGCGCCGAACGCCGCCGCTGGGAGCAATCCTGCCAGGTGTGGCTTCCGATCATCGCTCTCCAGAAACGGGCATCCTTCACCGCAGAGTCGTCCGCAAGCCTGGTCCTTGCCGGTCTGATTGAGGAAGACTCCGGTTTCGGAGAACTGTTCGCCGCAATCCAACAACCCCTCGCGCAGCGACGTCCCACTCTTGGGCTGCTGCGTCAACTCGTTCAGGAAGGCAACACGAATTTTGATGCATGGAACATGATCCTGCCATTAATTGACAGTGGCCTTCTCATCGCCACAAATCCAGATGCGCCACGCGCCGAATGGGCAGTCCGGGTCCCGCCTCCGGTTTGGAGCGCTCTCCGCGGCGAATGTGCGCACGAGCCATTGCCGGGGATCCGTTACCATCCACCCGAAGATTTCTCGCCGATCCAGGAGCTCGCTCTTTACGCGAAGTTGCGCTCGCAACTTGCGGAGCTTGTGTCGCTCGTGGAATTTACTCGGGTGCGAACCATCGCGGTTCGCGGACTCTCAGGGTGTCCATGGCTCGAAATCCTCGGGAGCGTTGCGGCCGCCACCCACCGCGGTCTGCTTGTCATGGATGGTCAGCTCGCCCGCGATGAAAATCTGCGTCGTCTGATCGGTCCAGTCGCCACTCTCATCAATGCCGTTCCGGCCTTCAGCTTCGAACTCGGCACCGGTGAGGTCGCCGACCTCCCGTCGATTGCAGGTTACGATGGCGCTGTTGGCATCTTCGCAACCCGTGAAGGCGGACTATCAGGCTCGCTGATGGAGCGGGCCGTCACAATTGATCTTGAACCGGAAACACCCGCGCAACGCCTTCGCTACTGGCAGCAGGAACTGACCAGCCATTCTCTGGAGCACCTGTCTCCCATAGCCAATTCGTTCACTCTCAGCGGAGGCCACATTCGCAAAGCTGCGAAAATCGCGGCAACACACGCCGCCCTCGATGGCCGAAGCCATATTCTCCCTGCCGACGTTCGCCAGGCCACGCGCGCGCTTGGGAGCCAGCGGCTCGATTTTCTAGCCAGTAGGCTCGAAGCCGCAGGCAACTGGTGTGATCTCGTTGTTCCAGCATCGACCGAACTCGCTCTGCGCGATCTCGAGTCTCGCTGCCGCCATCGCGAACGGCTCGCAGACTTGCTCGACCACGACATGCCGGGCGGCTTGAACCGCGGAATTCGAAGCCTGTTTGAAGGTCCCAGCGGTACTGGCAAAACTCTCGCCGCACGAATCCTCGCCGCTGAACTTGGCCTCGACATTTACCGCGTCGACCTTTCCGCCGTGATGAATAAATACATCGGCGAAACGGAAAAGAATCTCAGCCGCCTTCTCACCCGAGCCGAAGATTTAGATGTGATTCTCCTTCTAGATGAAGGGGATTCCTTGATGGCGCGCCGCACAGACGTGAAGACTGCGCATGACCGCTATGCAAATCTAGAGACCAATTACCTGCTGCAACGCCTTGAGACTTACATGGGCATCGCAATCATAACCACAAATATTGGCAGCGCCATCGACAGCGCCTTCCGCCGCCGCATCGATTCCATCGTGCGCTTTCAACTTCCTGACCCGGAGGAGCGTTGGCGCTTGTGGCAACTGCATCTCCCCGCGCAGCATTCTGTGCAGCCGGATGAACTGGAAGTGATTGCGCTGCGTTACGAGATGTCGGGCGGCCAGATTCGTAACGCATCGGTCCAGGCAGCGCTGCTTGCTCTTGAAGACGACCAAACGCGCATCGCCGCGCACCATCTCAGGCCTGCGATACACGCCGAGTATCGCAAGGCCGGGGCGGCGGTGCCGATCGAGGAGATTTCAAACGGCGACACCCAGGAGCGTCGGCTCTCGGGTTTTCTCTCAGCCATTTCGTGAACGAAGCAGGCGTCAGAATTTCGGGGGATGTCCCGTGGGTGATCAGAGACTTCCTAAATCGCGCGGTAAGGCTGCTCCCGGCAAATCTGACGCTCCAGAATCACCGGCGCATGTCCCGGCGGGCCCCGCTGCTCCCGTATGGCTAGCCGCACCGGCGCCCGCTCCCTTCGCCCTCGGCGGCGTCCAACGCAAAGTCGCCATCGGCGCCAGCAACGATGCTTATGAACGAGAAGCAGATCACGTCGCGAGCCGCGTAGGAGGAGGCGGAAGAGTTGCCCCGGGCTCTATCTCGTCGATCTCTCCGCCCGCACCCGCGCCCGTAAGTCAGCGTCAACCCGATACCAAGAAGAATGAGGGTGACAAGAAAAACGAAAACAACTCCGCGGTGCAGCGCGAGGTCAAGCCCGAAGACAAAACGAAAGACTCCCGCGCCTCCATGCCGCTCCAGAAGGCAGACAAACCTTCCGAGAAGAAAGACAAGAAGCCGGAATCCGCACCGGTGCAACGCCAGGCCAAGCCTGATGGCAAAACGCCCGACGACAAGAAAACGGAGACCAAGCCTGCGCCTCCTCCTGTCCAGCGCGCCGACAAACCTCCAACCAAAGATGAAGACAAAAAGGCGGAGCCGCCCACAACGGTGGTTCATCGCGCCAAAAAAGACGACGCCAAGAAGCCCGATGAGAAACCCTCGGTACAACGCAGCGTCCGTCCGGAGGACCAAAAGAAGATCGAGCGGGATTCAACCGCACCGCTGCAGATGAAGGATAAGCCGAACGACGACAAGGCCAAGAAACCGGAAGTGCAGCGGGAATCGAAGCCCGCCGATAAGGAGAAAGACGAAAAGCCGACGGCCCCTGTCCAGAGAGAAAGCAAACCACCGGACAAGAAAGAAGAGAAGCCGCCCTCGACGCCTGTCCAGCGGGAAGCAAAACCAGATGCGAAGGGGACCAGTGAGGAAAAGCAGAAACCACCAGCTACCCCGGTTCAACGCAAGGAAGAAACTTCCGACACACCAAAGGACGAAGGTGCTGTACAAGCGAGCCGGGGTGGTGCCGCCGCGCCTCCGGCGCCATCGATGGAATCGGTTGCGTCGAATGCAATTTCCAGCAAAGGCCCCGGAGAGCCTCTCAACTCCCATACCCGCAGCGCACTCGAATCCGGCCTGGGCAGCGATCTAAGTGACGTACGCGTACACAGCGATAGTGCCGCACATAATGCCGCCGATGCTCTGAATGCCCGCGCCTTCACGCACCAGAACGACATCTGGATGGGTCGCGGCGAATCACAATCCGACACGCGCCTCATGGCCCACGAGGCCACCCACGTCCTCCAGCAAACCGGCAGCGTGCACCGGCAGTTGGTGCAACGGGCAGAGAAGGGTGCATCGACTCCATCGAACGACACACCGGACGGATCCGCTCCAGTTGGTGAAGTGAAGACCGGCCTCCTTGATCCCAAAGCGAAAACTCTGACCTTTGAACAGGTGCCTGTACCCGCATTCAAAGATAAGGATCATCGAAAGGCACTCTACTCGGCGCGTGAAAAACTGATCCGAAAGAAGGATTACAAGCGTGGGGAGCCCAATCAGCGAGATAAATGGAAGCAGAAGATCGATACCACCGAAATCGAAAAGAAGCTTCAAGATAAAGCGAAACCTGTAAAAGCGGGCATGCCGCCTGCGCCCACCGAGCAGTACGTTTTTAAGGTACCAACGCGCTCCGGTGGCAAGCCTTTCATGATCGGTTCCATCAAAGACATTGCGACGCAACTTACCACTCCCTATTGGGGAGGCAAGAGTAAAACACCCGACGCTAAGACCTTCGATGTGGATCACATCGTTGAACTGCAACTCGCGAATTGGGATACCGACAAATCAGCCAATGAACTCGCCAACATGGAATTGCTCGATAGCTCTGCAAATCGAGCTTCCGGAAGCATGATCGCTGACGCTATCGACAAGAAGATCGACGGTTTTCTCAAAACGACGAAGGCTCCGGTACCGAAGGCAGGAGAAGCACAGGATCCGAAGAAGGCACTTACCGGCCGAGAAGTCATCAAACGCGACTACGACATCGTATTTAACCACTCTGCCGGCGCCGGCGGTCCCTCGGTGGGACCGGCTGATTTCTGGACTCCTGATCAAATTCAGAAAGGCGACCACCTTGTACCTGTCGAAGCCTCAACCCTCGACGAGATTGGAGGTAAAGGAACAGTTCTGGTTTTTTCCAACGCGGCCGGCGGATTAGGCAAGACCTTCCTGTGGACTGAAAAAGATAAGGGTCCGCGTGGGCCCGCCAACGACGCGGAAAGGGATTGGCCGAAGCCTTTCAACGTCCAGGATAAGACTTTCGAGACCTCGGGCGAAGGAGTCGAGAACAAAGAGACACTGGGCACCGTTACTCTCTACATTCCCGAATCCAATCCTAAGTGGAAGGCTTACCCACCAACTCCGTTCCCCATCAAGCGGATTCCCGGTGCGAAATATGCCGGACATTTGAATCGTGCAGATGTCCGTGCTAAGACCGGAAAGCTCGAGAAGAAAGGCGCGAGCCCGATTCAGATTGACGAATTCGACATTGTTCCAGAAGGAATCTTCGTCGGGGGCCGCATTCTTCCCGACATCCCACTGATCAAAGACGCGGGTATTGAGTTCGAGTTGCGTGGCGACAACCTCAAGATCTTTAAGACTTTCAAAACAGGAGATTTCACTGCTCCCAAACCTCTCTCCATTACCGACTCTTCTCTTACGATCTTTGCGTCAACTGAAAAAGGTTTGGGGGTAGAGGGCCAAGTCAACTTCGGGATCGAGAAGGTGGGTGCGGGTTACCTTAAGGGTTCAGGGAGTACCAAAGGTGGGTTCGAGCTCGCAGGCAGCTTCGATTTCGATTCGCAGCTCTTCGATCCCGCCAACGTCCACGTCGAGTACAAAGATGGCAAGTTTAGCGGCGGCGGCAAGATCGGTATCAAGCCCGGCAAGGTCCGCGGAATCAAAACCGCCAGCATTGAGGCCACATTCGGTGAGGGGGCGATCGATGCCGTCGGTTCCATCCAGCCCGACATTCCCGGTGTCGAGCAGGCCGACCTCTCCATGCATTACGACGAGAAGAGCGGCCTCACCATCGCGGGCGATCTGCAGCTGAAAAAAGATATTCCCGGCATCGCTGACGGTTCTATCCACGCCGAGGTCAACAAGAAAGAAGACAAGTACATCGTCAAGGCGCACGGCGAAGCCACACCCAAGATTCCCGGCATCTCGTCGAAGCTGATCGTTAACTACGACGATGGTGCCTTCGACGCCACCATCACTGCCGGTTACGAAAAAGGAATGCTGAAGGGCTCGGTCACGGTGGGCGCCACCAACCGCCCTGTAGGAGACGATGGCAAACCCGGGGAAGTTCCTGCGGGCAAAGCCGACAAGATCACGGTCTACGGTGGCGGCTCGGTCACCATCCAACTCGCTCCCTGGCTTCAGGCCACTGCCGCCATTCGATTCCTTCCCAATGGAGAAGTCGAAGTTACAGGCAAGATCGGTCTGCCAAAGGTGCTCGATATCTTCGACGAGAAGAAGGTCGAGAAAAATGTCTTCAAGATCGGCATTGATATTCCGCTCTTCCCCGGAATCCAGCTGAACGTCGGCGGCGGACTTGACTTAAACGCGGGGATCGGACCAGGACAGTTACAAGAGGTGGAAGTAGATGTCACTTACAATCCTGCCCACGAGGATGATACCAATGTCCACGGCCATGCCGCGCTGCACATCCCCGCGCATGCGGGATTGCGTTTGAATGTGCACGCTGCCCTGGGTGTTGGCATTCCCCTCGCCAAAGTAGAAGGGGGCATTGAACTGGGGGGATCGTTGGGGGTCGAAGGAGCGCTCCACGCAGCGGTAGATATCGACTGGACACCCAAGAAAGGCCTGGTCCTCGATGCCAGTGCTGAAATTTATGCCGAACCCAAACTCAAATTTGACGTCACCGGATATGTCGATGTGGTAGTTGGCGTTGGGTGGCTTTCAAAAACTCTCTGGGAAAAGAGGTGGGAGTTGGCTGCCATAGAATACGGTTCTGGACTCCGCTTCGGTCTGAAATTGCCCGTTCACTATGAAGAGGGCAAGCCTTTCAACGTTTCCCTCAGTGACATTCAATTTATGGTCCCGGATATAGACCCGAAGGCCGTCCTCAAGGGACTTATGGACAAGATCATATGAGCGATCTCAGGAGGTCGATTATGCAAAGTGACACCACATTTTCTCTGACAGGAACTAGCAAGCCGAATGGAGGGTTCAATTCGCATCACTCCGAATCGCGCGCGTCCAATGATCGCGGAGCTCGCCGTCACCTCGAGGGAGACTCCGACGGCGCACAGGCCGACTACCTGGCTGCGATCGAGCAGGACCCTGAGAATGCGACTGCCCACAACAACCTCGGCTTTCTTCTGGCGCAGATGGGCAAATTGGACGAAGCCATCAGCCACTACGAACGGGCCTTGCAAATCGATCCCCACAAAAGCATGGCGATGGTCAACATGGCCCTCGCCTCCGTCGCCAAAGGGAATGACGAGGACGGAGTGAAGTGGTTGCGCGACGCCACTGCCGCTGATTCCACCAATCTCCTGGCTTGGGACAATCTTGCGCGGCTTCTGTTGAAGCTGAGCCGCCTGAACGAAGCCGAGGCGGCGGCGCGTATGGCGATAGAACTCTCACCGCATGAAGGCCGACTTCACCTCACGCTCGGACTTGCCCTTGCGGGTCAGCAACGGCTGGCCGAGGCAGCTGACATTCTGCGCCATGCGCTGCAACTCGATCCGGATTCTACGAACGCGTGGGAACAATTGGGCGTCGTGCTGTTCTTACGCCGCGATTTGGGTTCGGCCGCCGACGCTCTGCGCCGTTCTCTCTCTCTTTCACCACCGAATGTCACAGCCAGATATCATCTCGCCCTGGTTCTCCTGGCAAAGGGGGAGCAGGAAAAGGCAATCGGAGAGTTGCAGGCGATCCTCGTTCTCGAACCGAACTACACTCCGGCGCAACTCGATCTCGCCGTTCTTGCGTTGTCGCAAGGAGATTGGACCTCGGCGCTCTCACGACTTGACAGCGTGCTGCAGATCGACCCTGCGAATTCACGTGCCTCGTTCTATCGGGCAGTCACACTCGATCAATTGCAACGGCGCAATGAAGCCTCTGAAATACTACGTTCGCTCGCTGAACGGGTTTCAGACAAATACGCAGTGCGCGCGCGCGAATACCTGCAACAGAGAGACGAGGTCATCCACTGAGGACCCATGTCGTCTGTCGCCACGCAACCCGAGCTGTCGATCGTTCGAGGAGCGCCATTGCCTCTACCCTGCTCGCTTCGCGACTTTCATGGATTCCATGCCGGCAGCACGATTCTGGTCTGCGGCTGCGGCAAGTCTCTATCCGAGATCGCGAACCCCGAACAGTTTCTGACGATTGGCGTGAACGATGTCGGCCGTCTGTTCCAGCCCGATTATCTCGTCGTACTAAACCCAAAAGAGCAGTTTCGCGGCGACCGTTTTCGTTTTGTCGAAAGCAGTCGTGCCAAAGCGATTTTCACGCAACTCAAGCTAGCCATTCCTCATCCCCACATCGTTCCTATTCGCTTGGGAAAAATGGGTGGCGTTGATTTCGCTGATCCAACGTGCCTGCACTATACGCGCAACTCGCCGTATCTTGCTTTGTGTCTCGCCGTCCACATGGGAGCCACGCGCATCGGTCTGATCGGCGTGGACTTCACCGAAGATCATTTTTTCGCCCGGACTGGACAGCATCCACTCAGTCGCCAATTCCCCCAGATCGATCGGGAATACAAGCGACTCTATGAGTCATGCCGTCAGAAAGGAATCGAAGTTTTCAATCTCAGCGAAGGCAGCCGTTTGACCGCACTTCCCAAGATGGCGCCGGAAGAGTTCAGTGGTAAGAAGCCAGTCTTACCAATTACCGTCGTTCCTCCGAAGCGCAAGATCTTTTTCGTCAACTACAAGTTCCTGAGTTGCGGGAATGTTTTCGCGAGTGGCCTTACGCATGCTGCCGCGGAACTGGGCTGCAAGCACGAGATCGCGCAGTGGGACGATGCCGCGCTTGCAACAAAGATTCGGCGCTTCTTCCCTGACCTGCTCTTCGTGGTACACGGCAGACGCTTCGCACAGAAGTGGGGCAGCGCATTCCGTGATCTCCGCTCTGCTGTGTGGCTCCTGGATGAGCCCTACGAGGTGGACGACACATCGCAATATTCACGACTCTTCGACCACGTGTTTCTTAATGATGCGCAGACCGTGAATCGTCACCATAATGCCCGCTATTTGCCGGTCTGCTATGACCCGGAACAGCATTTCACCGTCCCGACCCGCGATCGAAAGTATGCCGTCGGCTTTGTTGGAGGATTCAACCCCCGCCGCGAACAAGTTCTTCAGGTGCTTGCCTCTCGAGGGCTCCTTTCTTATGTCGTCGGTGGACCATGGCGCAGTCCTTCTCTCCACGCTCTCGCGCTTTCATCGAACATGCCGCCCGAGCAGATCGCCGATCTTTACCGCGACACGAGAGTCGTGATCAACGTCTTTCGATCACAGCACCATTTCAACCGCCAGCGCATCGCTGCCACGGCGCCAAATCCACGAATCTACGAGGCGATTGCCTGCGGTGCTCTGGTTATCTCCGAGTCGCGCCCTGAACTCCATTCCCTTTGCCCAGAGTTGCCACTCTTTCGTGATACCGACGAACTCGTGACTCTTCTCGAGCGGTTTCTGGCGGATGAGAATCACCGTGAACAAGTCCTCAACGCCTGCCGCAAGAGTTTCTGCTCCAGTACCTACGCGAGCCGCCTCCGGCAGGTATTGCAAGTGGTATTTCCGAATGACAGACAGCCCGACTTGTCGACACCCAACTCGACTCTCGCATCCAGCGGGGAGGAAATAATACCCATGCCTGCTTCCGCTTCCACAGACCGCCCTTGCCCACGTACAGCATTCTGATGGCCGTACACAACGCGCGTGCCATGACGCAACTAGCAACTCTTCGCACTCTGCAACACATTCATGGTCAGGATGCTCGACTGGTGGTCGTCGACAACGGATCCGATGACGGCGTTGAGCATTGGCTGCGGATTCTTGCTCAGCGCGGCGATATTGACCTGATTCCTTCTCCTCAAAACATCGGCCACGGCCCGGCGCTCGAGCTGGCGCGCCGCCATACCCATTCACCATTTCTGGTAACGCTGGACAGCGACGCCTTTCCGCTGGCTGACGATTGGCTTCAGCGGCTCCGTGAGCGTTTGAATGACAAAGTGAAAGTCGTGGGCATACGGCACCATCGCGACTACATACATCCTGCATGCCTGATGCTGGAGCGAAATACGCTGGATCAGCTCAGCCTAAGCTTTTTGGATGAGAAAGGCCGGCCAAGCCGGTTCGATGTGGCAGAAAAAATCAGCCAGGTAATCAAGCAGCGCGGTTTTCAGATTTCCGGAGTCGAGCAGACTAGTTCTCTGCGACGGGGAAGCACCTCCGAGCCGATCGATCTCGGCGCAGAGTACTCCGGCATTGTCCATCATCAGTGGTACACAACGCGGGCCACGATTTCGGGCAATTATGTCGACGATGTATCCAAAGAAAGTATTGTGCGCTCACAGCGAGAGATGTTCGATAAATACGACAGTATGCCCCGTGAGCTGGCCGTGATTATGGGAGTGCGTGCCGGCAACGATAGCGAGCGACTGCGCAACGCGAAGAGCTGTTTGGAAGCACTGAATCTTCAAACGTTGGAGCGCTGGCGTTATCGCATCATCGTGGTGGAGCAGGATTCAGAACCGCGCTTGGAAACTGCGCTCGCACCTCTAGCCGATCGCTATCTCTTTGCCTACAACCCCGGGCCCTACAATCGCGGATGGGGATTCAATGTCGGTGCAAGCCCAGCTGCAGCCGGCAAAGCGCTATCTCTTATTGACGCTGACCTGCTGGTTGGTCCCGCGTTTTTGAGCACTTGCCTCCAGAAGTTTGAAGCCGGCCGAAAAGCGCTGAGACCATACGCTGAAATCATTTATCTCGATGCACCGTCGACTGAGCAGGCAATTCGCGCGCGTCTCGCTGATCCTTTGCAACCCTTCAGCGTTCAGCATTATCTCGGCACTTTGTTTCGAGAATCGGTTGGTGGTTGCATGTGGGTGCATCCGGATCTCTACCAGCAGATGAACGGCCATGACGAGCGCTTTCGCGGCTGGGGTGATGAAGACTTCGAATTCTGGCGACGGCTGTTGGCCCAACTGAAAGAAGTCGAGAGTTTGCCAGGTCGGTTAATCCACCTCAATCACCCCCGTCCCAATATGGATGACACCTGGGCGGCTGCCAATTACGAATTGCGCCAGCAGTTAGTCGCCAATCGTACCCCAACCTGGAGCGGCCCGATGGGCAACATCCATCGTTACGCTGGAGAAAGGTCCGAATGTGCCAGCTTGTCACCCATCGGCAGGCGCCCTTGGGAGAACTGGCACCGATGGGGGAAGGATCGCATTGACAGCATCGTGAACGAAGAGAACGATACGTCTGCTCAGGCCAGCTTAAGGTGGCATATAGCGCAAATTGTATGCTCGTTAGGCCAGGACCTGCTCGACGTAGGATGTGGACCCGGAGCGTTATGGTGTCGTCTCGAGCCCCATCGTCACAAATTCACATGGGTAGGCGTTGATGCCACACAAGAAATGTTGGATACGGCCCACAAGCGCTTTCCTTATGTTCGGATTCTGCACGCAGATTCCGCATCCCTGCCGCTGGACTCGGAAAGCTTTGATATCGTTCTGCTTCGACATGTTCTTGAGCACCTCCCGCAAAACCTCATGGAGGGTTCTCTTACTGAAGCGGCGCGTGTGGCCCGGAAAGCTCTTGTATTAGCATTTCATCTGCCTCCCGGCATAGATAGCCGATCCACGCAGGAGATTGGAGGGAATTTTTTGCAAACGCGATGGACGGAAGATGACATCAACACCCCCATCACGAAAGCAGGCTGGCACCTCTACGCTCGTTTCAATATTCCCGGCGCAGCGTGCGAACACGATGATATCTGGGTGTTCCGGCCATCAAAAAATGACATTGTTCCGGAAGGCACATCTACCCAAGGTCCCAAAATCAGCATCATTATGCCCACCTTCCGACGTTCACACACAATTTTGCGGACTCTGCAAACCATGCATGCGCAGACTTATTCGAACTGGGAACTGATCCTGATCGACAATGCAGGCGACGCTAATTATCGTTTCTCTGACTCCCGAATTCGCGTCTTCAAGCACGACGAGCGCAGCAGCGCCAGCTATGCCCGGAACCGTGGCCTGTCGTATGCCACCGGCGACTTTATCTGCTTTTTCGATGACGACGACGAAATGTTTCCGAATTATTTAGAGCGTTTCGTCGATGCGTTCCGTCTTAATCCCAGCCTCAAACTTGTGCGCTGCGGAATGACGAATGCCGCGGGTCAGATCAATTTCAGCTATGCCACACCCGAGTGTTGTCTGCGACGCCAATACGCCACGCCTACCTGGGCCAATCACAATTTCGTGCAAGACCAGACATATTTCTCGGGCCTGGTACGGGCCCACGGATGGTCTACCGAGCGAGGAGATGTTGCGATGCTTCAAGAAGTTCTCTGTCGAGCCAATAGCGATCCTCACGGTGGGCTCCGAAGCGGACGGTTGTAGTCATGTCCGGACAGGATCATCACGGCATCACGATCGGCAACAAAAAGAATTACTTCATCAAAGAAGGTTACATAGAGCGTTTAGACAACGCAGCCTTTGATGACACACCCTGTACCGACGAATATCAAAAAGAGGTATACGAAATCGCAAGAAGGGTGGCCGATGAAACCGCATGCAAGACTATTCTGGACATAGGCTGCGGGTCCGGATACAAACTGGTCACCAATTTCCCTGCTGATGAGTTCTTTACCGTAGGTACCGATTTGCCAGACACGGTCGACTGGTTAAAAATGAAGTATCCGGATCGTACCTGGATGCTGTCCGATTTTGCGTCCCGGCTCACGAATTTTGATTTGGTGATTTGCGCGGACGTGATCGAGCATCTGCCTGACCCCGACTCCCTTCTGAGTTACATTCAGTCCGTTGCGCCTCGCTGGATTGTACTGTCCACACCCGATCGAGATATCCTCGGTCAAAGATATGGCACCAGCGACGGACCTCCACGGAATATCCATCATGTTCGAGAGTGGAACATGCCGGAATTCAGAGCCTATATAAGCTTCTTCTTTCGTATTGTAGAGCAGCTATACGTGAGCGAACAGAACGCCACCCAACTTGTGCTCTGTGAATCCAAGACAACCGATTCTCGGTGAGGTGCTCTGCCGGGTGATAGCAACCCTCACCTGGGAGTGCGCAGCGCCAGGTTGGAAGCTCCAAGCTAAGACACTGGCGTGATACCTCCGTCGCCGCATGATAAGCCGACGTCCGGGATCATCGAACGAGATGTATCCCCGGCGATCCCTCCTATGGCCTTTCCGTTCGGATTTCGTAACAGAAACATGCATGGTGAATTACGAACGCTTGTTCACGAGAGCTTTGCCAGGATTTGCTGTACGGCGTGTCCTAGCCGCGAATCTTGACGTGCTTCACGATGCCTATTCCTAGAACTACCGCTGGCAGATCAAACCTAGCTCCACTCAGGCGAACAGCTTGCAAAAGGATAGTCACACTAGGGCGGCAGCAACCCATTTTTGTTCGGATTTTGTAACCGATCTCATTTTCATTTGCCAGCATCCGGCCATTGCGTTATCAGTTCCGATGCCTCCTTGGGTATGAGCTCTTATTTCTCAGCTCTCCCCCTCGACGGCATCTTCCCTCGTTTGATCTTCAGAACTCATAAGTCTTAGTGTTCGCCTGAAGAACAACATCAGAGGAGATTCATGCGGAATAACGCGGCGCTAATTGCTGCCTTCACCGCTTTGGTGGCGTTCGTGGGAATTTCCTCGATGCCAAAGGGAACGACAGAGCGAAGTTCTGCATCTGAGGTTAGAAGGTCCAGCAAATCGCCCCTGTTGGGGAAATCGAACGCCGTTGTACAAAAGGGAAACACATCTCCAGCATGCGAGGAAATCGCGCGCCGTCTACGCGTCTTTGTTTATCCGCAGAATTTCAAAGAGATCGGTTCAGAGGCATGTCTGCCAAACGGCCCGAGGATGCCTCCAGATGTGAGATTCGTGATTGCAACCGTGCCGAATCCAATTTCGACGCATCTGGCGCTATTTTTCGATCGCGCGGTGGAGACGATTCAACAAGCCGCTGAGGACGAAAATTACTCCTACGACTCGTCCTGGTTCCCCTGGAACGACGCTAACAATGAGCTTCCACTATTAATTGACCAGCGCGCGGCCGAGGCCGAGCAGGCGGCAGCGGAGCATCAACCCGGCATCATCGTATTTCGAGGCGGGATCGGTGGTAACCTCGCGCCATACAAGAACGGCTTGGTCGTACTCCTGGTATCGGAAACCCCGACGGGTGGCATTGATCGGACCCAACTCCAGAATTCAATGATGCTGGTCGCCAGGCTAGGAGAACTCAGAAATGGCGCTGAGATGAGCGCGCTGGGGCCTATGTTCTCGGGATCGATCCCATCTGTGTATCAACTGCTGGAGCCATTCCGAAACGCGCACCCAGGGTTTCGGGTTTCTCTCTTCAGCGGGACCGTATCCTCCCAGGACGCGTACCAATGGTTTGTCAATCGGCTTCAGGATTGGGGCGACTTTCGCACCGCGCTGCCCACTGATAAATCTATGATGGATGAGTTCATGTCCTACCTGGCACGTCAGGGTTATGGGCGAGGGTGCGTAGCGATTATTTCCGAGGACGAGACAGCGTTCGGCAATAGTCCTGGTGCGGGAAAAGCTGATGCCGAGAAGCAAGGCCGCTGTGACCTCTTCGGACAAAACCCCCAACCGATTTACCTTTACTACCCGCGTGATATCGCCACATTGCGTTCGGCATATGAGCGGCAATCCATCTTCAATACGAGGCGGCAAAATCAAGACGCTTCATCGCCCTCAACCTCTCTTCACGGAGATCTCATAGAACCGGAAAATGGCAATCACGACACCGTAAAGAGTTATTCCGGGCAACTGACGCCTCTGGCGCAGGAGGCGGTTCTGCAAAGTATCGCGCATATTCTGAAAGAGAAAGCCATCCAGTTCATTGTCGTCCGCAGTACGAATTCTCTCGATCAGGTCTTCCTGGCAGAATTCTTTCGGCGCTCCAATCCAGAGGCACGGGTTGTACTCGATGGCTCGGATCTTCTCTTCAAAAGAGGAGCGGAAGGGGCGTCGCTGCGCGGTGTGATGACGCTATCTGCATATCCACTCCTTACTCCCTGGCAGCAAGACTGGACAGTGGCATTACGTTATCCAAAGAATGGCTCTTACCGGGTCTTTGGCGACTACGTCGCAGAAGGGTTATATGTCGCCGCACGCGAGCAGTTTCGAACCGACAGGCCAGGAAAATCTGGCCCTCAATCGGACTGTAACGGCGCTATCAAAGATCCCACGAAGGGGTCGGGAATCCCAATTAACGAGTACGGCCCCCCGCAGTGGCCGGGACTGAATGATCAAAGCAAAAATTGGCAGCGTCCGGGTATCTGGCTGTCCGTCATTAGTCACCGGCAATTCTGGCCGATGGCATTTCTGCATCCAGCCGATGATGACAAGACGCCCGCTCTCACTGATGCAATAGAGGATCCGCTGGTTCGTGACGACGAAATCACGCACTCTCCCTTCCGCTTCCCGATCGAACTTATTCTTCTTTTCGCAGTGGGTTTGCTGTGGTCCGCCTGCCATTTGAAATGGTGCTGGCGCCGGTCGACATTGCCAGCGTCATCGTCGTCGGGCTTGAGCTGTTTTTCCCCAATGCGACGTCCGCAGCACGCGGGGTTAATTGCCTTAGGATGCCTGCTGCCAGCCCTGCTTGCCGTTGTTACCGCAGCAGGGGGCGGCTTGTTTGGTTCTGGCCTCGACTCAAATCGCAAACTCGTCTTTACGGTCTGGCTAATCGCAGTTCTGGCAATGTGCATCTTCGCCTGCCTGCGAAACTATTCGTCGCCAATTTGTTCTACCACGGATCGTGCATCGAACCGGGTCCGATTTTGGCGCTGGATCTTCGGTGTCTCCGCAGCTGTTGTATTGATAGGGATGTCGAGCCTGCAGCTTATCTTTGTTAGAACATTGACGCCAGAGAATGAAATCCCCACCTACTGGCGAGCCATCCACCTCATGAATGGAGTTTCTCCGCTCACGCCCCAAATATTGTTTCTCTTTGGCCTATATCTATGGTTCTGGTACTCGCTTCGGGGACTTGCGCTTTTCGGTCCTGACCGTCCTTCTCTTCCAAAGGACTCCAGTCTTCCGCCGCTCATGCGAATGTTTGGCCGTACCCGCGCAGCGAAATGGGTTGAACGAGTGGCTATTCCTGGGCGGAGAACGTACTTTATTAGCTTCGGCATAGCTTTCGCGGCTACCTTCATTGCATTCGCGTTTTCCATGGAAAGTTTTGCATTGCGAACCTTGGGCGAGCGCACCTTCGGAATTTACATGTTTGTGTGGTTTGCCGTGTGCGTTGCGATCATACTGGCCGACATGCTCCAGCTTTGGATGACTTGGAGACACCTCCTCCACTTGCTCCAAAGGCTTGATCGTTTGCCTCTTCGACGTACATTGGCCTCCGTGAAAGGGCTCTCCTGGACTTCGGTTTGGACAATGAGCAGTAACGTGCTAGACGATCGCTATTGCCTGATCTCACGGCAAATGGAAAGCCTCACCCACCTTCTTAATTCAATCCGAATGTGCCCCACCGTAGGTAAAGGACGCGAGAACTCGGGCGCCGAACTCAAACGCGATACCAAAGCTGCGGTCTTGAGACAGATCCGAAACTGCCGAGGTAAGGGTCTTAAATTCGCGAAATGGTACGTTTCTGCCTCGATGACACGATCGAGGGGTAAGGAAGCGGATGCCGGCAGCATGAACGTTAGTCCGCTAACGGTGTTTCAGAAGTCTTTGGCCGAGACCGCTGCGCATATTCTGGCAACTGTACTTCTGCCGGCCTGGAAATCGGAGAGCAATTCGCTCGTTGTCGTTAGCAGAGGGCGTTCCGGAGACGACGTGCTTTCAAAACAAGCTTTGGAACAGGCAAAAGGAGATTCTGCAGGCGAAACAATGGCGTTCAGCGAAGAACTGCCGCGCCATGTTGCTGCAGCCGAAGAGTTCGTCGTTTTGCCCTTTCTCGCTTTCATCCAAAATGTGCTAGGCCGTGTGCGCACGATTGTTTTAGGCTCGCTGTCGCTTTTCGTCGCAGTAACATTCGCCGCTTCCAGCTATCCTTTCGACCCTCTTCCGGTCCTGGGCGCCATTTTCCTTGGCGTGTTCGTGATCGCTGGCGGAACATCTATGTTGGTTCTCGCTCAAATGCATCGCGATGCGACACTGAGTTATCTGACCCACACCGAGCCGGGTGAGTTGGGAGCGCAGTTCTGGATTCACCTTGTCACGTTCGGAGTTGGTCCCGTGATCGGATTACTTACTACGCTCTTCCCGTCTCTCACAGACTTCATCGGTTCATGGCTGCAACCGAACATGCAGGCTCTGCAGTAACCCACAACCCTATTTAGTCATACGAGTCATTCTGAGTGGGTTTCCCTTGTCTGAACTACCGAGTCTGTCGTAACATCGGCGGGCCCGTTGCGGATCACGCGGTTCCTGCGCTGTAACGATGCAAGCCACGCCCGCTGAAGTACCCTTGTTACAAAATCAGAACTCGCATCCAGCGACAAGACACAGCAGTCTATATAAAGCTCAGGGGCGCTTATGAACCCAGCGCGCTGCGAAGACTTACGTTCGTGCCCGACACCGGGGTTGTTCCGAAAATGTAACAGATCCGGCGACGCTGAATAATCTCCTGGCTTTTTGCCGGAATGTGCTGTAGAAAAGCTTCCGTCCCGGGAAGTCACCCTGCCCAGCTGCGAGAAAATCATGGTAGCAGAGGAAGCCGCACGCCACACAGCGGTTCATGAGAAGTCAAAATCTCGCAAGGCTATTGTCGTAGCGCACGGCATCGGCCAGCAACGGCCTTTCGAGGTGCTGGATAGCTTTGCGCAAGGACTCGTCAGGATCTTTAATGATCCGGGCAAAACGGGCAAGCCGGACACCAGCATTAGGCACCTTAAACTCCCTCGGGGGGAGGAGTTTGACCATTGCATTCGACTGGAGACCCTTGACCTAATCTTAGACGTCTACGAATATTACTGGGCGCCCTTGACCGAGGGGAATGCCTCATTCTCAGCTGTAATAAGCTGGCTTGCAATTACCGCGTTCACTCCCTTACAGCGCCTCGCTTACAACATTCCGCTTATTCTAACGCGCTCCAAAACTACTCTCGGAGCGTGCTATCAACTCTTGCGTGAACTTTGGAGAATCGTCTACATACCCCTGATTGTGTTGACCATCATTGGCTTGGCCGGATACTTGGTCACCAGCGTCGCATCGTTTCTAAAGTCGCTTTTCACTTTGCTCGGCCCAGCAGTCAGCGTCGTGCTTAGTGCAGATCTCGGACAATTTGCCGGCAATGCGGTAACGATTTTAGTGTTTTTGGGAATGCTGCTTGTCCTCACTTCACTACTAATATCTGTTCCTGCCCAGATTCGTGATATGTTCCGGCTGCGAAACGTATTACGCACTCACAAGCGAAATCCCTTTAGTAACTTCGCTTCCGCCTTTATGGAAACAGCGGAGCACGGTGACAAATGGATCAAACGCGCTCGTCGAGCCGCAAGAGCTACCGGTGCGGAAGAAGAGCGGTGGTCAATAGAAATTCGGACCCGTCGCTGGTTGAGTATCATCACAGCTCTCGGGATTCTATTCCTTACTTTCATCACATACTTGATTGTTTCCGGACACGAGAGTCAGTTTCTGCTGACTCGCCCCTTGACTCCCGTGGTTCATACACTCATTCAGAGCTTGAACACACATAAGACGGCACCCAATGGACCTTCCGATTTACAAAGGCTCGGCATTATCTTGACGCTGCTGGCCGTCGGGACGCTACTCAAGCGAGTATTTATCGACTACGTCGGAGACGTTGCGCTATACGCCACTGCAGATGAGAATTCCGCTTTTTTCAAAACTCGGATGGAGATTCTCACCGAAGCGACTCGCAAGCTCCGCTGGGTCCTGCGAGCGTACAATGACGTTTCTGCTGCCGGACATTCTCTAGGCTCAGTCATCATGTACGACGCCATTAGCTGGCTTCGTGTTGAAAGCCAGGTAAGCTTCCACAATGGTGAGCCTGTTACTCCCGCGACGGCATCGACTGCTCCCCTCAGTGAAGAGGAATTCGTGCGCTTGCGGGCGCTAATCACATTCGGCTCGCCTCTGGACAAGATCTTCTACTTCTTCAGAACGAAAGTTCGCGCCTACGAGACGATTCGTGCCCACATATTGAACGAACTGCATGCCTTCAGGATGTTTCCAGCTTTAGCTGCTACCGACCCGAGAATTCAGGACTTCCCCCCGTTTAAACCGCCTGATGGCATGAAATGGCTGAATGTGTATTCAAGTGCAGACCCGATCAGCGGGCGCTTAGCTTATTTCGAAAACGTTGACAACTATTGGCGTTGGTACTGGTTGTGGGGATTGGCCCACCTCAGCTATTGGCACGATAACAATTTTTATCGCAGAGTCTTACACACTATTGCGCCGGCTGATGGCATTGGACAATCGACATACCAGTAAGGCCGCGGTTTGAAAAGATGGGTAGGGGAGAGGGGATTTGCCCCCCTGGTCCCGAACCAAATTCTAGAACTTATTGCCGCTCATTCGAAAATCCGAGGATGCAGTTGAAACCGCTTCTGTACAGCCGCCGATGGAGTTCCACAAGTTCCGATTGACGCTGATGTTCCTGATGCTATCGGCCTACTTCCAGTTCTCACAGCTGCTGATCGTCTGGTCGGGAAATCTGTCGAATGAAATCCCCTGGTACATGCCGCGATTTGCGACTACTGGCACCGGGTCGGAGCGGCGCTCATTTACGTGCAATTCATTGTGCCTTTCCTGTTGCCGCTGTCGAGGCCTTTGAAGCGCACTGCTGGTGATGCGTTTCGTCGATCTGTTCTGGATCGTGATGCCGCAGTTCCATCTCGAAGGGGTTCCCGTCAGTTGGTTGAAGTTTTCCGGGCGGAATCTGGATCGCCGCTTGCTCACTGGGAACGATTTCACTTCAACGGGAGACGCAGGGATAAACGCCGCGTTATTACGGCTACATCGCGGTTCGAAGAAATGGTCTTGACCATGGCCGTTCCGAAGAAGCACAATTCACGTCCATCCAGCATTTTTTTTGTTGGAGAGTGCCGTGCTAACGATCCCCGGCTTCGCCCGGTAGATGAGGGTTCCCTATGAAGGCCTTGTTCCTGCGTATCATTCCTATTCTCGGCATCTGTGTGTTTTTTCACTCCAGCGTCGTCGGCCAAGCCATATCCGGAAACATTATCGGTACCGTAACCGACGCCAGCGGCGCGGCAATTGGCAATGCGCCGGTCACCATTACCGACCTGGATCGCGGTGCGACCTACAAAACTACAGCCAATGAAAGCGGCAATTACGAGCAGACTCACCTGCTCGCCGGGCATTACAAGGTCAGCGTGAGCGCGCCCGGATTCAGCCCGTTCGAAGTGACCGCGGAAGTGCAGATCGACTCTTCCACCCGGGTTGACGTTCACCTGGGCGTTCAGGGACAGGCCACTCAGGTCACGGTCACGGACGAAACACCACTGCTCAAAGTGGATCGGGCCGATGTCAGTACCACCCTGAGCACGGAGGAACTTGGCAACTTGCCCATCTTGAACCGGAATGTCACGCAGATGCTGCTGGTGACTCCTGGCACGCAACTCAATGACTGGACCCACGCCGCTGCCGAAAATCCGCAAGGTGGGTATCAAATCGATGTCAACGGGCAGCAGTTTACGGCTAACGGTTTTTTACTCGACGGCACAGAAAATAACAGCTCGATCCTGGGTATCGCAGTGATCAATCCGAACATTGATTCTCTGCAGGAGTTCAAGGTAACGACCAGTGATTACGACGCGCAGTTCGGATCAGTAGCCGGCGCCTTGATGCAAGCCACAACTAAGTCGGGCACGAATCAGTATCACGGATCTTTGTTTGAATACCTGCGAAACGACAAATTCAATGCCAGTGACCGGTTTTCCGGAATCAATCTGCCCCTGCGCTGGAATCAATTTGGCGCGTCGTTTGGCGGTCCCATTATCAAAAACAAGCTCTTCTTCTTCGCCGACTATCAGGGCACGCGCCGCCGGCGCGAAGCTTCAGTTACTACCACTGTGCCGACTGCCGCGGAGCGGAACGGCGATCTGACCGCGCTGTTGGGAGATTACATTTGCAGTGATGGCACGAGTTCACCGACGGGTTGTGCGAGCCCCGTAATGGTGACCACCACGGAAGGTGCCAGCGTTCCAGCGCAGGCCGGCATGGTATTCGATCCGACGACAGGAAATTCAGATGGCACCGGCCGCCTGGCGATCTCTACCGGCGGAGTGGTCAATCAATTACCCTCCATTCCCAGCGCGGTCACCAACATCATGAACTTTCTTCCTCCGGCGATTCCGGGCGCTGGTACTGGCGATAACTACATTGCCAGCGGCAGTGAAAAGTTTGACAGCGACCAGGTGGACGGCCGCGTGGATTACAACTTCTCCGACCGGATGCATTTCTTCGGGCGTTACACGATCGCCGATTTTGATTTGTCCGCGCCCGGTGCCTATGGAACCGAGGCAGGCGGCCCCGCACTGAACGGAGTGAATTTTGCCGGAAGTTCCCTCGATCGAAATCAAAGCATCGCGTTGGGCGCTACTTACACGCTCAACACCAGCCTGATCACCGATTTTCGTTTCGGATTCTATCGTTACCGCATTCGTGTACAGCCCAACGGAGTGGGAACGACCCCTGCGACCGACGCCGGATTCCCCGGTCTGAATCTCGGCACTACGGAAACCAGCGGCATGCCGGCCTTTTACATCAACGGCAACGGAGGGTTCGATTTCGGATATGCGCTGGGAGTGAACCAGTGCAACTGCCCCCTGAAAGAAACTGAGAACCACTTCCAGTTCGTCAACAACTGGGTCAAAACGAGGGGAAACCACACCTTTGGCTGGGGCGCGGATATACGGCGCGCACAACAACAGCGCATCCCCAGTGATTCTCATCGCTCCGGCGAAATCAGCTTTACCGATGGCGTGACCGGAAGTGCCGATGTGGATGCCATCGCCGCCAGCGGCGCCAGTCCCAGCGGACTCACCACCGGCTCCGCTCTAGCCTCGTTTCTGTTAGCGCAGCCTAGTTCTTTCGCTCGCTACTTTACAGGGGTTGGGTACCATCCCGGCCTGCGGCAGACACGTTTGTTTTTCTATGCCCAGGACTCCTGGCGTGTGACCTCGAAGCTTACATTTAACTACGGCCTTCGCTACGAGAATTACCTCCCGCAGACGGCTGCCAGCCGCGGTGGAGCAGGAAGTTTCGATCCGAATACCGGCGACGTGTTAGTCGCCGGAGTCGGCTCCGTGCCGCTGAATATGGGCATAAAGGCTTACAATCTGGGCTTCGCGCCGCGCCTGGGACTGGCTTATCAGGTGACGCAACACACCGTGGTGCGGGCTGGCTACGGACGCAGCTTTACACCCGCGGGTCTCGGAGCCGTCTTCGGACAGGGCCCAGACTATGATCCACCAATTACCAACCCGCAACAGAATGTGCAGCCCAATAACTACGCTCCTGTCTTCAATCTGCTGAATGGGCCGCCGGTGGTTCCCAACCCGGTAGTCGGATCGAACGGGCGCTACCCGCTACCTGACGGATTGAACGTCTATTACTTCTTCAATCCACCGAGCTCGTATCGCATTCCGTTGGCCGACTCCTGGAATCTGGCTGTGCAGCATCAGTTCAATCCGAGTCTTACAGTGGAGGCCGCTTATATCGGCAATGTAGGCCGGCACCTGTTTATTAATCCGAACGTGAACCAGGCCGCTCCCGATCCAAACTGCACCGTGGCCACTTGCAGTGACTTTAACCAGCGACGTCTCTATTTCCAGAAATTCGGTCTCACGCAGGGCCTCTATGAGACCTGCAATTGCGACAACTCCAGCTATCACGCCTTGCAAGTCAAAGTGCAGAAGCGGGCTACTCGTGGGCTCGACCTGCTGGTTACCTATACCTACGGCAAGGCAATGGCAAACAGCGAGACCGGCGGTGCATTCTCCAATAACCTGAACTGGTGGCAGGATCATGGGCCGGCCAATTACGACCGCACGCAGACCCTTACCATCAGCCACTTGTATCAGCTACCTTTCGGCCGAGGCCGGCATTGGGGTTCAGGTATCAGCAAAGCTGAGGATATGATTCTTGGCGGCTGGGACTTCTCCGGTATCAGCACCTTTGAATCTGGCCTGCCCTTCACCCCGCAGGTATTCAATGCTCCATTACTGTTTGCCGACTTCAACAGTGTGCGCGCTGATGAGATTGGCAACCCGCATGTCTCCAATCCGAATGCCAACCTGTGGTTCAATCCCGCGGCATTCGTCTATCCGCAGGGCGTAGGCCGGAATGGGGACGTGCGCCACAATTCGCTGCGCGGACCCGGTTTCGACGAACTCGATCTTGCCTTGGGTAAGGTCTTTGCAATCACGGAAGGAAAAACCCTGGAGTTCAAATGGGAAGTCTTCAACGCCGCCAACCATGTCAATTTGGCGAATCCCAATAACTATATTGACGGAAGCAACCCGGGCCAGATTTTCGCGGCAGCGGCCATGCGCCAGATGCAATTTGGTTTACACTTCCGTTTCTAGCCAATCGGGCTCGCCGAGAAATGCATTCTCCGGCGAGCCTCAGTTGCTGTTCATAGGAATTCGAGAGGAAGCAACTCGCTATGAAACTACACGTGTGCCTTGTGCTTGCAGTCCTGATGATCCCCGGTATTTCCCGCTCCCAAACGCAGGCGCCCCCGAATCCTGAACCGGACAACCGCTACAAGGTGGACATCCTCGAGGTGGTGGGCCATCCCGATGACGACATCGAGGTCACTGCCTACGTCGCCAAGTTGATTGAGCAGCAGCACAAGCGTGTAGCCGTCGTATATACGACGCGCGGAAATTCCGGCGGGAACGCCGCCGGCTCAGAGCAGGCGAATGCTCTCGCAGACATCCGCGAGATGGAAGCCCGTCACTCCCTGGCTTCCTACGGAATCACTAATGCGTGGTTTCTGCACGGCTCTGACACGCCCGGGGCTGACGTGCTTCATTCTCTAGAACTATGGGGACACGGTCAGGCTCTGGACGAAGTCGTTCGCCTCATCCGCATCACTCGTCCCGAGGTCATCCTTACGTGGATGCCGAACTATGTGGTCGGCGAGAATCATGAAGACCACCAGGGAGCGGGTGTTCTCGCTACCGAAGCCTTTGATCTGGCCGCCAATCCCCTTGCCTTTCCGGAACAGCTTGAGGCTCCGCGCGATCGCCTGAGCATCAGCAACTACGGCGAAGGACTTCGCCCCTGGCAGCCCAAAAAGATTTATTACTTCTCCGATTCGATCCACTTTGATTTCTTCAAAGGCAACGGGCCGGAGTATCCCACCAGCGACATGTCGCCCGAACGTAAGATGCCTTACTCACGTGTCGCCGCCGAGGCATGGGGATATTACAAGACCCAAAACGATTTCACCGATGCCCAACTAAAAGAATTCTCCGAGATGCCGGTGCGCTTCATCTTTGGCAAATCCCTGGTCGGCGGGAATGCTATGAGCGATATTTTCGAGGGCATAACCTCGAGTCCGATCCCGTACACCCGCCCGCGCGGTTATGAACTGTCTTCTACGCCAGGTGTGGTTTTGGAATTGGGCGGCCCGTGGGCTTTCTATCACACATTCTGGCCGGCGCATGGCATTGAGCACCTGGCCAAGCTCTACGCGCCAGAGGCGCAGGCTGCACCCGGAGAATCTCTATGGGTGCCGCTGATTATCAGAAATGATACCGATTCCACGAAGCAGGTTACGCTGCACGCCACGTTGCCCGCAGGGTGGTCCGAAAAGCCGGACGCGATGACCTACACCGTCGCCGCGCATGACGCGTATGCTGTGCAACTCACGGTCAATTCCTCGGCCGCACAAAAGGGAACGTGGCAAACGCTAACGTGGACGGCAGAAAGCGCAGGTCAAACCATCCCGCCGGTCAGTCTCAGGGTCGATGTTGTCAGTAATGGCTTGCCCCAATAGAGACTGGCTGGCTACTTCATTGTTTTCTGGAGCCACTCGATCAGCGCTTTCTTGTACCACAGAAATTCGGGATGCGGCTCCCAATGGTCCATTCCATGCGGGGCGCCTTCGATGCTGATGAGATCGCAGTGGGCTCCTGCCTGTTTCATCTTGTTGCACATCTCGACGGATTGCTCATACGGGACATCTTCATCCTTCGAGCCGTGCATGAGGAGAAAAGGCGGCATGTCGTCGCGGATATAAATGACGGGCGAAGCCTTAATCAGCACAGGAGCCGAGTCGGCATCGACAGCGCGAATTCCAAAAAGATCGAGAACTTCGTGCGGAAATGGCTTCCAAGCGATCGCCGCGGCGACAAAGTCGTGGATGCCGTACATCGAGACCACTGCAGCGACCCGCACATCCGCCCGGTTGCGCGCCCCGACGTAGGAGACCAGGTGACCTCCGGCGGACTCTCCGATCAGGGCGATTCGCTTCGCATCCACCTTGTATTTTGCTGCGTTCTTCTTCACGAATCGGATGGCCGCCTCGACGTCATCCGCGTCCGCGGGAAATTTAAACTGCGGCGCTAGCCTGTAGTTAATGCTGAACCAGGCAAAACCCGCGTCGGTCAATGGCTGAAAAATGTATGTAATGTATTGCTCTTTGTCGCCCGCAACCCAGCCTCCGCCGTGCACCAGGACAGCCGCTGGAAATGGGCCTGGGCCATCGGGCACATGGGCATCGAGCGTTAGCGCGAGGCCGCTGACATTTTCGTACACAACATCCTTGAAGTCAGCCGCAGCCGCAACCATTGTTGTTGCCAGAACGAACAGAATGAAAGCGCATAGCCAATTGAAAGTCTTCATAGTGGAATCGATCCCTCAGTGATCAATTGATTGCCTCCTTCCCTCTCCGCCTAGCCACAACCACATCGCCGTGCAACCGATCGCGACCGCGGCACCGGAAGCCAGTGCCGGTATCCATCCGAAATGGCTGACGATTAGCGGAGTGATGGACGTGGAGATCACGCCGCCCAAAATTCCCGCCGTGTTCATGATTCCAGAAACCGTGCCCGCCCGTTCCCGCGAGAGATGGACGGCGGTTGCCCAAAATGCGGGCTCGGCGAAATAAAGCGCGCCCACGCTGATACACAGTGCCGCAACCGCCGCGGCCCGGCCGTTCAATTTGGCGGCGGCAAACAGCAGGAGTCCAGACAATCCATATCCCACCGTGATCACGGCTCGAGCGCCGGCAAATCGTCCGCGCTTCTCGCTGATCCGGTCACACACCAGTCCGCCCAGGGGCGTGCACACCAGTGCCGTCAGCCATGGCAGGCTCGCCACCAGGCCTCCGTTGAGCATGCTGAATCCCCGCACTTCCACCAGGTAGATATAGAGCCAGAACACAAAAATGAACAAAACATAACCTTCGCAGGTATAGCTAATCGAGAGAAACAATATATTCCGATCGGTCAGAAGCTCAGATAACGATGAATGCTTTTGTGCCGGCTCGCCAGAGAAATTACCGATTACCTCCAACTCTCGCGGGCTCACCCTGAGATGATCGCGTGGATAGTTCGTTGCCATTCCGTACCACAATAAGGCGATGCCAAAGGCCAGAACGGACGTGATATAAAACGCGGGACGCCAGCCGAAGCGCAACATCAGCCACGACACGAGCGGCGCCGACACTGCCGCTGCCGATGCGCTACCGGCCATCATGAAGGCATTCCCAAAGGCGCGTTCCCGGGGCGGTGTCCAGTTGCGGATGGCCCGGCTTCCTACCGGAAAGGTAGCGCCCTCGGAACCTCCCAACAGGAATCGCACTGCCACCAATGCCATGAGCAGCGACGCGCTTCCGGCGACAAAAATGTTTGCAACTACGGCCGTGAAAATAGTCGAGCATCCCCACAACATCGCGGCCAGCGCAAGCGTCGCTCTTGGCCCGATGACGTCCCCTAATTTCCCGGCTGGAACCTGGAATATGGCGTATCCCACCAGAAAACTGCTGAACACCTGACCCATTTGGATTTTGGTGAGCCCAAGATCGGGCATCATCAATTCCGCCGCAACGGAGATGTTCATTCGTTCGATATAGCTCACGAATGCAAAAACGCCCACCATGCCGACAATGAACCAGCGCACGGAACTTTGTTTAGGGCGAACCGGGCCGCTCCGGTTTTCCGGTGTTTGCATGAGAAGTGCACCAGCTTAGCACGCACAGGCATTGTGCTAGTCAAGCCCATCGAACTGCTGCTATAAACGATCCCCGAGAAAATGAGAAGCACCGGACCGGTCCCATATCCAATGGGTGCCGATCGAGCGCTCGATTGACCCCGTTGAAGAAAGAGTTGCGTAGGACTTGACGACGGGAATGACTTCGCGGGAGGAGTACTCTTCCGGTTTTCGACCGGAAAAGTCAGAGCTTCGCCGCACACCTCTTTTTCGTCATCCATCAGCAAAACACTTCATTAGTCGAGCAACGCCCCGCGCCTGCAAAGGCATTTGCACCACCCACAATTTCGACACCATCGTAGACGGGACACCAGAAGTGAGGTTTATGTGCTTGAAAGATTGGTCGGGGAGAGAGGATTTGAACCTCCGACCCCCTGGTCCCGAAAAAGGGATTAGGTTGTCGTGCTGAATGTTTTTCAATCTCTTACAGTGATGCTTCGACCATCTCAGTCCTGCTCAATCACCCCATTTTGGGGTGAATGTAAGTCCTCGAGTGGCAGTCCAAAATTGAGCATTCATGTCGCGCCGTTGACCCTTGGGGCCCAGGGGTTCAGATCGCAACAACCGCATAAATCGCGGTTACAAAGAGAAAGTCCGGTCAGCTTACGAAAAAAAAGTAAGTCCCATGGTCGCGCAACCCGCCATTTATGCAGGTCTTTTCGCGAGCGGACCAGAGGGTCACGCCTGATGACGCTCCAGTGCGACTTCAGGATTCGATGCCGAATCAGTTCTCGCCGCAGCGGGTCCGACATTCCTTCAAGACCAAATTTAGAAGCGCTAGAGGCACCGAGAAGCGGGATAGCAACTTTTGCACCACTGGAGGTGAGGTTGACAATGCGCACGGGGCTCCTTGCATCTTCCAAACCTATCGGTCCAGCAGTACTCCCAACTCATCGTCATCGCCGCGGGCTTTCACGTATTGCGCCTTTCCAATTGCTCCCGCGCCGTTTGGCCCCATCTCGTAGAAAACTTTCGCCTCTGGTGGAAACTTTTTCAATGTCTCTATTAGCTGTTTCACAGTCCACTCTTGAGCCTCCATATTTTCTCCCTTTATGCGGCCAAGCCACGCCTCGCGAATCGTCGGGTTTCAGGCGCCGATCTTGCTCTGCGTTCCTGCAGAAGCTCTGCGTTGAACTGCGCACCGATCAAAACTAGAAATCCCGTCCAGTAGAGCCAGATACTGAATGCGAGGGCCACTCCCAAGCTACCGTAGCCTCTGCTGTAGCTGGAAAAGTACCGGAAGTAGATTCCGAGCAGGTCCGACAGCCCAATCCAGCCACCGACCGCGATCAAAGCTCCGGGCAGCGTGCTCACAAATCTGCACTTCACATTCGGCGCAACGAAATAGAGAAGTTCAACAGCGACAACCGTGCACGCAATGGCTACCGCCCATCGAACCCCCGGCCAGAAAGTTCTCATTCCGAATGCTTCTGTCAGTCTTGCGCTGAGGATAGGTCCCACAAGTAGTAGAGCCAGGGCGACCACGAGGAGACATCCAACGGAAAACGTCAGGCCGATAGCCAGACTCCGCGTCTTCCAATAGCGCCTGGTTTCAGACACATGATAGGCAGCGTTGAGGGCATCGATGAGAGCCGTAAACCCACTTGAAGCCGACCAGAGAGTTAATAGAATGCCGAAAGTCAGCACGCGGCTGTGAGTAGACAAGATCGTATCCCTGATCAAATTCTTGAGTGGACCCATACTGGAGGGTGGGACCACGCGCGCAATCAGACCCATGACCTGGCTAAAGAAGTCCGGAAGAGGAAGACGGGCAACAACCACGGAAAGAAAAATCAGAAACGGGAACAAAGCCAAAACGAAGTAGTAGGCTAGCGCCGCGGCAAACGCCATGGTGTGGTTCTTTTCCATGCCATGAATAACCTTGAGAGCGGCGTTCTTGAAATTAAGTAATCGCACGGGAGATCACCGAGCCGGGCTGGTCGCGACGGTCTCTCCGACAGCCTTAAGCTGGTCCATTTCGATTAGCACTACTTGGCAGCGAACCTGGTCCTTCTTCGTCTCGATCGGCACTAAGAGGTCGGAATGAAAATGCAAATTGTTAGCGCTCAGTTCCGTCACCCTGGCCATGGACCTTTGAACCTTCAGCGTGGAGATGCATATTTGTGAGAGCGTCCTGTACGGCTCGGAACCGGGATCGCTCAACACTCGTGACAGATTCCAGCCGGGATTCTGCAAGGCTAATCCTCTCGTTGGCGGTCTTACCAGGAAAGAGCGCTTTATTACGACGCCGTTCCGCTCCAGGCAGAGTGGGTCGCTTGGCACGATCCCGGTCGAGTAACCTGCCATGTTCTGGAGGCGGTTCCGAACGCTTCTTTCTGGGTGCAGTGGGATTTCTCGCTGCCAAAGCTGTGGATTCTCCGACCTCATCTTGAAGAAGTACGTTCAGCAGTGAGCTGCGGACATGCAGATTGTCTCCAACATCGTAATGGATGAAGCCCAGCTTTCTGAAGCGGTTCATGAAGAAACAAACTCGCGACCGCGTGGTCCCGACAATCTCTGCCAGAGTCTCCTGACTCAGCCTCGGGATGGACATTTCTGACACCCCCTCGTTGCCGAAGTGCGCCATCAGTAGAAGAACTCGTGCCAGTCGCTTTTCGCTAGAGTTGAAAAGTTGATCGACCAAATCGTCCTGGTACCGGATGTTCCGCCTCACTAAGAGCCTCATGAACATAGCCGACAACTTTGGCTCCATGCTCATTGCGTAGGTCATTGCCTTCTTAAGAACATGCAGCAGGACACAGTCCGTTAATGCTATCGCTGATGACGTGCGCGTCAACTGGCCGCCCAAGCCACCTTCTCCAAAGAAGTCTCCTTCGCTCAAGATGCCCAAAGTTGCTTCCTTCCCAGCTTCCGATACAACGCTGAGTTGCACTTTTCCCTCTTGGATGAAAAACAATCCATCCGTCGCGTCGCCTTGAGCGAAGATCGTGCTTCTCTTTCCAAATGACAGCATTTCTCTTCCCTTTCCAATGGTTGACAAAAAGGTCTGGGGATTGAAATCGTTTTTCTTTGCGGTCGCGACTTTGTCTGACACAAGAGGCCGTCCTAACGGAAGTGCAGCCAGTGTCAATTATGGAGGCAGGGAACGGATTAAGCTGGTCTATAACGCTCACAATTGGCCAAGCACATCAGGCGCGAATCGCAGATGTTCGGGCGCAATTTCAGAGGTTATTTCTGCATCGCTCACTTTCCGCAGCCTGCCACCTATGCCAGTCATCTACTTCTGTTCGCAGCGTGCCGAGAGCATTCAAGGCGTTAGCGATGGCTTGCCTTTCTTCCGGCGTACCTCCGTGATCCTGCGAAAGCACGCGCTTACGGTCATTTATTTTGGACTCCGCCGACTGAATTCGTTCGTGCATCTTCATCCAATCGGTTTCCAGAACAACGGCCTCATACGATTCGTACCAAAGGTAAATCATGGTCACACCGTCCAAGCGGAGATTATTGTCTGAACAAACGGAAGCCGGTGAAGGCAGTAACGATGCTGCCACTTGCCGGTGCTTGAAGCTGACCAATTTTGCACATGGGGAAACTCACAAGGGCAATGAACGAACACAAGGCGAAAGTAAGGCCGCAAACTAGTGCTGGGGACCCAACCCATCACGGCATCCCCTCAATTAACTCGAGTGCAGTTTTGGACAGACACCGACAGACGAGCCGGCGAAAATCTGAGAACGGCGACTGTGAATATACCGTTTTGCTTTACAAAATACGTGATGCTTTAAAAGGTGACAAATGCATGATATTCGACAGACCGCAGAACCCAAGCTGGAGGTTGTGCAATGCGCGATCGTTGAATTGTTAGAGATCGCCCAACGGCAAGGCATTTGATTTCATTCAATTGCTGGACTCGGGAATGCGTAATCAGATTTCCTAGCGGCGATCACTTCGTTTGCAAACACCAACAAAAGCATCGATTACGATTCTTAGGCTTAACCATTCGCGCTCGAGTTATTGACTTTCATCTTTCCCTCTATTCGCTTGTAAGAAACTTCCTCCGGGCGATGCCTGTTGCTCTTACGTTCACCTAAAAAGAAGTTAATTACGGTGAACTAGTAAGGCAGTGTTGCTTGCGGCCTGGGCGAGAGGGACATCTGCGGCCTCGTCCGTGACGATTAAGGCGTCGGGGCAAAATGCGCCACCTCAGTTTGCTACCGGCCACTCCATTCCCACAAAGCCATTTGCCTGTCGTGCCCACTTTCGTAATCAGTTGGACAGTAACAAATGTCATTTGAGAGGATCTCGCCGCTTTGTCAAAATTGGTTTGCTTTAGACCTGTACTTGCACAATCGATCTAAGCGGACAGTTCCCGCGGCTTCGCGAAAAAGGAGGCCCCTTGGAGAGTAGCCAAAAGCATTACGTTTTCTGTCCCTTTTGCGGCGATCCAGTTCCTGGCCCGTTCCCTCGTTCAGGAGAGTTCGCCGAATGTGGGCACTGTTACTCGGAGTTTCCGTTTGACGAACAGGTGATGCAATCCGGGGTGCTCGAATACAACAAGGAAGCCAAGCGCTGGCAGGCTGGCTCTACATCGGCTTGCTTAGCACGCGGAGATTAGCTTGTGATCGTTCACCCGAGGCCGAAGACGTTGGCGGCTGCTCTCGCAGCGACGCGGGCGATTCGGATCGATGGGGCGGTGATGCTTAGAAGAGAGTAGTAAACCAACAGGCCCGAACTCAATCTAGACCCTAGACGGAAATCCCGCATCGTGTGCTGCCCATCACGTACAAGGCATGCAACCAAGATGCAACACAGCGTGCTCCACTTCTCGAAGATCGTTCCGACCTGCGGATGCGGCATGAAGTCCGCACGCATTCAGTCCAAGTCATCGCGACGAAGCCGACTTTCGTTTTTATTCGTTCATCTCTAGTTTCAGTTGGGTATTTATGCGGGACGTTTCCGCTCTTGATCCACGCGATTGCCTGGCGTTTGTTTATGGAGCGACTTTAAAAACTGGGCGGCTTCTTCGTCACTGCAGTTCCTACGTTCAGCGATCAGCTTTATGGCTTGTTCTCGTGTCAGTTCGGTCATCGCGGGTGAGGAATAGGGTTTCTTCTCCTGCGTCATTTCAAGTCATGTCTCCATTTTTTCGCCGCATCGTTGACCGAATTTTGTCACCTTTCGGCGTGTGGTAATCAGAGGAAAGACTACTTTTACGAAATCCGAACAGCGCGGCTCAGGAGGCTTTGCGCCTGTCGTCGGGGAAGTCGCGGCGACCATTCAGAGCACCGGCGACTCTCATTCTGAGTCGCTCGATGCTTTCATGAAGAGCAACCTTGAGCTCGGAAAGGATTTCATGCGCATCCTGACGTTCGGTTGATGCGACGAGCCTTACACACAACGCCCGTATTCGGTCATCTAGGCGGCAGCAATGCATGGGCGCGCTGTCCTGTTCGTCGTCATTTTTTTGGGGGGACAGTCAAACTTTCCTTTTACCAGGGGCCTGAAGGGTCGTTGCATACCCTACTGATTTAAATTCCGGGATACTGTGCGGACTGTAGGAGCTAGCACTAACGTGCTACAACCAGCAAGGAAGAGTGTACATTAAAGACTGTATAGCACCTGGCTAGAGCCTGTAGGAATCTGGCGGGTGCCCTACAATCGCTTGGAAGACCGCATCCGCGATCTGTGCTCCAAAGCGGTTTCGTCTGACGATTCGGAATTTGCAAGTGTCATGTCCGAACTTCGTTCCGCGATGCATGAACATATCAACAAAATCCGAACACTGGCCGTTCGGCAATTGGCCGGGGAAAGGCCCCGTGGAGACAAAAGCGGAGAATGAGCGAGAGCGCTTGCGGGAACTGACCGCGAAGATCGCAATCGAACAGGACCACGACAAATTCACGGCCGTCATCAAAGAGCTAAACCAACTCTGGATGAAGGGCAGCAGCAGGAAAGGCACAAGACTACCGATGCATGAAACTCACGCAGCGTTCCTTGGCTGAACAATCCCGATAGATTGCATACATTGTTTGAGTCCTGGGGCGGAAGGCTCAAAGGCCCACGCAGCTTATCGACACGCGGTTTAATAGATGTGCTGCACGAAATCAACGTAGAGAACAGGCAATATGAATGAGGCTCTAAGAGCAAGACTCGATGAAGCACGGGAACGGATGAACAGTCAGCAGGCCGGGATCAACGCGGATCGCAAAAACGACGATCAGGCAACGCGGGAGTGGGCGAGAGGAAAACAACGGCCAGCGAATGCGGAACGCGCTCAGTTGAGGAACTCGCTGACCGATGAGGATCGAGTGGAGATTGAAGAACGCATACAGCAGCTTCTCGATGACAACCCGGCATTATCTTCCGGCAATGCTCGGACACTGGACTCGAAGACCGTGCCGCCCGGAGTCTCTCTCGAAGTGCTTGAGGAATACTTTTTTCTGAAGGACATCGCAGCTTGATTGCTGCTCATCATCGACCCCTGCGCCGGCCAGATGTGACCGCATCAAATAGGTGGCAATTAGGCCCGGCAGGTGGGACACTGTCGTATGCAACCAATTGTACGAAAGCTCGAATTTCACAAAAGCGCTCAGTTTACCGGGTGGGCTTGCACATTGTGCGGTTGGGTTCAGCCCCTTACCCGGAAGGCTAAATCCGCTCGTGATCTGCCAAGCAATGTAGAGACTGACTTCGCGAATCACGAGTGCGCTAAATTCCCTCGCAACGCACCAGCATCCCCATACACGAATTGATCTCAAACTGCGCCGTCACCCACCGGTGTCCTTCCCGTCCGACGAGCCAGCCACCCTTCCGGCTCCCGGTACAACTACTATGCGGAATCCCGGAGACCGCATCCGGCTGTAGAATTGCCGAATGCCCAAACCGCTCGACACAACTGCGTTGCTGTCGTCCGCTGCGATGGTGGCTCGTAGGGCTGCAACCGCCCCCCCAGAGACGCACATCATTGACCTGGCTGAACTGCGGCAGATTATCTTCGGGATGCAGAAAATCGTGAGGAACAAGCAAAGTTAAGGAATAAGCAAAAAGAGTTCCTCGTAGTACGTCACAACGGGAGTCAGGAAAGGCTACGCAACCATGATTGCTACAGAATCTTCAAGCATCAGATAGAGCCGTGAGAACTGAAACATATCATCCGACGGTAATGAATTCCAATCGTTATCTCTCACTAAGTCGACTAAGCAATCTACGGTAGACTCTAAGAAAATGGCTGCTAAGAGCAGGATTAACATTCTCATGGTGGACGATGAGCCCGGCAAACTCCTCACCTACGAGGTGATGCTAGGTGAACTCGGAGAAAATTTGATCAAGGCCAGCTCCGGCAGTGAAGCACTCGAACTCTTGTTGAAGACGGAGATAGCCGTCATCCTGGCGGACGTCAGCATGCCAGAAATGGATGGTTTTGAGTTGGCAGACATCATCCACCAGCATCCTCGATTTCAACAGATTCCAATCATTTTCATCTCTGCGCTGCTCCTGACCGACGTTGACCGTTTGAAAGGCTACAGGGCAGGGGCTGTGGATTACATTTCCGTACCGATCATTCCCGAATTGTTGCGTGCAAAAGTTTCAGTTTTTTCTGAGTTGCATCGTCGGGCTGAACAGTTAAAAATGCTTAATGCAGAACTGCGTCGTCTCTCAAGCAGTCTGATCGCCACGCAAGATCAGGAACGTCGCCGCATTGCACGTAACTTGCACGATAGCTTAGGTCAGGAACTTGTGGCTGCAAAAATGGCCGTGGACGGAATTGTCCTGCGGGACCCTGCAATTGGTTCCGTGGGCAAGACGGCTGCCACCGAAGCGAGCGCCATGATCGACCGCGCCATTCAACAGGTCCGAAGCATTTCTCATCTCCTCCATCCACCGTTGCTGGATGAAGTCGGTCTCGTCTCTGCCCTCCGTTGGTTGCTCGAAGGGCTCACAAAACGCAGCGGTATCGAGACTTCTCTTGATGTACAGCCACCTGAGTTCCCGAGGCTTGCGCCTGAATTGGAAACTGCAGTATTTCGTATCGTTCAAGAAGCCATGACCAACGTGCTCCGCCATTCAGGCGCCAAGAATGGCTGGGTCACTCTAAAACGGCAGAACGATCAATTGGTCATCACCGTCCTGGACGACGGCAAAGGCATTGCCAGAGGAGTCGCAGAGTTTCAGTCTCGTTGTATTGGTGTGGGGCTTGCGGGTATGCGACAGCGCGTCAAGGAATTGGGTGGCGGGTTACGGCTGGACAATTTCAATCCCGGAACTCGGATCGAAGTCACCATCCCATCCGGCGATCAGACGACAACCGGGCAGATCGCCGAAGGCGCGAAGCTGGACGTCTAAAACTGGATCTGTCGGGCAATCAGAACAGATGTGGCCGCAGTTCGATGATGTAGATCCCATGTCCTTGGACCGGGCCTTCCCGCGGCGTGACCTAGCACCTGATCATTCCGCCACTAAAGCCAACACGGCCCGAAGGCATTTCAGCGCGACCTCCTCCAGTAGTCCCTGGGCGACAATCTTTCCGAGCCGCTTCGCGTGCTCTGCCAATGCTATCCTTAAGTCTTGCAGAACCGGGTCCACCCCCGAATCGGGAGTGGATGCAGCCTTTGCCCACAATTCGCGGAATACCGCCTTCTAATCGTCAATCGGTCATCCAATACCAATGTGTTCGTCCCATCGCCGAACACAAAAACACCACAATACCTCTGAGACCAAGGAGGCTGTCAAAGCAGTCCTATCCGCCTTGCCAACTCCCGCTTGTCCGCTTCCAACTCGGCCTCTGATCCCCACTGGCCGAAATTCTCCGGATGCGTCTCACAATAAATCCTGATTGTTGCTCCTGATTCACGGATCATTGGAAATCGGAAAGCTTTTGACCTCATGCAGTCAAGACAGCGGAACTCGAGAAGATGCCCGAATTTCTGGAGCGACAGTCCGTAAATCACAGATGCCAATTCTACAAGCCATCTCATAAATGCCTCAGCAGAATGATGCAGCAGCCAAGATAGGGCATCCCGAGAAAGTTCTCAGCGTATCGTTCGTAGCGGACAACCAGCCTGCGGAAGTTCTGCAGCCAGGCAAAGAGCCTCTCGATCTTCCAACGTCGGCGGTACCGCCGCAGTCGCCTCAAATCCTGAGTTCTGTTTTTACGGTTGCTGCGGTGCGGAGAGATCAGTTCAATCCCGAAGCCTCCTGTCCAGTTTGTCGGAGTCGTAAGCATTATCCCCGATGAGATTTTGAAAAGGCTCCGGGACGACCATCTGCACGAGCGTGGACTCGGCCAACTTCACTTCATGAGGCGTAGCACTTTCAATGGTTACAGCAACCGGGAGGTCTTGGCGGTCCGCCACAGCCATGATCTTCGTTCCCTTGCCACGTTTTGTTTTGCCAACCTTCGATCCCCCTTTTTTGGCTGGAGCAAAGCTGCCATCGATGAAGGCTTCACGCACGTCAAGCCGGCCTTGAATCCGCAGATCTTCAGCGAGTGCTTCGAGAACACCTCGTATGATGCCCGACCGCACCCATTGCTGAAATCGGCGGTGGCACGTCTGATAGGAGGGATAACGCTCAGGTAGGTCACCACCAGGGAGCGGCGGTGCGTAGCACCAACGGATACCGTTGTGGACAATGCGCCGATCCTTCCAGGGGTGCCTTCGCGAATCTTTGCGGCAAGATGGCTCGGGGATAAGGGCCTCCAGGATTGCCCATGGGAGATCCCTCAGCTCTCGAGCATTGAGTGGAAGCATAGGATTTACTCCAGAAAATTGTCATGCAGTTGTTCGAAAACCAAGCCTGACTGCTCCGAAGTTCGATGACAACGAACCATGCTACGCTTCGCGCGTCAGTTCAAGTACCGTAATCTCCGGTCGGGCACCGAGCCGGATGGGCAAGCCGGTGGTGCCGACGCCGCGATTGACGTAAAGCTGCGCGCCGGATTTTTCGTACCATCCGCTAGCCTGGATTATTCACGAAGTCTCTAGCCAAAAAAGAAAGGATGCTCTAAAAGGAATGATGAACACTGGGTTTGCGCACCCAGCATTCCCTTTCGGAGCATCCATCGCTTGATACAAAGTGTTTTA
>Ga0209166_10000047_pt1 | contig 164946 bp, 154 predicted proteins | sample Coa_R1_3_FD_187151 | JGI IMG/M metagenome (GOLD analysis project Ga0209166, IMG submission 187151) | Surface soil microbial communities from Centralia Pennsylvania, which are recovering from an underground coalmine fire - Coalmine... | ecosystem: Environmental > Terrestrial > Soil >... | reverse complement strand
ACTTTCCCACAACCCCAAAAGTCATCCTCTCTCCCTCCCCTTCAACAACCTTTCCATCTCCCCCTGCCGCTTCCCGCTCAAGCACCTTAGCTCCCTCAGGGGGTAACGATGTACCCTTCCAATTCCAAGACGCTGCGTGAGTTTGCAGACGCTCGCGCGCAGTGTAGACTCGCGGAACGACACTCTGATCGCTGCGCGACAATAATTCAAGAATTTGCGATTGTGGGACTGATGGGCGTCTATGGGACAGACTCGGGAGCGAAAACCGTGGCGAAATAGCGCCCGCCATTTGCGTCAGAAGTTAATGCACGCACTGTTTAGGAGACCTTTGCGACGACGAATTCCGGGATTCTTTGTGCTGGTGTTCCTAACGGCGTTGGCCCTAAGTGCTCACGTAGGGAGTCCCGATGTGTACTTTGAGGGCGATGCGGGCCCATATCGATTGTACGTGACGGTGCGGGTACCGCAGGTGATTCCGGGAATCGCTGAGATTCAAATTCGCAGTGCGACGAACGATGTCGAAAACGTAGAAATCGTGCCAATGCGTTTGAGTGGAGCGGGCTCGAACCTGCCACCGACGCCGGACGTCGCCGTGAGGTCAAAACAGGCTGCGCAGTTTTTCACTGGAAGTCTGTGGCTGATGGAGTCAGGTGCGCTGAAGGTCCGCGTGACGGTGGAGGGTAGCAAAGGGAAGGGTGAGCTCGCCGTGCCGGTTCCGGCGTTTGCGCGAAAAAATTTGCCAATGCAGAAACCGCTGGAAGGCCTTTTGTTCGTTTTGATGCTTTTGCTCGCTGTGGGCTTAGTGTTTATTGTCGGAGCGGCGTCGCGGGAAGGAAGTCTCGAACCTGGCGAAGCCGCCTCTCCACGCCGGAACCGCCGCGCGAAAATCGTTATGGCGGCGGCCGCGGTTGTGGTGTTCGCGATACTGTTCCTGGGAAATTCCTGGTGGGGCGCTGAAGCAAGGAATTATTCTCGCGAGATCAACTACTTCAAACCTCCCACGGCGCTAACACAATTGGAAAGCGGCAATCGTTTGGTGATCCGCGCCGAGGGCCAGGATCCCGCATGGTCGCGACGCGTGAAAATGGAAGAGGTCATCCCTGATCACAATCACCTTATGCATCTGTTTCTGGTTCGCACACCGGGCGTGGACCGTTTGTGGCATTTGCATCCGGAGCGCGACGGAGAAGGATTCGATGAGAAGTTGCCGAGCATGCCCGCGGGCGAATACCGCGTGTTTGCGGACATCGTGGACAAGAACGGCTTTCCGTGGACGCTTGAAGGGGAAGTGGCGTTGTCCGAGATTATCGGCGTGCCGCGGTCGGGAGATGATTCGTCGTGGATGGGGGCGCCGCTCAAGACTGATGCGAAAAGTTCGAGCGTTGCGAGGCTTCCCGACGGAGGCAGCCTGGTTTGGGAAAAGCCAACGACTCCGTTTTCAGCGAACACTGCGCTCGATTTGAAATTCAAAATCATGGATAAAGATGGCAAGCCGGCAACGGACGTCGAACCGTACATGGGAATGGCGGGGCACGCGGAAATTGTGAGCTCGGACTTCAGCGTCTTCGCGCACATCCATCCGGCGGGATCGGTCTCCATGGCAGCGCTGGAGCTCGCCAACCCTGGACAGCCTGCGGCGGGGATGAGCGATGGCATGTCTAGCGGCATGGCGATGCCGATGTCTTCCGGACCGCTCGAACCACAGGTCAGTTTTCCTTACGGCTTTCCCAAGCCCGGCGAGTACAGAGTCTTCGTCCAAATCAAACGCTCAGGAAATATCGAAACGGGCGCCTTTGACATACTGGTGCAATAGGCCGAAATCCGATGCCCTCTTCTGTTATGCACCGCACCACAGCGCGGCCGTGCTAGAGTCTTTTGTTCGTACGTGGCCATCCGCGAACACGGGCACAATCACGGAGGTAAATTTGGCCTATCGCGATCTGCGGGAGTTTATGCAAAAGCTCGAGAAAGAAGGCGAGCTCAAACGCGTTCGCACCGAAGTGGATCCCGTCCTGGAAATCACCGAAGTAACGCAACGCGTGGCGCGCGATAAAAATCGCATTCCGGATAGCGTGGGTCCGGCGTTGCTTTTCGAGAAACCGCGCGGATCGCGTGTGCCTTTGCTCGTGAACACGTTTGGCAGCGTGCGGCGGATGGCGCTGGCCTTCGAAGTTCAGGCTCTTGAAGAAGTGGCGGAACGCATCCAGGGCTTTCTGAAAATGGATTCGCCACAGGGCCTGTTCGACAAAATTAAAATGTTGCCGAAGCTTGCGGAACTGGGCTCGTTCTTTCCTAAAACCGTGAAGACCGGTCCATGCAAGGAGATCCAGCGACACGGAAACGACGTCAACCTGTTCGACTTCCCAATTCTCAAATGCTGGCCGCAGGATGGCGGCCGCTTTATTACGTTTCCGCTGGTGTTCACCCGGAATCCCGAAACCGGGAAGCGCAACGTCGGAATGTACCGAATGCAAGTCTACGACGAGCACACTACGGGAATGCATTGGCAGACCCAGAAGCATGGCGCGGAACATTTCCGGCGGGCGCGTGCGAAGAACCCGGAAGGTCGCATTCCGGTGAGTGTGGCCATTGGTGCTGACCCCGCGACGGCTCTCTCCGGCATGCTGCCGATTCCGCCGGACTTGGATGAAATGATGTTTGCGGGCTTCCTGCGACGGGATCCCGTCGAAATGGTTCAATGTGAAACAAACGACCTCGAGGTTCCCGCGAATTCCGAAATCGTTCTGGAAGGGTACGTCAATCTAAACGAACTGCGAACCGAGGGGCCGTTTGGAGACCACACCGGTTTCTATTCTTTAGAGGGCGAATACCCGGTGTTTCACGTTGAGTGCATAACGCATCGCAAGGACCCTATTTATCTGACCACGGTAGTAGGACCCCCGCCACAGGAGGACTACTACATGGGTTATGCAGTGGAGCGTATTTTCCTTCCTGTGATGAAGATGCAGTACCCGGAAATCGTAGACGTGGCGATGCCCGCGGAGGGCATCTTCCACAATTTAATGATCGTTGCCATTCGCAAATCGTATCCAGGGCACGCACGCAAAATCATGAATGCGATTTGGTCTCTGGGGCAGGCGATGTTTACGAAGGTAGTCGTCGTCGTGGATCACGATGTGGATGTTCACGACTACCGCGTAGTAACGTGGAAAGCCTTGTGCGCCATGGATCCCGAACGCGACGTGCAATTCTCGTTCGGTCCAATGGACACGCTCGATCACGCAGCGAGAATGCCGGACTTCGGTTCGAAGATGGGAATTGATGCCACGCGCAAGTGGGCTTCTGAGGGATTTACGCGCCCGTGGCCGGACGAAATCAAGATGGACGACGCGACGCGCGCACGGGTCGCAGCGCTCTGGAAGCAGCTGGATATGTGAGTGCAATTTAATCGAAGTTGCGGTAAACTGCCTCCAAGTAATCACTGTCCCCACGAGCAGGTGGTTCAAGCGAAAAACCACAAGATATTGTGGTTCCCTCCGCAGGCGCTTCCCACATATGGAGTAAGACCGTGTGAATACCCGTCAACTGCCTATGAATATGGGTAGTTTTAGGGCAACTACCGTAGAGAATCCCTTGACGCTCTGAGCTTCTCGATGACATAACACTTGCACGGGCCGCACCTCGAAGAGTCCGCAGCGCATGTCGGGGTGCACTTCCAGTTGTCGAACTAAACGCATTTGAAGAACGCCGGGGTGACGTTCCTCGTGAACGAATCGCGCGAAGTGATGAATGTACGGCAGGCTTCACAATATCTGGGTATTTCCCCGGATACTCTGTATCGTTACATCACGGAAGGCGAAATTCCCGCGTTCAAGCTGGGCAATCGTTGGAAACTGCGAAAGACGATTTTGGACCGCTGGATGGAACGCAAGATGAGCCAGGTTCATGCGAGGCGCCGGTAGGCGCTCGCAGGTGGAGGCGAAAGAGGCCGCGATATGCTGGGGAAAAAATCAAGACAACTGGTAGGCCTGGACATTGGTTCCAGTTCCATCAAGGCGGTCGAGTTGAAGTCGACCAAGGCGGGGTACGAACTGGTCAGTTTCGGCATGGAAGCGCTCGCGCCGGACACCGTCGTGGATGGCGCGATTATGGATGCGCCGCAAGTAGCCAATGCGATCAGCAAAATTTTTGACGTGCAGCGCGTAAAGACAAAGAACGTCGCGACGTCCGTTTCCGGGCACTCCGTGATCGTCAAGCGCGTGCCGCTGCCCTTGATGACCGAAGAAGAGCTCTACGACCGAATTCCTTCCGAGGCCAGCCAGCACATTCCGTTCGACATCGCGGACGTGAACCTCAGCTACCAATTGCTCGAGTCCATGGACGCGCAGATGGACGTGCTGCTCGTTGCGGTGAAGAAGGACAAGATTCTCAACCACACGAACGTGCTGGCGCAGGCCGGAAAGACGCCGGTGGTGGTGGACATTGACGCCTTCGGTTTGCAGAACTGCTTCGAGATGAACTACGAGCCCGACGCCGGACAGACCGTGGCGCTGCTGAACATCGGTGCGAGCGTCATGAATATCAATATCGTTCGTGGCGGCGTGCCGCTGTTTACGCGCGACGTCAGCGTTGGCGGCAATCAGTACACCGATGCTCTCCAGAAAGAACTGGACCTTAGCTTCGAGGACGCGGAACGCCTGAAAAAGGGCGAGACCCTTCCGAGCGTCACCGACGAACAGAAGCAGCAGATTTTACGCAGCGTCTCCGATATCTTGACGCTGGAAATCCAGAAAACCTTCGACTTCTTCCGCGCCACGGCGAGCGGTGAAAACATCCAGCGCATCGTCGTGGCCGGCGGCACGGCCCGTGTACCCGGACTGGTAGACCTGCTCCGGGAAGAATTTGCAATGCCCGTCGAGGAACTCAATCCATTCCGGAAAGTGCTCATCAATCCCAGTCGGCACAGTGACGACCAGATTCGCGAGATGTCTCCGCGGCTGGCCATTGCCGTGGGCCTGGCACTGAGGAGCTTTGACTAACCATGATTCGAATAAACCTTCTTGGACAAATCAGGCCCAAGGCCACGCGCCGGCAGGTAGATACCGGCGGCGCTCTTCCCGCACTGTTTATCGGCGCCGGCTTGATTCTCGGGCTTCTCGTTCTGGGCTTCCTGTACTACTCGTGGCAGCGTCAACTGACGGCTGAAAACAATAAGATCACGCAACTCAAGGCGCAAAAGGCGGACCTGGAAAGCGTGAAGCAGCAGGTCGAAGCGTTCGAAAAGCAAAAGCAGGTTCTCGTCCAGCGGGTGCGCACCATCGAGCAATTGCAGCGGGATCGTACCGGCGGGCAAGAGCTGCTGGACATGGTCGCCAATACGGTTTCTCGTACGGAAAATTTGTGGCTCACCACGATGACGCGCAAGGGGAATAACCTGTCGCTGGAAGGCTCGTCAGCGTCCGTGAACTCCGTCGCAAATTTCATCACCGCTCTGAAGCGCTCCGGCTATTTCCAGAAAGTAGAAATCAAGGAAACCAAGCAGGACGACAAGAATACCGCCGTGCAAACATTCAACTTCCAGATGTCCGCGGAAATATCGCCGCCCCAGGGTGCGCCAAGCATCCCTGTGCAGCCTAGAGCGGCCAACGTGCCAGCAAAACCAACGCCAGCGCCGGCTCCGGCGAAGAAAGGGTAAACGACTATGGCCGGTCTTCGTGACATGTCGGTTTTCTTGCAGGGCTTAGTGGCGGCAGCCATTGCGATGGTGGTGGTGCTGCTGGGAGTCTTCGTTCCAGTGTCGCCCGTTGCGCAAGAGCGCGACGCGTACGACCAGGCTTCCCGGGATCGCGCGAATCTCAGCACGGAAGTGCAGCAGCTTCAAGTTTACCGGCAGCGCTACGGTGAACTGCGCCAGCAGATGGACGCGCTCTCAAAACAACTCGATACTTTGAAGACGATCGTTCCGGAAGAGAAGGAAACGGACGAGTTTATCCGGCTGCTGCAAGGTGCGGCTGGCGCATCGCACATCGAAATTCGGAGATTAACCTCGCAAGCTATCGTTCCGCGTGAGTTCCACTACGAAATGCCCTTCGAAGTCCAGGCCGATGGCCCGTACTTCAACTTGATGGACTTCTTCGGACGCCTGGGCCGGCTTTCGCGCATTATCAACGTGGGTGATCTCGATTTTGCCGATCCGGACAAAGCGAAGGGAACGAAATACCCGATTCGCCCAGGCACAACAGTCTCGGCGGTCTTTACGGCTACGACTTTCTTTACTAAACCTTCGGACGCTGGAACGCCCCTTGCAACTGCAGGGGCGAAACCCGGAGCGAAATAGGGTGACGAATCGTGAGCGGGAATAAGCGATCTATGAGACCGGCAATAATTCTCGGACTAGGGATATGGCTGGCGGCGGTCGCACCAGGACTGCACGCGCAGGCCAATCCTCCGTCTGGCACGGCGAAACCGGCTGCTCCAGCGGCTACGAATAAGCCGGCGACACAAGCGCAAAAGCCTGCGGCGCAACCGACAACGCAAGCTGCCAAACCAGCCGCTCCGGTAGCGAAGCCTGCTACGGCAGCGAGTAAGTCCCCGGCGAAAGCTTCCAAATTGGCGACTTCAACTCCCGCGACTTCCGCAGCGGCAAAGCCTGCCCCAGCGAAATCTGTTAGGCCTCCCAAGCCACCTAAACCGGTGGAAACGGCCGTGAATCCCGACGAACCCAAAGAAGGCGAAGAGAAGGTCGCTCGGCGAGACCCGTTTGAATCGCTTGTCGCACGTCAGCAGGCACAAGGGAAAGTTAACTCGAATCTTCCGCCGGGCATTGCCGGCCTCCAGGTGAGCACTTTAAAGCTGGACGGCGTCGTTAAGGCGCCCAACGGCATGATCGCGGTCGTCAGCAACCCGCAATCGCGAACGTATTTCCTCCGTGAAGGCGATCAGTTGTACGACGGCCGCGTAGAAAAGATTGCGATGGACGGCGTGGCTTTCCATGAAGTCGGCAAGGATGCGTTTGGAAAGCCGGTCGAGCGTCAAGTCAATAAGCGAATTTACTCCAGTGCAGGAGAACAGCAATGAAGACGAATTGGCCCGCCTTGCGGTGTGGCTTCATGATCCTGACGGGCGTGGCCTTGGGCGTGAGCCCGAGTTTCGCGCAAGCGCAGGAGCTCGCGGGCGCTTCGGCGACCTCGGCGGTGATCTCGAGCGTAGCGATCACTCAAGCGCCGCAGCATACTGCCGTGCGCGTCGAGGGCGAGGGCCGGCTAGAAGTCCACGCGATGCGGATGCAGAATCCTGCTCGCCTGGTGCTGGATTTCTCCGGGGCGCGACTGGCCGTCGACAAGTCAGTAATTCCCGGCGTCTCCGAACCGGTTCGCGACGTTCGCCTGGGACAGTTCCGGCCCAACGTAGCTCGCGTCGTCGTTGATCTCGCCAACGTTTCTCCGTATCACATTTCGCGCGATGGCGCGGCGGTGGTGGTCCTTTTTGATGCCCAGTCTCCCAGCACCGTTCCCGTCAGTTCGGAAGTCGTGACGTCCACGGAAGAAGCAAAACCGCGCGCCGAAATCGAATACAATGCCGCGGCTCCGCGCACGTCCGTTCATCGCTCGCAGTCTTCGCAAGTTTCTGCTCCCCGTTTCTCGTTGCCAAGCGAACTGACCCAGCCCTCAGTCGTTCTGGCGTCGTTTAACGGTTCCCATCAGCCAGCGGTCCCGCAGACGGCCCAGGATGCGGCGCGGCAGGCTGTTCAGCAATCCAACGCGGCGGCCAATACCATCGCGGCCTCCGCGGCGCAAGCCCCACAGGCGGCGTCGGCCCCCACATCGCAGACCGCCAGCGCGCCCACAGGCCGGTACACCGGTGAGCCCATCTCTGTAAACCTGAAGGACGTGGACCTACGCGACTTTTTCCGGCTGATTCACGAAATCAGCGGACTAAACGTTGTGCTGGATCCCGCGGTGAAGGGTTCTCTGACCATCGTTTTGGACGAAGTGCCGTGGGATCAGGCTCTGGATATCGTTCTCCAGAACAATGGCTTGGACAAGCAGCTCAGCGGCAACGTTTTGCGCATCGCGACTCGCGATACTCTCAAGAGAGAAGCCGAAACACAGCGCGATCTGGAGAAAGCACAGGCCGAAGCCACCGCGCCAGTCACTGTGACGCGCGTTCTGAATTACGCGAAGGCCGCGACGATGAGGGACACCTTGAAGAAGTTTCTGAGTGCCCGGGGCGACATTCTTTCTGATGATCGTTCTAATACGCTGATTATTCGCGACATCCCGTCGGTCATCCCGGTAATCGACAATCTGCGCGCCCAGCTCGACCGCAAGTCTCAGCAAGTCGAGATTGAAGCACGCGTCGTGGCGGCGTCCCGCGCGTTCTCTTCGGACATCGGCACGGAACTCGGCTTTGCCGGCACGACCACCAATGGGCGCAACATCTTCGGTGGCGCGCCGCAGGTTGGCGTCAGCCCCGGCCCGACGAACACAGTTCCGCCGCCTCCGCTAATCGCGGTTCCGACGCAGGTCACCACGGGTCCGGCCAGCGGCCTGCCGCTTGCCACAAGCCTCCTCCCAGGTGCCCCGACGAGCGGCATCGGGTATTCGTTCCGTTCCACGAATTTCGCTTTAGATTTTTTCCTGAACATGGCGGAAGCCAAGGGCGTCGGCAAACTGCTGTCCAAGCCGCGCATCGTGACGCAGAACAACGAGAAGGCCATCATCAAGCAAGGTGTGAAGCTGCCCGTTCAAACCACAATCAACAACACGATCTCCGTGCAGTTCGTGGATGCGGTCCTGCAGTTGGAAGTCACCCCGCAGATTACGGGCGATGGCACCATTTTCATGGACGTTCTCGTGGAAAATAACCAGATCGATCAAGGTATTCCGCGAGTCCAGGGCATTCCGGCAATCGATACTCAGTCCGCCCAGACGAAAATGACCGTTCCGGACGGCAGCACCTTTGTCATCGGCGGAATTATCGTGTCGACCCAGAACACGAACATCCAAGAGGTCCCGATCGTGGGCAGCCTGCCGTTGATCGGAAACCTCTTCCGTCACACCACCATTTCGATTCAGTCGCAGGAACTCTTGTTCTTCCTGACGCCGCGAATCATCCCTAGTTAAGTTCTGCCGGAAGCCTTTAGACCCAGTGTCGAAACGAGGAGACTTCGGTCTCCTCGTTTTCATTATGATCCTTCCCTTCAAAAGTCGGCTCGCGAGTCTTGCGTCTCAGATCGCAACAGCGAATCTGGACGTCCTGATAGTTACTCACCCGGCGGATTGGTTCTATCTGACCGGATTTACCGGCGAATCCGGCGTTCTCTTGGTGGAACACGGGGAAGCTACCCTCGTCTCCGACGGGCGATTCATGACCCAGGCTCGCTCGGAAACGCGATTTCTCCGAATCGTCGAGCAAAAGGGTTCCCTGATGGAGTTCGTGGGAGCGCTTTTGCGCGGGAAGTCCAGGCGCGTCGTCGGTTTTGACCCTATGCGTTTGACGGTCGCGCATTCGCAGCAATTGAGGAAGGCCGCGGGCCGGAGCATCCGTTGGGCCGCTGCTCCTGGTTTGGTATCCGGCCTTCGGATGCAAAAAGATGAATCCGAGATCGCGTGCATGAGGCAGGCGGCGACCCTTGCTGGCGAGGTCCTCACCAAAGCAGTGGGGTTGCTCAAACCGGGAATTACCGAGCGCGAGGTAGGCGCTGAAATCGAGTACCAAATGCGCAAAGGCGGTGCCTCAGGTCCGGCCTTCGAAACTATCGTCGCCTTCGGCGAACGCGCCGCACTGCCACATGCCCGGCCTACCGCCAAGCGATTGAGGAAAAATGAGTTGGTCGTACTAGACCTGGGTGCTATACTCGCGCACTATTGTAGCGACATTACTCGGACGGTTTATGTCGGTCGGGCGCCCGCTCGCGTCAAGAAATGGTACGGCGCGGTTCTTGAGGCGCAGACGGCGGCGATCGCGGCGGTAAGGGATGGCATCGCTTGTGGCGACGTGGACGCTGCCGCCCGGCAGGTCCTGGCGCGGCATAAGCTCGACGGCTACTTCACCCATAGCACAGGGCACGGGCTCGGATTGGAAGTACACGAGGATCCGCGGCTCGCGCGAGGACAGCGGGCGCGGCTAAAGCCAGGGTTTGTGGTCACCATTGAACCGGGCGTCTATGTGCCTGGAAGCGGGGGTGTTCGCATTGAAGACGATGTGGTTGTACATCCTGGAAAGACGGAAGTCCTGACCCGCATATCGCGGGATCTCATCGAGCTCTGACACAGGCATGAAACGCAAACAGCCCTCGAAAACGAACGAAAGCTCTATCATCGCAAGTCCAGAAGTCCAGCAAATCGAGCAACTCCTCCGCTTTATGACCGAGCACAACCTCGAGGAGTTCGAATACTCGCGTGGCGACCTCCGTATCCGCCTGAAGAAGCCATCCAGTGGCGTAACCATGGTTCCGCGAGCCATGGCGATTCCCGAAATCATCGTGCCGGGCGAAACTGGCAGAGCCCCGAGCGCGGCTCCTTCCCCGAGCGGCTTCGCTCCCGCCGTGCCTGAACCGCGCGTCGCGGAAGATTTGCACCTCGTCAAGTCCCCGATCGTCGGAACGTATTACGAAGCTCCCAGCCCCGGTGCCGAAGCGTTCGTCAAGGTTGGCGCGCACGTCGAATCTGGACAAGTGCTGTGCATTGTGGAAGCGATGAAGTTGATGAATGAAATCGAATCGGACGAAAGCGGTGAGCTTATTCGGATATTTGTTGAAAACGGGCAGCCCGTCGAGTACGGCCAGCCGCTCTTCGGCATCCGCCCAAGCCGGAAGAGGTAACCGGCGGCCGCCGCTATGTTCCAGAAAATCCTAGTAGCCAATCGCGGGGAAATTGCGCTACGCGTCATTTGTGCCTGCAAAGAACTGGGTATTTCCACCGTTGCGGTCTACTCGGAGGCGGACCGCAACTCGCTCCATGTGCGCTTCGCCGATGAAGCCGTCTGCATCGGGCCCCCGCGCAGTTCTGAGAGTTATCTGAACATTCCGCAGGTCATTAGCGCTGCGGAGATCACGAACGTAGACGCTATTCACCCCGGTTACGGATTCCTCTCCGAAAATGCCAATTTTGCGAAGGTTTGCGAAGCCTCGGAAATCACCTTTATCGGCCCGACTCCGGAAGTAATCGAGATGATGGGCGAAAAGGACCGCGCGCGCCGGGAAATGAAGGCAATGGGGGTTCCCACGGTACCGGGCAGCGACGGCGTGGTCGAGGGCGAAGAAGCGCTTGCGCGGGAAGCTGCCAAATTAGGCTACCCGCTGATCTTGAAGGCCTCCGCCGGAGGCGGCGGGCGCGGCATGCGCGTGGTCCACAAGCAGGAAGAGCTGCTCACGGCGTACGAGACCGCCCGCAGCGAGGCGCAGCAGGCTTTTGGCACGCCGGACGTTTACGCGGAACGATTCATCGAGCGTCCGCGGCACATAGAATTTCAGGTCCTCGGCGACCAACACGGTAAAGTGATCCATCTCGGCGAACGCGAGTGCAGCATCCAGCGCCGGCATCAGAAGCTTGTCGAAGAATCGCCTTCGCCGGTGATGGACGCGAAGCGGCGCAAGGAGTTGGGAACCAAAGTGGTCCGCGCGCTCGAAAAAGTCGGGTATACCAACGCCGGCACCGTCGAATTCCTCATGGATGAAGATGGTTCCATCTACTTCATCGAAATGAATGCCCGCATTCAAGTCGAGCATCCGGTTACGGAGCTTGTGACCGGAGTGGACCTCATCAAGGCCCAGATTCGTATCGCTGCGGGCGAAAAAATGGAAGACGCCACGGGCGAGATTCACTATTCCGGGCATGCCATTGAATGCCGAATCAACGCCGAAGATCCGGACACGTTTGTGCCGTCCGCCGGAAGAATCACTACGTTTCAGGCGCCGGGGGGAACTGGTGTGCGCGTGGACTCCGCGGCGTATACCGACGCGGTGATCCCGCCATACTACGATTCGATGATTGCCAAGCTCATCGTAAAGGGCCGCGACCGGGCCGAAGCCATCGGACGGATGAAGCGCGCGCTCGAAATGTTTGTCATCGAGGGAATCAAGACGTCGATCCCCTTGCACCGGCGCATCCTCGCGGACAGCGAGTTCGCCGAAGGCCGCTTCGATACGCACTTCATCGAACGCCTGCTGGGCACCAATTCAAAGTAATCTTCGATGCGCCTTGTCCTCCCCAAACTGTATGTGATATTAGACGCAGCATTGATTCCATCAGACGAATTGGAACTTGCCTTGAAATTGGCCGATGCGGGAGTGCGGCTGCTCCAGTATCGGAATAAATCTGCTTCTCCCCGACAGGTGTTCGAGACTGCCAAGCATCTGGCATGGCATCTTGTCCCTCGCGGCGTCTCGTTCATAGTGAATGACCGTTCGGACATTGCGGCTCTGGCCGGTGCCACGGGCGTGCACGTGGGGCAGGACGACCTGGACGTTGCAGCCGCGCGCTGCGTCGTTGGAACAGAGCGCTGGGTGGGCGTCTCTACGCACAATCTCGACCAATTCCAGCGCGCGGCTGCGACATCAGCCGACTACGTTGCGGTCGGTCCAATCTTTCCCACGGAATCGAAAAGAAATCCTGATCCAACTATCGGCATTGCATTCATAAGGAACGTCCGCAGTTTGACGAAGAAACCCATCGTCGCCATCGGCGGCATCACACTCGAAAACGCTGCGCGGGTGATGGAATCGGGCGCGGATTCCGTGGCCGTGATCAGTGACATCTTGCGTGCGCCAAATCCCGTCGAGCATGCACGCCGGTATCTAACGGTGCTTGATTCTGTGAAGCACGCCACCGTCTAAGGAATGAACCGAATGGCAGATTCCACCCAACCTCTGGCGCAAACCAGCACGAAACAAGATCACGGATTCGTCCGCGCCATCGGGCTCTTCGACGGCACCATGATTGTCGTCGGGTCCATGATTGGCTCCGGCATCTTTATCGTCGCAGCGCAAATCGGCCGCCAGACCGGTTCGCCCGGCGGCTTAATTCTTACCTGGATTTTGACGGGAGTGCTGACCGTCTCTGCCGCTCTGTGCTACGGCGAACTCGCAGCCATGTTTCCGCATGCCGGCGGCCAGTACATTTATCTGCGCGAAGCATACTCGCCGATGTGGGGATTTTTGTACGGGTGGACGCTCTTTCTCGTAATTCAGACCGGTACCATTGCAGCCGTGGCGATAGGTTTTTCGCGTTACCTGGGTGTGCTGTTTCCCGCGATCTCTCCTGAAGCTTGGATCATTCATCCGATCAACCTCGGCTCGAAGTACGCCATCAGCCTGAGCGTCCAACAGCTGGTCGCGGCGCTCATGATCGTTCTCATTACTTTTCTGAATACGCTGGGCATCAAGCTTGGCAAACTCATTCAGAACGTCTTCACGTCCGCCAAGGCGCTATCTCTTGTCGGACTCATCCTCATCGGCATATTCGTCGGCCGGAATCACGCCGCGCTTGCCGACAACTTTTCGCAATTCTGGGCCATTCGCGGTGCGGAGACCATTCAGCCCGGCGCCGACTTTCTTCGCGGTTGGGTGCCGTCCGTCTCGGCAGCAACTGGATTCTTCGGTCTCATCGTCGCCTTTGGCGTCGCCCAGGTCGGCTCGCTCTTTTCCGCGGACGCTTGGAACAACATCGGGTTTACGGCCGCCGAAGTGAAAAATCCCAAGCGCGATGTGGCGCTCTCCATGGCCTTCGGCACCATCATCGTGATCGCGCTGTATTGCCTCGCGAATCTCGCTTACCTCATGGTGCTGAACTTCTCGCAGATTCAGCACGCCGCTGACGACCGCGTTGCCACCGCCGCGCTGAACGCTGTCTTCGGGCAAAGCGGCGCAGGCATCATGGCCGTGGCCATCATCATTTCCACATTTGGTTGCAACAACGGCTTGATCCTCGCCGGCTCGCGCGTCAGTTACGCCATGGCTAGAGACGGGCTCTTTTTCCGCGCCACTGGAAAGCTCAATTCGAAAGGAGTTCCCGGCACCGCGCTCATCCTCCAGGGCATTTGGGTCGTGGTCCTCATTTTATTGCGTACACGTACTCCTGACGGCGGCTACGGCAATCTCTACAACGATCTTTTGAACTACGTCGTCGCCGCTGTAATGATTTTCTACGCGCTCACCATCTTGGGAATTTTTGTTTTGCGCCGAAAGCGGCCCGCGGCGGAGCGCCCGTACAAAGCGTTTGGCTATCCGGTGTTGCCCGCGCTGTACATTCTCGCCGCGGTAGCGATTGTTTTGATTTTGGTTCTCTATCAGACGCAAACTGCCGGTTGGGGCATCGGCATCGTTGTCGCCGGAATCCCTGTCTATTGGCTGCGGTCGTTGTGGCTTTCGAAATCTTCGGCCTGAAAAATGAATTTAGTTGTAGGGGCGCGGCGGGGTGCGCCCTTACAATGCTTCGAGCCAAATTGGACGCCCCCGCATGATCGGGCTTTATCCGCACGAGGAGGCAATGCATGGCCAGCGCGTTGTTCGCTCGCAAGTCGCTCGACATGATTCGCAACGAAGCCGAGGACACCAGCGAGCATTCCCTGAAGCGCGCCCTCGGGGCGACCAATCTCGTCGCGCTCGGAATCGGCGCTATCATCGGCACCGGCATCTTCGTGCTCACCGGGTCTGTGGCCGCGCAAAACTCCGGTCCGGCTGTCGTGCTTTCTTTCGTTTTTGCTGGAATCGCTTGTGCTTTCGCCGGCTTATGTTACGCCGAATTTGCTTCGCTGATTCCGATCGCTGGTTCTGCGTACACTTACGGCTACGCCACCCTCGGCGAAATTTTCGCCTGGATTATCGGCTGGGACTTGATTCTCGAATACGCCTTCGGCGCCGCCACGGTGGCTTCCGGCTGGAGCGCGAACGTTGTGCAGCTTCTGGCGCGTCTGGGAATCACTCTCCCGCCGCAGTGGATCGCCACTCCAGGAACAGTGCTGGCCAATTACAAGGGCCTGTGGCAACCCGTGGCGTCTCTGCCCGCGAACGTGGATGCTTCCACCCTGCCGCAAGCTACCGCGATCTTCAATTTCGTCGCCTTCTTCTCCATCGCTGCAGTGACCACAATTCTGGTCATCGGCATCCGCGAATCCGCGACGCTCAACTCCATCATCGTGTTCGTCAAAGTGGGCACAGTTCTGATTTTCATCGGCGTCGCGGCCGCGTATCTGACGCACCATTTCTCAATCGCGCAAACAAACTGGAAACCGTTTGTTCCCCCCAATACTGGCACCTTCGGTCAGTACGGCTGGTCCGGTGTGTTGCGCGGAGCGGGTAAAATATTTTTTGCCTACATAGGATTTGACGCGGTCTCGACGGCTGCGCAGGAAGCCAAGAATCCTCAGAAAGACATGCCTGTTGGAATTCTCGGGTCGCTCACCATTTGCACGATTCTGTACATCGTGACTGCTGGGTTGCTTACTGGCCTCGTCAGCTACACTCGGCTGAACGTTGGTGCGCCCATCGCGCTGGGTATTGCCGAGACCGGCGTCCGCTGGGGAGAATTCCTGGTGCTCATCGGTACGATTCTGGGCCTGAGCACGGTAATGCTGGTGATGCTCCTGGGCCAGTCACGCGTGTTCTATTCCATGTCGCGCGATGGACTTCTCTGGCAATGGGCCGGAGCCATTCATCCCCGTTTTCGCACGCCGTGGATTTCGTCTATCGCCGTCGGCGTCTTTGTTGCGATGCTCCCCGCGCTACTGCCCATCAATGTGCTTAACGATTTGACGAGTATCGGCACGCTGCTCGCCTTCGTGATCGTTTGCGCGGGTGTCTGGGTATTGCGCGTGCGCCGCCCGGAAATTAAACGCCCGTTCAAGACTCCGCTGGTGCCGCTGGTCCCGATTCTGGGAATTCTGTGTTCGCTCGCCCTGATGGCCGGCTTGCCCCTGAGCGCTTGGCTGCGGCTGTTCGCATGGTTGATTATTGGCATGGTTGTTTACTACACCTACGGCGTTAAACACAGCCGCGTCCGCCACCCGGCAGCATAAGCTCACGAGCGTCATTCTTCGCTTGCTCGCTCGTGTCGCGCGGGCGGCGCAAACGCAGCGCCCCGTTTCGGCGTCCACCGCGCTTCACGAGCGCTTCTGCGCTTTTTGGTTCTGCCGCAGCTTCGGGTAAAGTAGTGTGCTGTCCAATCCTTGATGACTGACCTGGCCGCGAACCTCCGACAAGCCTGGCGCCGCCTATCGCGGACCGATGCGCTTGCGATGCTGCTGGTTCTTGCGGGGGTGGCCTGCGAACTCCTCAACCTCAGCGTCGGAATCGCCAGCTTTATCCGCTTCATCTCCGTTCTCGCGGCCATCTACTTGATTTTTCGCTTCATCGGATGGTGGCGCACCCGGCTGCTCTGGAGCCTCCGCAATCGGCTGATCGTCGCGTACCTGTTCATCGCCGTCGTTCCCATTCTGCTGATCGCCACGCTGGTGGCCCTTGCCGGCCAAATTTTGTACTCGCGGTTGGGCGCTTATCTTTTCTATGAAGACATGAATCGCCGCATCGCCATCCTTGCGGACATCACCGACCACATTGCCGCCGCGCACGCAACTTTGCCCAAGGGCATCTCGGAAGATGAGTCGGAACGTGTGCTCGCGGCGCAGTCACACGCAGTCCATGACGTTGAGTTGCCCGGACTGGACATCACGTTTTCGAACGACGTAACTCTGCTTCACCGCGTGGCTGGGCCCGGCAAAACTTCGTTTGCCGGGCTGGTCGTGGAAACGGACAAAGAACCTCCGAAATTGTACCTCGTAAGTGTGCGCGCCATGCCGGAGCCGGAGAGTTTGCGCCCAGTTCCGGCGCTCAAGCCCAAGGGACCCCGCGTGGTTACGTTGCGCCTACTCGTGACCGCCGATTTCCTCGCCACAATTGCCCCGGATCTTGGAACGATTTATGTGAATCTCACGCGGAAATTCGCAGGCGGCTCGACTTCCGGGCTCGTCTTCGACTGGCGAAACGTGCGCTACGAAACAACTATGCGTATCATCGCGCGCAACAGATTCCTCACCCAGGCCGCTCACTGGTTCGACGTGCCGGTTTCCGGCCCCTCGCAGCTCGAAGCGGTGTATTTGGGCCGCGGCTCGGAACCCAGTTCCATTGGCCCGATATTTGTCACGCTCAACGCGCGGCCCTCACGTCTTAACGCGCGAATCTTCTCGTCCCTCGGCGAGCTCAACGACCTGTACAGCGTGGCGGTAATCGTCGTCGTCGTCATTCTCGTGCTGATCGAAATCGCGGCCCTTGTGACGGGCGTTGTTCTGACACAGCGCATCACCCGCGCCGTCAACGACCTGTACGTCGCAACGCAATTTGTGACCAATCAGGATTGGTCGCACCGCGTAAAAGTCGAGCGCATGGATCAGTTGGGGCGTCTGGGCGAGTCCTTCAACGAAATGACGCGCTCCATCAGCAACCTGCTCGACGAACAAAAGAAGCGCCAGCGCCTGGAGAATGAAATCGCCATCGCCAGCGAGGTCCAAAACCAGCTCTTTCCTCAGAAGATGCCGTGCGTTCCCGGCGTGGAACTGGAAGCCATTTGCCAGGCGGCGCGCACCGTCAGCGGCGATTACTACGATTTCATCCAATTGAGCCCGACGCACGTGGCCATCGCGCTTGCGGACATTTCGGGGAAGGGAATTTCCGCCGCTTTGTTGATGGCCAGTCTTCAGGCCGCTTTGCGCAGCCAGTTGCTCGCGCCGGGAAGCGAACACATGAGCACGGCTGAACTTGTAACCCGCTTGAATACCCACCTGGTGCGCAACACTGGCGACGACCGCTTCGCGACGTTTTTCGTTGCGGTCTATGACAGCGCGACCCGCACGTTGCGCTACACCAACGCCGGACACTTACCAGGATTGCTCATCGCCAACAGCTCGGCGAAGCACTTGGAAAGAGGCGGCATGGTGCTCGGTGTGATGGAAGAGTACCCCTACGAAGAAGATTCTGTCGTCGTCCCGCCAAACGCTCTTCTGATTCAATACAGTGACGGCTTGATCGAGCCGGAAAATGCTTACGGCGAGCAGTTCGGCATCCGCCGCTTGCAAGAGGCTGCGATTCGCGTACAGTCCGCGGATCCTCACTCCATCGGACGCGCCCTGATGATCGCGGCCGACGAATGGGCCGGGACTCCCGAACAAGCCGATGATATGACCGTCGTCGTCGCGCGGCTGCGGTAGTGGGCGCTTCGCGACTGGGCTATACTGGCAAGCTTTCGGGAGCGCGGTCGAGAGGAGCAGAATGGCGCTTGTCAATCGTGTGGCGCTGATTACCGGCGGAAGCCGGGGCATCGGACGGGGAATCGCCATGCGCCTGGCGCAGGAAGGCGCGCGCATCGCAATCTCCTATCGTTCGAACAAGGCCGCGGCGCAACAAGCGTTGCGCCAGTTTCAAGCCAGCGGAGCGGAGTGTGTGGCTGTGGAAACCGATGTCACGGATCCGACGAAAGCCGAGCACTTAGTGGGAACCGTCGCGGACCGCTATGGCCGCATCGATATTCTCGTGAACAACGTCGGCGGATTTCGCTGGGGCACGCTGGCGGAAAGTTCCCTCGCGGATTGGCAATCCATCTTCGATTCGAACCTCTCGAGCGTCGTTCACATGAGCCGCGCCGTGCTCACGCACATGCGTCGCGGGCGCTGGGGACGCATCATCAATCTCGGCGCCGTGGGAGCGGAGCGCGCCTTCGGTCAGGCGAAAATTTCAGCGTACGCGGCGGCGAAAGCGGCCGTGGTGGCATTGGCACGCTCGCTGGCTCTCGAGGAGGCCAAAAACGGCATCACCGTGAACGTCGTCAACCCCTCGAACATCGACGAAAAAGAGTTGACGCTCAACGAAGCCCGGCGCATGCGCGACGCTCGTTACCCGATTGGCCGCCCACCCACCGTTGAAGATGTGGCCGCGGCAGTTGCGTTTTTCGCTTCCGACGAGGCGGAGTACGTCACCGGACAAGTCATCAACGTAAGTGGTGGCTGGATGTTGTAGTCGGGCGAGGCCAATTCGTATGTTGCGCCTTGAGATCTTCACATCGACCTTCAACTCATGCTGCATTGATTTCTTCCGATGAAAGCACTTACCGCTGACGAAATGCACGAAGTCGATCGGCTCACGACCGAGCGCCACGGGCTACCGGGCGTCCAGTTGATGGAGAACGCCGGTCAACGTGTCGCTGACTTTGTCAGCGAATGCACCGTGCAGTGGGACCTGCATCGCCCGTGTCGCGTCGCCATTCTCTGCGGCAAAGGCAACAACGGCGGCGATGGACTCGTCGTCGCTCGCTTGCTCGCCGCGGATCGCGAACGCTTCGATGTTCGCGTGTATCTATTCGCGCCGCCACGAGAGTTGCGCGGAGACGCTGCCGCTAACTATCAGAGCTGGATTCAGACGGGCGGAAAAGTGTTTGTGATTGATTCCGAAAAAGCTTGGGATGACATCGCACCGGAAGCGCTTCATGTTGACGTTGTCGTGGACGCCTTGTTCGGCACGGGACTTCGCGGCCCCGTCTCCGGAGTTCCCGCAAAAGCCATCGCCGCTCTCAATGAATATTCCCGCAATGCGACTTCTCCGACGCCCGCCCTCATCGTCGCGCTGGACACGCCGTCCGGGCTGCCTTCGGATGGCGATTTCGTCGCGGGGCCGGTGGTTCGTGCGCATGCTACTGTCACCTTCACCGCGCCGAAAGTCGGCCAATTAATTTCGAATGACTCTCCCTGCTGCGGAAAACTTGTCGTGCGGCAAATCGGCTCGCCCGAATCGCTCGTCGAAGAACTGGGCAAGTCTGGGATTCGTTGGGCCGGGCCGGAAGAGTTCGCCGCGCTCCCTCTCGTCCGCGCCGCAGACTCCCACAAGGGGACGTTTGGGCATGTGCTCCTTCTCGCCGGTTCCGCGGGCAAATCTGGCGCGGCCACGCTCGCCGGCTACGCCTCGCTGTGCGCCGGTGCCGGGCTTACAACCATCGCCTGCCCCGATGCCGTACTACCCATCATCGCTTCGACGCACGCCGAATACATGACCGAGCCGTTGCATTCCACGAAGTCGGGAGCCGTGGCTTTGCGCAGCCTTGTAGACGGGACATTTGCCGAGTTGGAAGACGGGAAGGCCGTGCTCGGCATCGGACCGGGGCTCGGAACGCACAAGCAGACGCAGGAATTCATCCGCACCGTGGTTGCGCAAACGCAACTTCCCGTCGTTCTTGATGCGGATGGATTGAACGCGTTTGCTGGTTCCGGCACCGCGCTGCGCAAACGCAAAACCAAATCCCTGTGCGTGACCCCGCACCCCGGCGAAATGGCGCGCTTGCTTGGAGTCTCTACGAAGAACGTTCAGAGCGACCGTGTCACCGCGGCGCGCTCTGCCGCGCAAGATTGGAACGCGTTCGTTGTTCTGAAAGGCTTTCACACTGTGCTAGCCGCTCCGGACGGGCGCGTCTGGGTGAACAGCACCGGCGGCCCAGAACTCGCCAAGGGCGGCTCCGGCGACGTTTTGACCGGCCTGCTCGCCGCGCTCACCGCGCAATTTGGAACCGCGGATTGGCTGCGCGTTCTGGCTTTGGGTGTGTACCTCCACGGCGAAGCTTCGCAATGCACCGAAGGATGGAACGATCCTTCCGGAGAACTCGCCTCCAGCGTCGCGTTCTCCATTCCCATGGCGCGGCACAAACTCCTGCAGGAGATTCGCTTTCGTGGCTGAGGAACTCGTCACGCATTCCGCGGAGGAAACCACTAACTGGGGCCGCCACCTCGCCAAGCGTCTTAAACCGCCTGTGCTGGTTTTGCTCACAGGAGATTTGGGCAGCGGTAAAACCACGTTGACGAAGGGCATCGTCGCGGGACTTGGCGTGGCAAGCGAAGACGACGTGACCAGCCCCACATTCACGCTGGTGCACAATTACGGAAAATCCGCCGAGGTTTGCCACGCCGACTTTTACCGCATCGAGAGTTTCCACGATTTCGAGACGCTCGGTATGGACGACGTTTTCGCCCGGCCGGGAATCGTGATTCTCGAATGGTCCGAGCGATTTCCACTCAAGGTGGACTGGCCGCAAGTCCGAGTCCGCCTGGAACACTTGGGCGGGGATTCGCGCCGCATCACGCTGCTTTGATCCGCCTGTAAACCTAGAGTTTTCCTCAACTTGCAGACCGGTCCTAACTCTCTCGTTACCACGCCGGGCGGAATTCTTGCAGCTATCCGCTTCGACTGTTAGCTTGAAAAAAGCCCCTTCGGGCGGAGTGTGCATGGCGGACGAAATCCTGAGCCTCGGCGCCACGGAACCGGCTCGCTTCGAACTCAAGAGTTACAACGTCACGATCCCCATGGGATCGCTGGCCATCGGTGTGGACAACATCCACCACGATGTGTTCCTCAGTCCGAAGTTCGTTCAGGCCGCGCGCGACTATTATTTTGATCTGATTCGCCAGCACACCAGCTCGACGTATCTCCCCGGCATCGAATTGCGCGCCGCGAAGTCTCCCGATCACTCGGGCTATCGCAAGCTGCTCACCGAATTGCTGCAGAGCGCGCTCACGCAGGCGAAATACCACAAGAATATCGAGATCGACCTCGTCTTCCGCCTGGGTTTGTTGAAGTTCATCACGCAGGAATTACTCAATCAGTTTGCGAACCTCATTCTGGAAGGGAAGGAATGGATTCGCAAGCGCGGCGAATATTTCGAGCGCAGCCAGCAGGCGCACGCCATCAAAGCGCGCCTGTCGGAACTTCAATCGGCGCGGCGGCGCGTAATTCGCGGAGTCGGCCAGCAGGTCGCCCAGGTTCTTGTGGATGTCGAAGAAAACGTCATCGCCAAAACCAGGCGGGCGCTGTTCGGCGAAGATTTTGCGCCGCTTTATGAACTGCTGAAGAATCGCATCGTTTTCCTGGACAGCTGCAAGGACGACATGTTCTTCATGGAGAACTACGTCCTTCTCGGGAACTACGCGCGCGACCCGGATCGCTTCGAAGCCATGGACATCCTTTTCCAGGAGTTTCTCCTCGAAGCCGGACTCACCGTTCCCCAAGACCCTGCGTTCACGGAAGCGAACCAAGCGCACAACGAAGTCCTCGAGCAAGCCACGGCCATGCGCAGTGAAATCGCCAGCCTCGAGGAGCAGCGCGAAACCATCCGCAAAAAAATGGAGCGCGGCGAGGGCTTCTTCAACAAGTTTCGTTCGTCCGACAAGTCGGATTTGAAAGCTTCGCTGAACGATGTCGAGATGCGGCTGAAGCACCAGGAAGTGAAGCTCGAGGAACTTGGTCCGCAAATCGATGCTGCGAAACAGAACCTGGATTTCTTCAACAAGGACTACAAAGGCCGGCTCGGCGACTATCTGAACGACCCGGAGAATGCGACGAAGCTGTTCGACGCGACGAAAGCTCCGGAATCGGAAGCCGGCGACCGCGCGCGCCTCTTATCACAACTGGTCGACCGCCTCGAGCAGCAGGACGTCCTTTATCAAATTCTGGCGAGCTACGAGATGCGCCCGATCGCCAAGGAATACTGCCCGCCGGTGCACTTGCAGCAGTTGCGCAAAGCCATCGTCTCGAAAGAAGAACTGAAGACCGTCGAGCAGGTGCTCAAGCACGTGCCTGCCAAACAGCTTTCCCTCAAGTCCATCGAAGAACTTTCGCGGAAAATCCGCAAATATTCGCGCGATGAAATCAAGGGCTTCATACTTCGGTTTGCAACGGATTTTCTGCGTTTGCGCCGCGACTTGCACGATGCCGATCACCTTATGACCTGCATGGAGCGCGTCAATCTCGTGACTACCGAGCAGACGCGCGAGCTCTCCCGCATGAACAACAAGCTGTACGAGTGCGTGCTGCCGGAAGAGTCGAAAGGCGAGCAAGACCAGGTCGTTTCGCACGTCATCATCAAAGCCGACGTCCGCGGCTCCACGAAAATGACGCAGGATTTGTTGAGCCGCGGGCTGAGCCCGGCTTCGCACTTCAGCTTGAATTTGCACGAACCCGTCAAGAAGCTCCTCGAACGCTACGGCGCCAAGCGCGTGTTCATCGAAGGCGACGCGGTCATCCTCGCGATTTTCGAGACGGAGTCCACCCGCGCGTTTGCGCGCGCCGTGGCCAAGGCGTGCGTGTTGTCGCGCCAGATTCTTGCCGTCTGCAATTCCTACAACGACCGCGCGGCGACGAGCGATCTTCCGGCGCTTGAAATCGGCATCGGCGTGGCCTACCAGGGTTCCGCGCCGACGTATTGGACGGACGGCGAATCGAAAATAATGATTTCCAAGGCTTTGAATCTTTCGGATCGTCTTTCTGGCTGCGCCAAACTCGCCAAGCGTTTGCTTTCCGGTCACAGCACGCATTTTTGCGTCTACCAGTTTTTGACCGCGATGAAGGGCGCATCCGCGGAAGAGTTGGACGAATTTCTGGTACGCTTCAACATGAACGGCATCGAACTGAACGAGGAAGGCTTCCAAAAGCTCTCGGAAGAAATCTCGCTCGATTCGGTCGAGATGAAATTGGATATGCCTTGGGGCAGAGAAACTGTGACGCTCCACTACGGCGAAGTGCCGCTCGGCGAATCGGTGGAGCTCATCGTTCTCCGCAAAGCGCTGGCCCGCGAACTTTCCGCGGACGGCAAAATCGGCGCGCCTTCCACGCACTTCTACTACGAGGTTTGCACCAGCGGCAAGCTCTACGACTTGGTCGCCGCTTTGATTCGCAGTCACGCCGCCGCCTCCTCTTCTCCATTTGAATCTGTCCGCGCCTGACCCCTATACTCTCTGCGGAGGCGAAAGGGGTCCGGTGACTCTCCCGGTCTTCAAAGCCGGCGATTCGGTCCTTCGCGGGTCGAATGGTGGGTTCGACTCCCACACGCTTCCGCCAATTGTGTTCGATTTGATTCAGGAAGGCCAAGGGCGTGTCCGTGTAGGATCGTTGCGGATGCGAGTTGTTGTTCCATTTTAAAGCCTCAAACAGAAGTTGTGGGGGCACACGGGATACCCCGTATTGATGACGGAAGGGTGCGCAGGCGATTGAAAGAGAAGGGCTTGCGGGCGAAGTGTTGGTGACAGGTTGTGTCAATTTTGCGGGGGAAGTGGCTAGTGCCAAACACATGAAGTTTCCTTTCGGCGGGGCTGAAGTAAGGAAGTAATGAAGTAACGAGGCAAGAAGAGGAGACCCTTCGGCTCGGTTCACTTCGACATCGCTCCCTTCGACATCGCTCAGGACTAGCAGGACAAGCTTGGCAGCGCGCTACGCTTTGGAGGATTCGCGAGGGGCGCGAGCGGCATTGGCTGGCGTTTCTGGTAACTCCTTTAGAATCAAATCTTTTGCAGACCCTGCGTGGTAAGTCCTTTAGAATCAAATCTTTTCGAAAAAGGGGAGGGGGTGGGGTCTCCCTGAACGTGTTCCGTGTTGTGTGATTCGTGTTCGGTGAATCCGAAAAGGCATCTCCGCACGCGAACTGCAAACACCGGAGCTCGCCCCGGCGACGACCTCAGATGCGGAGGAGAAAGGTATTCGTCGGCTCCGGCCGACTGTATGTCGGAGCTGAAGCTCCGACCCCCGAAGACGGATGCAAGTTGTTGTTTCATTTTGGAACTCAAGTAAAACTTGAAGAGATAGAGGTGGTGCGCACCCCCACCCCCTATTGATGATGGAAAGTGTCTGGAGTGAGTTGAAAGGACAAGGTTTGCAGGCGATTGGTCGGTGGCAAAAAGGAGCAAGGGAGGAGAGGCGAGGGATAGAAGTGGCGGAAAAAGGCGACAGTGGGAAGGAAGGAGAGCGGAGGGTTGAGGAACCCGAAGGGGCAGACCGGAGGCAGACGCTAACTCTCACCATCTATATTATAATACTTTATGGTCACTTGTCAAGGAAAATTTAATACGTATTTCTACGTATGCCGGGAGGCGGGGATTTAAGTTGATGGAGGGAAAAGGGAAGGTACGGGAAAGAGGGTCAAGAGAAACTTTTAAAGTGGGCCAAGCGTGCGGACTAGCGATTCTACGGTGTGAATGAATTTGACTCTGAACCCGCACGCGCCCCGACCGGTCCGGGGTAAACCCACCGGCGAGTACGGCACCCCACGCTTGCCCGTCGCGGCGACGTGCAGAAGCGGAATGCTCTCCTCGCGTCCCGTCGTCGGCAAAAGCCTAAATTTTAAGTCGCACCCGCCACCGGAGAAATGACTTGACTCTGGACTATACTCCAGGGTGTAGGTTTTGGAGAGGAGTTGAGATCATGCAGATTGGGATTGTCGCCAAGAAGATCGGGCTGAGCGTTGACGCGATTCGATTCTACGAACGCAACGCACTTCTCCCGCGGCCCCCGAGAACGCCGGGAGGGTATCGTCGGTACGGTGAAAGCGACGTCGAGACGCTAGCGTTCATACGACGAGTTCAGGGTCTGGGGTTCAAACTCAGTGAGATTCGAAGCCTCTTGAAGCTGCGAGGGAATCGCATACAACCTTGCGCGCCTGTGCAGCGCCGACTGCAAGAGAAACTGATCGACGTGCGGCGGAGACTTACCGACCTGCAGAATTTAGAACGCGAACTGCGTTTGGCGCTACGCAGTTGTAGCAAAGAACTGCGCAAGCGATCCGCGCATTGCCCAATCTTGCGAGAAACGAATGCACGCAAAGCGGAGAGTGCCGAGTGAAAGTGGAGGTCTTGTACGTGGCAGACTGTCCGACTCACCCTGCGGCCGTGAAGCTGGTTAAACAAGTGCTGGCTGCAGAAGGTGTCGAGGCGGAGATCCACGAGGTACTCGTCACGGACGACCGGATGGCCGACGAGCTTGGATTCTCCGGTTCGCCAACAATTCGAATTAATGGACGAGACGTCGCAGGAGAGTCGCACTACGCGCGGAGTTTCGCGCTGAGTTGTCGTTTGTATTTTGGATCCAAGCAGATTGGGCTTCCACCAGCGGAGCTGGTTCATCGGGCAGTGCTGAAAGCCCGGCAAGAAGCCATACCGTGATAAGGGGTACAGGCATTTCAGTTTTCCTCGCCGCATTCCTGAGTTCCTTGAATGGAGGGTCCAACTTGTGACCGAGCAAAAAGGAGCTTGCTGTAGCTCACCGGCAGCGATGTGCTACTGGTTCTGTGCGTCCCTGATCGCGTGGGGAGTACTTAGCCTAGTCGGCTGGTATTGGCATCCTCTCCATGCGTCGTCTGCCGCTACGATCCTTTTCGCAATGGCAATCGGTTGCGCGGCCAACTGGTTCAGGAATCGCACTTTTCACTGCGGTATCACCGGGCCACTATTCCTGATCGCTGGGGTCGTGTTCCTGCTGTCAGACGTGGACGTGCTTCACGCCAACAGCGTTTTGGTTTGGCCGTTCGTTTTCATCGGAGTCTGCATCGCGTTTTTGCTGGAATGGCGCTACGCGCAGCGTTCCGCATCGTAGCGGTGAGGATGCGAAAGTGTTTTCCTGCGAGGGCCATTTGATCTTAGAGAGAAGAACCTGCATCCATGAATACGGAAACGATTAGCACGAGCGGCAAAGCTTCTTCGAAAGGCGGACTTGCGGCTGCACTGTCAGCGGTTGGAAGCGTCCTGGCTGCGGCGACGTGTTGCCTGCCGGTGCTTCCGTTTGTGCTCGCTGCCGGAGCGGCAGGGAGTGCGAGGTTTCTGTCTTCGTTCGTCGGGGCGCTTCGACCATACCTGTTAGGGCTCTCCGTGCTCCTCATCGCGCTCGGCTTCTATCAAAGCAGACGCGCCACCCGATGTAATTGCAAACCCAGTGTTCTCAGCCAGGTAGTTCTGTGGCTTTCGGCCCTGATTGTGGCCATCTCGATCCTGCTTCCTCAAGCTTTCGCGGACCTCGTAGAGAGATTGCTATGAAACGTACGAATATAGTTTTGGGCTTCCTCGCAGTTGCCATATTCGCTGGCGTGTTTTATTTGTATGGCGGACACAAAACTCCGAACGGCCAAGCACCGCTAGCCGACCTAAACGCAGCGAACCTCAGTGAACTCAAGGACGAGTTCAACGCGAGCCATGCCACTGTGCGCATATTAGTGCTTCTTTCTCCGACGTGACCGGTCTGTGCGCGGGGGGCGTCCGCGCTCGAAACATTGCTGGAAACGGAAACAGACTCGCATCTGCGCGTGTTCGTAATTTGGGAGCCAGTGCTGGCTACGGACTTGACTGCGCCATCGACCATCACTCTTCGGCGGGTACATGATCCGCGCGTGAAGCAATATTGGGACGCAGCTCGAGTTCTGTCCCACACGATGGGAGAGCACGATCGTCCGAGCGTCGTCTGGGACTACATCGCGGTTTATAAGCCAGGACAAATCTGGACAGAAGCGCCCCCGCAACCCGAGTTCACAGGCCGCCCCGTGGTGCGCTTCATCGAGGGAGCGCGGAAGGCGTTGCAGACTATTTATTCTTCGGCGGAAACCGGAATGTAGCTGCTCAGGAATCAAGCGGGACGCATAATCGCCGAGAGCCCAGGCTCATGGCTCGGGCGGAAACGGCGGACCAGCAATTATGGGGCGGGAATGAGTTTGAAGCCAAACCCGCGGGCGCAAAACTGGCGTATGCGCCACCCGCTGCAAAGACTGGCACTTACGGGCGAAAAAAACCAGAGAACGCACGGATTCCCCTTTTTTGATCCGTTTTCTGCGGTTCACAAAGACAAACTGCGGCGCTTGGGACCGGGAGCACGTGCCAAAACCCACTTCTCCGATTGGGCAACTCCGAGTTGACGAATGACTTGGCCTGGTAAGTTACGATGGCAGAGACGAACAATGGCAGCAGAATAGGACGCACGCTGTGCGTGGAAAAAGAAGTGTGCCCGAATTAAACGATGAACAAGAGAAAAGACTACTGCAACGGGCGGCGTTGTTGGAGAAAGCGCTCTAATCAGGGCATAGCCTGCCGGAAGGAACATCGTATTCTGGGACAGTTGCGATGGGAGGTCATGCATGCAAAACAAAGGGTTGCTGTTCCTCGGGTTTGTCACACTGGTAGGAGTTTGGGGACTCTCCGCCAAGCCAAGCACGTCGACACTAAAGAAAGTGACCGAATTTGATCTTCCTGGGCCTGCGGGCAAACGGTTCGACTATCTCACCATTACGCCCGACGACCACTACTTGCTTTCGGCTCATCTCGCGGCAGGACAAATGTACGTGATTGATCTGCGCACAAATAAAATTGTCGCCACAGTTTTGGATACGCCAGGTGCAGAAGGCGTTGAGTATGTCCCCGAATTTAAGAAGGCGTACACGTCGAACGCCGGCGATAACACCATCGGCGTGGTGGACCTGCGCGAGATGAAAGTAATCAAGAAAATTCCGACCGAAGCCAAGCCGGACGGCAGCGCTTATGCCGCACCATTCCACAAGCTCTACGTTTCCGATGAACGAGGCAAAGCAGAGGCCATCGTGGATGTCCGCACGGATAAAATCGTCAAGACGCTGCACTTTGGTAGTGAAACGGGAATGCCGCAGTACGATCCCGTTGCCCAGAAGGTGTACGTCAATCTGCAGGATCAGAATATTCTTGCGGTCATCGATCCAGCCACGGATGAAGTCGTGGGGCGCTATCCAGTCGGGCGCTGCGAAGGAAATCACGGGATGACCCTCGACCCGGACCGCCATCGCGCCTTCCTCTCCTGCGAAGGGAACGATCTCATGACCGTCTTCAACCTGGAAACTCACCAACCCATCGCATTCCTGCCAATGGCCGGTGGTCCCGATGTCATCAAATTTGACCCCGGCCTCGACCGAATTTATGTGGCATGTTCGAGCGGAGCCATCTCCGTATTCCAGCTGGACGATCCAGACCACTACCGCAAACTAGAGGATTTTCCGGTTCAGAAAAAAGTACACAGCTTGGCAATCGACCCTGACAGTCACCGTGTTTACGCGCCTGAGCAGGAGGCGGACGGTCAGGGGGTCGCGCGCATGGTGGTGTATGACGCCGTAATCAAACCGTAGCAGGTCAACTTATCGGAGATGTGAAATATTATTGCTCTTCCGCGGCTAGCTCGTTAATCGGTAGTACAGAATCGGCTGCGCAGACGAACTATTTATTTTCCGCGTGAAATGGTGGAAATCGTTCGATGTCTGAAGTCTATTGCGGTGGTTGAGGCGGCGGAGGAGGCGATGTGGTTACGCGCGGGAAGTAATCCGGGTGCGCACGCAGACCATACGTAGTAAAGTAACGCGCAACTACCGGAATCGGAGGTGCCCTGCGTTGAGTGCAGCGTGGCACGGCGGTATGTTGGCGTGGTTTCGGCGGTGGTTTGGCCGGACTCGGTTGTGCAAGGCGTTTCCCTTGCTGGGCACCGTTGCGATTGCTCGCGCGGTTTTTCTCGCCATCGTTTGCGTGTTTCTGGCGTCTAGCGCGAGCGCGGACACGATTTCCGGCGCAGTCAAAGATCCATCTGGCGGTGTGGTTCCCGGCGCGCGCATCGAAATCTCCGCCAATAACCTGCCCCAGCCCATTGTCGTGACCAGCGACAACGCGGGTCATTTCTCCGTCGCCAATTTGTCGGCGGGAACTTACTCGGTGCGCGTAAGCAAGGATGGCTTCGACGCGCTGGTCAAGGAAGTGCAACTCGCGGGATCCGCCGAGCTCGATTTAAAACTTACGATTGCGACGCAGCAGACGAGCGTCAGCGTCTCTGCTGGCAATCTGGCGTTCGCAAACTCGGATCCGGTGTACCGGCAATTGCGTGATGTTACTTTGGGCGACACTTTCGTTGCGGAGAACATCAAGTGGAATTTCGACGTGGGAAGTTTTGAGTTGAAAAGCGGCACCGTCACGCTGCTGCATGTCGTGAACAGGTTCGTGACTGGCGCGGTTTTTGTAGGGCAAGGGCATTTCAAGCTGACGCCACCGGCGGGGATCGACACGCGCGAACTGGAGCGCCGCACCGGCAACTCTCCGTTTGAGGAGGATTTCACGGAAGTCGTGTTTCGGTTTACCGGCAACCAGTTTTCCAGATTTTCGGACTCTTTGGCTGCGATGACGCAGACCCCGCCAGACGCCGGAGCGGCCTTTCAGCGCTGGAAAGACAAAGTCCGCAAACGGCATGAAATCCCGCAAGGATTTACACAAGCGATCTTCGAAGGCGAGACGATCGATAACGTGGAGGCCGACCTGCTCGGCGCAATCTACAATCCAGAGCACCCGCCGTTCATCAACTGCTATATTCGCGGCACGAAGCACAAAGACTTGCGATTTTTCATCCGCGCGCGACTTGGCGCGCTGCCGCAGATGGAGTCTCCCGAGGAAGTTGCGCTCATCAACTTCGGCGGCGGCGATATGGACGACGGGATTTGGTACTCGGAGCATCTGCTATCCGAATTGCGCGCGCACAACGCGAGTTCGGAGGAAGACCGGCGTCTTTTCGCGACGAAGCACTACGCCATCGAAACGGTCATCGCGAAAAACGATCACCTTGCGAGCCGCGCCACGATTACCTTTGAGCCGCTCATCGCTGGTGAACGCGTCCTAAAGTTCGGCCTGCTGCCAAATCTGCGCGTCATCCGCGTTGCCGATGAAAGCGGCAAGGACTTGCGCTTCATTCAAGAAAACCGCGGGGAGGATGGGTCGTTCTACGCCATCCTCGACGAAGCCGTGCCGGTGGGAAAAAAACACTCCATATCCATCGAATACGGCGGCGACAAAGTGCTCAGCAACGCGGGAAGCGGAAGTTATTACGTCGGCGCCCGCGAGTCCTGGTATCCCAACCTGAACGGCTTCGGCGAAAAAGCGCTCTACGATCTGACCTTCAAAATCCCGCCGTCCAACACGATCATCAGCGTCGGAAAGCTCGAAGGACAAAGCACGGAAGCGGGCTTCGCCGTTTCTCACTGGGTCACGCCGCTGCCGGTTGCCACCGCCGGCTTCAACTACGGACAATACAAAAAGATCGATTTGCCCGACGACGTCACCCACTACAACATTTCCGGCTACTACTTGACGGAACTACCCGACAGTCTCAGGGCCTACGGCCAGAGCGCATTCTTGAACTCCATGTCTCCTTCGGCGATGACCAAATACGCCCTGGACCAGGCACGCGCGCAGATGCAGGTGTGCACGGTATTTTTTGGCAAGGGCCCGTACGAGAACATTGAAATTACCGAGCAGCCCAATTTCAGTTTTGGCCAGTCCTGGCCGAATCTCGTCTACCTTCCGATCTCCGCGTACATTGATTCCACGCAACGATGGATGCTTTTTGGCGGCATCAACTCCAAGTTCAACGGGTTCGTGCAGGAAGTTACGCCTCATGAGGTCGCGCACCAGTGGTTCGGCCACGCCGTCGGCTGGGCTTCTTATCACGACGTATGGCTTTCCGAGGGCTTCGCCGAATTTGCTGCCGGCCTATTTTTGCAGCAAGCGTTCGGGAACAATTGGAAAAAGGATTATCTGGAATTCTGGGAGCGCCAGCGAAAGGAGATTCTGGAGAAGAACAGTTTTGGTATTGCGCCCAACGATGCCGGCCCTTTGTGGCTCGGGCTGCGGCTCGCCTCTCCGAAAAGTCCGCAAGCGTATCAGTACATAACCTACCCGAAGGGCGCGTACGTCTTGTTGATGCTTCGGTCTTTAATGTATGACGACTACGCTGCCGACGGAGATCGCGAAAAGCCATTCAAGGAGATGATGCACGACTTCGTCGCCAGCCATCACGACAAACCGGCATCCACGGAATCGTTCAAAGCGATCGTCGAAAAACACATGACCAAGCAAATGGACCTTCAGAAGAATGGCCGCATGGATTGGTTTTTCGGCGAATGGGTCTACGGCACGCAGGTTCCGCGCTACAGCTTCAAATATGAAACGTCGCCTGCCGAAGGAGGGAAGGTCAAGGTGCACGCAGAAATTACACAAAGCGAAGTGGATGAACACTTCGCGATGCTCGTTCCCTTCTTCGCGGACTTTGGCAATGTTACCGCGCGCCTGGGCCAGGTAGAGGTCGTCGGCAATTCCACGCGCAACGTGAACTTTGTGCTCGACAAGCAGCCCAAGAAAGTCATGATTAACGCCTATAAGGACATCCTGTAGCGCTAAGCACGCCTCCGTCGCGAACCCGCTGGCCGCGGACACGCGCGCGAAGCGGTTAATCTGCTTTTGTTTTGAGAGATGCGAACCCAAGAGTGAGGAACAAATGGAAGCCAAGGCAATCACTCCGATCGTGAACGTGTCAGACATGACCGCCAGCTTCGCATGGTTTGCGAAGTGGGGCTGGAAGAAATTGTGGGACTGGGGAACGCCGCCGACGTTTGGAGCGGTTGGGTCCGGCGAATGCGAGATCTTCCTGTGCCGCGGCGCGCAGGGAGGGCAAGGTAGGGGCTCGAATACGACGACGTTTACGGTGGATGGAGACGAAGAGGCGGACAAGGGCGCGTGGATGTCAGTCTGGGTGGCGGATGTGGATGAAGTTCACAAGCAGTGCGTGGCGGCAGGGCTGGACATCACGTTTCCACCGACGAACATGCCGTGGAATGTACGCGAGATGCATCTCCGGCATCCTGACGGCCACGTGTTTCGCGTGAGTCGGGGCATTGGGCAGCCGCATGCATCGGAACATTGAGCCAATCCGGCCTGAACCAAAGCTATTCCGTCTGTTCTCTGTCTCTTTGTCGGGAGTATCGGAATGCGAGGGCGATGCCGAGCGTCATGAAACCGAGGGGAGGAAGCAGCAGAATGACGACGCCACGACTGATGGCATGCTGGCCGTCTTTGGAGGCAGCCGCCGCGGTGCTGTAACACATCGCGCAGCCTTGCGAATATGCGGGCACGGAAAACACGAGCCCCCCTAAGATAAGTGCGGCGGCTAGAATTGCGGAGCGCAACTTCATTTTGTGTCTCAACAATCTTACGTAGTGCCTGGATGCTTTGCTGCGCTCAAAATGACAGCGCGTTGTGGTGAGCGCGAGCCTCGAAGCACTAAGAAATCCAGCTACACCAAACTCCCAATCCGCTCTACTTCACCCCCAGCGAAACGATGCGCATCGCGTCGGGGAAGAAAATCATCATCAGCGCCAAGCATACCACCAGCGCGCACATGGTGATCCACTTCATTCTACTGATTTCAAATTTCATGTGCATGAAGTAGCCGATGATGAGGCCGGCCTTGATGAGGGAAAGTCCCATAAGGATCGTCAACATGCGTACCGGCGCCAAGTTCTGGTAAGTCAGGTACACCTCGATGCCGGTCATCAGGAGCAGCGCGATCCAGACGTAATAAAATTGCCCCATTCCATGATGACGCTGCTCTTCGGCAACGCGCGTGGCGATGGCGATTTGATCGGGTTCCATGCGTCGCAGCTCCTAGAGAATTTTTGCGGACATCAAATAGACCAGCGGAAAAATAAACATCCACACGAGATCGACGAAGTGCCAGTAAAGTCCCGCGACTTCCACGTCCGATGAGTCGTAAACCTTGGGCTTCAGCCACAAAACGAGAGAGATGACGACGGCGCAAGCAAGAAGCACGTGCGCGCCGTAATGGAACGGGCTATAGACCGGAGTGCCAAGCCATGCGACAAGCCATAGCGCGAGCAAAATCGGGATGAAGTAGCGGCGCAGCGCGACGACGCCGAGATACACGACGCCAAGCGTGACGTGCAACATGTGCAGGCCGGTGAGTCCGAAGAAGGTAGCAGGGAATTGCGGCACAGTTTTGACGACGTTGGCGTACTCGCCGGCAGATTCCGCTCCGGGGGGCGGGGTAAATATCGGAAGCGTGAGGCCTTCGCGGATGAGCTTGCCCCACTCCGCGCCGTGGAGGAGAACGAATCCCGTACCGCAGGCCATGGTGGCAAGCAGCCAAAGGCGCTGCTTCGACTGATTGTGCTCCGCGGAAGCACGCACCGCCATCACCATGGTGAGCGAACTGGTGAGGAGGAACGCCGTCATGATTGTGGCATTGATGATGCTGGCGGAGTGGAAAGGCGTCGGCCAGTTCGGCGTGGAGATGCGGCCGTAGCTGTAGGCGTACAGGATGGCGCCGAAGGTCAGCGAGTCGGACATGAGAAACAGCCACATCCCGATTTTCTTCGAGTACGTCCCAAAGAGCGACGGTTCATAAACCGCGGTCGCGTCGTGCGGCAGCGTCGCTTCAGACATGCGGTTGGCCTCCCTTGTGAGCGTGCGGCGAGACGGCGCGCGCACGTTTAGTGAACGAACACCAGCAAAGCGAGAATGTAGAGCCACAAAAATGTCATGAAATGCCAGTACCACGCCGTGGCGTCCACGATGACAGCGCACGACTGCGCCGCGCGGTGCAGGAGATACGCAGCGCCGGCGGCGAGCAAGGCGAAGATTCCGCCGAGCAGGTGCGCGCCGTGCACGGCCGTGAGTAAATAAAAGAACGAACTGCTGGCGCTGGTGGCGAGATAGAAGCCGTGCGCGGCCAGTTCGCGCCAGACGAGCAACTGTCCGGCAAGAAAACTGACGCCGAGGATCACCGTGAGTGCCACCCAGGGCAAGCGGTCGGAGGTGGAGCGCGAAGAATCCGAAGAAGCGCGCACGCCCGCAAGTTCGGTGGTGGCTTCGCGGAGCGATTGGCGCCGCGCGAGTTCCATCGTCAACGTGCTCACGAGAAGTACCAGCGTGTTGATGAAGAGGAAGCGCGGTAGCTGAAGCGGTATCCAATCGATAACCAAGGTACCGGTGTGAATGTCCAGCGACGGCAGCCCTTTGCGCACCACGTACGCGCTCGAATAAGACACGAAAATCATCACCACCGCGGTAAGCGCGATGACGATGCCGAGCCGCGCACGGCGCAGGCGCGTCGTGAAATTGGACGCGTCGGTCCCGGCGTGCTGCGTGCCGAACAGGGCGCGCGCCGTTTGCGCGGATGCCGATGTGGTGACGGTGGCCATACGCTGCCTAGTGAGTGGGCACGGTGGCCGGGTCGGTCTGCATGATGAAGTCGGAGGCCGCGCCGGGCACGCTGTACTCGTACGGCCCGTTGTAAACGATGGGCGCGATACCGCCGAAGTTGTCGTGTGGCGGCGGAGTCGCCGTGGTCCATTCGAGAGTAGTGGCGTGCCAGGGATTGTCGACGGCTTTCTTCCCGAACTTCATGCTCCAGAATAGGTTGAAGAGGAATATGAACTGGCCCGCGATAGTGATGAACGCGGCATACGTGATGAAGTGCTGCAGCGGCACCAGGTTCTTCATGTATGCGACTTCCGTGGAAGTGGAATAGCGGCGCAACCCGGCGGCCATGCCGTAATAGTGCATGGGCATGAAGATGGCGTACGCGCCGACAAAGCTGAACCAGAAATGCGCCTTGCCGAGCGGTTCGCTCATCATGCGGCCGAACATTTTCGGAAACCAGTAGTAGGTCGCGGCGAAAATGCCGAAGATGGACGCGACACCCATAATCAGGTGGAAGTGGGCGATGACGAAGTACGTCTCGTGCAAATAAATGTCGAGCACCGGTTGCGCGAGGAATGGTCCGCTGATGCCGCCGGTGACAAACAGCGACACGAAGCCGATGGCGAATAGCATCGGCGTAGTGAACTGAATATTCCCGCGCCACAGAGTGCCTAGCCAGTTAAACGTCTTGATCGCTGAAGGCACGCCGATAGCCATGGTGAGCACGGAAAACGCAAAAGCCGAGTACGGGCTCATGCCGCTCATGAACATGTGATGGCCCCAGACCATGAAGCCGAGGAAGCCGATGGAGAGCATCGCGTACACCATCGCCTTGTAGCCAAAAATCGGCTTGCGCGAGAAAACCGAAAGCAACTGCGAACACAAGCCCATCGCAGGAAGAATGGCGATGTAGACCTCGGGATGGCCGAAAAACCAGAAGAGGTGTTGCCACAGCAGCGGTGACCCGCCTTTATGCCCGGCGAGCACGCCGTTCACGGTAACCAGCGGAACGAAAAAGCTGGTGCCCGCGTTGCGATCGAGAAGCAGAAGGATGCCCGCCGCGAAGAGCACGCCGAACGCCAGCAAGCCAAGAATCGCCGTAATGAACCAAGCCCAGCAGGTCAGCGGCATGCGCATTAGAGTCATGCCCTTGGTGCGCATGTCGAGCGTCGTGGTTATGAAGTTAAGCGCGCTCATTAACGCGCCGAGGCAAAACAGCGCAATGCTGATGACCCACAAGTCCGCGCCTAAACCCTCGCCCGGCCCCGCGGATTGCAGCGCGCTGAGCGGCGGATAGCCGGTCCAGCCATGCAGTGGTGCGCCTCCGGTGACAAAGAACGCCGCGACGAGCACCAGGAACGCGACGGCCGTCACCCAAAACGAAAGCATGTTGAGAACCGGAAACGCCATGTCCGGCGCGCCGATTTGAATCGGCAAAAAATAATTGCCGAAGCCGCCCTGCGGCGCGGTGGTCAAAACGAAGAAGACCATGATGGTGCCGTGCATGGTCAACAGGCTGAGATAGGTTTCCGGTCTAATCTGGCCAAAGAACGGAAGGGTGGCATCCGGCCAAATCAAGTGAATCCGCATCAACAGAGAAAGAAACATGCCGGTAAAAACGGCGACAAGCGCGAGGAAGAAATACTGGATGCCGATGACCTTATGGTCCAGGCTGAAGACATATTTGCGGATAAAGCTCGTCGGTGCGGCGTGCGCGTGGACAGCGTGGGCGGCAAATTCTCCGGCAGCCATATTATAGTTTCCCCGCTTCCCGCTCCGCGAGCCATTTGTCGAACTCTTCCTCCGTCACCACTTTCAACATGCCGTGCATTTTGTAGTGGCCGAGTCCGCACAACTCGGCGCAAGCAATTTCGTAATCGCCCGTGGCGATGGGCGTGAAATGCAGGTGAATGGCGAGGCCGGGAACTGCATCTTGCTTAAAGCGCATTGCGGGGACAAAGAAACTGTGGATGACGTCTTCGGCGCGCAGAATTACTTCCACTTCGCGGTTGACGGGCACGTACATCGTTCCGGATACGACGTCGTCCTTCGAAGCGGGGTCACTCGAGTCCAGGCCGATGGCGGCTTCGTTGCCGGCGGAGGGATCCTGAAGTTCGGGCTTGGTCGCGCCGAATTTTCCATCGGGCCCCGGATACCGGAAATACCAGGCAAATTGCATTCCGGTGACTTCGACTTGCACGGCGCCGGGCTTAGCGGCATCAAAACGTTCGGCCGCCCAAATGGAGCGACTCATCATATTCATGCCGACAAACAGAATCAACGTAAGCACCGTCCACGTATATTCCAGCGTGTTGTTTCCGTGCGAATAGAGCGCCGAAGCATCTTTCCGCGCGCGATATTTCCAGGCAAAATACCCGAGGACCACTTGCGCCGCGACGAACACGGGGCCCATCATCCAAAACGAAATCACGAAATGGTGATCGATGCCTGCTGCCGCAGCGGAAGCGCCTACAGGTAACCACCATGTTTTCGCGAGGAAGAAGTACGTGCTGACGAACGTGATCAACCAAATGACGACCAAAAGCAAGAGGCCCATCTACCCTGACCTTCCCGGTTGCAAAGTTTTGCCGCGACCGTCGGCGGCGATTCAACCTGTGGAATCCGGATCGCCAAGCCCGCAAACGGGGGGGAGTCTACCACAGGTCTTTCGCAGCGCAAGCGGTTCTTGCGCGCGATGAAAATCTTTTTTGGCGGCGGCGCTCGTGACGTGAACGATTTTCAGCGTCCAAACATAATCGCGGGAAAGCGCGCAAATTATTTTTTACGCTTGTATTGACGTTGAAAAGTTATTTGAGTAACATCCGGCCCGTTTCCTGGGGGGTCCAGCGGAATGGTAAGGACCTCGCGATGTCTCGCAGCTACGAACTTCCAATTCGGCGGGCCAACGACGCTGCAACAGGCCTCGCCCTCTTTGTGTGCCATCCCATCTGACAGAGTGAGTTCTTCGCGCGGAAACTTTTGTGGTGGAGTCCCTGTGTGCGTTGCGCGCGCGCACGTCTGCGGCCTAGGATCCTAGGAAGGAACGGCACGGCGACTCGCGTTCGAGGAGGTTGTGCATGACGGCCCCGGAATCAGGCTCGGGCAGTCCCAAGCCGGACGCAGGAAAACCTGCGGCGGCGCCGGGCGATGCCACCACGTTTGTGGGAACGCCTGCAGTGGGAACGTCGAAGGCCGCTCCTGCCGCGGGAGTGCCGACCGTGGGGCCCGCGTCGGGCGGACTAAATGAACGACGCCGAAGTTTTGTGTGGGCCGCGGTTGCGGGATTCCTTAGCGCATGGTTCATCGCGTTCCTCAGATTTTTTCTTCCGCGCACGCTTTTCGAACCGCCTACCGTCTTCAAAATCGGCTATCCGTCGGATTACGCGCTCGGCGTAGACACGAAGTGGCAGCAAAAATATCGCATCTGGGTAGACCGCACGCCGGACCGCCTGTTCGTCATTTATGCGCGTTGCACGCATCTCGGTTGCACGCCGGACTGGAAAGCCAGCGAAAACAAATTCAAATGCCCGTGCCACGGCAGCGGCTACGACAGCGAAGGAATTAATTTCGAAGGTCCTGCGCCGCGGCCGATGGATCGTGCCCGCTTGGAATTGACGCCGGACGGGCAGATCCAGGTGGATGTTGGGCAGCTTTTTGAATGGCCCAAAGGTCAGCCGACGCATTTCAATGATCCTGGCGCATTTTTGAACGTGTAGGCGGGAGAACAGAGCAGTGGCTGAAGAGAACAAGTCGAACGCCGAAAATGGCAAGTCGGTCGGGTTGGTAGAGAAGATCACTACCGGACTCAAGGAAGATCTCGACTCCTTGAAGACCGATCTGCCTGCGAAGGCGAAAGAATCGCTCGAATCGCTGAAGACTCCCACGAAAACGCAGGTATACACTTCAATTTTCCGGCACAAGCACGACGACACGCCGCGCAATCGCGCGCTCGGCGTGCTGTCGAACGTATTCCTGCACCTCCATCCGGCGAAAATCAACCGCGACTCGGTGCGCTACAGCTACACGTGGGGCATGGGTGGCATTACCTTCTACCTGTTTCTGGTGCTCACGTTCACCGGCGTTCTGCTGATGTTTGTTTACCATCCGTCGAAGGTGCAGGCGTTTCGTGACGTGCTGTATCTAGAGCACGACGTGCCGTATGGAAAAATACTGCGCAACATGCACCGCTGGGCCGCGCACTTGATGGTCATCGCCGTCGAGTTGCACATGCTCCGCGTCTTTTTGACCGGCTCGTACAAAAAGCCCCGCGAATTCAACTGGAACGTCGGCGTAATCCTGCTGGTGTTGACGCTGCTGCTCTCTTTCACCGGCTACTTGCTTCCTGACGATCAGTTGGGCTTCTGGGCTGTGACCGTCGGCACAAACATGGCCCGCGCGACGCCGCTGCTAGGACACGAAGGCCCGTTCGGACAGCAACTTGGGATGACGCCCTACAACGATGTGCGCTTCGGGTTGCTTGGCGGCTCGATCGTGGACGCGAACGCGCTCTTGCGTTCCTACATTTGGCACTGCATCGGTATTCCCATCATCGCGTCGCTTTTTATGGTGGTGCATTTCTGGCGCGTGCGCAAAGACGGCGGCATTTCCGGGCCTGCGCAGGTGGTCCTCGACTCCGAAGTGAAGGAGGCGCGGAAGTAGTCCCGCGGAGTGACGATGGATTGGCATCAACTGTGGCAAATCATTTCCGCGCCCGATAACGTGCCGATTGTGGCTATGGTGCCGCTGCTCGCGTTTTACATTTTTCTGGCATGGCGGCAGGCCAAAGCGAACGACGATCTGATTGAGACGCTAGAAAAAGATCCGGCGCTGGCGAAGACGCATCACCGCAAGGCGTGGCCCTTCAAGCCCGGCTGGCAAAAAGAAGTTCACGTCTGGCCATTTTTGCTGCGCGTGGAATTTCTCGCCGCCATCATCGTCACGATTCTTTTGATGGTCTGGTCCATCACGCTGAATGCGCCGCTCGAAGAGCCGGCCAATCCCAATCTGACCATGAATCCGGCGAAGGCGCCGTGGTACTTCCTCGGCTTGCAGGAAATGCTGGTGTATTTCGATCCGTGGATTGCCGGGGTGGTGATGCCGACGCTCATCATCTTCGGCCTGATGGTGATTCCTTATATTGATACCAACCCGCTCGGCGCGGGCTACTACACCTGGAAGCAGCGCAAGTTTGCCATCGGCACGTTCCTTTTCGGCTTCATCGTTTTATGGGTTTCGATGATCAGCATCGGGACGTTCATCCGCGGCCCGGGCTGGCAGTGGTTCTGGCCAGGACAAACGTGGGACCACAACCGGCTGATCTATGAAGTGAACATCGACTTGCCCGATGTCGTAAACAAAATCTTACCGAGTTCGATGAGCATCACCTCGAATATGGCTAAGGGGATTTTCGGTGCGGTCGTCGTGGGCGGTTTCTTTGTCGTCGGCGGACTTATCGTGCACGCGCTGTTCCGCCGTTACAACGCGAAGAATTACAAGCGCATGAGCTTGTTGCAATATTCCATTCTTATGGTTTTTTTCATCACCATGGTCGGGTTGCCCGTGAAGATGCTGCTGCGGCTGCTCTTCCACATCAAATATGTGTGGATTACGCCGTGGTTCAACGTTTAGGAGAGACTGGTGCCTGAAAAGCCCATCCCCGACGATGATCCGATAGTCAGCAGGTCGTTTGCTCCGCACTATTTGGTGGCCATGATTATTCTGATGGCCACGCTGTTCTGGGCAATGTGGGACGAGGACTTCGGGCAGCGCCCGTGGAAGAATTTTCAGAATGAATGGAAGGTGCGCTACTCGGCGTTTTTGAAGAGCGCGACGTCGCAATCGGATACTTCCGAAAAATCCGTAGAAAACAATCCGGATTACCAGGCGCTGAAGAAAGCTTACGAGCAAGCCAGCCAGGACGCCGCGCCGAAGATTAAAGAAATCAACGAAAAGCTGCGCGACCTCGGCGCGCAGATTCTGGCAGTGCAGAGTGCGTTCACGGACCGGCGCGCGTTCGTTGGCGCCGCGACCTACACCATTGAGACCGAAACGAGCGAGTCCTCCAAGCAGAGCAGGAAAGAGTCGCTCGCGAAGTACGAAAAGGAAACCACGACAGTGAGTTTTCCGGACGGCAGCGCCAAAACGTTTGACTATCCGCATCTCGAAGAAACGTACAACGACCTGAAAAATCAACGTACGGAGCTAAGCGGGGAGCTCGGAGAAATCATCAAGCCGGTCAACGAAAAAAAAGAGGCCATGGATTCCTATCTTACGGATCACATGGTCAGCCTCACGCCTTCGCAACTTGCAAACGTGCTCAACGGCGTGGAGGCGTGGTCACCGAAAATTCGCCAGATCAACGTCAACGAGCACAATCCCACGCTCGAGCGCGAAGACAGCTCAAATATCGTCGACCGCTGCGAATCTTGTCACATGGGCATTCGCGAACCGGTGAAGTTGACGGCTGCGGCGATGTCGCTGAAGGGCCAGAAGCCGGATGAATACGCGCGCGCGTTTACCTCGCATTCCGACCCGGAACTTTTGAAGACGCACGATCCGGACAAATTCGGCTGCACGCCCTGCCATCAGGGGAATGGCCGCGCCACGACGAGCATCGAAAAAGCCCACGGAACGTACGAGCACTGGCTCTGGCCGCTCTATCCCAAAGGCAATGTCGAAGCCGGCTGCCAGACCTGTCACTCCGCGGATATGTTGATTGTCGTGAACGACGTCGGCTGGACTGTTAGCGAAGGAAAAGACCTGTACCGCCAGCGCGGTTGCGTCGGCTGCCATCGCTATGAAGGCTACGACCGCGAACCGGAAGATTTGCTTTCCATCGGACAACAGGTCAAGCAGCTTGAGCAGGAGAAAACCGACAATCTCAAGCAAGCCGCGGACTTGATGAAGCAGGCGGACGCCGCGGAAAGCAACGACGTCGCGAACCACCTGAACGATCAGGCCGTCGCGCTGAAAGTGGAAAATAGCAAGGCCGATCTTCGCATCGTTCAGCTGGACCACACCGCCAAGAGCCTGTTGGAAGACGTAAAGAAAGTCGGGCCAAATCTGAAAGACGTGCGGCTGAAGCTGAACAAGAACTGGATTCCCGTGTGGCTAACGAAGCCCACCGACTTCCGCCCCACGACGAAGATGCCGAATTTCCGGCTGAACGACGAGCAGATTCGCGCCATCTCTGCGTATATCTGGCAAAGCGGATTGACCGATCCACAGCCCAAGCACAAACCAGGGAGCGCCTCGCACGGCAAAGAACTGTTTGAAACGCGCGGCTGCCTGGCGTGCCACTCAATAGGAGAGGGCGCGCAAATGCAGGGCGGCACTTTCGCGGCCAACCTGACCCGCGTCGGAGAAAAAGACAATTACGATTACCTGGTGCGCTGGGTGCACAACGCGCGCGAGCGGACGCGCCCCTACTGCATGTATGAGAAAAAGGACATCGGGCCGGAAGATTACGCAAAGAAGGGCCTGCCGTTTGTGTTCGACCTGAATCACAGCCGCTGCCCGAACGACGGCCACGAACTCCAGGTGCAGAACATGACGGTGATGCCGAGTCTGCGGCTTTCTCCGCAAGATGCGGAAGACGTCGCCAGCTACCTGGTCACGCTCAAGACCAAAGAACCTTCGTCATACGCCGACGCAGCGTTCATGGACGATCCGTCGCTGAAGGACGAAGGGAAGCGCTGGATTCGCCACTTCGGCTGCGCGGGGTGCCACGAAATCTCTGGCCTGGAAGACGAAGGGCGCATCGGCACCGAACTGACCACCGAAGGCAGCAAACCCATCGAGCGTCTCGACTTTGCACTGTTGACGGACGTCGCGCAACGCGGCGGGCACGAGCCCATCACCGATCCCGATGACCTCGCGCGTTTGCCCGAAGGTCCGGCGAAGGCGCCATGGTACGACCACAAAGGCTTCTTCGAGCACAAACTGGCCCAGCCGAATGTTTGGGACGAAGGAAAAATCTTCGCGGCCGAAACTGAAAAGCTGCGCATGCCGAACCTGCATTTGACGAAAGAACAGGTGCAGGCGCTCACGACTTTTCTGATGGGCAGCCAGGAGAGCAGTCTGCCGCCCAGTTACAAGTACCTGCCGCAGGACTATCGCCACGACATTCAGGAAGGCTGGTGGGTCATCCGCAAGTACAACTGCATGGGCTGCCACCAGTTCATTCCCGGCCAGAAGACTTCGCTCATGACTCTCGCGCGCTATCAAGACGCGCAGGAACAGTTGCCGCCAAAGCTGCTGACGGAGGGCGCGCGCGTCGATCCGCAATGGCTGCTGCGATTCTTGCGTAATCCCTCGCTAAGCGACACGGACATCAATCGCAACGGCGTGCGCTCTTACTTGCAGGTGCGGATGCCGACATTCTCATTCTCCGAGAACGAACTCGGCAAGCTGGTGCGTTTCTTCCAGGCGCTTTCGCGGCAGCCGTTCCCGTATATTCCAGAGCAGACGCCGCTGCTTACCGCGAAGGAAACGGAAATGGCGCGCGGCCTTTTCAGTAGCTCAGCGGCGCCGTGCTTGAAGTGCCATGCCACCGGCGATCCTGCGCACGACAAAAACGCCACCGCTCCGAATTTCCTGCAGGCCAAAGATCGCTTGAAGCCCGATTGGGTGGAGCGCTGGATCATCGACCCACAGGCCATCGCGCCGGGAACTTCCATGCCTTCGGGTCTTTTCCACAAGGACAATGGCCGCTGGGTATTTTCCGGCCCCACTCCCGCCTCGTTTCAGGGGTACGATAAAGATCACACCAAGCTGCTGGTGAACTACATCATGCAACTGACTCCTGAAGAGCAGCGTCGCGTGAGCGCCTCGATGGGAGGAGCGCGCGCGAGCAATCGCGAACCGCCGGCGACTACCGGAAGTGGCGGAGGCTCGGGTCGCACACGCAGGTGAGTTGCGCAGCAGATTCTAGTTACTAAGCGAGGTGAAGCAAGAACATGAAGTCACAACTGAAGTTGGCAATTTGCATTTCGTGCGGTCTCGCGCTCGTGGCGGGATGCGGCAAAAAAGAAGAGGAGCAACCGGCGACTCCGGCGGCAGCGGCGCCCGCGCCTGCGGCCACGCCGATAGATCCGGCAACCGTGGCAAGCGTGAGCGGCACCGTAAAATTCGACGGCGCAGCGCCCAAGGCCAACAAAATTGACATGAGTTCGGACGCGAACTGCGCGGGTTCGAACACCGCGGAAACCATAGTCGTGAGCGACGGCAAACTGGCCAACGTGTTCGTTTATGTGAAGGACGGGCTCGGAAATCGCACCTTCGACGTCCCGAAAGAAGCGGTCACGCTGACGCAGTCCGGCTGCAAGTACAAGCCGCACGTCCTGGGCGTGATGGCCGGCCAGACCATCAACATCGTCAACGCCGACCCCACCACGCACAACATTCACCCGCAGCCAAAGGACAACCGCGAGTGGAACGAGTCGCAAGCACCGCAGTCGCCGGCGCTCGAAAAGAGCTTCGCGCGCGAAGAAATCTCTCTCCCGGTGAAGTGCAACCAGCATCCGTGGATGAAGATGTACGTAAACGTAGTGAAGAACCCGTTCTACGCAGTCACTGGTCCGGACGGCAAGTTCGAGATCAAGGGCCTGCCGCCGGGCGATTACACGCTCGGGTTCGTGCAGGAAAAGCTCGGCGAACAAGACGAAAAGGTCACGCTGGCCGCTAAAGACAGTAAAACCGTAGACGTGTCGTTCAAAGGCCAGTAACGCTCTGGCTTGGCGCACAATCGTTGGATTCTGGGTGCCGATATGCGGCTTATCGGGCTGGACTGCGCGCGCCGTAATAAGGAGGTGGGTTTTTCGCTGTGCTGATGATTCTCTCCATACTATTCGCGCTGATTCCCCTTGCGGGAATCGCCTGGATCGCCGTGACGAAATCGATCACATCCGTGGACGGGCTTTTTATGAGCCTCATCTTGTTGGCCATCGCGGGCATATTCCTCCTCAACGTTGCGCTGGAGATGAATTCGCGCGGCTGGCTCGGCTTCCTGCACAAAACCAAAACAGCTCCGCCCAAGCCACCGCCTCCTGCAAAAGCCGGCTGAGCTGACGCGCGCATGTCAGACATTTCATCGTCTTCCGCGCCGCCTTCTCGCGACGCCGCAGAGCGGCCGAGCGGCGCCGGCGGACCGCCCACTCCGGCGCGTCATCGCATGTCCACGCGAAATCGCGTGCTGTTCTTCGTAGTCGCGTGGTTCATTGTGCTGATGCCGTTCCTTTTCTGGTGGAATACCTGGTTCGGCCGCCAGCTTTCTGATAAGCAACTCACCGAATATCTGCACGACGAAAAGCATCCCCGCCACATTCAGCACGCCCTCGTACAGTTGGGCGACCGAATGTCGGTGCACGATGCCCGCGCTGCGCGCTGGTATCCGGATCTCGCGCAACTGGCCGCGTACCCTGTCGAAGAAGTGCGCAACACCGACGCGTGGGTGATGGGCCAGGACACTTCGCAACCGGGATTTCATCAAGCCCTTCTGAAAATGCTGGACGACAACTCGCCTGTGGTACGCGGTAATGCTGCGCTTTCGCTGGTTCGCTTCGGCGACGCCACCGGCCGTCCGCAAATCGTGGCGCTTCTGCACCCCGCGACGATTACTGCGCCTGTCGGCGGGCGTGTGAGTGACAGCGACCATAGCGGAACAGCGGTTCATCAAGGTGGCTTGATCGCAAAAATCGCAAGCGCTGGCCAGATGACGGAAGTCCGGTCGCCTATTACAGGTCGCATTCGAACGATCTCGGTAAGCGCCGGCTCTTCAGTTGCGCAAGGCGCCGAAATCGCCAGCGTGGATCCCGACGCCGAACAGGTTTGGGAAGCGTTGCGCGCGCTGTACTTGGTCGGGCAAGTCGAGGATTTGCCCGCGGTCCGCGCGTACGAGCGCGATTTGCCAGAGATGCCCGACCGCGTTAAACAGCAAGCTGTATTAACGGAACAGGCGATACGCGAACGCGCCTCGCGGCAGAACTAATCCAGTGTGTGGTGTGTAAGAAAACGGAGGCGCTGCTTAGATCGCCATCGCTCCGACGACTTTTTCCACTTCCGCGATGTCCAGCATGACGATCGCGTCCCACGGGCAGCCGTCCAGGAACGCTCCATCCGGACCTTTGCTGACGCACTTTTTGCAGCCAATGCACAGCACGGAGTCCACTTGAATGCGCCCGAAGGGTGGATGGTCTTCGTCTGGCACCCAGAACATGCAGTCTTCCACCGGGCAATATTCAACGCAAGCAGGCGAGCCTGCGCAACCCGTGCAGCACTCCGTGATTACGGCAAGTTCTTTTGGTTTTTTCTTTCGCGGAGTAGCGATGCCCTTCGAGCGCGGCTCATGCTTGAGCTCGATGGGGACTGGCTGCGCTTTGCTGAGTACAGCAGGCTCTGCGGCCATAGTTACGAGTTAAACCCTATTGCTATTGTTTATTGCACCGGCGCGCTGGCGTTCGTGCAGCCCGCGCCGCTCGGGTCGTACCGGATGATACCAGTTTGGTCGCTGCAAAACATCCGTTGTCCTGAACCGCCCACCACGAGCGGCGTGGCATTCAGCGTGTAAGCTACAGACGGCGTTGCTCCATCGCCTGTCCACACAAACGAGTAGCCGCTCTTCGTACCTGCGGAAAGGTTATTGTCGAGCAGGCAGGAGGCCGCCGGCGTACAAGGGTTCGTGCCACCCAGATTCGCCAATCCAGCGGGGTAGCCGACATCCGGGTAAGTCGAGGAATAGGTCACGGCTGCAGTGTTGATAACGCGAACCGAAGCCACCGCGGAGGCCTCATTGGCCTGAATCCGGGATCGCAAATAGCTGGGAATAGCGATGGCAGAAATAATCAGGATGATCGCGACCACAATGAGCAGCTCGATCAGCGAGAAGCCTTTTTGTCTGGACATTGGGGCACCCTTGGAGTTGCGGCGTAGCGCGCTGGTCAAACTGCCTCGAGGACTTCGGCTAATACACTCTCCCGCAACGTTGCGAGAATATCATCGCAAGTCTTTTTATTTCAACCAAATTAGAGGCCAAAATGGGACAGTGCGGTTTCGCTGCCCCTTCGAGCAGGAACGCCACTCGGCGGGCAGGTGAGCGATTAAGAACGCTCGTCTCGATCCGCCCTATCTGACGCCAGACGCTCCTGATAGGCTTGACTTAAGGGCCGCACCCCGCACCGTAATTCTGGAAAACGGAGCTGCCATTTCTGGAAACTTTCCCGCCAGTGAAAACCTCGCAATACGCGGTATTATGTCTCCTCCAGGTGGGGAGCCGGTGAGATATGCCCGTTCAGACCGTTCTTCAGCTAGGCGATCCGGGGCTGCGCGAAATTGCCGCGCGGGTCAAGGATCCTTCAGCCGCAGAGATCAAGGAACTCGTGACGGACCTGGCAGACACCCTGGCCCACTCGCGCAAGACGACCGGCTATGGCCGCGCTATCGCGGCGCCGCAAATTGGCAAACTGCTCCGCGTGATATTCCTGCAATTGCCGGGAGCCGAACCGTGGCCGCTGATGAATCCCACGATCATCGAGCGCAGCAAAGAAAAAATTGTGGTCTGGGATGCTTGCCTCAGCTTTCTTTCAATTTTTATGCAGGTGGAGAGGCATCGCGAAATTGTCGTGAGCTACCAGGACTTGCAAGGGGCATGGCACGAAGTTCGGGCGGGCGAGGAGCGCAACTTGTCGGAGCTCCTGCAACACGAACTCGACCACCTCGACGGCGTCTTGTGCGTAGACCGCATCACGGACATCCGCACGTTATGCACGCGCGAAGAATTCGAGAAACGCTACCGCGCGGACAGCCCTTATGCGACCGCGAGCGCAACCGCCGCATCGAATCTGTAGCACGTACGGAAATGTCGAGTCCTCTCGCATACACCACCATAGAGAGCCCGGTTGGGCCGCTTTTGATGGCCGGCGGCGAAGATGGTCTGCATCTGCTGCATTTTATGAACGGCCGGCATCCGATATCTCCGGATCGAAGCTGGAGCGAAGACCAGAAACCATTCAAGGAAGTCATTCGTCAGCTCAAGGGGTATTTTGCAGGCAAGCTCAAGGATTTCGATGTGCCGCTGGTCCTGCACGGAACGGATTTTCAACTGCTCGTGTGGCGCCGCCTGCAGCAGATTCCGTACGGTGAAACGGTCAGCTACGGCCAAATCGCTCGTGACATTGGCAATCCCGAAGCCTCCCGCGCGGTTGGACTCGCCAATGGTTCGAATCCCATCCCCATCATCGTGCCGTGCCATCGTGTCATCGGCAGCAACGGGAACCTCACCGGGTTTGGCGGCGGCCTTCCGGTGAAAGAAAAACTTCTCGCCCTCGAAAGCAAACAGAAATCTCTGTTCTGATCGCTCGCAACGGAGAATCTCCACAGGCCTGACATTCCAAGCCCTGGCGGACTCGTGTATCTTTTCTCGCGGCAGCCGGAGTGCGCGTGCTGCGGGCGCCAACTTTCCCTAGACCGAATCTCAGTGCACTCACCATCGGAGCGTGGCATGACTGTAAAGAAAGTGAAGTGGGGCGTAATCAGCACCGCCTCTATTGGAATCAGGAAGGTAATTCCGGGGATGCAACGCGGCACCTGGAGCGAAATCGTGGCCATCGCCTCGCGCGACGGAAAAAAGGCCGAATCCGTCGCGCGCAAGCTGCAAATCCCGAAAGCATATTGGTCGTACGAGGACTTGCTTGCGGACCCGGAGATCGAAGCGGTTTACAACCCTCTGCCGAATCATTTGCATGTGCCGTGGTCCATCAAGGCCGCGGAAGCAGGGAAGCATGTCTTATGCGAAAAACCTCTGGGAGTGAGCGTCGCCGACGCCAAAGCGCTTCTCGAAGCCCGCGACCGGACCGGCGTGAAAATCGGCGAAGCCTTCATGGTGCGTACGCATCCGCAGTGGCTGCGCACCCGCGAACTGATTCAATCCGGCCGCATCGGCGATTTGCGCGCAATTACTGGCGCGTTCAGCTATTTCAATCGCGATCCCGCGAACGTCCGCAACGTACTGGATTGGGGCGGCGGTGGTTTGCTGGACATCGGCTGTTATCCCATCACCACGTCGCGCTTCATTCTTGGCGAGGAGCCCACCCGCGTCATCGGCCTGGTCGAACGCGACCCGGAATTCCAGACCGACCGGCTGGCCTCCGCGATACTCGATTTTCCGTCAGTACAGGTCACGTTTACGTGCAGCATGCAGATGGTTCCGTACCAGCGCATGCAGTTTTTTGGCACCAAGGGACGTATCGAACTCGAGATTCCGTTTAACGCGCCGAACGACCGCCCATGCCGGATTTTTGTGGATGACGGGCGCGACGTCTTTGGCACCGGAATCACCGTCGAGAGCATCCCCACGTGCGACCAGTACACCATTCAAGGCGATATTTTCTCGCGCGCCATTCGCGGCGACGGTGACGTGCCGGTTTCCCTGGAAGATGCCGTCCGCAATATGGCGGTGATTGAAGCTATTTTTCGTTCGGCGGGAACCGGGCGCTGGGAGCGCCCGCGAGCTTGATCTTGTGCGCGGGCGCTAGGCATTCACCGCGCCCACCCGCGCTGCGTCCAGTTGTGAGTCCCAATCAACTGGCGCGATGCGGCCCACGACGAACGACCAGCTCAGGCATCCGCCCATCAAGACTGCCGCAGTAACTACGAACGCCCAGAAGAAATGCCCCGTCCGCTGGACGACGAATCCTGTGAGCGCCGGGCAAATAATGCCCGCAAAATTCCCGGCGAAATTCTGCACGCCCGTCCATTTTCCTGCGGCCTGCGGGCCGGCCAGCGTCTGCGTGATGGCCCACAGGTTTGACGTACAGAGACCCGCCGCCGCACAAGTCAGAAATAAGAAGAGCACGGCAAGCCGCGAATCACCTCCAAGCAGTTCTACGGCGATGCAAAAAATCGAAGCCACGCCTAATCCCCCTGCAGTGAACGTCTTCCGCACGCGGGTCAGACTGCCGCCTCGCGAAATCCAAAAATCCGACGCCCAACCGGAAATCAGCGCTGACGTCGCCAGGATCGCATACGCTGCGCCGCCTACGTTGCCCATCGTTTGCATCGAGAAATTCCTGTCCTCCACCAAATAAGTAGGCAACCACGAGAGCAGAAAATACGAAAGGTAGTTGTAGGCGAATAGTCCGCCGAAGGTGCCCCACGCGGACCGTTGCGCAAGTATGTGAAGGATAGTCGGAGCGCGAACCTTTCCTTCGACGGGCAAGCCCGGGCCTTTCGGCATGCACGTCAGCCACGGGATAATCCAAAGCAAGCTAAGCACACCCAACCCGATGAAGAAGGGCCGCCAGCCGTAAGTTCCCACGATCCGCGCGCCGAAGAAAATCCCAACCGCCGGGCCGGCAGCAATTCCCGAAGCTATGAATGCGTTCGCAGTGCCGCGGACGGATTCGGGGCAATGCTTTGCCAGGATTTTGCTGTACGAAGGAAACGCCACGGATTCTCCGGCGCCCAGAACCAGCCGCAAAAGCAGGAGTGTTGCGAAACCGCGCGCCACGCCGGTCGCGGCAGTCGCCCCCGACCAAAGAAAAAAGCCCGCCGCAAGCACCCAATTCACATCGAACCGATCTACAAGCCACCCGGAAATGATTTGGAACCCGGCGTAGGTCAAGAAAAACGAAGAAAGAAGAAAACCGAGCTGCGAAGCCGAGAGATTCAATTCTTTTACAAGAGACGGCGCGGCGAGGGCGAGGTTCCCGCGGTCAATGTAGTTGATGAAAACCGAGATGCCGAGCAGCAAAACGACCGCGACAAGGCCGGGAGGAATTTTGCGCGTGCTCGCGTCCAGCGGCGCCGAATTTTGCGCGGAGGCCATCGTCAAAATATCTCAGGACTGGACGCCACTGTTTGAGAGCACCCTCTGGATTGCGGCGCGGGACGCCGCAAATGTGCGCGCTAGTCTGCCTTGAGACGGTCGTGCAAGCAATGATTGTTATGGGGAGCAGGCTGCCGCGGCGATTTTCAGTCGGCGCGTTGCTTGAGACTGACGAACAAAGTGGTGAGGGCTCGCGCCGGCGCGTAGAGCGCCAGAAGCAGGAGAGAGGCGATTCCGTAGATGGCGAGCCTGAGTCTCATACAGCATAAAACACCGCGCGCGGCCGAAGGTTGCGCGGGTTTTGCTGCCCAGGAGGCCAGTAAACTTGGCCGCAATTATTGCAGTGTTAGATCGCCTGCGCCGACATGCGCGTGCAGGCGGTATCTGCCGTTGCCTTCCTTGTGAAAAGAACGAAACAAGCCGCCATGGTATTCGCCGAACGGAGAGGCCTCCAGCCCGCCGGAATACACCGATGCATCGACGCTCGAATAGTCGCTGGTGGCGCCCACATCAAGAATCATTTCGCCGGCGTGCAGTTCGGCGTCTTTATCGCCGATGACATGACGGACTTCGAGGTTTCCCGCGGACATGCGTACAAAGAGGCCGGTTTTTCTGGGGATTTCGATGGTCACATTCAGATCGTCTTTCGGGCCGCCGCTGATGGTGAGATCGGCGGCGGCGCTCGTGCGATCGAGTTGCACGCGCATGTCACTAGCACGCCAGGCGTTGCGCCCTTCCACGCGCACGGCAATTTTGTTCGCGTCCGAGCCTTCGATGTGGAAGTCTCCGGAACGCAAATACATGCGCAGCCTGCTCCCGGAGGCGAAGTCCGCCGAAAATGGATGTTCGACAACGTCTTTCACGTCGATTTTGGATTGCGCGGCCCCTGCCGCCGCTACCAGGGCCAAACTGGACAAGCCGACCGTGAGCAGAGAATGACGCATGAACACACCTCCCGCGCTTATGTGAGAAGGAACGAAGGAAACCGGCAAAATGTTTCGTGATAGGAGCGAATTTCTACGGTTTGCCAAACGTCACGCCGTCCACCTGGGCGATTTCGTAGTGGCGGACGCGGCGGTCGTAGTCGGTGAGCAGTTCCGCCGCGGCACCGGCCACAACCGCAGAATCACGTTTTGCGCCGGTGAACGCGTCAATGGCTTCGTAAGACTTCCACACCGTGATCACCAGGATTTCGACAAGCTCTGCCTGGGACCGGACCAGCACGGAAGCGGAAATGTAGCCCTCGATCTGGCGCAACGAGGGCGCGACGCTTTGCCAGAAATGCTCCATGTATTTTGCGTAGAGCGTTGTCGAAGTTCGCGCCGACCATAGACGAGCGATCATTTAGCAGTGGCTCCCATTCGTTCTATTCATGCTATTCGACCTATTCGTTCCCGACGACTACGGTCCACGGGCGGATTTCCCAGCGTTTTACGAGGCCGTTCGTAACGTACGGGTCTTTTTGCACGAAGGCTTCCACGGGCTTGACGTCGGCGGCGCGAAAGATGAGCAGTGCCCCGTCCACCGGATCCGCCAAGGCGCCTCCCATTAGTAGTTCACCGCGGGCGTGCGACTCTCTCGCCAGTCCGAGGTGCGCGTCGCGGAATAGCCCCCGCCGAGCGACGTAGTCCGGCACCAATTCACGATAAAAAAGCGCATAGTAACCCATGCGGGCCTCCCGAGAACTGACAACAGGGAGAAGTGTACCCCCCCTGCTAATTTTGTAAGTGTTGCATTTAAAGGGGTTAGGTTAAAGCGTAAGTCGTGTAGAATCAACACTTACGCGACACTTCTGCAAGTGTTGATTCTAAAGGAGTTAAGCTCACTGTGCGAGAGCGCATCGGGCCGTCAGTGCGGCCTCGTATTTAGCCGCGTGGTTAAATACGCTAGCCGCCCGCGATCGAAGGGACGAGCAGGACGCGGTCGCCTTCCTTGACTCCACAGGCTTCGCCGCCAAGGAAGCGGATATCTTCCTCGTTGAGGTAGACATTGAGGAATTGGCGGATTTGGCCCTGCTCGTCGCGTACGTGGCGCGACAGGGCGGGGAACTTGGCAGTGAGGTCGTTGAGCGCCTCGGCGACGGTGGCGGCGCTACAGTCGTACTTGGGCGCACCGTCGGTGAAGCGACGGAACGCTGTGGGAATTTCAATCGTTACGGGCATGTTTCATATCTCTCCTTAGAAGGTCATTTTTCAGGACCGCGTGAGAATCTTGCGGCGTAAAGCCACGGCTACGAGTCTCAGCCTTTGGCAGAAGCTACGGCGCCAAGCTGGTTGTCAACATAGGCTTCAAAGGCCTCCAGGCGAGGTGCGATGGCTTCCGTGGCTGGGAAGTCCGCAGCGATGGCATCGGTGGTTTTCAAGCCGTTGCCGGTGATGCAGACGACGGTTGTTTCGTCGGCGCCGATGAGGCCCTGGTGAGTCAACTTTTGCGCGACGCCCGCGGTTACGCCTCCCGCCGTTTCCGTGAAGATACCTTCAGTTTCGGCGACCAGCTTGATGGCATCTATGATCTCGCGATCGGAAATATCTTCCGCCCAGCCGCCGCTGTCGCGAATCAGCTTCATCGCAAACGGGCCGTCGGCGGGGTTTCCGATGGCGAGGGAGCGCGCAATGGTGTTGGGCTTTTGCGGCTCGAAACGCGTGAGATTGCGCTTCACGGCGTCCGCGATGGGCGAGCAGCCGGTGGCTTGCGCGCCGAAAAACTTCACCGGCTTGGGCGCGACCCAGCCGAGCGTGACGAGCTCCTTGAACGCTTTCGCGATCTTGGTGATCAGCGAGCCGCCGGCCATGGGCACGACGACGTTATCGGGCAGCCGCCAGCCGAGTTGCTCGGCGATTTCGAAGCCGTGCGTTTTGGAACCCTCGGAGTAGTAAGGCCGCAGGTTGACATTCACCAAGCCCCAGGAAAATTTGTCGGCAATTTGCGCGCAGAGGCGGTTGACGTGATCGTAGTTGCCGTTGATGCGCACGATGCGCGCTCCGTACACGGCGGTGTTGAGCACTTTCGCGGGTTCGAGGTCCGCGGGAATGAACACGCAAGCGTCGAGGCCTTGCTGTGCGGCCTGCGCCGCGACAGCGTTCGCGAGATTGCCGGTGGAAGAGCAGCCGACGGTGGAAAATCCAAAGCGCTTGGCGGCCACGAGCGCGGTGCCCACGACGCGGTCCTTGAAGGAAAGAGAAGGAAAACAGACAGCATCGTTTTTCAGGTACAGATTCTTAACTCCAAAGCGAGCGGCCAGCTTGGGAGCCGCGACGAGCGGCGTTCCGCCCGCGGCGTTCGGCGCTTTGAAATCTTCGGAAAGCGGCAGCAGTTCGGCGTAGCGCCACATGTTGAAGGCGCGACTGCTGGTTTCGTCGCGCTTGGCGCGCGTTTTCAGATAGTCGTAATCGTAGGCGACTTCGAGCGGCGAAAAACAATCGTCGCAAAACGACCGTGGAATATTGCCCCAAGTTTTTCCGCATTCGCGGCAGCGCAGTTCAAATGGTTCTGGCATTTTTCCGTGACCTTTTTCGTGTTTCGCGGAGGCCAATCTGCCGCGGCGGACAACAACGGCGCTCCGCTTTCGACACGTAATTGAAATTCGCTTAGGGCAGCAGGGAGGGAAACGAAAAACCCTCCGCGCCAAAGTGCTCGGAGGGTCTCAGAAATTCTTCTGGGAAACTCTACAGCTCTTTAGCAGTTTTTTACGTGGAGCAAGTTGCCCTAAATCGCCACGTGTCGCCGCAACCGCAGCTATATTGTTTATGCTAGAACGCGTTGCAATTGTCAAGCCCCAAACAGGGAAGAGAGTATATCGGCTTAGGTTTACCCGAGTTACCGTATGACGGAAATTACTCCCGAGTTCCTCGTGATCTAGGGACGAATCACCGCCTTGCGAAGTCTTCAATATTGGCCCGCCCAGCCTTCAACAGTCATTTCTACCGCGACTCCTAATCTCGAAATTACGGCAGCCTCTAGGCGGAGTTGGGGGGCAGGTGCATTGACGCTCCGCAAGGCACACCTATGGAGAAAGCTTCGGGGCGCGGTTAAGGCTTCTCCTTCGGAGGAGGATCGCTCTTTGGGGGCTTGGATTGGTTCTGCCGTTCCTGCTTCTGCTTGTCCGCCAATAGTTTCTGCTCTTCCGCGTGTTTTTGCAGCAGTTGTTGCGTTTGCGCTTGATGCTGCTGCTCAACTAGCTGTTTTTTGGCCGCATCCGCCTGTTGCTGCGCGAGATTGGCGTGGTCCTGCTCCTGCTGCTGCTGGACTCTCTGCCGGTCCTGCTCCTGCTTCACGCGGAGCTGATCCTGCTCTTGCTGGTGCTTCCTATCCAATTCGGCGTTCGCAGAGGGCGGAACGACGATCCGCGGTGGAGGCGGAACTTCGTTCGGATGAACTGTCGAAGGCGGACCAGGGCGATTGGCTTGATCGGGTGGAACACGTTGTTGCTGGGCTGCATCCTGCCTGGTTTTTTCGGCAACAGCCTTGAGTTGCGCCGCCTGCTGTCGGGCCTTGTCGTCAGCGGCCTGTTGCGCAGCTTGTTGCTTGGCTTTGTCTACAGAAGCTTGTTGTTGTTGCGCTGCTAGCTGCTTGGCCTTTTCGGCGGCTGCCTGTTGCTGCGCTGCTTGTTGCTGCGCGGTCTCCTGCTTGGCTTTTTCGGCAGCGGCCTGCTGTGCCACCTGCTGGTTAGCCTTTTCCGATGCCGCTTGCTGAGCCGCTTGTTCCTGGGCTGCTTCTTGCTTGGCCTTTTCGGCGGCTGCCTGTTGCTGCGCTGCTTGCTGCTGTCCGGCTTGCTGTTTGGCCTGTAAGGCGGCGGACTGCTGAGCTGCTTGCTGTTGCGCCGCTTCCTGCTTGGCTCTTTCCGCAGCCGGTTGCGGTTGAGCGGATGGCTGAGACGCAGCGACGGGAGGCGGGGCCCCGGGCGCCGGAGGATGGACCTGTTGCGCCGTGTTTAGAGACGTTGCCGGCTGCGGCTTTTTCGCTGCCGTTTCGACCGGTTTGACAGCCGACGCAGGCGGAGCCGTCTTCACAACCCGCTCAACGGGTGGAGGTGTTGCCGCGCGGAGAGATTGCTCGGCCTTCGCGTCGAGAGGCTTGCCGGGATTCGCTTGTAACGCCTGCTGCTTTTGGGCGAATGCTACGGGTGGGGGAGGCGGCGCAACCCTAGCCACCACTGGCCGGCTGACGACCGCAGCTGGAGGCTTCGGCGGAGCGCTCGCAGGTGCGGCGTTCGCGGTACTTTCTTTATTTGCACCCATGACGCTTGCTCTAACGGGAGCAACGGGCGCGGTGTGAGCCGTGGGAGCCGCGGTGATCGATGCAGGCGCGACTCTCACTGCTGCCTGGGCCACTGGCTGGGCATTCACGAACGTTGCGCGCGGCACTGCAGTAACGGCACCAGCGACGTTTTGATTTATATAGTTCGTTTTCTGAACGTTGTTGTTCACCACGTTCGTTATGGTGGTCTGTTGCACCACGGTGTTGGTGACGTTCACGTTGGTGATGTACGTCGGGCTGGTCTGGCGCGCGGGCACGTACACTTCGCCGGGAGCCAGCGCAAACCACGCCACGCCGCCACCACTTCCAAAATCGCGCGATGAATTGGAATCGCCAACAAAAGTAACGAGCGCCGGAGAATACACTGGACGATACTCGTGTTCATCATGGTTCGCTTCGCGGTGCGGCGGAACCCAAGCCCAACCCCCACCGCCGTTCCCATCATTGTCCACATGAGCCCAGCGGCCGTAGTGCGAGGTCACGAATCCAGAAGGCGCGTCGTCAACCCACGTCCAGCCCCAAGGATCCACCCAAGCCCAATGACCATCTCGATAAGGTGCCCAGTCGAGCGAGACGTGAGTGGGAACCCAGACCGCACCGAGATTACGATCCGTCCGCCAGGTGCCATTTTGATCGAGGTCTTCCGAGCCGGTAAGTTCGGGAGAAACGTAACGGGCTGACGGCGAGCGCTCTTCGCGAAGTTCGCGGTCGCGCGACCACTGATCGAAACTGTCACGACCCGGGAGATCGTAAGTGTCGTAGGAAATGTAGTCTGTGCCGGAGACTTGAACCTGAGAGCCGCCGTCTACCAGAAAGGCCTGGCCACCGCCGGTAATCTGTCCGTGGCCGTCGCGAAGCGTAATGGTCGTGAAGCTGCCATCGGGATCAACGGTGATGCGATAGTCTCCGTTCTGCAAAACGGTAAACGCGAGGTTCGGAGTGTCCACTTCGAACACGTCGCCGCCGTAAAGATTCCGCATACGCACATCCACCGTTCCGGAGTTCAGTTGAATTTGCACCGTCCGGTCGTCCAGATTCAGAAAAGAGACGGAGGTCTGCCCGCTCACGCGAATGGCCGTGGATCCAATATGCATCTCCGCTCTGGACCTATCGCCGGTCCAGAGACTGTCTCCGGCAGTCATGGGGCGGTTCAAGGTGGCCCACGCCCAATCTGTCTCGCCGCCCGGCTGGAAGGAGACCGCGCCCTCGACAAAATTGAGTCGCGCTACGCGAAAGGGAGGATCATCGAACGCAAAAGCTGATGGTACAGCCGCCACAAGCAGGCAGAGCCCCAAGAGTGCTCGCCCGCAGAAATTTACAAAACCGTCTGGTATTTTCACCACTCACCTCATTCCTGGCGCGCCGTCGGCGCCCCACTTTCGAGTAACAGGCGATTGAAACTGACTTTCCACGAAGGAGCTCCCGGAAACGTTAATCACGCAGCCCGAATAAGCCCAGGGCTGAATGCTCGGAGCTGTGGATTTTTTCAACGCCGTGGATGCTAGGGTAAGACTGAAGTCGGAGGGTTACTGTCCCGTTTTGGACATTCTCGTCTCGCTCATGTGTCCACCATTGGAAGGCGAATTCCGAGGCGTCCGGCTCTCAGCAAAAGCCAGACAGAATTGGCATGAGAAAATCTCCCGATCATGCTTTCGACAGTCTTGCCGTTGTAGGATTGACGGACTTCTTTTGGCAGTTGCTCCTCGCTTCCAATCTGCCGGGCTATCTTCTGCGTCCTCTCAATCGCATCCTGGATTCGCTCGATGGCAGAATTGGCCGCACTTGGCGTCGCATTCGGGCTGCCACTCAATGACTCGCGGGTGGTCGGCCACTCGAAACTTATGACGCACGTGCTGGTAATCGCGGTAACGGAACTGCCTCACTACCAAATGGCACGGGATAACGAGGCAACTTGGCCCTGACAACATAATGGCGCGCAGCTGCGTCTAACTGTGGGATCTGATTCGGCTGCGCTGCAAGCCGCTCCGGAGAAGCGCGGCCCGTTCGCAGGGCCAGTGCTCAACCGGGAGCAAGATTATTCGGTCACAACTGTGCGGCTTTCGCAGTGTTATACTGAGTCCAGGGGTTACCCGGTTTTTCGGCCGTGGCGCACACGGAATTTAGCCGCGCCGCGATGCTGGGTACATGCGCCTGAAAAAAAGGGGAATAGGGACATGGGTGAGCAAGTGAAAGAACTTTTCAATTGGGCGCGGCGCCGCAAGGTGCTGGCGTCGGCATTCGTAGCGTTTACGCTGGTGCTCGGAATCATGATCGGCACGATCGTGTCGGGACGCGTCTCGGCGATGAAGGCGTTCAGCGGGACGGACGCGAAGCCGTTGGTGGTGCCCGACCCAATCCCCTCGGCGAGCTCATTTTCGGGCATCGTGAATCGCGTGGAGCCAGCAGTTGTGAACATCGCGACCACGCAAGTGCTCGAGCGCCGGGCCAAGAAACCGCGCGCGCTCCCGAAGGGCCATCAGCAGCCCGCGGATCCCGACGACCCGGATGATCCGATGCAGGATTTCTTCGACCGCTTCTTCGACGGGCGGCAGGATGGTCCGCCGCAGGCTGAGCGCAGCCTCGGTTCCGGCGTGATCGTAGACAAGCGCGGGTACATTCTGACGAACAACCACGTAATTGATCAGGCTACCAAGATTCAAGTGTCGCTGAATGGCGACACGACAAAGTACACCGCGAAGCTCATCGGCGCGGACAATGACACGGACCTCGCGATCATCAAGATTGAGACGACCAAGGATTTGCCGATAGCCAAGCTGGGAAATTCCGATGGCGTTAATGTGGGAGATTGGGTGCTGGCGATTGGCAGTCCGTTTGGTCTGCAAGCCACGGTGACTGCGGGCATCATCAGCGCCAAAGACCGCGGCGGCATTGGCGGCTCCGAGCATCAATTCCAGCGTTTTTTGCAGACAGATGCCGCCATCAATCCCGGTAATTCCGGCGGGCCACTGGTTGATTTGGCTGGACAGGTAATTGGGATCAACACTGCAATTATCACGGGCGGCCGCGGGTATGAAGGCGTCGGCTTCGCGGTGCCGTCGAGCACGGCGATCGGGGTGTATAACCAGATTATTGCGAACGGACGTGTGACGCGCGGGTCTATCGGCGTGACCTTCCAGGAAGACATTGGCACGAATCCGATTACGCTGCAATCGCTGGGCGCTTCGCACGGCGTGGTGATCGAAGGGGTGGAGCCCGGTAGTCCGGCAGAGAAGGCCGGATTGAAAGGTGGCGACGTCATCACCGCCGTGAACGGTGTTGCGGTGAAGACGGGCAATGACCTCGTGAATCCCATTGCGCAGGCGACAGTTGGTAGCAAGGTGAAGCTCTCGTATATGCGCGATCGCGCGCAAAAAGAGACGACCGCGACGGTCGAAGACCGCACGCACGTTTTCCCGAGCACCGCGGGCAGAATGGATGACCGGCAGGGCGAACCCGTGCCGGTGGAGTTCGGCCTGCACGTTGACGCCATGGGCAAGGCCACCGCGCAGCGCTTCGGAATGGAAAACGTCGGAAAGGGCGTGATCGTAACCGAAGTCGACCCCGCCAGTTTCGCTTCCGATGATCTGAATTTCGAGCGCGGCGAAGTGATTACGGAAATCAATCACGAAGCGATTTCTTCGCTGGACGACTACCGCAATGCGATTGCGAAACTCAAGCCGGGACAGAACGTAGTGTTCAAGGTCCTTCGGCGGCAGGATAGCGACCGCATGCTGACGCTCTACCTCTCCGGCGTGGTTCCGGCTGCGGAGACGCAACAGCAATAATTCAGGGGAGGAGATTACGCCTCCCTTTTTCATTGACACCAATGCGAAAGCAAAGCGCGACCCATGCGGCCATGGCGTTCTTCGTTGTTGCCGCTCTGGGTGTAGGCGTTCCTGCGGCGCGAGCGCAAGCCAGTAATTCGGCTAAAAAGGCCTCGGCGGCGAGTCACGCGGGAGTGCATCACGCAAAATCGCGCAGGCGCTACAGCGCGCGGGAACGCGGACAAAAGGCGCCGACCGGGGATCGCATTTCCGAGATTCAAACAGCGCTTGCCAAGAACAATTCGTTTAACGGCACGCCGAACGGGAAGTGGGATGCCGCGACCGTTGACGCCATGAAGCGGTTCCAGGAATCGCACGGGTTGAGTCCCACTGGGAAGCTGGATGCAAAGACCTTGCAAAAGCTCGGGCTCGGTTCACAAACGGCGGGAATAGCGCCGCCGACGCCTCCGGTGAGTTCTTCGTCGTTAGCTGGGCCAGGCTCTGCGCCCACTGTTCCTCGCCACCGGTAGCCGGTCCCACAGGACATTTTCTTTCGTAAGCGCTGAGCAACTCGCCAAGTTTGCGTGTGTGCGCCGCCTACGGGCTGCGAAAAACCAAAAGTAGCAATTGGCTGGAGCCGAAGCGGCTTGACATTCAGTTGGCGCCGGGCCAGCTCGACAGGGTGGAACGAGCCGGCCCGCGCGCTCAAGGAGATACATCCATTTAAGCCATAGACTGTCTTGTTCCAGAAAATATTCCCGCCCGCGCGGCAGTTCGGGATCGAATCCGCCGAGGGAGCTATCAGGCCACATCTGGGGAGGTGGGAGAATCCAGGAAGGCCTCATTGCCGGTTCCTCGGTATGCCTCGACCGTAGAGCGCGGACGTCCAGGATATCCCGCGATTTGACCGGTCTTATCGGTGACGGTAAAATTCAATTTCATACATCTATTGCCGCGTGTTGCATCCCACGTACAGAATGAGAAGTAATCGCGAGAAGCTTGCAAAGTTCAGGAGGAAGCATGGCTACGGCAGTCGCGCCACGAGTTTTTAAGAACTTCATTAACGGCGAATGGGTTGAAACGCGCAGCGGGAAGGCCTATGAAAACCGCAATCCTGCAGATTCGAGCGAGCTGGTCGGGATGTTTGTGTCGTCCACGTCGGAGGATGTGGACGCGGCGGTCGACGCCGCGAACCAGGCGTACAAGAAGTGGCGGCTGGTGCCCGCGCCGAAACGCGCGGAAATCCTGTTTCGCACGGCCGAACTGCTGGTGCAGCGCAAAGAGGAATATTCGAAGGACATGACTCGCGAGATGGGCAAAGTGCTCGCGGAAACGCGCGGCGACGTGCAAGAAGCGATTGACATGACGTATTACATGGCGGGCGAAGGGCGCCGGCTGTTCGGGCAGACGACACCATCCGAGCTGCCCAACAAGTTCGCCATGAGTGTGCGGCAATCGATTGGGGTCTGCGGAATGATTACGCCGTGGAATTTTCCGATGGCGATCCCGTCGTGGAAGATGATGCCGGCGCTGGTTAGCGGAAACACCGTGGTGCTCAAGCCGGCGGAGGACACGCCGCTTTCGTCGTACCACCTGGTGCAGGCGCTTACCGAAGCAGGGCTTCCTCCGGGAGTGGTAAATCTGGTGAGCGGGGACGGTCCGGGCGCGGGAGCGCCGTTGGCGCAAAGTTCTGGCGTTCCGGTCGTCAGCTTCACGGGTTCGACTTCCGTCGGACGGCTCATTGCCGAAGCGTGCGCGCCGACGTTCAAGCACTGCAGCCTGGAGATGGGCGGCAAGAATATCATCATCGTGATGGACGACGCAAATCTGGACCTGGCGATTGATGGCGCGGTATGGGGTGGATTCGGCACGACGGGGCAGCGCTGCACGGCGGCCAGCCGCGTGGCAGTGCACAAGAGCGTGTACCGCGAATTTGTTTCGCGCTTCGTGGAGCGCGTCAAAGCGTTGAAGGTCGGCAACGGCATGGATTCCACGATTGACATGGGGCCGTGCATCAACGAACAGCAGCTCAAAACGGTGATGAGCTACGTGGAAATCGGGAAAAATGAAGGCGCCAAGCTGCTCACCGGAGGCCATCGGCTGGAGGGCGGGGAACTCGCCAAGGGTTGGTTCCATGAGCCGACAGTGTTTGGCGATTGCTCTGCGCAAATGCGCGTCGCGCAGGAAGAGATTTTTGGGCCGATGGTTTCGGTCATTCCGATAGATTCGTTCGAACAAGCGATCGACGTGGCGAACGGCGTGCCGTACGGATTGTCGGCTTCGATCTACACACGCAACGTGAATCAGGCGTTTCAGGCCACGCGCGATTTGTATACCGGAATTGTTTATGTGAATGCGCCGACTATCGGCGCCGAGACGCACCTGCCGTTTGGCGGCACGAAACAGACGGGCAACGGCCACCGCGAAGCGGCGATTGCGGCGATCGATTTTTTTACCGAGTGGAAAACGATTTACATCGATTACTCGGACAAGCTGCAGCGGGCGCAGATCGACAACAATTAGGTCACGTTGGTCCGAGCTTTCTGGCTTCTGCCCCTCTACCGTGCGCGCAGCTTGCGATCTTTCGTCCGATGTCCCGTACTACGCGCGAGCCGCGGCGCGCTTGGCGGTTTTCCCTAGGAAGCTCACAAGCTCTGCGTTTACTTCCTCCGCATGGGTCCAGCCTACGGCGTGCGGTCCGTCTTTTATGGTAACGAGCCGCGCGCCCTTGATTAGCTTTGCAGTCCTGGCTCCAGCGGCCTGGATCGGCACGATGCGGTCCGCTTCACCGTGAATTACGAGCGTGGGTACGTTAATGCGCGCCACATCCTTGCGAAAGTCCTCGTGCCACGTCGGTACGCACGCCGCGCTCGCGGTGGCGGAGGCGCTGGCCGCCAGGTTCCAGTTCGCCTGAATCGCCGCCTCGCTGATGCGCTTGCCGAGATGCACGTCGGTATTGAAAAAATTCTTGAAAAAGTCGGTAAAGAACGCATACCGGTCGGCGACCACGGCCTTTCGGATGCCGTCGAATACGGTTCCATCAACCCCATCCGGATTGTCGCTGGTTTTTAGCAAGTACGGTGGGACGCCTCCGATGATGACGGCCTTACTCACTCCCTTTGAACCGTACTTCCCGATGTAGCGCGCCACTTCGCCGCCGCCCATCGAAAAGCCCACCAGCGCGAAATTGCGCAGCTTGAGGTAAGTTACGACCTTGCTCAGATCCGCCGCGAACGTGTCGTAGTTGTAGCCCGTTGTGGGGTGGCTGGAGTTGCCGAAGCCTCGGCGATCATAAGTGATGACACGGTGTCCGGCTTCCAGGAGCGCAGCAACCTGCCTTTCCCAGGACGCGCCGCTCAAAGGATAGCCGTGAATCAAAACTACTGCGTCGCCCGAACCATGGTCCTCGTAGTACAGCTCGATATTCGCGGAATTTTCTTTACCGACCTTGACGTATGGCACAGGAGCCTCCTTTGCACTTGGTTGGATGCCTCGGCGGACATTTGGTTTCCATCTTTGTACTGGCGCACGGCAAGCACGCTTCCGTTCTCATCGCGTCTTGCTTCGGGCACCGGCGTCTCGTGCCGCGTTGACCGCACTTGACACAGTTCCTACAATATAGACAGGCGCAATTTGGCGCTCGGAGTCGAGTGCTGCTATGCGGAATTCCGCGCTACAGGAACGGCGCAACCGGCAGATCCTCGCTGATCTCGTGCGTGCTTACATCGAGACGGGCGAGCCGGTATCCTCGCGCGCGATTTCCAAGCGCTACGAAGAGACGCTGAGCACGGCGACGATTCGCAACGTGATGGCGGACCTGGAAGATGGCGGCTACCTGTACCAGCCGCACACTTCTGCGGGACGCGTGCCCACTTCCGCCGCGTACCGCTTTTTTGCGCAGGAAATAGCTTCGCAGGCCACCATCAGCGTGGACGATCGCGAGTGGATTCAGCGGGAAATGGGCGGCGCAAAAACCGCGAGCGAGATTACCGAACGCGCCGGGCACGTCTTGGCGGAAGTTTCGAACGGATTGGGAATTGTGGTGTCGCCGCCGCTGGGGCGGACCGTTCTCGAGCATGCAAGGATGTGGCTGCTGCCGGATAACCGCGTCGTAATTGTGCTGATTTCGCCGGGCGGACATACGCGCGACAAAATAATTCAACCGCATCGGCTGTTTGCGCAGGCGGAACTGGATGCCACGGCGGAATTTTTGAACCGGCACTATTCCGGCTGGACGCTCGAAGCGATTCGCGCGGACCTGCTTCAGAAACTCGCGACAGAGCGGGAGCAGTACGACGTCGTGGCGCGCAGCGCGCTGACGCTCTGCGATCCGGTGATACTATCAGAAGACCAGGCCAGCCAGGTCCACGTGGAAGGCACCGCGCAATTCGTAGGCGCCACGGACTTTGCCAATCAGGCGCAACTGCGGGAGTTGCTCTCGGCAATCGAAGAAAAGCATCGCCTGGTGACCGTTCTGAACGCCTGCATCGAGACGCCCGAACCGGTGCACGTGCAAATCGGCGTGAAAGAAATCTCGGAAGCCGGAGATAACCTGACGATAATCAGCGCCGCATATTCGCGGAACGATTTGGTGCAAGGCTCGTTGGGCGTGCTCGGCCCCACGCGCATCAACTACGAACGGGCCATGACCGCGGTGGCGTACGTCGCGCAACTCTTCAGCGAAGCGCTGAGCAAAATTTGAAAAAGTTTTTCCAGAGGAGAAGCGGCAAGGTGCCCGACAAGGACCAGGTAATCGGCATGGATGAAGCGAATCCCAACGCGACGGACCAACAGCCAGACGACGAGAAAGTCGCCAGCGACAGCGCGGCCGCAGATGCGGAAGTCGCCAAGCTCGCGACGGATCTGAACGACTTGCGGCAAACGTTAATGCGCCGCCAGGCGGACTTCGAGAATTACCGCAAGCGCGTCGAAAAAGAGCGGGCCGAGGATTCGCGCCGCGCCACGGCGCGCGTTGTCGAGGGACTCATTCCCATCATCGACGGCTTCGAACACGCGTTGGCCGCGCACCGCGAAGCCGCGGAATATGAGACCTATCGGAAAGGTTTCGAGCTGATTTACAAACAACTTCTCGACAACGTGACGCGGCTTGGCGTGGAACGCCTCGACCCTCTGGGGAAACAATTCGATCCGCATCTGCACCAGGCCATGGACCGTACGGAAACCGTGGACCACGAAGACGGCCAAATCCTGCAAGTGTTCCAACCAGGCTACGTTTTTCACGGGCGCGTGTTGCGCCCGGCGATGGTGCGCGTAGCCGTCCATCCCGGCGGCGCATCCAAGGAAGTTGCCAACTAATTCCACAAGTTTCGATTTAAGCGCAGGAAAGGGAAAGGCATGTCCAAGGGAAGTCAGCGCGATCTTTACGAGGTATTAGGTGTCGCTCGCACTTCATCGGTTGAGGAAATTAAATCCTCGTATCGCAAAGCGGCGCTCAAGTGGCATCCGGACCGCAACCCGGAGAACAAGGAAGAAGCGGAAGTGAAGTTTCGCGAGTGCACGGAAGCGTACAGCGTGCTCAGCGATCCGGAAAAGCGCCAGATTTACGATCAGTACGGCCACGCGGGACTCTCCGGCGCAAGCGGCGGCGTGGACTTCAACAGCACCGTCTTTCGCGATTTCCACGATATTCTCGGCGACTTTTTCGGTTTCGACGAACTCTTCGGCGGTGCGGGGGGAGGCCGCGGAAGGCGCCGTCAACAGCGCGGCGCGGATTTGCGCTACGACATGACGCTGGCGTTTGAAGAAGCCGCCGCAGGCGTCGTCACAAAAATCAAGGTTCCGAGGCAGGAGTACTGCGAATCCTGTAACGGCACTGGCGCGAAAAAGGGAACCGGCATCGTTGTTTGCCAGACGTGCGGCGGGCGCGGGCAGCTCGCTTACCAGCAAGGTTTCTTCACGATTTCGCGCACGTGCCCGGCGTGCCAGGGCGCTGGACAAATTGTGAAGGAGCGCTGCCCCGACTGCCGCGGCCAAGGCCGCATGGAGCGCGAAAAAACCATCGAGCTGCGCATTCCGCCTGGCGTGGATTCCGGCACGCGCCTCCGCGTGGCGGGCGAAGGCGAGCCTGCCCCAAATCACGGCGCGCCAGGCGATCTTTACGTCGTGCTGGACGTAAAGGAGCACGCGTATTTCGAGCGTCGCGGCGCTGATCTCTACTGCACGATTCCGATCAGCGTGGTGCAGGCTGCGCTCGGCACGGAGTTGCAAGTTCCAGGCTTGAACGGCGAGGAAAAGCTGAAAATTCCCGAGGGCACGCAAAGCGGCGCGGTTTTCCGTATCAAGGGGAAGGGCTTGGCCGATCCGCGTGGCGGCGGCAAAGGCGATCTGTACTATCACGTTCGCGTCCTGACACCCACGAAACTCACGCGCGACCAGCGCAAGATGCTCGAGCAGCTCGGCACGACGCTGAAGGTCGAAAACAAGCCGGCTGACCGCAACTCTTCCATCTTCGACAAAGTGAAAGACATCTTCGGCTAGATTCTGCGGTGGCACAGGGACTCTTGCCGGTGCTCTTTTCGTTCTTCCGACCGTTGCAAGTGTGCGCTTGCCCTGCTCGCAGCAAGCTAGCTGTGAACGGGGGCGTTAGGGCGTCGTCTGTCGCTTGCGATACAATCCACACGTGCGACGCCGATTCTTCGTTGAAAAATTCACCCGGGACACCGCCACCGTGGAAGGCGACACCGCGCATCATCTCGGTCATGTTCTTCGCGCGCAAAAAGGCCAACTCTACGAGTTGAGCGACGGCGCGACCGCGTGGCTGGGGCGCATCGAAACCGTTTCGCGTAATCGCGTGGAGTTCGTGCTTGTCGACCAATTGCCCGCTCGGGAACCTGCCGCCGAAATCACGCTGCTGCTCTCGATCGTGAAGTTTGACGCGTTCGAATGGGCGCTCGAAAAATCCACGGAGGTGGGCGTTTTCACAGTCATACCGCTTGCGGCGGCGCGCAGCGAAAAAAGTCTCGTCGCCGCGGCCGCAAAACGGTCGGAGCGGTGGCGCAAAATTTTGCTCGAATCCTCGCAGCAGTCCCGGCGTCTTCGCCTCCCAAACCTAGAAGCGCTGGCTACGCCAGCCGAAGCGTTTTCAATGCAAAATGGCGGCATTCGCGTGATGCTCTCGGAGCGCCCTGACGCGCCGCAAATTCGCGCAATTCTTGCACGCGCGGCAGCAACTAAGCCATCAACCGCCGCTGTCGCCATCGGTCCCGAAGGCGGCTGGACCGACGAAGAGATCGCTTCCGCCGGCGCAGCCGGTTTCCGCGAGGCGTCTCTCGGTCCATTGATTTTGCGTACGGAAACCGCCGTCGTCGCCGCACTTTCCATACTCAACTTCGCGCTGGCGCCCGCCGCGGATTAGTTTTTCGCCGCGACGCGCTTCTTCCATGCAACGCGCCTTTCGTCGCCCGAATCTTATGAGCTAGCTTCCCGCGCAGCTGTGGGCCTTTGCTCACTGGGCAACACCGCCTAGCGCGCGCGCAAAGCCCGTGCTATAAGTAAAATGTAGCTGCAAAATGCCAAGCTCGGACCTGAACCCTCCCGTCAAGCAAGCGGTTCCGGAGACTCCGGCGCCGGCGCACTCCACTGCCCATTCGCTGCGCAACGAAATCCGCGTGTGGACGCGCGATCTCCTGATCGCCATCGGCCTCGCTCTGGTCATCATCGTGTTCCTCTATCAGCCCGTAAAAGTGGAAGGCACCAGCATGGCGCCGCTCCTTTCCGACCAGGAGCGCATCTTCATCAACAAATTTGTGTACCGCTTCGAGCCGATTCAGCGACGCGACGTCGTCGTTTTCTGGTATCCGCTCGACCGTTCGAAATCTTTCATTAAGCGCGTGATTGCTCTACCGGGCGAGAGCGTGGAAATTCGCCAGGGCATTGTTTACGTGAACGGCCGCGCCATTCAGGAGCCGTACGTCCCGCCGCAATACGAAGACCCGAGCGACTTCGGGCCCATTCGCGTCCCGAAAGACAGTTACTTCGTGATGGGTGACCACCGCATAAGCTCGAACGACTCGCGCGTGTTCGGCCCGGTTTCCAGCGAATTTATCTACGGGCGAGCCGTCTTCGCCTATTGGCCGGTAGACCACTTCGGCTCGCTTTCTTCCACGGAAGTGGAAGCCAGCCATAAATGACATTTCCGCGCGGCGCCACGGTTGACGGCTGCGCTCTATCGCATTGCATGGCCGCTTGCTCCGCGGATCTGCTCTCGCTGTCGCAGCACGATTTGCGTTACACTCTCATTCCAATCTCAGGAGGACGCGCTGACCGAAGTTCCGCATCGCCCTGCCATACTCGCACTCGAAGACGGCCGCGTTTTTAATGGCCGCGCTGCCGGCGCCATTACGCGGCGCGGCGGAGAAGTTGTTTTCAATACCAGCCTCACCGGTTATCAGGAAGTTTTCACCGACCCCAGCTACTCCGGACAAATTGTGTGCCTCACGTATCCGCACATCGGAAATGTCGGCGCCAATCTCGACGACGAAGAATCCACGCGGCCCTATATCGAGTCGCTCGTGGTGCGCGAATTTTCGCAGATTGCTTCGAACTGGCGTTCCGCGGAGACGGCGCAGCTCTATCTGAACCGGCACAAGATCCCGGTTATCTGGGACATTGACACGCGTGCGCTCGTGCGCCACATCCGCAACGTCGGCGCGCTGCGCGGAATGCTTGCGACGGACGGCACGCCCGCGGATCAGCTCATTCACGAAGCGAAGCAGTTGCCTACGATGGCCGGGCAGGAACTTGCGAGCCACGTTACGACGAAAAAAGCCTACGGCTGGAACAAGGGCTCGATTGATCTGACGATACCTCCGTGGTCGGAGACTATGCCGGAATCGGGCCGCGGCGCGGACGGGCGCCGCTTTCGCGTCGTCGCGTACGATTACGGCATCAAGCAAAATATTCTGCGCCTTCTGACGGACCACAACTGCGAGGCGTGGGTGATACCCGCGCAGACTTCCGCGGATGACGTGCTTGCGCTCGATCCGGACGGCGTCTTCCTTTCCAACGGCCCCGGCGATCCGGAGCCGATCGGCTACGCCGTGGATAATATTCGCAAGCTTGCGGGGCGCGTCCCGATTTTCGGGATTTGTCTCGGGCATCAGCTTTGCGGTCTCGCGCTTGGGGGAAAAACTTTTAAATTGAAATTCGGGCATCACGGCTCGAATCATCCGGTGAAGAATCTGCTCACCGAAAAAGTGGAGATTACCGCGCAGAATCACGGGTTTTGCGTGGATCCCGATTCACTGCCGTCGAGCGACGTGGAAATCACGCACATCAACCTGAACGATCACACCAACGAAGGCATGCGCCACAAGAAAATGCCGCTTTTTAGCGTGCAGTACCACCCGGAAGCGTCGCCCGGCCCGCACGACTCGCACTACCTGTTCACCCAGTTCACCGACATGATGAAGGAATCTGTGCCGGCGGGACGCTCGCGGCGATGAAATACCTCGCGACCGCGCTACTTGTTTGCGTAGTCTTGGCACCCGCGGCCCTGTGTTCCGTCGAAGTCATGGAAGTGCATCCGTCCAGCCAGAAACCGCTCATTACCGTTTTGAAGGATGGAGTGCAGAAGGAAGGGACAATGCTGTCCGTCTTTACAAAGGGCGGGAAGCAAAAAGTCACATTGATCACAGACTCCCATGGTATGGCGAAGCTGCCGCATCTCGCTCGAGGAACGTATTGCATCGCCGCGGCCACGTCGCCGACGTTGCGAGCCGATCTTTGCCTACGGATTGGGGCCAATTATCAACGGAATCCGAGCACGTTTACGATGGAACTTGTTGTCAAGCCGCCGCCGCCACCCACGTTCGCCCAAAGATTAGCTGCAGCGGAGGCCGGTCCGGCTAGCGCGACAAATCAAAGGTTTTCTGGAACTGTCGTCGACCCATCAGGAGCTACGATCCCCCGCGTCTCTATCGGGATTTACCCGCAAGGAGCCGGTGCTTCCGCGCATCCGCGCAAGATTCGTTCGGACCGAATGGGCCGCTTCTCTCGCAACTTATCCCCAGGAAGATATACCGCCGTTTTTAGCGCGCAGGGCTTCGAAAACCAATTTCTGACCTTTGAAGTTTTACCGGGCGCCGCCGAACGCGATTTACGCGTGAAGTTGAAGTTGGGAGCTGTGTCCTGAAGTTGCGGTTGATCGCTACGGTCTTTTTTTCGGGCCTCATTCTGTTAGCCAATTTGCCGTTTCCGCCCAGAGTTTCCGCCCAGACGCCGCCGCTCAAAATCAAAACCAAGCATCACACTCCGCAGGAAGAAGAACGCAAGCTGCAGGTGTTGCGCCTCGCGCAGCAATACGACCTGAAGAAATACACCATCACGCGCGATATCGAAATCGACCGGCGCGCCATCAACCATTCGCATCCCGTCCTGACGCTGAACCTTCGCTTCCTCGATAACGACGACCTCGCGCTTTCCGCTTATGTGCACGAGCAAGGGCATTGGGTGCTGACCGAGCGCGGTCCACAGCGCAATCGCGGCTTGCTGGAAGATTTGCAGCGCAGCTTTCCGGGATTGGACTACCGCCAGCCCAACGGCGACGGCGAAATGATCGGCAGCTACTACCACATCGCGGTGTGCATGCTGGAGTGGCAAGCGATGGAAGAGCTCGTCGGGCCGGACCGCGCCCGCAAAGTCATCGAGTGGAAGCGTGGCGATCACTATAAGGCGATCTACCAGATCGTGCTGTCCCAGCGCCCGCAGGTCGAGGCCATCCTCGCGCGCAATGGTGTCTCCTGGTGAGGCCGCCGTGCCACGGTGCCATTCTCAACGAAGCCAGCGCTCTTCAGCATCTCGCGGTTTTTGCGAGAAGAAATCTGCTTTTGGTTTTTCGACGAAACGACGATACTCTAACTCTCGATGCCTAAACGCAAAGACCTGAAGAAAATTCTGATCATCGGCTCCGGCCCCATCGTCATCGGGCAGGCTTGCGAATTTGACTATTCCGGCGCGCAGGCCTGCAAAGCGCTCCGCGCCGAAGGCTACGAAGTCATTCTCGTCAATTCCAACCCCGCGACGATCATGACCGACCCCGAGCTGGCGCATCGCACCTACATCGAGCCGCTCACCAGGGAATATCTTCAGGAAATTATTGCGCGCGAAAAGCCCGACGCGCTATTGCCGACCGTGGGCGGACAAACCGCGCTCAATCTCGCCGTGGAGCTCTCCGAGAGCGGCATCCTGGAAAAATACAAAGTCGAAATGATTGGCGCGTCCCTGCGCTCCATCAAAGTGGCCGAAGACCGGCTGTGGTTCAAGGACGCTTGCCGCAAAATCGGCCTCGAAGTGCCGGCGTCCGCGCTTGTTAATAACGCCAAAGATGCGTTGCGCCTTTGCGATCAGCTCGGGTTTCCACTCGTGATTCGGCCATCGTTCACGCTTGGCGGCACGGGCGGATCGATCGCCTACAACAAGGAAGAATTCGGCGAAGCCATTTCGCACGCGCTCGATATGAGCCCGGTGCACGAAGCGCTTGTCGAAGAGTCCGTGCTCGGTTGGAAAGAGTACGAGCTCGAAGTGATGCGCGATTTCCGCGACAACTTCGTGGTCATCTGCTCAATAGAAAATTTCGATCCCATGGGCGTCCACACTGGCGATTCCATCACCGTCGCGCCCGCACAGACCCTGACCGACAAGGAATACCAGCGCATGCGCGACGCAGCCGCGGCCATCATTCGCGAAGTCGGAGTCGAGACCGGCGGATCGAACGTGCAATTCGCCATTAACCCGGAAAATGGCCGCATGGTCGTTATCGAAATGAATCCGCGCGTTTCGCGCAGCTCTGCGTTAGCCAGCAAGGCGACAGGCTTTCCGATCGCAAAAATAGCCGCGCGATTGGCCGTCGGAATGTCACTGGACGAAATTCCCAACGACATCACCAAGAAAACGCCCGCATGCTTCGAACCGACCATTGATTACGTCGTCGTGAAAATTCCGAAATGGCAATTCGAAAAGTTTCCCGGCGCGGACAGCACGCTGGGCACGCAAATGAAGTCGGTCGGCGAAGTGATGGCCATTGGCCGCACGTTCAAAGAGGCGTTGCAGAAGGGCATCCGCTCACTCGAGCCGCACACTCCCTGGCGCGCGCCCGCGGAAACTCCGGACTCGCTGCTGCGCGAAAAACTTTCCACGCCGCGGCCGGATCGCATCCATTGGCTGCTTACTGCTGTGGACAAAGGCCTTCACGCCGACGACATCTGCGGCCTGACGAAAATCGATCCCTGGTTCGTGCACCAGATTGAAGAACTTGTTGCGATGAATCGCCGCGCCGCCGCGGTCACGGTCGAAACTGCTTCAAAGGATTTGCTGCGCGAAGTAAAACGTCACGGCGCTAGCGACGAGCAGCTCGCGCAAATCTGGAAAAGCACACCGGCATCGGTGCGGCTCCAGCGCGCGCGTTACGGCGTTGCTCCCGTTTTTAAGCGCGTGGACACTTGCGCCGCGGAATTCGAATCGTTCACTCCGTACATGTATTCGACGTACGAAGACGAGGACGAATCCGACGTGCAGCCGCGCTCCAAAATTATGATTCTGGGCAGCGGGCCGAACCGCATCGGACAGGGAATTGAGTTCGACTACTGCTGCTGTCACGCGGCGTACGCGCTTCGCGAAGATGGTTATGAAACCATCATGGTCAACTGCAACCCCGAAACCGTTTCCACGGACTACGACACCTCCGACCGCCTGTACTTCGAGCCGTTGACACTCGAAGACGTCCTCGCCATCGTGGATCGCGAAAAGCCGCAAGGCGTAATCGTGCAATTTGGCGGGCAGACGCCCTTGAATCTGGCGCAGGAGTTGAAGCGCAACGGCGTGCCGATCATTGGCACCGCGCCCGAATCCATCGATCTCGCCGAAGACCGTCGCCGCTTCGGCAATCTACTCGACAAGCTGAAAATTCCGCAGCCACGGAACGGCACCGCGCTCGTCCCGGAAGAGGCCGCGCGTGTCGCGGGCGAAATTGGCATGCCCGTTCTCGTGCGCCCCAGCTACGTGCTTGGCGGCCGCGCCATGGTCATCGCGTACGACGTGAACACTGTGCAGGAATATGTCGCGCAGGCCGCGCTGATGGGCCCGGCGCGTCCCGTGCTGATTGACCAGTTTCTCGAAGAAGCCACCGAAGTGGATGTGGATGCCCTCGCCGACGGTAAGGACGTCGTCATCGGCGGTATCATGGAGCACATCGAAGAAGCCGGAGTGCACTCCGGTGATTCGTCGTGCGTTTTGCCGCCGGTTAGTCTGTCGCAAGATGTTCTTTCGCAGATTCGCGAATACACCAAACGCCTCGCGCTGGCGTTGAAAGTCATCGGATTGATGAACGTGCAGTACGCCATTCAGCGGGACACCGTATATGTTCTTGAAGTCAATCCGCGCGCTTCGCGGACAGTGCCGTACGTCAGCAAAGCGACCGGCGTGCCGCTCGCGAAAGTTGCCGCCCGCTTAATGGCCGGGAAAAAGCTCGCCGACATGAAGCTTCCGCTCGTCCAGAACAACGGCGTCGCGGAAGTGCCGGTCCACGAATTTTACTCCGTAAAATCGCCAGTCTTTCCGTTCAACAAATTCCGCGGCGTGGACACGATTCTCGGTCCCGAGATGCGCTCGACCGGTGAAGTTATGGGCATCTCGAGCTCATACGGCCTGGCGTTTGCGAAAGCGCAACTGGCCGCTGGTCAGCGCTTGCCGCGAAAGGGAACCGTCTTTTTGAGCGTAAACGATCGCGACAAGCGCCAGGTCGGCTCGCTCGGCAAAGAATTGCACGAGTTAGGTTTCCGCTTGCTCGCTACGCGCGGCACCGCAGAAGCGCTCGCCGCGGCGGGCATCGAAGCGGAAGCTGTCTATAAAGTTAACGAAGGCCGCCCGAACATCGTCGATCTCGTGAAAACCGGAAAGATCGATCTGGTCATCAACACGCCCCTCGGCCGCGAGTCTTTCTACGACGAGAAATCGATTCGCCGGGCCGCGATTCGGTACAATATTCCTTGCATTACGACGCTCGCCGCGGCGCACGCGGCGGCGCGCGGCATCCGCGCTTTGCTCGAGCAAGGCTCGGAAGTCGCGGCTCTTCAGGATTTGCATCGCGGCAGTCTGGCCGCCTCTGGTGGCTCTGCCTCAGGAGATTGAATCATGGATTTGTCTGGCGTTTATCCGGCTCTTACGACTCCTTATGCTGCGGACGGGTTCGTCTCCGTCGAAGACCTCAAGCACAACATTGCGCGCTACAACCAAACCGGCCTCGCCGGTTATACCGTTATCGGCTCGACCGGGGAATCGGTTCTGCTTTCACGCAAGGAAATCGACACGGTCTGGGCTACGGTCAAAGAAGCCGCTGCGCCGGACAAAAAACTCATCGCCGGTACGGGCGCGGAATCTACCGCTGAGACGATCGATCGCACCAAGCGCGCCGCGGAATTTGGTTATCACGCCGCTCTGATCAAAACGCCTTACTACTACAAGCCGGCGTACAAGTCGGAAAACTACATTACGCACTACCGTCGCGTGGCCGACGCTTCTCCGATTCCCGTGATGCTGTATTCCGTGCCGCAGTTCACCGGAGTTTCGCTCGAAGCCGCCGAAGTAGGCGTGCTATCGCAGCATCCGAACATCATCGGCATAAAAGAAAGCTCCGGTGTGGTACAGCGCGTGGCGGAAATGATTGCCGCCGCGCCGTCGTCGTTTCAAGTGCTGACCGGCTCCGCGAGCATGTTCTTTCCTTCGGTGATGATTGGCGCGCGGGGAGCCATCCTGGCCATGGCCAGTGCTCTGCCGGAATTGTCCGTCGCCATATACGACGCGGCGAAAGCAGGCGACATCGAAAAGGCGCGCGAACTCGAAGAATCCGTTCTCCCCGCTTCCCGAATCATCGTGTCGCAGTGCGGCATTCCAGGAGTCAAATACGCAATGGATCTCGGCGGATATCGCGGCGGCTTGCCGCGCGAGCCGTTGCTGCCGCCGTCGGAGGAGCAAAAAACGGCCATCCGGAACCTGATGGCCAAGCTGGATTCTTTGCAGCTTGCTCCCAGGCGCGCTCACCTTTCTCGTGCCGCGTCCGTCGAACCTAGAATCCATCTCGAGGCGTAGCGCTGGCGGGAATTCTTTTCGGCGCGCTCTCGTGTAGGGCACGGCATGCCGTGCCCGTTTTTGGGGCGCGCCGGCAGTTGCTTGTGACCAAAGACCGTCGTTATCATCTAAATCCCGATGGAATGTCGAAGCCTGCCGTTTCGCCAGTTGCCCCATCAGCCAAAGCTGTTTCTCGCATTCCTCGATAATTTTCCTTCCGTAAAGAAGTTTTATCCGCACCCGCCAACAATCGCCGAAGCAAAGAAAGCCACCAAGTCCTTGGAATATCCGCTGGAGCGGCGAGCGGAAGTGACGCAAGTGTTGCGCGAACAGAACGCGGCCTTCGGAGCGGGAGAAGCGACACGGCGAAATCTTGACCGATTGGCGAAGGGCGCAGTGGCCGTGGTAAGCGGCCAGCAGGTGGGGCTTTTCTCTGGCCCGGCGTACGCAATCTACAAAGCGGTGAGTGCAATTCAGATCGCGCAGGAGTTGACGGCTGCGGGAACTGACGCGGTGCCCGTCTTCTGGATGGCCTCGGAAGATCACGACCTGGACGAAGTGCGCTGGTCCGCGTGGCTCGAGAACGGCAAGCTGAAACGCTTTGAGCTGCCGGGGAATGGCGATGCGGGCGAGCCCGTCGGACGGATTCTGCTCGGCCCGGACGCGCGCGAAATGGTGGACGACGCCGCGCGGATTTTGACCTCGGCAGGCGGCGAGTTTCTCGCGGCGATTTTCCGCGAAAGTTATGGACCGGAAGAAACATACGGTAGCGCCTTCGGGAAATTGTTCGCGAGACTTTTTGCCGAGCAAGGGTTGATTTTGCTCGACCCCCTTGACGCGCGGCTGCATCGTGTGGGGCGCGAAATTTTGCGGCGCGCCGTGGTGGAGCGCGACGAACTCAACGACGCGCTGCTCGCGCGTGGCAAGGAGCTGGAAAAAGAGGGCTTCGCCGCGCAGGTGAAAGTCACGGCGCGCAGCACGCTGCTCTTCAAAATGTGCGGCGGGAAGCGCGCGCCGATAACCGCGGCGAACGGGAAATTCTCTAGTGTTGCGGCCGCCGGCCAATCGAGTTGGACCGGCGAAGAACTCGCCGCGAAGGTGGCCGCCGAGCCGGAGTGTTTCAGTCCCAATGCGCTGCTCCGTCCGGTGCTGCAGGATTATTTGCTGCCGACAGCAGTGTACATTGCCGGGCCGGCGGAGATTGCGTATTATGCGCAGGCCGAAGTGGTATACCGCCGGCTGCTCGGCCGCATGCCGGTGATTCTGCCGCGCGCGGCGTACACCATCCTCGACGCTAAAGCGGAAAAGCTTTTGAAGCGGTACGGATTGACGGTCGAGGATGTGTGGCGTGGTTCGCAGGAGCTGCGGCGGAAGATGGAAACCGCGAGCGTGCCGCAGGCGCTGGGAAAAAGTTTCGATCGCACGCTGAAAGAGAATGCCCGCGCGCTGGCGAAATTGCAGAAACAGATCGTGCGGCTCGACCCGACGCTGGCCGGAGCGGTCGAGACGGCGCGCAAGAAGATTGCGTTTCAAATGGAAAAGCTGAAGCGCAAGGCCGGCAAAGCCGAAGCCTTGAAGGACGGGTTGATGGCCGGGCATCAGAAGTATCTCGAGTCATTGCTGTATCCCCACAAATCGCTGCAGTCGCGCGAGCTGTGCTTTTTGCCGTTCCTGGCCAGTTGGGGCCCGGGCGGCCTGAAAGAATTGCAGAAGCTCGCCGCGAGCAAGAAGATCGGCGAGCACAAGCTGCTCCGCATCCCGTAGACGAAGTCTTCGCGCGGTGGAACTTGCGCGAGTTCCGTGATATGTGGTTCGCGACCTGTGCCCCGTGCCCCCTGTTCCGTGCGGAGAAATACACGAGGATCAGAACACGTGCCGTGTGGACTCCGGTTTCCCCAGTTTCACGGGTGTTCACTTTTGAACAGACAGGTCCGAAGCCGGAACTGTAGGATTCAGTTGAACTGAGAAAGTTAGAAATACGCCCGCGATGGCGATCATTGGAATGCCTCCGAGGACTGCCATCGCGGGCATTTGCTCGTCTGGGGCACGCAGGACTGGCAGGGCAATCACGGCACGCATCCTCGTCGGATGCTCAAGTGCGGCTCGACGACTGAAGTTCACACACACTTAAAGCACGGCAGTCGCGAAGCGTTAAGTACTTTAAAGCGGACGGTCGACATTCGGTTTTGAACTGCTATCAGCGGGATTGAATTGCAGGAAGGAGGAGCAGGACCATTCAAATCCCGCAGCCTTTGATGGATCAATCCCAAAGGGATGCCGCACCCAGAGGGCCTACCTCCCGGCTCAGAATTTCGGTTCGTGCGTGCCCCCACGAAGTTCATTGTGCCGGACGGAACAGAAGCGTAGGATTCGGCAAATAGCAGGTCGAATCGGAAATTCCGGCCAACCGACGGACGAGAGTAATTAGGAGGCTGATATGGCCGTGGCGCCAGGCATTATTCGTATTTCAGGTTCAGTCGGCCGCGGCGGCAAGAACCTGAGAACCGACGTATTGATAGTTCAACAGCTCATTAACAACCATTTGCCAATTCCCCTGCGCCCGCTGCAGGTGAATGGCATCTGTGATCCGTTGACGATTGGCGCGATCGAGGAGATCCAGCGCCGTGAGCTGCACATGGATCGACCGGATGGAAAAGTAGATGTCGACGGCGCGACGTTCCGCCTTCTTACCGGAGGCCACGCACCGGCGGCGCCAAAACCGGCTGGAGGTTCCAGTTCGTTCCCGGCGAACGTGATCGTCGCGCCCCAGGCTTCGCAAAAAACCTGGAAGATTCCCGCAGCGATTACACTCGCGCAATGGGCTCTGGAAAGCAACTGGGGCAAGGCGATGCCGAGCGGTAGCAATAATCCCTTCGGCATCAAGGCCGGAGCCGGAGAGCCCTATGTTGAGGCGCATACGCGCGAGGTGCTCCAAGGCAAGGACGTGACCATCAAGGCGAAATTCAAGAAATTCGCGTCGATTGACGATGCCTTTGACCAGCACGGGCGCCTGCTTGCTACGGCGAGCCCTTATGCGCATGCAAGAACTTTCAGCCGCGACCAAGACAAGTTTGCGGATGCCTTGACAGGCGTGTACGCAACAGATCCGACTTATGGCACGGTACTGAAGAGAATTATGAAGAGCAACGACCTGTATCAGTACGACTAGAGGCAACGCCTCAGCGGTCGGTATTTGTGAAGCAGGCAGCAAGGCGTGTGACAACCGGCTTGTAGACACTGGACGCGCCGCTGTCATAGGTCAGGTCGAAGGACTTGAACTGTTCGTGAGAGTACATCGTCTTTGCATAAAAGACGGATTGCCCATTCTCGCCGGAGACGACGAACCAGCCTGGTCTGATCACTTTGTACGTTACCTTGCCAGACGCACCAGCCAAGCGCGAAGAGGTATCCTCGAGAGCGTCCTTAAGCGAGTCGTGCAAGGCGTTGTTCCGTCCGTATACGATTAGCTGCGCGCCGTCTTTCGCGAGAAACTTCTGGCCATCGGTATTGTCGGATTCGCCCTGTGGAACCAGGAGGTCCTGCGGGTAGCAGATCGAATATTTGAACCGGACGTTGGTGTAAACCTTCCAGACATGACCGTCGGGCGCTGCCCCCTGAGATTGCAGTGGAACTATGCTGCCGGCTCCAAAGCCAAAGACGATATAAATCGCCAGCATCCAGACGAAGGCTTTCGCATGAGATGAACCGATTGCTTTAAAACTTCGCGTCATTTTGTAATCTTGCGGAAGTTCCATTGTCGCTCCTCCGTTCCCAAGAGTGTACGCCGTGCAGAGCGAATGTTTGTATTGCTTCGCGGCTCGAGCGCGCCAGGGAGGGCCAGGGGCGAATGAGGTAAACGGAAATTCAGATGTATACTCGTCGTCCGCACGACCGACCCGAGGGAAATTCCGCTGTGAGGAGCGCCTATGAGCCAGGCCCTGGACGACTTCAAAACTGCGGCACTTGCCAAGAATTGGCCGACCGCCGTGTCAAAGTGCAACGGACTCAGCATGTACGAGATGTTGCGCGGGCTGGATTCCTTGCCGCGCAACTTGCTCGACGACATGAGAGCGCAGCTGGGAATCTTTGCTTCTGGGTTCGGGGGCGGCGTGGACCGCATCAACTATGCGATTGATGTCGTGAAGAATCGCCGTTTACCAGCGACGGCGCCTGGGGATCTGAACGCGACGGGGCAAGTACAAGACGCGCGAAACTTTCTGGCAGCAGCGCGCGGCGTACACGAGGGAAGCAAGAAGAAGCTGCAAGTCGCGCTGTTCTGGACCATGAACGCGAGGAGCGAGGCGGTCAGTTCGCCGCTGATCCAAAGGGCGCAGGACCTGTTCCGCGGTAATGGAGACCAATTTACGCTGGATGTTCTCCGCGTGCATACAGAGCTGCCCACCAACCAGGATTTGAGCGAGGCCGATCCGGAATCGTGCGGGAGCAGCGAATTCACGCAAGTGCAGGCGTTGGCCGATCGTTCCGGAGTCTACGGCGCGGACCGCGTACCGATCATTTTTTATACGTCGCTGTTGACGCTCTCACGCGGGGGTCTTGGCCCGCCCAACGACCCCATTTCGCACGGCTGCGGGTATCAAGCTTCTTCGACCAAGGGCTACGCGATGATCAATGTGCGATCGGTGGCCGCTGACCGCGGCACCCTGGCGCACGAACTCGGGCATGCCGCCGGCTTGCAACACGACTTCTCGGACAACTCAAATATCATGAGCTATGGGCCGAGCCGAACGCTGATCAAGCCCACGCAGTTGAGCACCTTCGGCAAAGCATACTTCTGCCGCTGAAGCGCGGGTAGCTCGCGCGGACGGCAGCCGCGAATTACTGGACCAGCTTGCGCAGTTGGGCGCGCTCCTCGGGAGAGAAGTGGCTGTAGCGGCCGGAGTCGATTTCGCGTTCGCGAGCGAAGGGCGGCATCTCGCGAAGGGCGCGCGCGGCGTTGAGCACCTCGCGGCTGGGTGGAGCGTCAGAGCGGCGGGGCGAACGCGCCGCGACAAGCGTCGCGGAGCGAGACGCCGCAGGCGATCCGGCGGCGGCCACCGAATCAGCATCAATAGCGGCCGGAATAAAATCCGTTGAGCGGATCGGTCGCACGTCAGCAGCTGCGAGGGTCACCGTATCAGCGTTGGAGGGGCGGGACGAGGCCGGAGCGCCGGAGTTGTTCGACGGAGGCGCGGGCGGCCGGTTCGGGTCGTTGGGCTTGGGAGTCAGATTCTGCTTCTGCGACGGCGGATTCGCGTTGCGATTGTCCGGATAGCGCTGGGGAGGACCGGACGGGCCGTAGTTCGGACGATAGCGCGGACTGTAGTTTGGGCCGTAGTTTGGACCGTCATTGGGATCGTAGTTTGGAGCGCAATTAGGATCGTAATTGGGGTCGTAGGGATCAGCGGACGCGTCGTAGCAAGGATCGTAGGGCGCTTCATCGGGGTAATACGAGTCGCCGTAGGGATAGTAATTGTATCCGGGCCAATACCCATAATCATAAGGCCAGCCCCAGCCTAGGCCCCAACCCCATCCCCAACCACCCCAACCCCAATCGTCCCAATCCCAATCTCCACCACCCCAGCCTCTGCCACCCCAGCCTCTGCCACCCCAGCCCCGACCGCGACCGCGGAATCCGCCGCGAAAGCCGGTTCCAGGTCGAAACCCAGCGCCGCCGCGGAATCCTGAGCCACCGCGGAAACCGGAACCACTACGGAAGCCGCTACCGCCAAGGCCGCCACGGAAGCCACTCCCGCCGCGAACGCCTCCGCCTCCATGAAATCCGCCCCCTCCATGAAATCCACCACCGCCGTGAAGGCCTCCGCCCCCACTTCCGTGGAAACCTCCACCTCCTCCGCCTCCGTGGAAACCGCCCCCACCTCCACCGTGGAATCCGCCTCCTCCTCCACCACCGTGAAAACCACCACCACCTCCACCGCCATGGCCGCCGCGCTGCGCGAGAGCAGGTTTGGGCCAAGCGAAAAGAACGAACGCAAAGATTGTGTCGAGAACTACAGGAAGGGTCTTTTTCATGTTAGTCCCTCGATTCGCAGAAACGGGGACGGCCTGCGCTGGGCGAAGTTTTGTATCGGACATGAACTGGCCGGCAGTCCAATTACAATGCAACATTACACCTACGTCTTGTTGGATGCGAGCGTGCCTTGCGGAGTTTCACCGGCCATAGAAGCGCTAGGGCAGAGGGGCTAGGACTTGAGTAAGGAGAGCGTCAGAGCATCCTGTTCGCCGCGGCAATATTTTTCGAGGGCGGCGGCGAAGAGTTGATAATCGGCGGAGCCGGCGTCGGAAGCCTTGAGGAAGAGGGTCACGGAGGAGCGGAATTTCAGGTTGTCAGGCGAGCCGAAAATTCTGTCGAGAGATGCGTTTTCGATTTGATTGACGAGGCGCGTACACTCGCGGAGGCGCGCGCCGAGGACGGGATGCTGGAGATAGGCGCGGGCTTCATCGAGCGAGGAGATGGCAAAATGGCGCGCTGTGGAGCTGAGCCCGAGGCCCTTGATTTGTGGGAAGATGAACCACATCCAGTGGGAAGTTTTGCGGCCGGAGTTGAGTTCGCGGACGACGTCGTCGTAAACGTCGTTTTGGGCATCGAGAAAACGTTGCAGGTTGTAGGGATCGGGCATGATGGACGAAAGCAAGTACGCGTTGAAATTCTAGCAGGAGAGCGACGGACGCGAGAAGTTCGGCGGGAAGAAAACGAAGCAGCAAATGCAGCGCGAGTTTAAGAAAACGGATGGTACAGGAGAAGAGCGATGGCCAACGTACAAAGAATCGTTCCGTTTTTGTGGTTCGATTCGCAGGCAGAAGACGCGATGAATTTCTACGTGGCAATTTTCCGGAACTCGAAAGTGTTGGGCGTGAGCCGCTATCCGGAAGGAGCGCCGGGGAAAGCGGGGACGGTTATGTCGGTAAAGTTTCAGCTCGAGGGTCAGGAATTTATGGGGCTGAATGGAGGGCCGCTCTTCAAGTTCACGGAAGCGATTTCGATGTTTGTGAAGTGCGAGACGCAGGAAGAAGTGGATGAGCTGTGGGAAAAGCTAACCGCGGGCGGACAGGAATCGCAGTGCGGATGGCTGAAGGACAAATTTGGACTGTCCTGGCAGATCGTGCCGAATGCGCTGATGGAAGTCCTTGGAGGAGCGGACCGCGCGGGCGCGCAACGAGCAATGCAAGCGATGCTCAAGATGAAAAAACTGGACATTCAGAAGCTGAAAGACGCCTACGCGGCTAAGGGATGAATCTGAAATTGCGAGGATAGGAGAGGGGCACGGTGTTCTGTGCCCCTCCAGCGGGTGGTGGGGAGAAGGCGGGGGTCAGGCAGGTTTACGGGCGTCGTGGGGGACGGGGGAGACCGATAAAGCCGGATTGCGCAGCGCAGCGAGGCGGGCGAAAGCAAGTTCGCCGGCGTGGTAAACCATGTAGAGCGTCACGACGATGGCTGCGAGCACGGCAAAAGCGAGAACGAACAAGGCGTATGCGCCGACGAGTTCGCGCACGAAGTAGAGTTGGGAAACGGCAACGACCGCGAGGAACCACCAGAGCCAGGAGCGGCGGCGGTCGATCAAAACGGCAGACGCGGTGGGTTCAGCATGGAATGAGTCTGCGTTCTGCGCTGCGAAGTTTGCTGTTGCGTTGCTCGTTGCCACGTCGCGCTCCTTTTTCACTTTGCGGTGGCCCCGACTTGGGATGGGGAGCCGGGGCCACCGCTCAGCAACCCTGGGTTTAACCTTGGGCGCTGCGTTCGATGACGCTGCCCACTATCGCTCCTAGAAGAAAATCGAACAATGCACGGCGGGTGAACTGTGGATGGACCGGAGATGAACTGAAGGGTTGCAGGCTGGAAGTATTGCGAGCTTGAAGTTTCAGCGAGTGGCTTGGGTGACGGCGTGGAGCATAAGAATTGGTCGCGCGCAGTTGAAGATGCTGGACTTAGGCGAAAGGGAGAAGGCAGGCTCATACGGAAGGATTCGAAAACGGGCAGGGAATAGGCTCACAACGGCTTCGCAGTATGGCAGCAGAAGGAAGCGTGAAGAGGAGAGCGTCAAGATGGAAGTGATGAAAGTAAAGACGGATCGGCGGACGCAGTTGGTGGATGTGACGGGGTTGGTGGAGCGGGCGGTGGAAAAAGCAGGCGTGGCATCGGGCGTTTGCTACGTATATGTGCCGCACACGACGGCAGGCGTGATGATCAACGAACATTTTGACCCGGACGTGGCGACGGATTTGGAAGGCGTGTTCGACAGGCTGGTGCCAAAGGCAGGGCCGTACCGGCACGGCGAGGGAAATTCCGATTCGCACGCCAAGGCGGCATTGGTGGGGACGAGCCAAGCCATATTTGTGGAAGAGGGGAAGTTGGCGTTAGGGCGATGGCAGGGAATTTTCTTTTGCGAGTTTGATGGGCCGCGGGAAAGAAAGATTTGGGTGAAGATTTTGAAATAAACCGCGAGCGACGTAGAGGCGAAGAACGAGAGGATTTGGTTGGGGTGCGCGTCTAAGTGCGCGTGGAGGGACGTTATGAAAGCTGCGCGATGCGCCGTGGTTCTGGTGGGCTTGCTCGGGATTTCCGGATTGTGGGCGAAGGGCGCGCAAAAGGCCGGCGCGAGTGCCGGGGCTGCAAATGCGCACGCAGCTCTCGAAGGGGTCTGGCGGGGCCATTCCGTTTGTGAGGATAAGAACAGCCCTTGCCACGACGAGGTCAACGTCTACAGGTTTTCGCCGGTGACGGGGAGGCCGGGGATTTTTTTGGTGACCGCGAGCAAAGTTGTGGATGGGAAAGAGATCGTGATGGGCAACGGAGAATGGAAGTACGACGAGGCAAAAAAGGCCGTGGAGAGTGAACAGCCGCGGATTCAGCTCAGGATTGATGGGAAAGAGATGGAAGGTGCGCTGCGGCTGGCGGACGGTACGATTTATCGCAGGATTTATTTGACGAAGGAAAGCTGAGGCGAAGGGAAGCCAAAGCGCGCTCCGAGGTTGCAAGAGAGAGTTCGAGGTGCGGCGGGGGAAAGCGCGCCGGCTGAAGCCTGTTCCACTTCTGAGGCCAGCGCCACCTGTGTGTGCTACAGTTTTTGCGATGAATCAGCGCGAAAACACCCTCGGAATCTACGTGCAGGTGCCTTTCTGCCAGACGAAGTGTACATACTGCAATTTTCACACGGGAGTCGTAGCCGGAGCGCGGTTTGCGCCGTATGTGGACGCCGTGTGCAAGGAGATTCGCGGCTGGCGACAGTTGTATCGGGACGCGGGGTTGACATCGGCAACTGATGCGTACGCGCCTGCGACTGTCGGCGACGGCAAGCGGCAGTATGTTGCGGACACTGTCTACATCGGCGGAGGGACGCCGAGTTTGCTGGAACCAGAATTGTTGGCGCGAATGATGGACTCGATTCGGGAGACGTTCGGGAGCGAAATCGAGGAAGCCACGCTTGAAGCGGATCCCGAGACGGTGACCGTCGCGAAAGCAGCGGCGTGGGTGCGCGCAGGCTTAAATCGCGTAAGTTTTGGCGTGCAATCGTTTGTGGATAAGGAACTGCAAGCAGCGGGGCGGATGCACCGGCGAGACGACGTATATCGAGCGTTTGAGACTCTGCGCGGGGCGGGAATTCGGAACGTTAGCTGCGATTTGATCGCGGGATTGCCGCACCAGACGCGGGGAAGTTGGAACGAGTCGCTCGCGGAATTAGGAAAGCTGGAGCCGGAACATGTGTCGGTGTACTTGCTGGAAGTAGACGAAGGAAGCCACCTGGGAAAAGAATTGCTGACGGGCGGTGCGCGGTACAGCGCGGCGGCGGTGCCCAGCGACGATGAGATGGCGGAATTTTACGAGACCGGTTGCGAATTCTTGCGAGCGGCAGGATACCGGCACTACGAGATTTCGAACTGGGGAAAGCCGGGGTTCGAGTCGCGGCACAATTTGAAGTATTGGAAGCGCGAACCGTATTTAGGATTTGGAGCGGGAGCGCATTCTTTTTCGGGGCACGAACGATGGGCGAATGCTCATGATCCGGCGCAGTATGTGCGTTCGATCGAGGCGGGAAGGCTGCCGCTGGAGCAGAAAGAAGAAGTGACGGAGGCGATGGCTCTCGATGAAGAATTATTCTTGGGGCTGCGGAAGCTTGACGGAGTCGATTTGGCGCGAATCGAGAGGCAGTACGGAGTCGAACTAAAAGAGCGCATCGAGGCGTTGCAACTGGCAGGTTTGGTTGAGCGGGACGGAGACGTGGTGAGGCTGGCGGAAGGGAAGTTGAGTGTGTCGAATGAGGTTTTTGTGGGGTTGATGAAATGAGTCGCGTGGCGCCTTGGATCGGCTGGAAAAACGGCGACTTGTTTACCAGAGAGAAGAGAAAAACTAACGCAGCGGCGCAGAGTTCACAGAGACGCGCAGAGAAGCGAAAAACCGAAGCGGAGATGCAGAGGTAACACACATTGGCAGTGCAGAGGATCAAACATGGGGACGATCGCTAAGAGTGGAATGCGGATGGATCCGGATGCGGTGACGCCGGTGGAGAACATCGTTGATTTGCGGAGCGACACGGTGACGCGTCCGACCGCAGAAATGCGCGCGGCGATGGCCGCAGCCGAAGTCGGCGATGACGTGTACGGCGAAGATCCGACGGTGAACCGGCTGGAAAGACGCGCGGCGGAAATGTTTGGCAAAGAGGCCGCGCTTTTCGTGCCAACCGGGTGCATGGGAAACCTGATTGCGATCCGCGTGTGGACGCATCACGGCGATGAAGTCATCTGCGACGAGCGCAGCCACGTGAATCTGTACGAACTCGCTTCGATGGCCGCGATTGCGGGCTGCATGGCGCGGGTGGCGCGCGGCGTGGACGGGCTCCTGACCTGGAAGCAGGTGGAGGAAGTAATCCGGCCAAAAATTTATTACGACTCGCAAAGCGCGCTGGTGTGCCTCGAAAATACGCACAACATGTGGGGCGGGACGGTGTATCCAACGGCGCAGGTGGACGAAGTGTGCGCGGGCGCGCACGCGGTAGGGTTGAAGGTGCACCTGGACGGCGCGCGCATTTTCAACGCGGCGGCCACGCTGCGCGAAGACGTGGCGCGCATGACGCGCGGCGTGGATTCGGTGATGTTCTGCTTGTCGAAAGGACTGGCGGCGCCGGTCGGCTCGCTGATTGTAGGCAGCGCGGCGTTTACAGAAAAAGCGCGCATTTACCGGAAAATGTTTGGCGGAGGAATGCGGCAAGCAGGAGTGATTGCGGCGGCGGGACTCGTCGCGCTGGAAAAGTCTCCGTCACGGTTGCACGAGGATCACGAGAATGCGCAATTTCTCGCGAAAGGCATCGCCGCGATTTCCGGACTGAAGATTGATCCGGCGAAAGCGAAAACCAATATCGTGATATTCGATTGCGAGGGAACCGGGAAAACCGCAGTGGAATTATGCGACTTGCTGCGGGAAAAAGAGATTTGGGCGCTGGATACGGCGCTGTATTCGGTGCGCTTCGTGACGCACTGCGACGTCGATCGCGCGGGATGCGAGCGGGCGCTGGCAGCGCTCCGAGAGATTGCTGCGAAGCCGCAGAGGGCGAGAGCGTGACGATGAGTGTGCGGTATGCGCGAATTCAGACGAGGGGCCCGGGAGATTTCAGGTAGCGGTCCACGATGGCGTCGGCGGTGCGATAGACAAGCGCGAGAAGCGTAGGCGTGGGATTGGCGGAAGCGTTCTGCGGAAAGGAAGACGCGCCTAACACGAAAAGATTCGGCATCAGCCAGTGCTGCAAGTAGGAGTTGACGACGGAACGCTCCGGCGTCGCGCCCATGATCGCGCCGCCCTGCACGTGGGTCGTTTGATAGCGCGTCGTATCGTAGTGACGCAAGCCGGAAAACGCGTTTATCTCCCGCGCATTCATCGCGCGCGCGACTTCGACGGCCTTTTCGGTCGCAAACGCCGCCATGTTGCGCTCGTTGTCGTTCCAGTCGAGGGTGAGGCGCAGAAGCGGATCTCCGAAGCGGTCTTTGTACGTGGGATCGAGGTCCATGTAATTGTCCGTGTACGCAAGATGCTCGCCGGTGAAGGCGATGAGACCGGTGCGGTCGTAGCAGTGGACCGCGGCTTTTTTCCATTCCGAGCCCCACGTGGATTTGACCGAACGCGGCAGCACTCCAAAGCTGCCGATGGGTTGATATCCGTAGCAGCGCGCCGCGAACGTCCCTCCGCGCAGGAAGGGCAACGAGCCGCGATCAAAAACGTCGCCGTCGAAATCGTTGAACATAATGCCGTTGGAACCCGAGCCCATGAAACGATTCAAGGGCTTCTCGAAAAAAGCCGTGGCGGCGTTGAAACTGACCTGGTGCGTGAGATTGCTGCCGACAGTGCCGCGGCCGGTCGCGGGATTATACGGTTCGCCGATGCCGGAAAGAAGCAGGAGGCGCGTGTTGCTGAAAGTCCATGACGCAAGAAAGACCAAGGAGGCGGGCTGGAAGACTTCCTCGCCGGTGGAGTTGATGTAGGTGACGCCGCGCGCGTTTTGTTTTTGCGCCGAATCGAAAAGAATGCGGCGAACCGATGCGCCAGCGCGAATCGAAACATTCTTGCGCTTTTGAATCAGCGGAAGAAGCAGCGACGTGGGCTGGGCTTTCGCGCCAATCATGCAGCCGAACCGGCCGCAGAATCCGCAGTAGGTACAACCGCCGCGTGAAATGCCGTCGGGATTGGTGTAGGAGCGGCTGAGCGTGGCAGACGGCACGGGAAACGGGTGGTGGCCGAGAGATTTTGCGGCGTCGCGAAAGAGAGCGCCGAAATAAGGGACTTTCGTTGGCGGCGTGGGATATTCCTCACTTCGCGGGCCCTCAAAAGGATTGCCGCCTTCCACGATCTGGCCATTGATGTTGCCGGCCTTGCCGGAAACACCGAGAAGTCTGTCCACGCGCGTGTAGTAAGGCTCGAGTTCGTGGTAAGTGATGCCCCAATCGCGTATCGCATGATTCGCGGGCAAACGTGCCGCGCCATATTTCTCTGTGGTTCGCGAGAGCAGTTCAAAACAATCTGGTAGAAAACGCGGGCAGAGGGCGTTCCAGTGCTCGCCGGAACCGCCCACGCCCGTGCCGGGAAGAAACGAGCCGTGCTGGCGAAGCGGAAGCGCGCGCTGCGTCGCGTTGTGACGGAGCGTGACAGTGTCCTGCGACAGGTCCTGCATCATGCGCAAGCGGATGGCGAAGTCGAGTTCGTCCATGCCGTCCGCGTAGTCAGAGGTTTTTCTGGCGACGCCGCGCTCGAGAACTACGATCGAAAGAGGCGTGCGCGTGCCAAGCTCTTTAGCCATAAGCAGGCCGGACCAGCCGCCGCCGATGATGACGGCGTCCACGGCGGGGAGCGTCTTCACGATTCGTCCTCTTGCGCGTGCGGCTTGGCGCCCGTGACTTGGGCGAGACTGGCGGGTTTCGGGCGAAAGGCTTCGCCGTTATATTTTTCCACTTCGTCGGCGTTGCTCATGCGCGGCCCGGGAAAGCCGACGAGTTGCCAGCCGGCCATGTCAACGTTGCCGCCGTGCAAGGGATCGCAGAACATGCCTTCGATGGTGTTCTGCCGCAGAAGCGAGAAGAAAACTGACGATTCGATGGCACGCAGTGCGGTGTCTTGCGCCCCCGGGGCAAGCGAATCGAAGCCGCGCAACGATTTCAGCCCTTCGCGATAAATCTGGCGCGGCGTTTCCTGGCCCTGGTAGCCGAATTCCGGAGACGCCGCTTCAAACGGCGGTTGCGTGTAACGAAAGCGGTCGCGGCCATAGGGGCCGGCGAGTTGGCGGTCAATGTAAATAACCACGCCGGCTTCGTGCGCGCCGGGTCCGGACTCGTCGGATGGGAAGATGCGCGCGGCGGCGGCCGCGACGATGAGCGCTTCGGCTTCTGTAAAGAAACGCAGCGGGATGCGCACCTGCTTCTGCGGCGAGGCGAGCACGGTGGCCTGCCGGTCGAGAGAATAAACGAAGGCTCCGCCAAGTGTCGTTGCGGAAAGCGTCAGAAAATGGCGGCGGCGCATGGCGGCGAGTCTATCAGAGGCAGAGTTCGCCGAAGAAGTGGTTCTGCGGAATGCAGGCGCTAATGCGGGTTTTCGGACGTGGCGGGTTCGACCGGCGCGCTGATTTTTTGTTTGTCATCCACGGAAAAGAGCAGGAACTGGTTGAAAGTGTGGCGGCGGTGAATGCGCCGGCCGCCGATGGAGCAGTACCAGTCGGCGCTCTTGGGGAGCCATAGTTTCATGGGTTTGTTGCGGAAGCTCACGGGCCCGTATTCGATGAGTTGATGATCGCGGAAAAGCCGGATTGCCGGAGCCGGGTTTACCATGTCGGACTCCATCGCGAGAATCTGCGACGAAGCAGCATCGATCCATGCGCGCCCCTTGAGACTGACGGCGACCGCGCGGCCGTTGACTTGGTAGACGAGCATCCCATTGTTACTCCCCGCGCGCTGCTGGAAACGCACGACCCACGCGGGCTTGTCGTTCCAGGTGCTGCGGCCCTGGCATTGAAAGTCGTATCGGCGTTGCAAGTTTGGGTGAAAAATCAGGGCCAGAGCGGGAAGTCCAACGGTAACGATCTGTTCGGGAAGTTGCCTGTTGGCGTCGGATCCATTGCGATATTCCTCGACGCTCAAATCCGTCGTCCCCACCGCGTGGATTTCGACAAGGTAGTTGAACTTGCGCCGCTCGGTGAAAATACGAAATCCCATGGGGCTGAGGCTGGTGTGCTCCAGGTTTTCCGTGGCCGTAAAACGCTCGACATTCTGCACGAGTTCCTGGACGCGCTGGCCTGCAACACCCACGACGTCGTTGAGTTGGCAAGGCGCGGCCGTGTCGAGTTCAAGCTTTTCTTCGTCGACGTCGGGCGGCGCCCACTTGTTAGTTTCGGAGGCGGTATTGACGTCGACGAGCGGCGGCAGATCGGTGATGGCGCCGGCGGCTGCCTCACGGTCAGTTTTAGCGACGAGGAGGCCGGAACCGCCGAGGCCTGGTTGTGGCGAGTTCGCGCCGAGCCCCTCAACGCCGCTTTCGGTGGCGGCGCTCGCCGGCCGCAAATTGCGCATGGTGTCCACATACTTCTGTGCAATCGGAACTTGCGGATTGTGCGGATGGTCGCGGATGAATTTTTCCAGCGATTCCGTCGCGTGGGGAAAATCTTGCTGGATATACTGGGACTGGCCCAAAGCCAGGAGCGCCGGCGCCTGGTCGGGGGAGAGTGCGAGAGATTTGTCCAGATACGCTGCGGCCCGCGCGGGATCTTTCTGCCGCAAGAGCAGCACGCCCATAAGGTAGTCGGCGTCGGCGAAATTCGGATCGAGCAGGAGCGCGCGCGCCAGGTGCTGATGGGCTTCCTCAAGTTGGTTCAACTGCAGCGCGCGAAGCGCCTTCTCGGACTCCTTAACGGCCTTGGGAGAAACGGAAGCGGTACCAACCATGCTTTTCGCCGCTTTCGTCTCGCTCGCCACGGGCACCATCGAGACGGCGATGTCCTGGATTTCACTGGTGCCGGTGATGAGAACCTGCTGCTGAACCGTGCGATAACCCGGCGCGGCAATTTCGACAAGGTACGCGCCAGCGGGCAAGGCGGTGAATCGGGCGCGGCCGCTTGGATCTGACGTTATCAGGAGTTTTTCGTCGATGGCGCGTGTGAACAACGTGACCTTGGCACCTTGGAAGAAAGGCGCTCCGGCGATGTCCTGAATTTTGACGGTCAACACGCCCGTCGGCGCGAAGTCCTTTAACTCGTGCATCTCGGGGACGCGTTGCGCGTTGGTTTGCGCACGGGAAGGGGCGGGAGTCAGAAACAGAGAGAGACAAAACAGACTTTCGATAAGTATCCTGGCTGAACAAAAGTTGACGTACTTCCGCATCGAGTCTCCGCCCCGTGTACCAAGACGATAGCACAACTTCATGCGGGTCGCAGGCGTGCTAGGGAAGGGCCTAACTGCGGAAAAACGAGCGTACGCATGCGAGGCACGCAGCGCCGAAACACTCCGGTCGTGGTTGCGCCGGGCCGTGTAAAATAAATGTATAAGTGGAAATTTGGTTGGATATAGGCTGGACAAATAGTTCGCTCGAAGCAGCAAATTGGAAGAGCGCGTGTCCGGAAGAATTACGGAGAAGCAGGCAACGACCAGGAGGCGGCGTGGATTTCACGTTTACGGACGAGCAGCAGGCGTTGCGGCGCAGCGTGCGGGAGTTTGCGGAAGGCGAAATCCGGCCGCACGTGATGGAGTGGGACGAGGCGTCGCATTTTCCGCTGGAGATTCTTCCCAATCTCGCGGAAATGGGGTTGCTGGGCGTGATTTTTCCGGAGGAGTACGGCGGAGCGGGGCTGGGTTACATCGAGTACGTGATCACGATTGAAGAGTTGTCGCGCGTGGATGGCTCCGTGGGGATCATTGTGGCGGCGCACAATTCGCTGTGCAGCAACCACATATACAAATTTGGAACTCCAGAGCAGAAGAAGAAATATCTGGCGCCGCTGGCGTCCGGGAAGCATATCGGCGCGTGGTCGCTGACGGAACCGAACGCGGGGTCCGACGCGGGCGGCACGCGCACCACGGCGCGGCGGGACGGGAATTTCTGGATCTTGAATGGCGCGAAAACGTTCACGACAAATGGACATTACGCGGACACATGCGTGGCGATGGCGGTGACCGATAAAGAAAAAGGCTCGCACGGCATCAGCGCGTTCATCCTGGAAAAAGGCATGCCCGGGTTCAGGCCAGGAAAGAAGGAAAACAAGCTGGGGTTGCGGGCGAGCGACACGTCGGAGATTATTTTTTCGGACTGCCGCGTGCCTGCGGACAACTTGCTCGGGCCAGAGGGCGAGGGGTTTACGGGAAGCCTGAAGATACTGGATGGCGGACGTATTTCGATCGCTGCATTGGGCCTCGGCATGGCGCAGGGTGCGCTGGAGGCGGCGACGAACTACGCGAAACAACGGAAACAGTTCGGGCAGGCCATCAGCGAGTTTCAGGCGATTCAGTTCAAGCTCGCGGATATGGCCACGGAAGTGGAAGCCGCACGCTTGCTGGTGTATCGCGCGGCGTGGCTTGCGGACAAGGGCGACGCGCGCTTCACGCGCGAATCCAGCATGGCGAAATTATTTGCCAGCGAAGTCGCAGTGCGCGTGGCAAACGAGTGCGTGCAGATTCACGGCGGGTATGGATTCATCAAGGACTATCCCGCGGAGAAATACTATCGCGACGTGAAGTTGTGCACGATCGGCGAAGGCACCAGCGAGATTCAAAGGCTGGTGATTGCGCGTCAGTTGCTCGGAAAGAAGTGATCCGCACGTTCTGACTCCTCAGCGTCCGAGGGCGTTTGGGACTGGTTAGAAAAACCCGCATAATAGGGGCGATGCTTTCCGCGCCTCGAAGAGAACTCCAGGAAAAATGTAATGCTGGCCATTGAGGATTGGGCCAAGCAAGTGTGCGCCGGAGAAGTGCGCGCGATTTCGCGCGCGATTACCGCCATTGAAAACCACGCGCCAGAAGCGGAGGCGCTGCTGCAGCGGCTCTTCGCGCAAACAGGGAAAGCGTACCTCACGGGAGTGACTGGCGCACCGGGGACGGGAAAAAGCACGCTGGTCGATCGGCTGGCGGCGTACTACCGCAAAAAAGAAGAGCAAGTGGGCGTGATCGCGGTTGACCCGACGAGTCCGTACACCGGCGGAGCGATTCTGGGCGATCGCATCCGCATGCAGAGCCACGCCGGCGACGCCGGCATGTTTATCCGCTCAATGGCCACGCGGGGATTTATGGGCGGCTTAGCGCGCGCCACGGCAGAAGTCGCGTTGCTGCTGGACGCGGCAGGGAAACGCCAGGTGCTGATCGAGACAGTGGGTGTTGGACAGGACGAAGTGGACATCGTCCGCCTCGCAGATTGCGTCCTAGTCATTCTCGTTCCTGGTCTCGGCGACGACATTCAAAACATGAAAGCCGGGCTGATGGAGATTGGCGACATTTTTGTCTTGAACAAATCCGACCGGCAAGGAGCGGACCGCCTGGAACAGGAGTTGATGGCCATGCTGTCGCTGGTCATGCCACGGGCTGGTTGGCATCCACCGGTCGTGCGAACCGTCGCAACAGAGAACAATGGAATCGGCGAACTTGCGGCAGCCATCGAAAAATACCGCACGCACTTCGAGAAAAGCGGCGACCGACAGCGTAAACACATCGAGCACTGGAAACGGCGTTTGCTTGGGATGATCGAATCGCGACTCGTGGAACGCGTGCTGGGCGGGCCGGGCGGCGAAGCGCGGCTGACGGCCATGGCGCAAGAAGTGGCAGAGCGAAAAAAGGACCCGTTTACAGCCGTGAGCGACTTGCTCGCGAACAGCGGAGTGTCGGCGTGAGACATTTCCCCTGCGTCGTACATCCGACGGTGAAGAATGCACTTTGGTGACATAGAGGTTCGGCACCTCGATGGCGGCCTGTTTTGGCTGGACGGCGGCTCGATGTTCGGCATCGTGCCGAAAACGCTTTGGGAAAAGAAAATCACACCGGATGAACGCAACCGCATTCCGCTGGCGGCGAATTCGCTGTTGGTGCACGCGAATGGAAAAAACATTTTGGTCGAGACCGGCAACGGGACGAAGTGGGACGCGAGATTGCGCGGCATCTATAATTTTACCGAGGGCGATCCGTACATGCAGTCGCTCGCGTCGGCAGGCGTGAAGCCGGAGCGGATAGATCTGGTGATCAACACGCACCTGCACTTTGACCACGCAGGCGGCAACACGAAGTTTGCAAGTGGCCGCGCGGTGCCCGCTTTTCCCAACGCCCGCTACATCGTCCAAAAAGCCGAATTAGAGCACGCGTTGCACCCAAACGAGCGCGACCGCGCGAGCTATTACGCGCACGATTTTATGCCGATCACGGCTGCCGGACAGTGGCAGCTCGTTGATGGCGATGCGGAAATTCTTCCGGGAATCTCGGTCGTAAAGACTCCCGGTCACAACATGCAAGTGCAGGCGGTCCAAATTCGCGGCGGCGGTAAGAAGTTGATGTTCGTAGCGGACCTGATCCCCACGCGTCACCATTTGCCGCTCGCGTGGATTATTGCGTACGATCTGTATCCTTTGATTTCGCTCGAAACTAAGCGGAAGTGGCTCGGCGAATTTGTGGAGGACGATTGGATCGTGGCGTTCGGGCACGATCCGGAGATTCCCGCCGGCACGCTGCATGAGCAGGACGGAAAAGTCGTTTGCGAGCCGGTGGATTTGAGTCGGTAAAGGCATCCGTGACTTTCAGGGAGAAACTGGGAATGGCACGAAGGCAAGGTGGGAAAGCGAAGCGCGCAAAAGCGGAGGCCACGATTGGAATTATCGGTGGCAGCGGCCTCTATGCCATGGCCGGATTGACCGGTGCTCGCGAAATAAAAGTGAAAACGCCATTTGGCGATCCTTCTGACTCCATCGTGCTCGGCGCGTTGGAAGGCAAGCGCGTGGCGTTTTTGGCGCGCCACGGTCGCGGCCACCGCATTTTGCCGAGCGAAATCAATTTCCGCGCGAACGTGTACGCCATGAAAGTGCTCGGCGTGCAGAGGATTGTTTCCGTGAGTGCTGTCGGCTCGTTGAAGGAAGACCTCAAGCCCGGCGAATTTCTGGTGCCGGATCAGTTTGTGGACCGTACAAAGTGCCGTGTTTCCACTTTTTTTGGCGGCGGCTTGGTGGCGCACGTGGGATTTGACAAACCAACTTGCCCGCAAGTGTCGAACGTACTTGGCGATGCCAGCGAAGCGTGCGGCGTCGGCATCCACCGGCGGGGCACGTACGTCTGCATCGAAGGGCCGCAATTTTCAACGCTCGCCGAGGCGCACATGCACCGGGCCATGAAATTCGACGTCATCGGCATGACCAACGTCACGGAAGCGAAGCTGGCGCGCGAAGCGGAGATTTGTTACGCCACCATCGCCATGATCACAGATTTCGACTGCTGGCACCCGGATCACGAGTCGGTCACTGCGTCGCAGATTATCGCGACGCTCGTGCAAAACGCGGAAAATGCGCAAAGGGTCTTGCGCGAAGCGGTGCGCGCAATGCCCGAAGAGCGCAACTGCAAGTGCGGCGCCGCGTTGAAGCACGCACTGGTTACGGATTTGAAAATCGTCCCCAAGGCTACAAAGCAAAAACTTGCGGCCATTATCGGCAAATATCTCTCTTAGGAGCATCTAGTGTCCTTACTCGTCGTGGGGTCGGTAGCATTTGATGCGCTGGAAAGCCCGTACGGAAAAGTGGAGCGGACCATCGGCGGAGCAGCGACGTACTTTGCCGTAGCGGCGAGTTTTTTCGCGCCGGTGAATCTCGTAGCCATCGTCGGCTCGGACTTCACGAAGAAAGACGCAGAAGTCTTTCGCGGGCGGCACAAGCACATTGATATCGAAGGCCTGGAGCGCGCGGAAGGGAAATGTTTTTTCTGGGCGGGCCGCTACCTTGAAAATTTAAACGAGCGCGTAACCATTACCACCGAGCTGAACGTCTTCGCCGACTTCAAACCGAAACTGCCGGAGAAGTATCGCGCGTCGAAATATGTTTTCTTGGCGAACATTGCACCGGATTTGCAGCGCGACGTGCTCAAGCAGGTGAAGGGAAAACCGAAACTGGCGGCGCTCGATACCATGAATTACTGGATCGAGCGGACGCCGAGCGAGCTTCGCGAGACGCTGAAGCACGTGGATATTCTGGTCATCAACGACTCGGAGACGCGGCAGCTTTCGAATGAACACAATTTGTTGCGCGCCGCGAAGCACATTTTCACGCTGGGGCCGTCCACGCTGGTGGTAAAGCGCGGCGAGCACGGCGCGATGATGGTGGATAAAAAAGGCGTGTTCTGCGTTCCGGCTTTTCCGCTCGAAGAGCCGCATGATCCAACCGGCGCCGGCGACAGTTTCGCGGGCGGCTTCATGGGCTATCTGGCGTCCGCGAAGGACTTGAGCGATGCGACGCTGCGGCGCGCCATGGTTTACGGGTCGGTGTTGGGCAGCTTTACCGTTGAAAAATTCGGCCTCGATCGCCTTCGCGCGTTGAATCGCAGCGAGATACACGCCAGGGCACGCCACTTTGCAAAATTGACGCAATTCAAGCTGTAGTGCGATTAAAATCCTGCGAGAGCCTCGGAAACGCAGGAGCTTATGCTTCCCTTAACCACCATCATCGCGCGGCTCGCGTGGGCGGCGCTGCTTGGGGCCATCGTTGGAATTGAGCGCAACGTGCGGCGCCGGCCGTCGGGTATGCGCACGGGATTTTGTGTGTCGCTGGCTTCGGCGCTGTTTACCATCGCTTCGATTGAAATCGCGCGAAGAACGGGCGATGCCAGCCCCACGCGCATCGCCTCCAACATTGTGCAGGGCGTAGGCTTTCTCGGCGCTGGAGTGATTTTGCGCGACCGCGGAAACGTTGTGGGTCTTACCACGGCCGCGACGATATTCGCAGTGGCGGCAATTGGTATGGCCGCAGGCGGCGGGCTTTACGCAATTTCCGGAATCTCGTGCGCTCTCTTATTGTTCGCGCTGGTCGTGCTCTTTTACGTGGAAGATTGGCTGAATCTCAAGCCGCGGTACATGCTCTTTCGGGTGTTTGTGGATCGCGCCGAAAACATGGTCACGGATGTGCACAAGATTTTCGCAGAGATTGGCGTGGCGGTGGACAATTTCCAGGTTTCGCTCGCGGGCGACAAGAATTTGATTCAGTTCGACGCGGCAGTCAGCACACACGAGCAGGAAAAGGTGCTCGCAAAGTTGTGCAAGCCCGGCGTGACCTGTGAAATGGTTCCCGTGGAACGGCAGAATGGATGATGGCGAGGGCTGAGGGCGCTGCGATCGTGGATACGCAAGCGGAAGTGCGAAAGCCGCGAGCTTTGCGCCGGGGAAGCGTGCTCCTGCCGTTCGCGCCTGCGTCGCCTGCGGATTTCGGAAAGATTGTGGCGGGCGGAGAGGAATTGCGTCGCCTGGGATTTCAAGTTGCCGATGCGACGCCGCTTGCGCCGGACGGTTATTTCGCCGGATCGGCCGAGGCGCGCCGCGCCGAACTGTTGAACGCACTCGGACGCGACGATGTGGGCGCGCTGGTGGCCACGCGCGGAGGTTACGGCGCGAGTTACATTCTGGACGGACTTGCTGTCCCTGAGACGTCACCTCCAAAAGTGATTTTGGGCTACAGCGATTTGACATCGCTTCAGTCATATCTCTGGATGCGCCATCGATGGGTGGGATTTTATGGGCCGATGCTCGCGGCGGGTCTTGATGCGGGCGCTGGAGCGGCTAAGGGTTACGACAAAGCTTCGCTTCTCGCCGCTGTTAGCGAGACAGGTGCAAATTGGACTCTAAAACTGCACGGTGAATCACTTCTTGCGGGGGAGGCAGCGGGCCGAATTCTGGGCGGATGCATGACCCTCGTGGAAACAACACTGGGCACGCCGTGGGAATTGGATACGCGGGACGCGATTCTCGTGCTCGAAGATCGCGGCATGAAACCGTGGCAAGTGGACCGCGCGTTGATGCACCTGAAGCAGGCTGGAAAATTCGATGCCGTCCGGGGATTCGTGCTCGGAGATTTTCCGGATTGTGAACCGCCAAGCGGCGGTAGCCCAACGGTGCGCGATGTCTGTGTGAGAATTTTGGGAACACTGGGAGTGCCGATTGTTTTTGGCGCGCCGGTTGGCCACACGCTGCGTCCCATGCTGACCGTGCCGCTCGGCGTGCGGGCACGCTTGCAGGCCCGCGGAGAAGGCGAGCTCGAAACTCTCGAGCCGGCGGTCGTCGCATGAGCAAGGTATGAGCGAGACGAAACACATTCATGTGATTGGGATTGCGGGCTCGGCGATGTCACCGCTTGCAGCGATGCTGCGCGAGCGGGGCTACCGCGTAACGGGATCGGACGCGGGAGTCTATCCGCCGGCATCGACGCTGCTCGAGCAACTCGGAATTTCGTTCTTTCACACATTTGATGCGGCCCACCTGACGCCCGCGCCGGATCTGGTGGTCGTCGGAAATGTGATCGCGCGCGGCAATCCCGAACTGGAAGAGGTGCTCGATCGAAAAATTTCGTACCGCTCTCTACCCGAAATGCTGGAAGAGATTTTTCTGCCGGGGAAGCACTCTATCGTGGTCAGCGGTACACACGGAAAAACCACTACTACGGCGATGCTCGCATGGATTTTCGAGGCCGCGGGTAAGCGCCCGAATTTTCTCGTGGGAGGCGTGGCCGAAAATTTCGGCAAGAGCTACGGTTTAGGCGGCGGGGAGGAATTCATCCTCGAAGGTGACGAGTACGAAACCGCGTTCTGGGATCGTGGCCCCAAATTTTTCCATTATCACCCGGACGATTTGATCATCACGTCGCTCGAATACGATCACGCAGACATCTACCGGGACTTCGAGACGTACGAACTGGCGTTCGAGCGCCTCGTCAACCTGGTGCCGCGGCGGGGCCGCGTGGTGATTTGGGGAGACACGGCGGACTCCGGCTCCGCATTGCGGCGAGCGGCGGAGAAGGCGTTTTGTCCCGTCGAAACCTACGGGTTTTCATCCGGCAATGATTGGATCGCCACGGAGCTGTCTGTTGCGGGCAGCGGAATGAAATTCAGCGTTGGACACGGAGGAAAACGGTTTGGGGAATTCACACTCGCGGCTAGCGGGCGCCACAACGTGCTGAATGCGCTGGCGGCCACGGCTGTAGCGCGCGGGCGTGGAATCTCGACGGACGCAATCGCAACCGCGCTTGCGACTTTCAAGAGCGTGAAACGCCGCATGGATGTGAAGGGCGAAGTACGAGGGATCCTGGTGGTTGACGATTTTGCGCATCATCCCACGGCGGTGCGCGCGACCATCGAAGCGGCGCGGGCGCGCTGGCCGGGACGGAAAATGTGGGCGATCCTCGAGCCACGGTCGAACTCCATGCGCCGTAAAGTTTTTCAGGACGCGCTTCCCGTGTCTCTCGCGTTGGCCGATCGCGTAGTCTTGGGCGGCGTGTTTCGTGCGCAGCAGCTTGGCGACGAAAACCGCATGGATCCGGAAGCGGTGGCGGCCAGCGTGCGCGACCTTGGGAAAGACGCGCGCGCGCTTCCCGGCGCCGACGCCATCGCCGATTTTCTTTCGGTGGAAGCGTCTCGCGGCGACCTTTTGCTGATAATGTCCAACGGCAGCTTCGACGGACTTTGCGAGAAACTGCTGAAGAAACTCGAACAAGGCGTTCCGCAACCAACTGGGGCGACGAAAACGTGAGGCTGACTCAATTGGCCGTATCGTCCGCAACTTTTTCTGTACTTCTTCTGCAGGCCGTACCGCTGCTCGGTGCTCCCGCTGTCCCGTCCCGTGAGCCCATCCAATACATGATTTCGCTCGAGCATCCCGAGCGGCATCTTTTTCATGTGCGCATGACCGTTCCTGACGTTTCCGGTGAAGTGCTCGTGCAGATGCCGGCGTGGAACGCGCTCTATCAGATTCGCGATTTCAGCAATCATGTGCAGCGCGTCGAAGCGCATGCCGGCGCGGGTGACGCGCCTATCGAGAAGATCGACAAGCAGACGTGGCGGATTCGTGGCAATGGCAATGTCAGCATCGACTACGCGACGTATTGGGACGAAGCCGGCCCCTTCGCCGCGCAACTGAATTCAGAACATGCCTTCATTAACACCGCGATGATTCTGATGTATGTTTCCGGCCGTACTCGCGATGCGGCGACGCTGACGCTTGCCGATGTTCCGGACAATTGGCGTGTGGCCAGCGCGGCGACGTTCGCTTGCAGCGCAGCATCCGGCAAGCCCGCGTGCAGCGGAGAGAAGACGTCCTACGACGCGATGGTGGACGCTCCCATTGAAGTTGGAAATTTCAAGCAGTTCACCGTGCCCGGAGTTCCCGCGAACATCAGCGTTGTCGTTCATGGAGATAGCTGGAGCCAGAAAAAGATTGAAGACGAGTTGAGCAAAATCTGCACTTACGAGATCAACATGATGGGCGGCGCGCCCTTCGAGCATTACACGTTCATCTTTCACATCGGAAAAGGCGCGGGCGGGGGAGGGATGGAGCATGCCAACTCGACCGCGATTGGGCTGCCGTCCGACGATTACCTGGCGAACGTAGCGGCGCACGAATTTTTTCATTTGTGGAACGTGAAGCGCATCCGCCCGGCAACGCTCGAGCCGGTCGATTTCACCAAGGAGCAGTACACACGCGCGTTATGGTTTGCCGAAGGCGTGACCAGCACGTACGGCGCGTACACACTGGTGCGCTCCGGAATCTGGAACAGAGAACGCTTTTACGCGGATTTAGGTGACCAGATCAGCGAACTCGAATCCCGGCCCGCCGATCATTGGCAGAGTGCCGAACAGTCGAGTCTCGATGCATGGCTCGAAAAATATCCGTTGTACAACGGCCGCGACTACAGCGTGTCGTACTACACAAAAGGCCAGGTGCTCGGCGAAGTGCTCGATTTGCTCATTCGCGACCGCACGAACAACGCGAAGAGCTTCGATGACGTTCTGCGCGGGTTGAATACTGATTTCGCCAACCAGGGCAAATTCTATCGCGACAGCCTGGACATTCGCCTGGAAGCGGAAAAGGTAGCAGGCGGCTCGTTCGAGGAATTCTTCCGAGACTACGTCGCGGAGGCAAGACCGCTTCCGTATTCGCAGATTCTCTCCTTAGCTGGGCTGGAACTGCGCAATCGCGAAGGAAAGGCCGCGACACTCGGGTTTTCACTTGGGCGCGATGCCAACGGAGGCACTTCAATTCGCGCTCTCGACGATGGCAGTCCTGCGGCGGACGCCGGCCTGCGAGTTGGCGACGTCATCCTGAGCTGGAACGGCGCGGACGTGCCGCGGTCTCTCGGTCGCTGGGTGCGGGATCGCCGGGCGGGCGAAGCCGTAAAGGTGCGAATCCGGCGAGACGACAAAGAGTTGACAGTCGAATTCAAACTGGGCGAGTCGACCGAGACGATCTTCCAGATAGTTGAGGATGGCAGCGCCGGCGAGAAAGCCAAGCGCATCCGGGAAGGCTGGCTGCGCGGCGTGACGCAGGCGTCCGTCGCGCATTGAGCTCTTTGTTGCGTCACGAATTCCGCTTGACCTGCTCTTCGAAATTCGAGAGATTCTTGCCACGGGCATGTTTCGCGCGATTTTCGTCATCGTTTTTCTCTCGCTCTACATCCTGATTGTCGGCCCGCCGGTTTTGATCTACACGTTCATTTCGCGCCATATCGATCCGCTGTATTGGGCCGGTGTGCGCGGGATCATGTTTTTCGTGCGCGCCGTCGGAGTGAGAGTGCGCATCGTGGGGCTGGAAAAGATTCCGGCGGGCGTCTGCCTGTTTGCGGCCAACCACACGAGTTCCGCGGATGCGCCGGCAGTGGTCGGCGCCATTCCGCGACGCATCGCCGTTCTTGTAAAAGAATCGTTGTTTAAGTGGCCGATCGTGGGGCAGGCGTTTACGCTGGCGCGATTCATTCCGGTCAAGCGCGAAATTCGCGAAGCGGCCATTGCCAGTGTGGACAAAGCCGTTGACGCGATGAAAGATGGCCAGTCGTTCCTCATTTATCCCGAAGGCACGAGGAGTCCTGACGGAAGACTGCAGGAATTCAAAAAAGGCGCAGTGGTCCTGGCAATTAAAGCAGGCGTGCCGATTGTGCCAGTACTTTGTTCCGGCGCGCACCGCATCATGGCGAAACGGTCGCTGGTAATCCGTCGTGGCGAAATTCTCGTCGAGTTTCTCGCTCCGATTGATGCCTCGAAGTATTCGTGGGAAGAGCGCGACGTGCTGAACCAACTCGTGCACGACACCATGGCAGCGGGGTTGCCGCCGGATCAACGCCCGATCGGATTCCCGGGCGCGAGGTAAACGCTACAGCGTTTCTTTACTTCGCGGCCGCCCGCCGAGGCGCTCCAGTTCGGCTTCCAACTCGCGGACGCGCTTCTGCAATTCCGGCAGACGATTCAGCGCCGCCACGGTTTTTAGCCATTGGCGGTTTTCCACCGCCGGGTAGCCGGAGAACATCGTCCGCGGGGGAACATCGCTCGGAACGCCGCTCTTTGCCGTAAGCACGGCACCGTCGCCAATCGTGAGATGCCCGGCGGTGCCAACTTGTCCCGCGAGAATGCAGCCGCTGCCGACTTTCGTGGAGCCTGCCAGGCCCACTTGCCCGCAGAGCATGCTGTTCTCCCCGATGCGCGAAGCGTGACCGACGACGACCAAGTCATCCAGCTTCGTGCCGCGGCCGACATGCGTTTCTCCGACGGTGGCGCGGTCCACGCACGCGTTGGCTTGCACTTCCACGTCGTCTTCCAGAACAGCGGGGCCGGATTGCTGCATCTTGTACCACGTGCCGTCCTTTTGTTTTGCGAACCCCAGGCCGTCCGCGCCGATAATTACGCCGTTTTGCAGAATCACGCGAAGGCCGATGCGGCAGAATTCACGAACCACGGCATGCGCGTGCGCGAAAAAATTGTCGCCAATGCGCGCGCCCTGATAAATCGTGACAAAGCTGTGCAGCACGGCATCGCAGCCGATTTCCACGTTTTCTTCAATCACGCAATACGGGCCGATGTGCGCTCTGGCGCCGATCTTGGCGGATTTCGCGACAATGGCGGTCGGATGAATCCCTGGTTCGTAGCGCGGCGGCTGGTAAAAAAGCTCGATGGCGTGGGCGAACGCGAGATACGGATTCGCGGTGCGCAGCGCCGCTAACTTCGGCATGGCGGCATCTCTCTCGATGCGGATTCCCGGTTCGACGAGCACGGCTGAGGCGTGCGTCGTTTTCAAGAGCGGAAAGTACCGGCGGTTGGCAAGAAACGTAATCTGCCCAGCCGCGGCGTGCTCGATGCCGGCCACTCCGGCTATCGGAATGCTGCCGTCGCCATCGAGGCGGCAACTGAGCTTTTGCGAGACTTCATCCAGGGTCATCGGCATACGGGCGGCTCCTTCGGTCTTCGTGCGAGTCTCGCACAGGGCGAAGAGGGAAGTACAGGCGGCGGAAGCTATTCGTTGAAGAGGCGGGGCTGGCCGGCAGCCGCGGCTGCCGCGGGTTTGCGGCGCGCGATGCCGACGACGCCGAGGACGGTCAATTCCGAAAGCGCCGAACGGGGAATGAAGATGTGGTCGGTTGTGGAGTTTAAGTCCGGCGGCGTGATTTTGATGCCGTTGTCGAGAACGTTCAGCAGGTCATTTGGCACAACGCCTTCCAGCGTGTCGCCATCGCTGAAGCGCATGCGGACCCACAGTCCGTCCAACTTCGGGCGGCTCAAGAATGCCTTACGCTCCGGCTCGAAGTCGTCGGAAAACTCGCGCACGAAGTAAATGGAACGGACCCTTCCGAGAGGAATCTCCTGATGTTCACCTTCGGGTGTGAGCAGGTCGATGGGATCGGCTTGTCCGAGCCGAGAAGGATTCAAGTAGCCGCGGACGGACGTTTTGTCGGCCAGAACGGCAATGACCTTCTTGTGAGTAGAGGCTGGGGCGCGATTTCTCAAAGAATTCAGCGCGGAACGGCTCGCCGCGGGGCAAATTTGCGAAGAATCAAGATGTATGTTATGTTAAGCGCGATTTTCCTGTCAACCTATTGTTTTTACTAGGGTTAGCTCCTGGAGCGCGGGCCGTTGACCGATAAAAAGCATATCCTCAAGTCGGCCTCGATCATCTCCATGGTTACCGTCGTAAGCCGCGTTCTCGGCTACGTGCGCGAGCAACGCATCGCCCTCCTTCTTGGTACCACCGCCGCTGCCGACGCTTACAACCTTGCTTATCGCATCCCCAATTTGTTCCGGCGCCTCGTTGCCGAAGGCTCGATGACCGCTTCGTTTATCCCTGTATTCACGACCTACATGAGGGACAAAACGAAGGCGGAGGTCTGGGAGTTCGCGAATAAGCTATTTTGGACGCTGGCGCTTGTTGTCGCGCTGATCACGGTACTTGGCATGGTGTTTTCGCCGTCTGTGGTGCATCTGTTCGCCGGTAAGAATATCGCCGAGGCGCAAGCGACGGAATTGAACCGGATTGTGTTTCCGTACTTGTTTTTCATCTCGCTGGCCGCTTTAGCGATGGGAATTCTCAATTGCTTTCACATTTTCGGACTACCGGCGGCAACGCCGGTTTTGCTGAATCTGGCCACAATTATTTTTACTTTCGCAGTAGTCCGCAGCCATTTCAAGGATTCCGCGACGGCCATCGTCGTAGGAGTTCTAGTCGGGGGAGTATTGCAGTTTCTGATTCAGGTGCCGGCCCTCGTTCAGAAGGGCATGAAGTTTAATTTTGGGATTTCCTTTTCGCATCCGGGAATTCAAAACGTCGCGCGGCTGATGATGCCGCGGCTCTTCGGAATCGGTATCGGGCAGATCAATCTTTTCATCGACACGCGTTTTGCCACAGCGGCCATTATGCCCATCGGAAGCCTGGCAGCGCTGAACGTGGCCGACCGGGTCATGGAACTGATTCTTGGCGGATACGCGATCGCCGTGGCCACGGCGATCCTGCCGATGATGTCGCACCAGGCGGCGGCCAAGGACTTCGAGTCGCTCAAGAAAACGCTGGCGTTTTCGGTACGCATCGTCGCCTTTATCACCGTTCCCGCCGCGCTCGGCTTGATGATTTTGCGCGAGCCGATCATTCGCGTGCTGTTCCAGCACGGGCAATTCATCGCCGAATCCACCAAGCTGACCGCACGCGCGCTGCTTTACTATGCGATTGGGCTGCCGGCGCTGGCGTCCGTAAAGCTTGTGGTCCCGGCGTTTTATTCCACCGGGGACACCAAAACGCCCGTTATCGTGGCATCCGGCTCGTTGCTCATTAACATCTTTTTGAATGTGATGTTTCTTCAGTTTTTTTTCCGGCGGGTGCAAAACGGCGGTCCGGCGCTGGCCACGGCCATCGCGTGCTTCTTCGATTTCTTCGCGCTATTCATTATTTTCCGCGTGCGCTACGGCTCGTTGGGCACCCTGGAAATACTGCGTTCGTTCGCGAAAATCGCAGTGTGCGCCGGAATCATGGGGGTCGGCTGCTATTTCGCCAACAAGTACACCGCGTTCACGATGCATTCCAGATTTCTGGTGCAACTGCTGGTTTTCACCGGATTGATTTCAGGCGCGACGGCGTTGTACCTCGCGCTCGCCTGGCTGTTCCGCTGCCACGAAATTCAGGAAGTCTACGGAATCGCCACGCGCCGGCGCGCGGGCGCCGGGGACGCGAGCGTGGAGCTCTGATGGAAATTTCCGCTGCCATCGCGTCTTTCGCCACGCACGTAAAAGTGGAGAAGGGACTCTCGTCGAATACGATCGAAGCCTACGAGCGCGATCTGGCGAAGTTCGCCGCGTTTGCTGCCAAGCGCAAGTTGACTCTCGAAGGCGTGAGTCGCGACGAACTGGTGGACTTTCTCGCGGGCCTCTATCGCGACAAGTTGGAGAGCAAGACGGTGGCACGCCACCTCGTGACGGTGCGTAATTTCTTCCGGTTCGCGCTGACGCACGAGCTCATTCCCAGCGACCCCACGGTGACGCTCGAGTCTCCGAAAATTCGCAGATCGCTTCCGGGCTATCTGCGCTTCGAAGAAGTCGAAAAGCTGCTGTGCCAGCCGGATGACAAAACAGCGCTCGGTTTGCGCGACCGCGCGATGCTGGAGGTGCTGTATTCGACGGGACTGCGCGTCTCCGAATTAACCAGCCTCAAGGTCGCGGATCTGGACGCCAAAGTCGGCTGTATTCGTTGCATCGGGAAAGGGGACAAGGAACGGATTGTTCCGGCGGGCCGCAAGGCGGTGGCCATCGTCGAGAAATATCTGCGGCTATCGCGGCCGAAGTTGCTTCCGAAAGGTGTTTCCAGTCCCGCGCTATTTGTGAACCGGCGCGGCCACGCGCTCACGCGAGTGGGTGTCTGGAAGATACTCTCGACGTATGGAAAGCGCGCCGGCCTGCGCGCGGCGCTCACGCCGCACATGCTGCGCCACAGCTTCGCGACGCACTTGCTGGAACGCGGCGCGGACTTGCGTTCCGTGCAGCTCATGCTGGGCCATTCCGATATTTCGACTACGCAGATATATACGCACGTGGTCGAGGAACGCTTGAAACAGATTTACAAGGCGCACCATCCGCGTGCTTGACGCGCGGCGGCCCCGGGTCCAAATCGCGGTTGGCCAGGCGGAGAACGGCGCCGGCAGCCGGAACGTGAAGGAGAGCAATGCCTGATTACATGTTTTTGCTGGAGAGCCGGCTATCCCCCGAGCAGCGGGCGGCGATGATGCGCGTGCAGGAGCTCTCGGCCGCGCTGGGATTAAACGTGTACCTCACCGGCGGGACGGTGCGCGACCTCGTCACTGGCGCGTCGCTCCGAGATCTCGATTTCACCGTGGAAGGGAATCCCGCGAAGATCGCGGAAGAGCTGCAAAAGGGCGGCGCGAAGGTGCTCTCCGAGGACGACAAGCTGCGGCACGTGGAGATTCTCTTCGCGGGGGATGCTGACGGAAGCATTTCGGCAGCGCGTGACGATCACTACGTCCGTCCGGGAACGCGGCCGGAAGTGCGCTGGTCCACGATTATGGAAGACCTGCGCCGGCGCGATTTTTCGCTGAATGCCATCGCCATTTCGCTGAACACGGCGTCTCGCGGTTTGCTTCTGGATCCCACGAATGGACTGTCCGACATCGAGCGCGGCGAAGTTCGCGCGCTGACGATTCACAGCTTCACCAATCAGCCGGCGCGGCTTTTGCGCGCGTTGCGTTTTGCCGCGCGCATGGGATTCAAGCTCGAAGCGCGCACCCAGGAATGGTTTGACCTGGCGGTGGAGCGCGACCTGCACCACAACATCGAGCCGGAAGCCGCCGGCGCGGAGCTACGTGCCGTGGCGCGCGAGGAGCGGCCCAACTTGGTTCTCAAGGCGTGGGAAGAACATGACCTGCTCGAAGCTATTCACCCGATTCTGGCGAAGAAGCATGCCGATTACGACGCGATTAACCGGCTGATGAAAGTGCGCGAGGACTTGTTCACCGCGGGAGTCCGGCCGCGACTGGCCACTCCGATGATGTTGGCCGTCCTCGGAAGGCTGAAGGATCGTGAGCAAGCGGCGGTGCTGGCAAGAGCGGGATTCCGCGCCGCGGAGTCCGAGGCGATCATGAGCTTTGAGGAAACCGTCACCGGTGATTTGAAAGAGTTGACGGGCAGGAGGTTGAACGCGCCGGCCGATGCTTACAAATTCCTGGAAAAAATGCCGGTGGAGCGAATCGCGTATGCCTTGGCCGAGTCCAGCAATTCGGGCGCGCTCTCGAAGATTCGCGCGTATCTGAACAAATGGCGCCCGGTGCGCGCGGCGTTGCCCGCAGTGTCCAACGAACTCCAAGCTTTGGGCATGGCGCACGGGCCGAAATTTGATGCCATCGTCGAACAGGTTTTTGGCATGCAGCTGACGGGACGCGGAAAGACGCCCGAAGAGCGCGAGAAGATTTTGCGCAAACTCTCGGGAATCAAGGAGCAGCCAAAGAAGAAAGAGAAGGAAAAGAAAGGCGCCAAGGGATCTGAGAGGCAAGCCGCCACGGGCGCTATCGTTAAGGAAGCCAAAGCTCGCGCCGCGGCTGCGTCGCACGCCGATGCGCACAAAAGATCCGCTTCCGGAGGCAAGCACGCCGCGAAGCATGCCGCGCCGGCAGCCCACGGCCACGCGAAAGCGTCAAAACCAGCAAAGAAGCATAGCGGCAAGAGGTAGATGGTGGCCTGCGTCGAAGCGCCCTGTGAATATCGCAAGAATGCAAGTCGCAATTCCAGCGCGAGCGAACTAAAATTAGGGTCCATGGGTCAGCCCCAGTTCGTCCACCTCCATGTGCATACGGATTACAGTCTTCTGGACGGAGCATGCGAAACGTCGGAACTTCTCGACGAAGCCTCGCGCCAGAAGATGCCCGCGGTTGCGGTAACGGATCACGGAAACCTGTTTGCCGCAGCGAATTTTTTCCACGAAGCCAGCAAGCGCGACGTAAAGCCCATCATCGGCTGCGAAGTGTACGTTGCGAAAGGCAGCCGCCACGACCGCGGAGAAAAAACGAACGGCGCCGGCGCGCAGGAGCGCGGCGAAGTGGAGATGGGCACACGGGGAAGCAATCACCTGGTGCTCCTCTGCGAATCGCTCGAAGGCTACCAAAATCTCATCAAGCTGGTGTCCGCAGGTTTCCTCGAGGGCTTTTACTACAAACCTAGAATTGATTACGACCTGCTTGCCAAACACAGCAAGGGCCTGATTGCGCTATCGGCCTGTTTGCGCGGCGCGGTGACGGAAGCGGTGGTCGACGAAAAGTACGACCAGGCGCGCGAGAACGCCTACCGGCTGCGCGACGTCTTCGGCAAAGGAAATTTCTTTCTCGAAATTCAGGATCAGGGACTGGAAATCGAGCAAGGCGTGAATCGCGAACTCGTCCGGCTCTCGAGAGAAACAGGTATTCCGCTCGTTGCGACGAACGATTGCCACTACCTGCACCATGCCGACGCGCACGCGCAGGAAGTGCTCCTGTGCATTCAAACCGGCAAGACCATGAGCGACGCGCACCGCATGAAATTCGCCACGGACCAGTTTTACTTCAAGACCGCCGCGGAGATGGCGGACGTGTTTAGCGAATTGCCGGATGCGCTGAGCCGCACCGTGGATATCGCCTTGCGCTGCAACGTGAAAATTGAGCGCATCGCCAACCCGTTTCCGGAATTTCAAATTCCCGAGGGGCACACCGCGGGCAGCTACTTCGAAAAAGTCGTACGCGAAGGGTTCGCGACGCGCGTGCCGTCTTTGGAGCGCCTGGCCAAGCAGGGGGCGCTTAGAAACTCGCTGGCGGATTACGAGCGGCGACTCACGTCTGAAATCGAGATGATCAAGAAGATGCGCTATGAAGGCTACTTTTTGATCGTGTGGGATTTCATTCATTATGCGCGGGCGCAGGACGTGCCGGTCGGGCCGGGCCGCGGGTCGGCGGCCGGGAGTCTGGTGAGCTATGCGCTGCGCATCACGGACGTCGATCCCCTGCAGTACAACCTGCTTTTCGAGCGCTTCCTGAATCCGGAGCGCGTGTCGCTCCCCGATATTGACATTGACTTCTGCATGCGGCGGCGCAGCGAAGTGATTGAGTACGTCACGCAAAAGTACGGGCGCGAAAACGTGGCGCAAATCATTACCTTCGGCACGATGGCCGCGAAGGCTGCCATCAAAGACGTTGGCCGCGCGATGGATATCCCGTATGGCGAAGTGGATCGCCTCGCGAAACTGGTGCCCACGACGCTGGGCATTGAGCTGGAGACCGCGCTCGCGGAAGCGCCGCAGCTCAAGGCCGCAATCAGCGGCGACGAAAAGCTCAAAGACCTCATGAACGTCGCGTTGCGGCTGGAGGGCCTCGCGCGCCACGCTTCAACGCACGCGGCCGGCGTGGTCATATCGCCGCGACCGCTCACTGACGTGGTTCCGGTCTACAAGACCAACCGGGATGAAATCACCACGCAGTACGACATGAACGCGGTGGAGCGCGTCGGCTTGCTCAAGATGGATTTTCTTGGGTTGACCACGCTCACCGTGCTGCAAGATGCGGTGCGCATGGTCGAGAAAAATCGCGGCGTGAAAGTGGACATCGACAATTTGACGCTGGACGACGAGGATACCTACAAGCTCTTTACGCGCGGCGATACCACGGCCATCTTCCAGTTTGAGTCGCACGGCATGCGCGACATTCTTCGCCGCTACCAGCCTTCGCGTATCGAGGACCTCACCGCGCTCAACGCGCTCTATCGTCCGGGACCCATTCAGGGCGGCATGATCGATGACTTCATCAATCGTAAGCACGGCCGGACCAAGGTCGCCTATGAACTTCCGCAACTGAAGGGCATTCTCGAAGAAACCTACGGCGTGATTCTGTATCAGGAACAGGTCATGCAGATTGCCAACCTGTTGGCGAGTTTTTCGCTCGGCGAAGCGGACATCCTGCGTCGCGCCATGGGCAAAAAGAAAAAAGAAGAGATGGCCGCACAGCGCGCGAAGTTCATGGCTGGATGCGCGTCCAACAAAATTCCGGAAAAGAAAGCCGAGCGGATTTTCAATTTAATGGAGGAGTTCGCGGGATACGGCTTCAATAAGTCGCATTCCTGCGCGTACGCGCTGCTGGCCTATCAAACGGCGTATTTGAAGACGCACTTTCCGGTCGAATTCATGGCCGCGCTACTGACGTCGGAAACCGGCAATGCGGAAAAAGTTGTGAAGTACATCAACGAAGCGCGCGGCATGAGCATTTCGATTCTGCCGCCAGACGTCAACGAGAGCGACTTGTACTTCACGCCAATCGGAGAATCGATTCGCTTTGGGCTCGCGGCTATTAAGAACGTAGGCGAGAACACCGCGAAAGCCATTCGCGATTCTCGCTTAAGCGCGGGTGAATTTACATCCCTGTACGACCTTTGCGAGCGCATCGAAGCGCGCTACCTGAACAAGCGCGTCTTCGAGAGCTTGATTAAGTCCGGCGCGCTGGATTCGCTGGGGCCGCGCGAGTCCATGCTGGCGTCGGTAGATGAGGCGCTGGCCACGGTACAGCGCGCCTCGCGCACGCGTGAATCCGGCCAGCACGGCTTGTTCGGAACCGCGGCAGCCCCCGCACCGATGCCGTTCCAGTTGCGCGATGCGGAGCCGTGGAGCGAATCGGAGCGACTGGCCAGCGAGTACGCCATGCTCGGTTTCTATGTTTCCGGCCACCCGTTGGCAAAATACGCGTCGCGCCTGCAGGAATTGAAGTGCGTTTCGATCGATCAAGTCGAGGGCCAGCGCAACGGCAAAGAGATTACGATTGCAGCGTTAGTCGTCGGGGTGCGGCCGATGCGCACGAAAAAAGGGGCGCGCTGGGCCATCTACACCATCCAGGACATGACCGGAGTGCAGGAACTGTTGACGTTTCCGGAGTGTTTCGCACGCGTCGAACAAACGTTGAAGCAGGGAACGCCGCTGCTGCTGAAAGCGCGGGTGCAAGTGGAAGAGGCGGGCACACGACTCTCGTTGCAGGAAGTTGCGCGATTGGAAGACCTCGCGGAGCGGCCGACATCCAATCTGCGCATCTACCTGAACCTCGAAGATTTGAACGACGATGCGCTGAACCGCCTTGAAGAGCTTCTTTCGTCGCACCACGGACAGAGTCCAGTGGCGCTGGAATTGACGGCGCCGGACGGCACTGTAGCCACGATGCAGGTAGAGCAGCGCGCGCGCGTTTGCCCGGAGTTGATTGCCGGAATCAGAGAGTCGTTCGGCGAGCAGGCGATACGCCTGGTGATGTGATGAAAACAAAAGACAAGACCAAAGTTACGGCGAACCACGCCGACCGGCGCAGCGAGCTGGAGCGGCTGGAAAAGGACGTCGAAGACTTGCGCCATCTGGCCGGCGATGAAGCCGCCGACGCGGAGCTGGAGCGTTTGCGCCAGCAAGTTTCGGAATTGCGCCGCGAGTTTTACAACCACCTCGGTCCGTGGCAGCGCGCGCAGATTGCGCGGCACCAGCAGCGTCCCTACATGCTGGACTACGTAGGCATGCTGTTCACGGACTTCGTGGAATTGCACGGGGATCGCGGATGCGGCGACGACAAGGCGCTGGTCACCGGGCTAGCGAAGTTCCGCAGTCGGCCGGTCGCGATTATCGGCCACCAGAAAGGCCGCGACACGAAGCAACGCCTGATGCGCAATTTCGGGCAGCCGAAACCGGAAGGTTACCGCAAGGCGCTTCGCGTGATGCAGTTGGCGGCCAAATTCGGCAGGCCGATTCTTACGTTTATAGATACGCCCGGCGCCTATCCAGGCATTGACGCCGAGGAACGCGGCCAGGCTGAAGCCATTGCGCACAATTTGCGCGAGATGGCGCGTCTCCCAGTTCCGATCATCGCTACGATTACCGGCGAAGGTGGATCCGGCGGCGCGCTGGCGATTGCTGTCGGGGATCGCGTGAACATTCTCGAAAACAGTTTTTACTCCGTGATTTCGCCGGAAGGCTGCGCGGCCATTATGTGGCGCGACGCCGCGAAAGCGGAGACCGCAGCCGCGGCGCTTAAAATCACGGCGAACGACCTAAAGGAATTCGGGATCGTGGACGATATCATCGCGGAGCCGGAAGGCGGTGCGCACGTGGACCCGGAACGCGCGGGCGAATTGCTCGGCGAAGTGCTCGACCGTCAATTGGTCACGCTGACGAATCAATCGACGAGGACGTTGCTGGATGCGCGCTACGAAAAGTTCCGCAAAATGGGGCTATTCTTCGATTTCGGCAATTGAACGCCGGCGAAACTTCCGCGCAAAAAGTCCTAGTCCCACCCAGTAGCTTATTCGCAACGCGTTTGACCGCCGCCGTTGTCGCTCCTCCATGCTGCGGCTACTCTGAATTAGCAATCATCAGCGTAATCCGGCTCGGGATAACTTTCAGCAAACACCCGGCAACCCGTCGACGGAGAACAGGACTCACCATGTCGGAACCCTTCCGGCCGTATGAAAAACTTGTCGAAATAACCATCCTTGGAAAGAAATTCCAGGTGCCGGAACGCAATTCACTGTTGCGTTGTTTCCAGTTCATTAGCCCGGAAACGATTCCCTATGGCCGCTTCTGCTGGAACCAGGATTGCCAGTATTGCCGCGTGTCCTGCCAGTTGCCGGACGACGACGAGTCGCGCGAAATGCTCAGCTGCAAATTCATCGTCATGGCTGGAATGGAAGTTACGGAACTGAGCCAGGAATTGAAGTGGTGCCTGCGGTCGAAACTACCCGAGGATGCCGCCGTATCGTCGTGACTTCGCGGCGTTTTTCTGGACCTGCAGCGCAGACAAATTCCCAATCTGGCACGCAAGAAAACACCCTTTCCCGTACAACTTTTCCGCGCTCGCCGTGTTTTTATCGGGAGGTACACGTATCAACGCGCGGCGGCGATTGTGCGACGCCAAGACCCAAAATACCATCCCCGGCGCACAATCGCCTTCGCCGTACCGAAAACGCGTCGCGCAAACCTGCTGGCGTGGCGGTTTGGTGTCCATCTACGTATTCAATTTGCTCCCGCGCCATCTCTGCATTACGATTCTTCCGGACAAATCATGACTTCCGACTTGCTTTTGTGCGACGGCTGCGGCCAGTCCGCATCTCCTGAACATACAGCGCGACGTTTGCAGCGGCTCGAATGGGCCACGCGGTTTCGCCCCCTGCACATCGCGACGCTATTGCTTGGGCCGGTTTCTCCTGCCGCGGATGACGAGTTTCTGTACTCGGGCAAGTTTGCCGGCGAAGCCGGCGCGGTGCTCGACGTTGCGGGTATCGCGGTCGAAAACAAATCTCCAGAGGCAGTGCTAAGCGAGTTTCAGCGCGGCGGGTTCTTCGTGACGCACATGCTCGAATGCCCGCTTGAAGCGGACGGAGATAAGGGTTCTCCGCTGGACGTTTTACTTTCGGGGCGGGTATCGGCTGTGGCTGCGCGGATTCGACGGTCGCTGAAGCCTAAACGCACGATTCTGTTCGCCTGCGAGGCTGGGACGAGCGTCTCATTAATTGCCAATGCGGGTCTTGGGTGCCCGGTCCTGCTGGACGATGGGAAGCCGTTCGTCTTGTCTTCGGGCATACAGGACAGCGTCTCAGCGCGCCTTCGTGAGTTGCTCGTTGGGGCGGCGGCGGGGCGATGACGCTCGCATTGTGACGTGCGTCACGGACGGCGCCTTATGATGGGTGTTTTCATAGATGCTACGGAGCAAGAACCGCTGTGTTAGAATTGCAAATCCAGGTTCCGGGTAGCTCGACAGGAGTTGCGGCGTGAAGAAGCAGGCGAAATTCGGCATCGGGATCAGCGTAATCATCGTGTCCCTGGCCTTTCTGGCGTGGATGGGCTACGGCGAGAGCAAGACGTACTATCACACCATCGCGGAGTTGCAGGCGCTGCACGGCGCCGATCTCGCGCATCGCATTCGCGTCGGCGGGACCGTCGCTCCGGGAAGCATTCACAAATACACAGGCCGCGTGGATTTCGTGCTGGAGGAAGAAGGGAAGACGCTTCCGGTGAGCTATGTGGGCAGCGATCCTTTGCCAGACACGTTTATCGACAAGGCGCAGGCGCTGGTGGAAGGGCGTCCTGCCAGCGACGGCCGCTTCGTGGCGGAACAGGTGCAAGCGAAATGCGCGTCGAAGTATGAAGCATCGCCGGGGGGCACCGCCACGCCGGCGACAACGACGACTACTTCCACGGCTACGCCGAAAAGCAATATGTAAACGGCCCGGCTTGACCGGGAGAGGGGCACAGTTCCTTTGGACGTATTCGGATCTTTCGCTCTGGTCCTGGCGTTTGTTTGTGCGGCTTACGCGTTTGCCGGCGGAATCGCCGCGATTATTACCCGGCACCCGCTGCTCGTAAAGAGCGCGCGACAAGCAGGAATTGCCACCTGCTGCCTGGTTTTCGTCGCCACCTTCAGCATCGAATATCTTTTTTTCACCGATAATTTCTCGTCCGCGTATGTGGCGTCGCACAGCAACCGCGCGCTGGAGACGTTTTATAAAATCGGCGCGCTGTGGGCAGGCCAGGAAGGCTCGCTGCTCTTCTGGAGTTTTCTCCTTTCGATTTACGTTTTTTCCGTCCTCATCGCCTACCGCAATAAAAACGGCGAGTTGATGCCCTACGTCGGCGTGATTCTCGCCGGCGTGCAAATCTTTTTTCTGACGCTCAACAATTTCATCGCCAGCCCGTTCAAGGCGCTCGGCGCAACGGGCGCGAACGGCGTGATGCAGTTGGTGGCGCGCAGCGACGGCAACGGCCTGACGCCGCTGCTGCAATACCCGGAGATGGTGATTCACCCGCCGAATCTTTACTCGGGGTACACAGGTTTCACGATTCCGTTCGCGTTTGCGCTGGCGGCATTGCTGGCGCGCTACCCCGGTGAAAAGTGGATTCATCTCACGCGCAAGTGGACCATGATCGCGTGGTGTTTCCAGACGCTGGGCATTTTGCTTGGCGCGCACTGGGCGTATGCGGTCCTCGGTTGGGGCGGCTACTGGGGCTGGGATCCGGTCGAGAACGCCTCTTTGCTTCCGTGGCTCACCGGTACGGCGTTTCTGCACTCCGTGATGATGCAGGAAAAGCGCGGCATGATGAAAGTCTGGAACGTATGGCTGGTCTTTTCCACGTTTCTGCTGTGCATCCTCGGCACGTTTTTGACGCGCAGCGGCGTGGTCAGTTCGGTTCACGCCTTCGCGCAATCCGACATCGGCCACTGGTTCGTCGGGTTTCTGGGGATTACGTTCCTGGTCTGCCTCGGCGCGTATTTGATGAATCGTGACTACCTGAAGAGCGAGAACCAGTTGGACGCCTTCGTTTCGCGGGAGTCCAGCTTCCTCTTCAACAATCTGCTGTTGCTCGTGGCGTGCATCGCAGTGGTTTCCGGAACGCTTTTCCCGGTTTTCTCGGAATGGCTCTCCGGCTCGAAAATCAGCGTCGGCCCGCCATTCTTCAATAAGGTGAATATCCCAATCGGCCTGCTGCTGCTGTTTTTGACAGGCGTCGGTCCGCTACTCGCATGGCGCAAGACGTCGCTCGAAAGCCTGAAGCGCAATTTCGCGTGGCCATTGCTTGTCGGCGTGATCGGCGGCGCGATCCTTTTTGCCATGGGCTACCGCGAAATCTATTCTGCCATTTGCTTCACGTTGTGCATTTTCGTCGCGGCGACAATTCTCATGGAATTCTACCGCGGCGCAAATGTCATTCGCGTGCGCTCCAATTCTTCTTTCGTGACCTCCGCGATTGAATTGACGCTGCGCAATACGCGCCGCTATGGCGGCTATATCGTGCACATGGGCATGGTGCTTATCTTCATCGGCCTGGCTGGCGCCGCGTTCAACAAAGACGTTCAGAAGGAACTCGAACCGGGCCAATCCATGCAGATTGGCAAGTACACGCTGCTCTTGCAGAACTTGGATGTGAAGCCCGAGGCGAATTTCACCGGCAATCGCCTGATCGTGGAAGTCTTCGAGCACGGCAAGCCGCTGATGATGCTTTATCCCGAGCGCCGCGTGTTCGAGACCAACCAGGAAACCGGGACCATGGTCGCGATCTACTCGACGCTGCGCGAGGATCTCTACGTCGTGTACGCCGGCCAAAGCCCGGGAAACAATCTGCCCGTGATTCATGCGTACTTGAATCCGCTGGTGAAATGGATCTGGTTCGGCGGCGTTATCGTGGTCTTCGGGACGATTGTCGCGCTTATGCCGAACCGCCGCGATGTTCTCGTGCTCTCGGCAGCGAAGCAGCCGGCGGCTGCGCCAATTGGTCCGGAGCTTGTCCCCAACGTGAATTTGCGAGAGGGCCATGATTAGGAGCCGCAAGCTGCGCGGCGCAACGCTGGCGGGCGCTGCCGCGCTTCTTTGTTTCGCCGGAGTGTTTCCGTTGCTCCCGGCGTGGGGCGACGCGCAGGCACCCGATCATGTGCACCGGCTTGGCACGAAAGTCCGCTGCATGTGCGGAGGTTGCAACGATTCGGCGGGAACGTGCTATCACGTAGGCGGGGCATTCTCCGGCCCATGTGAAACCGCGCAAGGGATGCTGCGCACCATCGAGCAGCGCATCGCAAAGGGCGATTCCGACGACCTCATCATTCAATCGTTCGTGCAGGAGATGGGGGCGGCCGTACTCGTTGAACCACCGCATACTGGATTTGGCGGACTGGCGTGGTGGATTCCCGCGCTGGCGTTCGTTGCTGGACTGGCGCTCGTGCTTACAGTGATTTCGCGCTGGCGCAAGCGCCTGGCGCCAGAGCCGGCATTGGCTGTAGCCGGCGGAGCACACGCGGTATCGCCCGAAATGCTGGAACGCGCGCGCGCGCAGGCCGCGCGGGACACTGAGGATTGAGCTTGAATGTCCTTCCCGAACTGGCCGCAGCGGCCGTAACTAGCTCTGATTGGGCGATTCTTGGCGCTTGCCTCGCGCTGGCTCTCGCGACAGGCATATTCGTTTTTTACATCCAGCCTGATGCTTCGGACCTCGCGCCGCGTCGCTCCAAGCTCGACCAGCTTATGGAGCGGCGCGACAATCTCTACGACAACCTGCGGGATTTGCGCTTTGAATTTCGCTCCGGGAAATACGCCGAAAATGATTATGAAGCGATGAAAACATCCCTCGAAAACGAAGCGGCTGTGGTGCTTGCGGAAATCGAGCAAGTGACGGAGTCGCAGGTGCGCCGTCCTCGCGGCCCGAAGCAGCCGGCCGCGTCCGAGCGAGGCGCGCAATGAAATTGCGAAGCCCCGCGCTGCTTGCGCTCGCGCTGCTGGCATTGCCGCTCGCGGCTGCCGCCGCAACCGTCGAGGGCACAGTGAAGAACGGAACCACCGGAAAGCCCGCAGGCGGCGTGGAAGTCATCCTGATCCAGTTGCAGGGCGGCATGCAGCCGATCATGAACACCAAATCCGACGCGCAGGGCCACTTTACCTTTGATAATCCCGCCATCGGAACGCAGCCGATGCTGGTGCGCGCGGTCTACAAGGCTGTGAATTTTCACCAGCCGCTGCCACCGGGCAGGAACGACATTGAAGTCGAAGTCTTCGAACCTTCGCGCGACCCGAAAACCATCAGCGTGGATACGCACTTCGTGGTTTTCCAGCCGAACGGCGCGACGCTGGTGGTGGGCGAGGAGTACGCCCTCAAGAACAATTCGCAGCCTCCGCAGGCGTACTACAGCGAAAGCGGAAATTTCGAATTTGCGTTGCCCGATGGCGGCTTGCTGAAGCAAGTCGCGGCACAGGGGCCTTCGGGAATGCCGGTGGTGCAGTTGCCGATGGATCGCGGCAAGAACAAGTACAGTATTTCGTATGCGTTTCGCCCAGGAGAAAACGGCGTTCGCTATTCTTACGAACTTCCGTACGACGGAAATAGCGCATCAGTGAAGCTGCCGACGGTTTATCCCAACGCGCGCCTGGTGGTGGTGGCGCCGCCGTCCGTGCAAATCGCGGGAGACGGCTTGCAGGCCGGCGGTCAAGAGCAGGGCATGAACCTCTATGAACATCCGGCGCTCGCAGCGAATGCGATTTTGACGGTCAACGTATCCGGAACCGCGTCTCCACCGAACGCCCAGGAGACACAATCCGATCCCGCGGCGCAAGGCCGCGACGCGCAGCAGGGAAGTAGCGAGTCTTCGGGAGTTACGATTCAGGCCGTGCCAGGGCGACTCGATGATCTGAAGATTCCGATCATCGTGATTCTCATCGTGGGGTTCGCGGGATTTGGATTTTTGCTTTCGCGCAAGCCGGTGTTGGCGGTGGCGGGCGGAGCTCCGGAATCGGAAGCAACTTCCGGCGCAAACGGCGCCGCAAAGCCCGGGCCGCGCATGAAGTCGCCGAATCGTGCCGCGACCGCGGTTGCTCCCGCGCCTCCTTCGCCTGCGCCGAGCCAGCAGATGGCACAAGTCGATGCGGCCGTCGGGTCAAGTCTCGACGCTTTGAAAGATACGCTCTTCCGCCTCGAACTGCGCCGCCAGGCGGGCACGATTTCCGAAGAGGATTACGCGAAGGAACGCGCCAAGGCCGAAAAAATTCTTCGCGACCTGGTGCGAGGCTGACGGTTGACGCGCCCGACGGTTACCCCTGCCGGCATTCGTCTCGAAAACATTGAAAAACGCTACGGCACGCTGTACGCGCTGCGCAAAGTGTCTCTCGTGGTGGCGCCGGGAGATTGTATTGTGCTGGCCGGGCGGAATGGTTCCGGAAAAACGACGCTGCTGCGCGTAGCTGCGCGGCTGGTACGGCCGTCGCGCGGGACGCTCAGCTTTTTCCATTCCGGACGGGACGGAGAGCCCGTCGGCAGCGTTCACCCGGGCTACGTGGCGCACGCTACTATGGCCTACGACGAGTTGACCGCGGAAGAAAATCTATTGCTGTTCGCGAAACTGCAAGGAACGGCGGAGCCGGAGGCCCGCGTTCACGCCCTTCTCGACGAGGTCGGACTGACGGAGCGCCGTGCTTCGCTCGTGCGCACCTTCTCCCGTGGCATGCGCCAGCGCGTGGCGATTGCCTGCGCGCTGCTGCACGACCCATCCGTGCTGCTTCTCGACGAACCGGCCACGGGGCTCGATCCGCATGGCGTCGCGTGGCTCGCGGAGACGCTGCGGCGGCTGCGCGACTCCGGCTGCACGCTGCTGATGAGCCTGCACGGCGAATCGGAGATTTCGTCGCTCGGAACGCGCGCCATCCGTCTCGACGCCGGCTCGATCGTGGCGGACACGCGCAGCGGCGCCACGTTTCGTTCGATTCTCACATTTGCCGACGCTTGAATGAGCCTGCTGCCCAACACCGGAGTCTTGCTTGGGAAAGAGCTCCGCACGGAGTTCCGCTCGCGGGAGCTGCTCACGACCACGATTGTTTTTATTCTGATCGTGATTGTGCTGTTCAGCTTTACCTTCGATCCGACTTCCGATGAATCGCGCCGTTTTGGCTCGGGACTGTTGTGGCTGGCGTTTCTTTTTGCGGCGTCGCTGATGCTCCAGCCCTGCTTCCTGCGCGAGCAGCACAACGACACGCTGAGCGCGCTGCGGCTCGCGGTGCAGGATCCCTTCGCGATCTTTCTGGCCAAGCTCGCCGCCAATACGCTGTTTCTGTTCCTGACGGAAATGCTTTTGCTGCCGGTTTTCGCAACGATGTACAACGTTCCGGTCTTGCGCGTGCTGCACTGGCTGACGCTCATCTTTTTTCTTGGCAGCCTCGGCATTTCGATCGTGGGGACGGCGCTTTCCGCGATTTCCGCGCAGGCGCGCATGCGGGAGCTGCTTCTTCCGTTGCTGATGCTGCCGCTGCTTACGCCGATTCTCGTAGCCAGCACGGAAGTGACGAAGTCGCTTTTCGACCAGAATCCGTACGTGCAGTGGAAGGGGATCGGCATCGTCTCCGTGTTCGACCTGGTTTTTTTGACGGCGCTGTGGCTTTTCGGCGAATATCTTCTGGAGGAATAAAACGCCATGTGGAAGCGGGTGTTGTTCGCTGCCGTGGTTGTTTTTCTGATGGGCGCGGCGGCGTATGCGTCGTTTTTCATCGCGCCTGATGAAAAAACTATGCACGTGCTACAACGGATTTTTTACTTTCATGCGGCGAGCGCGTGGGCGGGAGAGATGGCGTTTACCGTGTGTTTTTGCGCGAACCTCGCTTACGTCTGGCTGCGTCAGGAGAAGTGGGATTGGCTGGGCGTTTCCTCCGCAGAAGTAGGGCTGGCATTTATCACGGTGGTTCTCATTACGGGGCCAATCTGGGCCAAGCCGGCATGGGGAATTTACTGGACGTGGGACGCGCGGCTCACTTCGACGTTCGTGCTTTGGCTTCTCTACATTTCCTATCTCGTGCTGCGCACGATGATCGAAGAGCCGGAGAGGCGGGCGCTGTTGAGCGCGCTTTTCGGAATATTCGCGTTCATTGATGTGCCCATCGTGTTTGGAGCGATTCGCTGGTGGCGGACGCAACATCCCGCGCCGGTGATCATGGGTGGACAAGGCTCGGGGCTGGATCCGACGATGCGCAAAGTGTTTTTCTTCAGTGTGTTGGCGCTGCATGCGCTGATGGTTTTTCTGATTGCGGAGCGCTACCGGCTGGAAAAGATGCGCGCGGAACTCGATTTTGTACGCCGCGAGGCGGAGGCGATATGAAAAGTCTGGACAGCGTGTTTGCCGCCTACATTATCGGATGGGCGGTGTATTTCGTGTTTTACGTGAGCGTAGCGAAGCGCACGCTGTCGTTGCGCGAGGAAATCGAGCGGTTGAAAAGCTCGTTGCACCGGGAGAAATAGTTGGCGGCAAAGCAGAAAGTCGGAATCGTGCTGTTTCAGCTCGGCGGGCCGGATTCGCTGGACGCCGTACAGCCCTTCCTGCTGAACTTGTTTCTCGATCCGGACATCATTCCGATGGGTCCGCTCGGTTTTTTGCGCCGCCCGCTGGCGAAGTGGATTGCGAAGAAGCGGTCCGTGCCGGTGCGTGGGCGTTATGCGGAGATCGGCGGGCGGTCGCCAATAGGCGCGTTGACCGAGCGGCAACGCGCGGCGCTGGTTGAGGCGCTTGCGCCCGAACTGGATGTTGTGGCGGTGACGGCGATGCGCTACTGGCATCCGTTGACGGAAGAGGCCGTCGCGACGTTGCGTGGGGCGGGACCGCTAGACGAAATCGTTTTGCTGCCGCTGTATCCGCATTTTTCTTACGCCACAACGTTGAGCAGCCTCAAAGAGTGGCGCCGCGTGTATGGCCCGCCGGAAAGCGGCCCGCCGCAGCGAACGGTTGGTCAGTTTTACGACCATCCGCTATACATTCAGGCGCTCGTGCAGCGCATCGCGAACATGTTCCGGCAGTTTGAAGACAGCTCGCGCATTCATTTAGTGTTCAGCGCGCACGGATTGCCGATGAGCCTGGTCGAGAAGGGCGACCCGTATCCGGGGCAAGTCGAAGCAACAGTCAAGCTGGTGTGCGATGAAGGGAAAAAAGCTCATCCGAATTGGCCGGAGCAGCATCTACTTTGTTATCAGAGCCGCGTGGGGCCGGCAAAGTGGCTGCGGCCGCCGCTAGTAGAAACTATCGACCAGCTGACCGTCAAAGGCGTGACAGAAATGCTTGTCGTGCCGATCTCGTTTGTGACCGAGCACATCGAGACGCTGCACGAAATCAATATTGAGGCGCGGGAGCAGGCGGAACGGCAAGGTGTGAAAGTGTTTCGTATGATGCCGGCGGTCGGCGATTCACCGCTGTTCATCGCCGCGCTGAAAGACCTGGTACTTAAGGCGGTAGGAGTCGACGGCGCGTCAATTCCGGTGCCGCTGCAATCGGCTCCGATGCGTGCCGGGACGCCTGGAGGGTAACGAGTTCGCCGGTTCTGAATTCTGACTAAGGTTGCGTCTTAGATAGCGAATTTAGTACGTCGCGCGCGGCCGCAGCGTCATCTTTGCCGACGAGTATGCGAAACCCGTCACGGGTCAAGCGCATGCCAGGCTGCGAGCCGGTGGCACTATCATTCTGGAGTTCCGCGCAAATGCCCGCAGACAGGAGAGCACCCAGTGCAGCGTCCGCTTCGTCCTCGATGGCGAAGGTCTGGAGCAAGACAAGGTCGCTGTCGGGCGGGGGTGTAAGTAGTTCGCGGGCGGGGATGGCATCCTCCTCACGTACGAGAACCTTGAACCCGAAACCGCTCCACGCCAAATGGTCGCGCAGGCCGCCCGCTCGGTCGGCCTGAATCATGGCATCAATGCCCGCGGACTCGAGGGCGCTCTTGGCAAGGTCAGCGTCAGCTTGCGAGGCGAAGGCGTGAACTACGACAAGGTTGCTGTACTGCATACACGCATTATATGCCCAATGGCAGCAGTATCGAGACGTGGCGCGCGGGCGAAGCGTCGGCAGAGGGGAGGCTGTTTGGAGAAAACCGCGGCAGGTCAGGGTATAATTTCGCTTCGACTTCGGGCTTATGAAATCGACTTATCATCCGTTTGTTCATCGCTTTGCTGTGTTCACCGTGTGCTGGACGGTGCTGCTGCTTGTGGCGGGAGCGCTGGTTACGTCGAACGACGCGGCGCTCTCCGTCACGGATTGGCCGAGATCGCACGGCGTGTGGATTCCGGCGACGCTCGCGGGCGGAGACTTGTACGAGTATTCGCACCGCGTGGTGGCGGGCGCGCTTGGGATATTCACGCTGATCCTTGCGGTGCTGGTCTGGGTGAAGGACGAGCGCCGTTGGCTGCGCTGGTTCGCGGTCATCGCGCTCGGCGGAATCGTGGCGCAGGCGATTCTTGGCGGGCAGGTCGTAATTCAGTTGCTGCACTACTGGCTGCCGGTAATCCACGCGTGCTTCGCGCAGATTATGTTCGGCGCGATCTTGAGTATCGCGGTGTTTACGAGCAACTGGTGGGTGTCCGAGCGGCTGCATCTGGAGGACAAAGCTTCGCCGGCAGTTCACTCCATCGCGCTGATTAACGCGGTAGTGATCTTCCTGCAGGTTTTTCTGGGCGCGGGATTCCGGCACAAGGACATTCCGATCTGGCCGCATGCGGCGGGTTCGCTCGTGGTTCTTGGGACGGTGGTGTGGACGGCGATTGTGTTGCGCAAGCGCTTCGAACAATCGCGTGAATTTACGCTGGCGCGGATTTTGTTGCACTCCGTGTTTGGAGTGCAGTTCCTGCTGGGGCTGGGAGCGTACTGGTCGCGCGTGAGCACGGCGGATGCGCCGCAACCGATGCCGGTGATGGTGACGCTGACGGTCATTCATACGGTAGTCGGCGCGCTGCTCTTCGCGGTCTCCATTTTCACGATACTGTTGTGTTATCGTTTGGTGCCTCGCGGAAGGGAAGTAGCGGTTACGTCCGAGGGGCAGGTCACCGCCTGATGAGCACGGTTCGCACCACGGAAATCACGTTGGCATCGCGCGCGAATGCGTACGTTGCGCTTACGAAGCCGGATGTGTCGTTTCTCGTGCTGATGACTACCGCCGCGGGCTACTACATGGGCGCCCGTGGCCCGGTGAATTGGGCGCACCTGACGCAGACGGTTTTCGCGACGCTGCTCATCGCCGCAGGCACAGCGACGCTGAATCATTATGTGGAGCGCGACTCGGATCGTTACATGCGCCGCACGGCTTCGCGGCCGCTGCCGAGCGGGCAGTTGCAGCCGCGCGAGGCGCTGTGGTTTGGCGTGGCACTGTGCATTGTCGGGGCGCTTGCGCTGTATGCGGTTGGCGGCAGCCTGACATGCGCGCTGGGAGTGCTTACGTGCTTGAGCTATTTGCTCGCATACACGCCGCTGAAGAAGCGAACGGTGTGGGCGACGTTTGTCGGCGCGTTTCCGGGCGCGGTTCCACCGTTGATCGGATGGGCGGCGGCGAGCGGATCGCTCGATAAGGGCGCATGGCTGCTGTTCGCGATTTTGTTTTTCTGGCAATTTCCGCACTTCCACGCCATCGCGTGGATGTACCGCGAGGATTACGCGCGTGCGGGAATTTTGATGCTACCCGTCGTGGACCGCCAGGGCACGCGCACGTTCCGGCAAATCATCGGGACGGCGATTGCGCTGGTCGGCGCGAGCTTGTTACCCGCCATCGTCGGACTAGCGGGAGTGCAGTATTTCTTTGGGGCGCTGGTGCTCAGCACAGCGCTGGTGCAGGTGTGCCTGTGGGCGGCGCGCGCGAAAACCAATGTGCGCGCGAAGTGGTTGATGCACGCGACCGTGCTGCATATTCCGTTGCTGCTGGGGTTGATGGTATTCGACAAGATTCCACGGTAGGTTTGTAGAAGGCCTCACCCGTTAAGCGGTGAGCCATAGCTTCGACGAAGTGACGAGATAAAGCCACAATCCCTCGCTGTGCTCAGGATGACTAGGCGCGGAAACTTTGTGCGAGAAGGGAATTAGCGTGTTTTCGCAAGCGGCGCTCAACGCTTGTCTGAACGGCACCAGCGCAGTGCTGCTGGCGTGCGGTTATGCCGCCATCAAAAACGGCAAGATGAGGGTCCACAAAGGGTTCATGATTGCGGCGCTGGGTGTCTCGACGGCGTTCCTCGTTTCCTATTTGATTTATCACTATCGTGTGGGCCATGTCGCGTTCCAGGGGCAAGGGTGGATTCGCCCGGTATATTTCGCCATCCTGATTTCTCACACGGTGCTGGCGGCAGTCATCGTGCCGATGGTCATCGTGACGGTGCGGCGGGCATGGCTCGAGCGGTTCGACAGGCATCGCCTCATTGCGCGCTGGACGCTGCCGCTGTGGTTCTATGTGTCGGTGACGGGTGTGATTGTTTACGTACTGCTGTATCAGGTGTACGCGCCGCATGTGGCACGGATTGCGGGGACTGCTCCTTGAACCTCGTCTCCGGCTTGCTAGCTCTCGGTACCCCTCCCCCCCGTGTTTTTGTTAAGAATATGATTCTAAAGAAGTTATGGGGTAGGGGTCTGCAAAGAGTGTGATTCTAAAGGCTTTAGCCTGCGAAATGCCCGGAGATGAAGAGAAGAGCAACACACAAGCGGCACAGCGACAAGGCACGAAAGGCACAAAGTAGGAATGCACAGGTCGGAATACCCGCACGACAGTGACGTCAGGTTCGCGGAGGAAGCTCGGGTGACTTGCTGGGTTGGACGAGCGAGCCGGTCTGCGAGGAGCGCACCGCCTGGCGGGTACCCGCCTTGGGGAAGACGACATGCCAGAAATCGTGACTGGGCTGTGCGAAGCCTACGCCGACAAGCCGCCGTTCGTGCTTTTCGCGGACCGAAGTAACAAAGCACTCGACGGAATCCTCGGTCATTTCGTTAAAGAGGCGCACGGTTTGCCCGGGAAGCAGTGGGGCGTCCATGACGATCAGCGCGCCGTGTGCGCTCACAAACTGCGTGGAGGCCTTAAGGTCAATAGCTTCGCCTTCTGGCATCTGACAACGAACCCGAAGGGGAATCTGGAGCGTTATCCGTATCGTACGACGACGTTCGGGATATCTGGTGCGATGCATGACCCTGGGTTGGAAGGGACTCAAGTGGAGAGTTTCCCACGTTTCGGAGGCATGCACAAGAGGTTACAGGCCGATGAGCAGAATTTAACGAAGTAGGACGTCCTGCGGTGCGCGGAAGTCCGCAAAGGGCAGGAACGATGCCTGCAATGCTCAGGACAAGGAATCGTGCCGCTACAAATTGTCCGCGGATTTAGCTTGGGCGGAGGGCGGCGATGACGGCGTCGGTGAATTCGTTGGTGCCGGCGGTGCCGCCGACATCTTTCGTGGTGTGCTTGCCTTCGCGGTGGACCTGCTCGAGCGCCGCTTCGATGCGGCTTGCGGCGGAGCGCTCACCGAGATGATCGAGCATCATGATGGCGCTGAGGAGCAGCGCCGTGGGATTCGCCAGGCCCTTCCCCGCAATATCCGGCGCCGTGCCATGAACAGCCTCGAACATGGCCGCTTCTTCGCCGATATTGGCGCTGCCGACGACTCCCAAGCCACCGACAAGACCGGCGGCGAGGTCGCTCATCACGTCACCATAAAGATTTGGCAGAAGCAGCATATCGAATTGCGCCGGATTCAACACCATTTGCATGCAGGCATTATCCACAATGAGCTCTTGGTATTCGATTTCGGGATATTGCTGCGCGACGCTGCGCACGCATTTCAGGAAAAGGCCGTCGGAAAGTTTCATGATGTTGGCCTTGTGGATGGCGTGAATTTTCTTGCGGCCTTCGCGTCGCGCGTATTTGAAAGCGAAGTGGGCAATCTGCGTGGAGGCTTTTTCGGTGATGATTTTCAGGCTCTCGACTACGCCGGGGACGACTTCGTGCTCCAGGCCGGAGTACAGATCTTCGGTATTTTCGCGGATTAGAACAACGTCGACGTTCTCGAATCGCGACTTGACGCCCGGAAGATTTTTGACTGGCCGGACGTTGGAGTAGAGATCGAGCGCTTTGCGCAACCCTACGTTGATGCTGGGAGCGCCGCCAGCGACGGCCGTGCCCATCGGTCCCTTTAGAGCGACGCGGTTGCGGCGCACCGCTTCAACGGCAGCTTCGGTGACGAACTGGCCCTTTTCGGAGGCTTTATCGGCGCGAGCCTGCACTTCTTCCCATTCGATTTGCACTCCGGCAGCATCAAGGATGCGGCGCGTGGCGGCGGCAACTTCGGGACCGATGCCCTCGCCGGGGATCAACGTAATCGTGTGGCGCATGGTTTGCATCTAATTGTAAGGGAAAGGCGTCGGCGTGTGGAAACCGGTCGCACGACGTAGTTTCCATGCAGAAGGGCATAGGGTATTGATACCGCACACACTGCAATCTGTGCCACAGTGCGGTTGTAACGCAGCTTTGATATAATAGATTGTGAAGTGCTTCGCGGGCGAGCCTGCGAAGCGGAGGGTAAAAGAATTATGGTCAGTCTTACTCCTGTTGCCACCACCAAGGTCAAGGAAATCATGAATATGCAGAACCCTGTGCCGGTGGCGCTGCGCGTTGCGGTAGTAGGCGGCGGCTGCTCGGGATTCCAATACCACATGGCGTTTGAGAACCAGACGAATGACACGGATCTGGTGTCGGAATTCGACGGGCTGAAGGTCGCCGTGGACCAGATGAGCTCGATGTATCTCGACGGCGTGGAGATCGATTACATCGAAACGCTGGAAGGCGCGGGCTTCAAATTCAACAACCCGAACGTGAAGAGCACCTGCGGCTGTGGGAGCTCCTTCAGCGTTTAGGTGCAGCTCAAAACTGTACAGGCGAGCGCGCCTGTGCTACTGGCGGTAATATTCAAGCCCCGGAACGCGGATCGTTCCGGGGCGTTTTTTTATCAGTGCGACGCATGTGCTTGAAGCGGCCAACGTCGCGAACCGGCGGGCAAGCCGTCGCCTGAGTGCGCCGAGCAAGGAATTGCAGGCTTAATCGGCGTGAACGGTGCTAGCGCAACGCAGATGAATCTCGAGATTGCTTTCCGGTTGCACAAATTTAGTTGCCTCGGGCGGCGCCGGCATGGTCTTCGCCGAACATGCGGGCGCGGGCGTTGGCGGCAACTGGCAAGTCAGGGCCCGAGTACAGCATGTCGGGCAGCCGCGATGGGTCCTGAGCGATCAGAGGAAGGGCGCGGGCGCGTCGCGTGTCAGCTTCCGGGCCGAGGCGCTGAAACACGTCGTAAAACCATCCGCTAACCATGCGTATCGTTCCGTAGTGGCGATCGTGACTTGCAGCGTAGCGCTCGCCGGCGGCCACCCAATCGTCGTTGGCAAGTAGCTCGTCGGAGAGCACACGGGCATCGCGCAGGGCCAAGGAGAGGCCCTGCCCCCAAGAAGGGTCGTTCGATGCGGCAGAGTCGCCGAGGAGAGCGACTCCATCGCGATACGGATGATCAGCCCAAACGTCAACGCATTCAAAGGACGCCAAGGGGCCGACTGGCCGCGCGCCGTCCAAGGGAATGGTGCCACGTGCGGCACGCTCGAACTCCTCGCGAAAACGCGGAAAGTCAGCATCGCCCTGTAGCCGCGGGCAGTTTTGCGGATGAAAACCAAAATACGCGCGCCCGTTCTCCGCTGACTGCGGAAATAACGCCGCCACAGAGCCCGTTGACAAGTCATTGGCGATATAAGCAAGCGCCGGGTCCACTTCTTCGGACAACTTCGTGAGCCAGATTCCCGAAAGGAGCAGAGGAATTGAGCCGCGGTGCGTCTGGAAACCGAGCTGAGCACGCAAAGCAGGTTGGCGCCCAGCGCAGATGGCGACGAGCCGTGCTTCAGCTTCTACGATTGCGCCGGCTTGAGCGAATTTAACTTTTGGCCTGCTGCCGGGGGCGATGTGCTGCGCAGTTGCGCCGCGCCGGACTTCCGCACCGGTGGATGCGGCTGACGCGAGTAGCACCTCCTGCGCGCGCGGATGATAGAAGGTCCACATCCCGGAACCCTGCGGCGTGGTGGCAACAAAATCGCGCTTTATCGCATGTTCGCCGTTGATAACCAGGTCTACCGACTTCAGTTCATTGGCGCATGGGCGCAGTATCTCGGCTACGCCGAGTTGCCGGGCTTCGCCCACTCCCCACGGCACCAAGCACTCGCCGCGAATGCGATCGCGAAATTCGGTTTCTTGCTCCAGCACCAGCACGCGTGCCCCGCTTTTGGCCATGCGCTGCGCTAGCGATGCACCGGCAATGCCGCCACCCACAATGATCAAGTCATACGTCATGACCGCCTCACACCCACATGAATTCGCATTTGGCGAGGTTCTCCGAGTTTTTTCAAGCCCGCAGCCGGCCCATAGGATACGCGAAGTTTGCAATCCGGGGTGGGCAACCGTATTCTAAAGTCGAGAATGAAGATAGCTCTTGCCCAGTTCAATCCAACGGTAGGGGACTTCGCGGGAAATTCGGAACGCATCCTGAAGTTGGCGCAGCGCGCCAACGAAAGAGGAGCGGACCTTGCCGTTTTTTCGGAACTTTGCCTCTGCGGTTACCCTCCACAGGACCTCCTTGAGCGGCCGGCTTTCATCGATAGAAACCACAAAGAACTTAAATCGCTGGCGGCGAAGCTGCCGCTGCCGGCGATTGTCGGATTCGCGGGCCGCGTGAAGAACGGAACGGGAAAATCAATTGCCAATCGCGCGGCGTTGATTTGCAGCGGGCGGATCGTCTTCGAGCAAAGCAAGATGCTGCTGCCGACGTACGACGTCTTCGACGAGTCGCGCTACTTTCAGCCTGCAGGGCGGCAATCGGCGTACGGATTCGGCAGGGAACAGCTGGGCATCACGATTTGCGAAGACGTGTGGAACGACCGCAATTTCTGGCCGGAGTGCCTATACGATCGCGATCCGGTGACGGAGCTCATCGGGCAGGGAATTACGGTGCTGATCAATATCTCGGCGTCGCCCTACACGATTGACAAGCGCGCGCTGCGGCACGAGATGCTGCGTTCGATCGCCGTGAATCAGAAGCGGCCGGTGGTGTACGTCAACCAGTGCGGAGGAGACGACAGCCTGATTTTCGACGGCGCGAGCCTGGCGCTGACCGCGGAGGGCAAAGTCGCAGCGCAAGGGCTGGCGTTTGAAGAAGACCTGGTGATGTTCGACACCGTGAGCGGGGAAGGCGAGATTCACGAGCAGCCGCACGAAGAGATTGCCTACGCTTACCAGGCGCTGGTTACCGGGACGCGCGACTACGTGCGCAAATGTGGATTCAAGAAAGTGCTCGTCGGATTGAGCGGCGGAATCGATTCGGCAGTCGTCGCGGCTATTGCGGTGGACGCTCTTGGCGCGGAAAATGTGCTGGGCGTTTCGATGCCGGGGCCGTTTTCCTCCGAAGGCAGTAAGACGGACGCGAAAAATCTGGCGCACAATCTGGGAATCGAGTTCCTGACAGTTCCCATCAGCGAAGTGTTTGAAGCCTACAAGACAGCGCTGGCGCCGGCGTTTGCGGGGCGCCCCGCAGATGTGACGGAAGAAAATTTTCAAGCGCGCATTCGCGGAAATTACTTGATGGCGCTCTCGAACAAATTTGGCTCGATGGTGTTGAGCACGGGAAATAAATCGGAGCTGGCGGTCGGATATTGCACGCTGTATGGGGACATGGCCGGCGGCCTTGCGGTGATCTCGGACGTGCCGAAATTAATGGTGTATGAGCTGGCGCGGTGGATCAATCGCAAAAGGGAATTAGTCCCTGCTTCGACGATAGATAAGCCGCCGTCGGCAGAGTTGCGGCCCAACCAGAAGGATGAGGACAGTTTGCCACCGTACGGCGTGCTGGATCGCATCCTGAAGGCGTACATCGAAGACCTGCACAGCCCGCAGGAGATCGCCGAGCACTACGATTTTGACCCGAAACTGGTGCGCGACATTGCCCTGCTGGTGGATCGCAGCGAATACAAGCGTAAACAAGCGGCGCCCGGGCTTAAGATTACGTCGCGGGCGTTTGGATTTGGGCGGCCGTTCCCGATTGCGCAACGATTTGTTCCGTAGGGCTCGAGGAATTTGCGTCAAGAGATTCGAGGTTAGAATGAAGATATGAGAATCAGCGTGAAGCTGGGCTCCGGGATTTTGGCGCTCGTCGTGGGACTTCCGGCGTGGGCGCAGCAGGCGTCGGCTCCGGCGAGTGGCGGAACGTCGCAAATCCAGAAAGCGATCGAAGCGTATTTGCGGCATCTGTACGCCTTTGGAGCCGATACCGAGGTGAAAGTCGAGACCCCGAAAGACACCGGAGTAGCGGGATTTCAGGAAGTCGACATCGAAGTGAAAGTGGGAGAAAACAAGCAGGACGGAAAGGTTTACGTCACCAAAGACGGCAAATATATGTTCCGCGGAGAGCTCGCGGACATGAGCAAGGATCCGCTGGCGGAGGCGCGCGCGCAAATCCAGATGAAGGGCGCGCCGGTGCTGGGTGATGCGAAAGCGCCAGTGACGTTGGTGGAGTACTCCGACTTCGAGTGCCCCGTATGCCGAAGCCTGCACGACGAATTGCGAGCCCTATTGCCGCGTTATCCGCAAGTGCGCGTCGTCTTCAAGGACTTTCCGCTGGAACAGATTCACCCGTGGGCGCGCACCGCCGCGCTGGCTGGCCACTGCGCCTTCGAGCAGGACCCCAAGGCGTTCTGGAAGATGTACGACCTGGTTTACGACAATCAGGAAGTGGTTTCGGCGGAGAACGCCTGGAACAAGATGCTGGAGTTCGCGGGCACGGCGGGCGCAAACGCGGACACCCTCAAGGCGTGCATGGCCAGCCCGGAAGCCGGCTCGGCAGTGGATGCCAGTAAAGCCAATGGTCAATTGCTGGAAGTTGGCAGCACGCCAACGATCTTCATTAATGGGCGCGGCGTTGTCGGCGCGGATGCGCGACTCATCGAGCAGTACATTCAATACGAACTAGAACAGCACAAAGCGCAAACGGCTGCCGGTAAGAACTGAAGCGGCGGCTAGGCAGCGGTAGCGGGGGAAGGGGCGATGGTGCGCCTGAGTGGGTGGGGTGTGCCTGGACCGGGAGCGCGGGGTTTATCCGTATTTCGTAGTTAACATAATATATCTTATAGGACGCGGTGTCAAGCGAAAGTTTTGACTATTTTGGGGTTTTGCACAGGTATTTGGCTTTGGCCTTGGCTGCGGTCGCAGGCTTCTGGCTGTCGGTTGTTCTGGGCGGCAATGAGGAGCGAAGAGGCCTCGCCCCGTAGGGGCGCGAGGTACGGAGTTGACGTTTGTGCGTCATGTGGCGCCGCGGCTTCGATGCTACGAGATCGTTCGGGTTGGGAACCGGCTGGCGCGGGGGGTGCGCCAGCCGGGCGCGGCGCGCGGAGAGACCATCGCGCGATTAATTCGGAACACGACCCAGTGCTGCTGATTTGGTTGAAATCACGCGGGAGAAGTTATGGAACCTGGAGCATATCCGGGTCAGGGAAGTCAGAAGGGCGAGCCATAACAGGTCGCGCAGAGAAATCCTAGGTGGGATTTCCCGGCAGGGCAGTTCCCTGCCCCGAGGCTAGCCGGGCTTGGCCGGATGCGTCGCACCCGTTGAGGGGCGGCGGTTCCACATTCTGTTGTTAGTGCGATTGCTTGCGGCGCAAAGAGTGGCCGGCTGGCACAGGGTGCGCCAGCCGGCGGTCCAGGTGTACCCAAGGGCGGAACCGCGTTAGGTGTGGCCGCGGACTACCCCCGGAGTTCGTGCGTTTTTTGGAAGCCTAAGCTCCAAGAGCCGTGGCGACAATCGGGCGAATTGTTGACTGTGGCATCAGGTGAATCCCTGAGGTTGGGCTTAGTACTAATGAGCGGCTTTCGAGGCGATCGCGCCGGCAGCGGCTCCGATGAGGAACCACTTGGCGGCGCGGACGATGCGGCGAAGAGCATTTCCCCCTTTCGCGGCGCGGACGGCAGCGTCGCGCTCCTGGGCGAGCGAGGCGGATTTCGTTTTCTCGTCGGCAAGGTCGTTTTGTGCGGCTGCGAGTTTTGCGCGGCAGGCCTGGCAGTCGAGAGCGAAATCGTAGAGGGGTTTGAGATCGGCGGACGGGAGGGTGGCGTCGGGAGCAGCGGCTGGTTTGGGAGTTGGATTGTTTGGCAGCTCAGCGGAACCTGAGGCAACGGAGGGTTGCATGTTTCGCGCTTGCGGCGAGTTGGTAGAGGCGGTGTCAGCGGAGGGCGCGATGAATCGCGCCCCTACATTAGATTCGGATGTGCCACCTGAAGAAGAAACCTCACCCCTGAAGGGGCGAGCTACAGGCTGCATGCTCAGCGGCGCGGGTAGACCGAGCGCTTGCGGCAATGCTTGCAAGATCTGCTCGGGAGTGAGGGCGGATTTGCGCTCGGCGGCGATTTGCGCGAGCGTTTGCGTGAGCTGCGCGTCGCGGTCTTTTTGGCGATCGGCGGCGGCAGCGATGGTTTGTTGCGCGGCGGCGAGTTGCGTGGCGAGCTGCGCGCGGTCGCGGCGGTCGGCGCGCCAGGAAACGAAGATCGCGGCGAGAAGCGCGACGACGAGAACGATTTCAGCGAAGCGAATCGATGGACGCATAGTCATGAGTTCGGACTTCTGGCGCACGAGTGTTGGCTGGCGGAATAGCGGCGGCCCGTCGGCTTCGCTCCCCGCGACTACGCTCGCGGCAAGCAGGATAAGCAAGCCGCCAAACTTCAGGGGCACGGGTCTGAAGACCCGCCACTACAGTGTCCGGACTGCGCGACGCTAGGGCGCAGCGTGTTGCGCCCCTGCAATGGAAGAGTTCGATCACAGGTAATGAGTGCGGCGGGCGAGGACCTGGTTGGCGTACGCGGGATTGCCGCCGCCGTTCCAGGCAAGAAGGCCGCGCGTGACGTCGCCGTCCATGGCATCGAATTTTTTGCGCAGAACCTTGCAACCGACGGCGAGGCCAAGCTCCGGATCGCAGAGCGCGCTGAGAAACGCGGCGTCGCAGCCGAATTCGCGCGCGACTTGCCCCATCACCTGCATGAGTCCCCAGGAAAAGCCGCGGGCGTAAGCTTCGGAAGCAGTGATTTTGTTGTTGGTGTAAAGGTTCGCGACATATTTGGCGAAGAACGCCGGCTCGTAGCGCATGGCCCAGGTGTTCCAGGAGGATTCTTGTTCGACGACGGCGCAGACCAGCGCGGGGTCGAGCGATTGCATGGCGGCGGCTTTGCGCGTTAGGGCGATGAGTTGGGCGGGGGCGGGCATCGTAAAGATGATCGGTGTAAATGGCGATTGAGAATTTCGTGAACCGTGATCCGTGTCCTGTCTTCCGTAGGTCGCGTTGAAAGTTGAAAGTTAAAAGTTGAAAAAAGCTTGGAGCAAAGATTGTCGTCTGAATAACCGAGAGGGGAGCTCAGCCGCGGCGGTGATGACCGCTGTGGCGGCGAAGGTCAACGAAGCGGACGAGCGGGGGATCTTCGAGTTCAATTCCCTGCTCTGCTGCGATCTGGCGCAGTGCGGAATAAATGTGCGGCAGATGATTGGTCGCGACGTCGCGCACGAATGCGCGATTGATTTCGTCGTCGCGCATGCGGCGATGCAGCCAGCGAAGGAAGACCACGAGTTGCACGCCGGCGGTGGCCAGAGCGGTCAGAATCGCGTACCAGTGGATGGGCATGTGGGGAACGTGGAGGTCGAGGAGGTAAAGGAATTAACGGATGTAAAGGATGCAGAACGCACCGATAAGCCGCGCCGTGTGCGCGACGTCATGCTAGCCACGGGCTTTTTCTTCTATACGTCCTCTATCTCATTTACTTCTTCTACCTCATCAGTTTCAGTGGATTCAGATTCAGAAAAACCTAGCCGACTAAGCCACCCGCTAGGGAGAGCGCAGAGAATCGCGCCGAGACCGTCGGAGCGCCCTTCGCGGCTCAGGATAAACAGGCCGAAACCTGCCTGAGGCATGCCTTTGCCACCTGATGATTGCTAACGGCGGGGCGGCGTAGCCGTCTGTCGGCGTGAGGCGACGCAATGCGTATGTACGGCGCGATCGGGTGCGCGATAGTTGCGTGCGGAGCTAGCGCGCTGGTTGGTACGTCGGGCGCGATGAATCATGCCCCTACAAGTACCGATCCATCGAGCTTTCTTCGCGTCCCGGGACAGCAGAACACCGCACAAGTAGCGCCGGCTGTGCCTGCCGACGCGGACCAAGTGCGCGCGGAAATTCGCGCAGTCGAGGAGGTTTTGCCGAAAATTCCGGATCGCGGAGCGGCGTTGTTTTTGCTCGCGCGGCGTTACTTGCACCTGGGCGCTTTCGAAAAAGCGATGCAGCTCTTTCGAGAGTGCGTAGCGCTCGACGCCGGGTTCGTCCCGGATCCCAGCCGATATCCCTCGCTGCGCGGAATGGCGTCGAACGCAGAATTTCGCCAGTTGTTCGAGCATGCGCGCAGCCGTTACCAGCCGGTGCACAAAGCGCGCGTGGCGTTCACGGTGCCCGCGGAAGACTTGTTTCCCGAAGGGTTGGCGGCGGACGCGTCCAACGGGACGTTTTACATGGGCAGCGAGCACCACAAGAAAATTGTGAAGTTCACGCTAGGGGGCAGCGTGAGCGACTTTGCGAATGAAAATGCATACGACTTGAGTCCCGTCGGCGGAGTGCATGTCGATCCCGCGGACCACAGCGTGTGGGCTGCGACGGACGCCGGCGTGAAGCAGCGGCCGGAACTGCTGCATTTCGATACGCAAGGCAACTTGCTGGAGCGGTTCAAATCGCCGGGCAAGATGCCGTATGACCTGAACGATCTGGTGCTGCGCGGGTCGCGAGAAATTTTCACGACCGACACGGAAGGGCATCACGTGTACCGCTTCGACCGCGTGGCACACAGCTTCAGCGCAATGAAACTGTGGCGGCCGGTGTTTTATCCGAATGGCATCACGCTCTCCGGCGACGAGAATTTGCTGTTTGTTGCGGACATGCTGGGCGTGATTCGCGTGGACTTGCGGACGAATGAGTCCGCGGACGTCGATCCAGGGCCGCACGACACGCTGTGCGGAATTGACGGTCTGTACTGGCATCACGGCGAATTTCTCGGCGTGCAGTATGGCACCGGCGAGTATCGCGTGATGCGCTGGAAGCTGTCACCTGATGGGCGGCGCGTCGTATCCAGCGAGACGCTGGAATATCGCAGCGAGTTGACCAGCGATCCGACGACGGGCGCGATTCTCGGCGACAATTTTTATTTCCTCGCGAACACCGGAATTTACAACCTCGAGAACGACAAGATTGTGGATGCGACAAAGCTGGAGCCGGTGAAGATTGCGGTGGTGGCACTGAAATAAGCGCCACGCACCGACTAAGGCCAACGGGCGCGCTGTGAGTTTACAAGGACAGCGTGATTTGGCCCAGAGGGCCGTTGTAAAACAGAATGCAGCGCGCCAAGACGTCACGCCCGATCAGCGCCAGCAATCCTTGTGCGGCGAGGGCGGCGCCCATCGTACGCGGCGAGTTCAGGTTGACTACCCCCGGAATATCGATGGTCACGGGATAGACATTGCACTGATGCTTCGTGTGCGACGCAGACTGCATATGTGCGACGTCGATGATCGGGAGTCCTAGTTCGACTGCGACCTGATCGTCGATGCATGTGTTGGAGGCACCTGTATCAATAAGCGCTAAACCAGCTTTTGGTGTCGGAACCGGTTTGCCGTGCGCGAGGAGAGCTTTCCCCGCATTTTGCTCTATCGTGACGGAAACTTGTATAACTGGCCCTCGTTGGTGGAGAGCTGCAACGGGAGGAACTTGAACCTTCTTACCGTCAGGTGCTTTTATCTCTGCCGCGAACTGTAAATGGACTATCGGCACTCAGGATCCCCAACGATAGCGCTGGAGCAGAGAACTCGATTTGGGCTTCCGACGGGCGCCTGATGAGCACATTCTGCAATCCGTGTTGGCTCGCCGCTTCCGCGAGAGCTTGTTCAATTGTATCAGTTGCGGCGATGACCTGCTCTCCGCGGATGGCGAGGAACTTGTCGCCATACTGGGCCAAAAGCTGGTCCCTGTGGGAATGGATGAACTTTCGTTCTGTTTCGAGCGGTGCCACAAAAACCTCACTCCCAATAATAGCATTTCTCGACGGGCGTTATTTAGAGGTTGGCGGACTATATAACGCCGTTTTTGCCCAGGTCAATTCGGGCGAGACTACAGCAGGGCGCTGGGGAGGGCGCCGAGGGTGGCGCCGAGGCCGGAGCCTAGCGACGTGAAGAAGCCGGGGCTGGGGCGCGAAGCGTTGGCGCGGACGTTGAGCAGCTGCGCGGGAATGCCGAGCGTGCGGCCAAGAAGGTTGGTGTCTACGCCGAAGAGGCCGGAGAGGCCTTGCAGGGCAGCCATTTGGCGCTGGAACGCGGTGTTGGTGAAAGCGAGCTGATTTTGTTGCGCCTGATTCCCTTCCGCGATGGCTTTTTGGCGCGCGAGCTCGTCGGTGAGTTCGCTGAAGCCGGCGGGATTGTTAGTGCGCGCGACGCGATTGGCGGCGGATTGCGCGAGCGAATCGAAGGCGCTGGCGATCGAGCCTTGCGATTGCGCGGTGATCGCGGCTTTGTCGGCAGGGCTCAAGCCGGGATTGTTGAGAATGCTTTGAAACTGCGAGTTGAGCAGATTGCCGGTCTGCTGCTGCTGATTCAGGAATTGCTGATTCAGCGCGTTGATACCGGCGAGCTGCTGGTCGGTGAGGTTTTGCGTTTGTGTTTGTGCGCGGCTCATGGGGCCTCCAAAAGGAATGTTTCTGGATCTTTGCCTTCGTTAATCAGGTGAGTGCGAGACTCTGGACAGAACTGTAGTCAGGCTATAAGGAATAGCGTCCCAGGACATGCAAAAATCGCTCGAGTAGCATATCTCGAACCCGACCCGGAGGGAATGGCCTTGAAGTACTGGATTTGACGCTCATCTCGGCACTGCTCCAGCCCGCGGTCCGGTTGAATTCTCTTGGATTAGAAAGCTCTGAACTTGCCGCATGACCGACGCGATTCGGGAACCTTCCGGGACACTCGAATAGAGAAGCAGGACCTCGCCGGATCTTTGATCCCGCAGCTTTGTCTGGAAATGCCGCATTCCACAAAAGTAGGCCTCGTGACCCGCTGTCACATTTTCGAGAATTTTCCATCCCGGTCCGTTCCCAGACAGAATGAGAACATGAAGCGCATAAACACCGGGCTCATAGATTGAAGGCAGTTTGTTCGGTGGCTCAGACGCGACAACCGCGATGAAGTTGCCAGAGAGGTCGGCGACATCCTTGATCTTGACACCTCGAGGCAAGGCTCTGCGGAGGCCAGCAGTCAGGCCCACGACGGGATCATCCGGCAAATCGAGCTGATCGCGTGCGTCACAGGGAGCAAAGTCGAGATAACGTGTGGGCTGCTGGGTGAACTCGCGGCTGATGCGTTGCCAGCTCCCGTGTTGGAGTTCATAGCGCTCGTGGTAGTACGGGGCAGCCTTCTGAGAGAGCTCCTTCTCCAGGTCGTGCAGAGGGAGATGTTGGCGCAGCACATTGTCCCAGATTAGACCCGATTCCAGCGCGCCGTCATATACGTCAAGACGCCCGTTCTCCACGAAGAAAAAACCCAGTTCCGCGCGGAAATCACCATTCTCACGAATGGTCACAGGATACGCGCCAGACTTCGTCTGAGCGCTGTTGACCACGGGCAACGCCGCGACCACGCCCAAAATCATCGCAGCACTGGAAACAATGAGCGGAGCACAGCTCTTGCGAATGAGCCTCATCATGGCGCCTTGCCAGTCCAGCTAACGTTGTCGCCTGTAAGCCTCCAGGAAATTGCGATCGGCGTCATTCTCCGGCATTCTGTCTCGTCTTTCTTTCAGATAACGGTCACGCAATTCCGGCTTGCCGGTGTTGTACTGCGAATAAGCTTGTTGTGCACGGTCCTCAGGAGTTGCTCCTGGTCCTTGCTCCATCTCCGCAAGCCGATAGGCCGGCGCCAAAAGAGCGACGCCAGCCCGCGCATTCGCCTTCCAATCCGTTTTCACATCCTCCCCGATTTTGAATGCGTGTCCGCGCGGATCTTTGACTTCGCCTTTTTCGATATTGGAGCCGTTAACTTGCATCAGGCCATAATCCCAGCTCTTGATGATCGGCGTACCTTGTTTGTCATGCATGACGTGCTTGCGTTTGTCCAACCTGTAATTTGGGTGCGGCTCCTTGCCGGGATTTACGGAGCTTTCCGCCTCAGCAACAGCATACACTAGCTTTCTTGGCAAATGATAATCATCTGCTAAGCGACCTAGATAGTTAAGCACGTCAGAGCGGGTCGGCCGATGCGGTCCGTTTTGCGATGGAGAAGACGCCGCGTGCGGAGCCTGCTCGACGCTTCGTGATTCGAGAGTTTGCAGTCCACCCGGCGCGTTTTGTCCGAATCGATTCTCGAGCGTTTGCAGGTGGCCATGCGGCTCGCGGAGATCCTGAATTAGAGAAGAAAGTGCGCTTGATAAGCGTCCCATGCGATTCTCCCGGACCAAGCTGCACTGCGACAGCCTGGAGGTGGTGCTTTTTACTCTAGGGGTCAGATGGAAATGGCGACGGTGATGGTCGCGGGATCGGTTTGCGTGGCGGTGACGGTGGCGCGGCTGATGCGGCCCTGAATCGCCGCGAGCGCGGTCGCCACCGGAGCGTTGTCCTGCGTATCTTCGGTGTCGAAGCTGAACGCGGCGGTGAGATTGACGGGATCGTTGGGATTAAAGTCCCAGGAAGCGGAATTAGTGGTGCTGGGCATGGCGACCTCCTTGCAGCCGCGGTTGCGGAATTTAGTTGCGACAGTCGCGGATTGGACAATCGGCGTCGTGCGCTCCGGCGGCGCGTGGCTCACGCCTTCAGGGGTGAAGGTGTTGCGATGCGGCTTGCGCACGTCGGCTAGCGAAGAAAGTGCCTCAGGACTGAAGGCTTGAGCTACAGCAACGCCGGCACGTGAAGCGCGGGGCTAGAGCGCGCGACTACAGGCGCTTGCAATACGGCGTCCAGGCGTCGTCGCGGCGCCAGCCGAGCTGCGTGATGCGGCGGCCGAATTTTTTCGCGATGGAAGGCGGCAGCCAGGCGTGAACGTCTTCGAGGCCGCGTTGCCAGGCGTCGCGTTCCGCGGCGGCGTGGAGCGCCATAAGCCATTGCCAGCGTTGGCGCGGAGTACCGGCGCGTGGATCGAGAAGCAAGTAGGCCTCGGCGGTGAGGCGCAGGAGGGCCGCGCCGACGATGGGTGACAGGGAACTGTCCGGTTGTACGTCGCACTTCCCTGCCCTGACGTCCTGGGAACCCGTCGTTCCGGACCGGTCGTGATGGGACGGATTCGTGAGGACGAGCTTGGTCACGAAGAGCGGGTTGCGTAGATCCGGGAACGCGTAGTCGAAGCCTTGCGCGGCGTGCAGCGCGTGCAGCGCAGCGAGATCGGATTCGCGATATTCGCGGATGAGCATTGCTGTAGCTCATCCCCTTAGGGATGAGCGTGTTCGGGCTACGATGCGCGGTCCATGGATGAAACGTGACGCGGCGTGACGTCAAAAAATCTTAGGGCTGTGATGTGCCGTCCGCGGATCGAACGCCGCGTGGCGTCAGAAAATCGTCAGACCTGAACCTACGCTATAGGATTGTCTGCCGCGTGATGCGCGAGCCGGGGTTGATGCCGAAGCCGTTGCCGCCCCGGAGCTGGCCGTTGGGCAAGACGCCGCTGCCGGTGGAGGGCTGCGGAGCGGGGCCGCTCGAGCCGCCGCCGGTGACCGCGGTGGGCGGCGAGCCGAAAGTGACGGGCGACGAGGGCAGCGAGCCGATGTATTGCGAATACGCGCGCCAGAAAAGTGTTTGATTGCCGAGTTGCAGGTAGAGATTGCGCGAGGCACCCATGAAGTACACGCGCGGCGCGCTAAACGCGGGGGTGACGTCGGACTCGGCGAAATAAAAGAGGCCGGGGCGCGCGTCGGAAGGATCGGTGACGGAAATGTCGAACCAGCCGTTGGAGGCTTGCACATTGATGGAGGCGATCGGCGCCGGAGCTGGCGCTGGAGTCGCGGGATCGACGCCCGCGCGCTGGCTCGTGGCGTTCACGGACGCGACAATCTTCGTAAGCGTTTCGTAGAGGTACGGATCGCGATCCTTGATCGGCGCGAGTTGGGATACGGTTAGCATCGGAGTGGCTCTGTTGTAATTACTGTACAGCTATGATATGCAGTCAGTATTTGGCGATCATGCCGGGCGATCTTCGCGACCAAATTACTCGGTTCTCGCGCTGGGCAGAAGCGCTCCGCGAAGCCTCCATACTGTTGGTCATTTTTGGCCCTGTTTCGATCGCCGAGATATTTAGGGCGATTTCATTAGCGAAGGCTCTTGCAATTTGGGCAGCATCGGTTGTGGGTTTGCTCATAGGTATCGAATGGGAGGTGTACATCGAGCGCAAGAAGCGTAGACTAATTGCGAGAGGATTATGGTGACAGGTTTTCTGCCCATTTTACCGGCGGTGCTGCTGATGCTTACTTGTGTGATCGTCGGCTATTGCAATATGCGAAAAATCGATCGCTTTCTCGCGGAACACCCGGATCCAGCCGGTGCGAGCCAGCCTCCCGCGAGCGTCGACTCACAGGCGCGGCTTCCCCGCTGAAGACGTGAAATATTCTGTTTAGTGCGAACTTGGCGCTCTAGCCTTAGGCCTGAGCAACGGAATTTAAGGGCAGCCTCAAACGGCTTCCCTGTTGCGGTTGGCGCCGACGCCGCAGCCCTGATAGGAGCGAGTTGGGATATTGTGAGCATATAATCGTGGCGGAGCGTACCGTCCGATGGATTGTCACGGGATTACGGGACGAATAACTAAAACTGCCTACGAATTGATTTTCGTCCTCGCGTGCATTCCTTTTTTCGTTTTGGGCAGCGTCCCTCGAAGAGATATAGAGCTTAGGATTAAGAGGTTCGATCCACGGCCGCACGGCTTCATGGTAGTCGTGCGCGTTAGGAATGTCGGTAATCGACCGCTCGTCTTGGCTAAGGCTGGTACGCCGCTTGAACTCCGCCGCGTCGACGCGCTGCAATCGCTCGACATTCAGCAATGGGACGAAAAACTAGGATGGCAGCACGTAGGGCCATGTAACGACGTTGCCCCGATGGCGACGGTCACTGTCGCGCCGGGCGAAGCTATCGAAGACTCTGTCCCAATTGGCGATAGAGTGCACGGATGGGGAGGCGCACCGTGCCCTGTACGGATAGCTCACCTGGGAGGCAAGATCCGAGCGATCCTCTACTACGCCTATGACTCAGAGTCTGCGTATCAGGAGCGCAAGGCTAGCCATACAAACACCATTTCGCCCTCGATCGAACTTCCACCGATGAAAGACTAAAGCAGTCGCTCATCAAGCGATGTGCTGCATCGGAGACTTGTCGCCGTGGGATCGAAATGCGGGAGCTACGTTCCCGCACTCCAAATTCCGGGAGCTAGTTCATGCCGCGGACGGGGGACCAGGGATCGACGCGCAGGCTGGGCGTGAATTTTTGCAGCTTGAACCAGGCGCCGGGCTGGTTGGTAGCGACCTGGAAGGCCACGCGTTCGCCCAGAATGTTGATGGGCAGCTCCAAATCTTTTAGCGACGGCGAGCTGAGCGGCAGAGGCTGTTGCGCTTGCGGCGCGCTCGGTGAATCGGTGAAGCTGGTCAACGACAAGTTCCCTGCCCCTTCGACGAACATCGTCAAATAGCCGAAAAGTTTGCGGTGCGCGCCGAGTTCGAGAGCCTGCTCGACGGCGCGTTCGGGAAAATAGTGCGTGGTGTAGTAGCTCGGGATGGCGGAGCCGTCGTCGGAAAGCTGCGTGTCCGCGAGTTGATAGACTTTGCCAGTGGAGCCGCCGCCGCCCACGCCAGGAGTTCCGCCGCCGATGGCGACGACCGCAGTGCCGTTGCTGCGCTCGATCAGCGCGCAGGAATTTGCGGCGATGCTCCACGGCGACCACTTGCGCGCATTATCCGTCGCGGTTTTGCGGCCGGTGAAGGTGACGTTAACCGGCGGGCGGCCGGCGATATCGCTGGCGTCCGGAAGATCGTGGTAGTCGAGCATGAGGATTTTGTTGGGCGACGTGGCTGTGCCTAGCGGCACGCCCACCAGTATGCGGCGCTCCTTGGTATCCACGGTGACCCAGAGCGTGTGGCCGTACTGCCAATTGATCTGGTTCCAGGTGGGCTGAATCTCCTGCGAAATTTTGATGGGTTCGCCGCCGCTGAAAATGTACAGCCCGGTTCGGTGCGCGATGACCACCCAGTCTTCGCCGATGCCGACGCCGCGGACGGAAGGCGTACCGATGCGGCGCGAAACTTCCGCGATGGACCACAGCGAAGGTTCGTTGACGCCGTCGTCTTGCGTGACGTGCAGCGAATGTTCTTTGACGAAGTAGAGCCGCTCGCGGAGTTTGAATGCCGCGCGAATGGCCTGGCCGTTGTTTTCCGCGACGCTGAGAAACCCTTCGATGCCGTCGTAACTTTCGGGATCCTCGACGCGGCTGGCGCGCACGATGGAAGAATTGGTGGGCTGATTGGAGGGAACAATTTCGATGCTGTCAATGTAGAACTGGCCGCCGGTGTTAGGCGTGCCGTCGGCATAGACGCGCAGGAGGAGATCGCTGGGGATGGTAGCGAGCGGAGCGGTGAGCTCCGCGGAAAATTCGGCGTAATTCGTAGTGAGTTGCGACGCAGTGAGTTGCAGGCCCGTGGTGTTGATGCCGGCGGACTGGCTGAAGAGATGGATGTGCAGCGTGCCCGCGCTGAGAGTGCTGTTCGCAGCGCAGTGGGCGCGGACGGTGTAGTCCGTGTTGGCTTGAATCAGCGGCGCGCCGAGAGAGTCTTTTACGGCGCCTTGGGTCACGAGGCCGCGCGTGGGCGTCGAGCCGTTGCCGACGATCGAGTAGGCCGCGCCCCAGACCACGAAGTTTTCTTCATCAATGCCGCCGGGAGCAAAAACGACGTCGGGCGTCCAGCCAAGCGGATAGTGCGGAAGCGAAGGGCCAGTGAACCCGCCGTCGAAGCCGAGGTTCAGCCAGTTGTTCATTTTGTTACGCTCGCCCCACCAGAAGAGGCGCTCGGAGTATTCAGCAACGCCGGCGCAGTCGCCGAGCTCGATGAGATTAAAGAGATTGTCGGCGTTAGTTCCGGCGAGAAGGATGGCGTCGGAGAAATCGACGGCGAGCGAAGTGGTGGTGTTGTCGCTGATGATCATGTTGCCGGAGAAGAGCGAACTGCCGCCGCCGGTGTAGAAAAAACTGGCGCCGCCGGCGCCCGTGAAGCAAAGGATGCGCGCGACGATGTTCGAGGGGCCGGTTGGGATGTTGGTGACTACGGCACGCATGCCGCCGCTGGCCGTCCAGGAGGTGGCCGGGCTGGGCTTGGTGAGATAGCCCTGGCGGGTTTGGAAAACGACGCACACTTGATGCACGCCTGCGTCAATGCTGCCTGCAGCTGCGGCCGTACCGCCGCCGGACGCGGCAAGCCCCCCGGTGAACGCGGTGAAAGTGAAATGCGTGGAATCGGGAACGGTCGTAACCGGGAAAGTGCCGTTGTAGCCGGAGACGCCGATGCCGGAAGTGGTGACGAGTTGGCCGACGACGAAGCCGTGCGCCGCAGTCGTCTGAATTGTGGCGGTCGCAGAAGCCGCAGTGCCGCCGCCGGAAGCTGCGAGGCCGGATGCACCGGCGATGTAGGTGAACGTCGTCCCGCTAGGCGCCGCGACGACAGGAAATGTGCCGTTGTAGCCGGAGACGCCGACGCCGGAGATGGTTACGGATTGACCGGCGCTGAGGCCGTGGGCGCTGCTGGTGGTGATGGTGACCAGAAAGCCGTTCTCGGTGGCGCCGGTTGGGCTGGCGGCGATGGTGACGGCGGCGGGCTGCGTGGCGCCGCTGGGGCTGGCGGCGATCGCGACGATGACATTTTCATCCACCACGGTAGGGCCTGCGCCCGGGCCGCTTTGGCTTACTCGATCGAAATTGGTGTCGTCGTACTGGCGCGGCAGGTCGCTGCCGGTTTTGCCGTCGCTGATAGCGAGATATTCGCGGCCGAAGATGGTGGTGGAGTTGCCCAGCGCGTTGGGCGTAAGGCCGCTGGCGACGCTGGCGAGCGTGCCGGGCGTGGTTTCTTTGTAGAGATTGCCGTTGGAATCGAGAAGCATGGTGCGCAGCGTGGCGTTGAGTGTTTCGTAGGTCTTGATGTAGTTGACCGTGGGATTGCCGGCGAGCGGGCCGAAAAGCGCCTGCAAGCCGGGGCGCGTGAGCACGCCGCCGTTGCTGAAGATGACGTCCTGGCAATCGGGAGAGACGCCGTGCGGGAGGTCGGCGGGAGACATATCGGTGACGAGGCCGCCGAAGATTTCGATGGGCGCGTCAAATGAGCCTGCGGTGGTCATTTCTCGTAGTTGTAGATAACGCTGTGAGATATATTGCTGCGCTCAGGAGTCGTTCGGAGAGTGCTTCCAGCCGGGGTACGGGATCGCCCGACAAGCTTTGAGGACTGCATTGCAGCCCCGGGAGTTCGAGTCTCCCGCTCTCCGCTTTGTCCTCAACGCGGCTCAGAATCGTGTTATACTGAGTCTGCGTGTCAAGCGTGCCCAGAGATTGGGAATACATTAAGGGCGGTTCTTCGGAACCGCCCTTTTCTATTACAGCGAGTATTGGTGTAGTTCTGCGGGCACCCAGAAAGTACTTTTTAGGGTATCGTACAGCTAGCCCTTGGGAGGCTGCTCCACATGCCTGCCTTGAACAAGAATCCTTAGATACCCAGGACCATCAAGAGGGCAATCCACGAAGTCCTTGAATTGAGAATTGTTTAGTCGAATTTGTCGTGCCATATGCGAACAGTTCTGGTCGTGGATTTCCGTTTCTCCATGACTGATTTTCGTGAAGATGTTTGTTTTCTTGTCTTGAAGATAGAAAAAGAAATATTCGTGATCCCTGTTCTTCTTCTTTTGACCTGGTTTGCTTTGCTCTGGTTTGAAGCCCTTCTTCAACAATGCGGCTTTAACTTCGCGGGCTTTCTGTGGCACGCCTTATCTCACCGTCACCGACTTTACGGCAGACAAGAGGCAGAGCTTTACCATCCATGCTTCCTTAGACAACGCATCATCTGGGGCTTGCGCAATCTCGTCCCATAGAACTGACAAGTCTTCGGAAAAAGAATGTACTGCTTCTTCCGGTGTTTGACCAAATGCTACGATTGAAAAATCTCGCTGTTCGCAAGTCCACGCCCCATCTTCCCGATAGAGCGTTAACTCCAGTGGCGGGACGAACTCAAAAACAGTTCCGTCAAACTGCAGCTCCGGCAATTTTATAATGAACTTTTGGAGCGGTTGACAAGCGAGGGCCGGAGAAAAGGCAAGCCACGGCTGCCCCATTGACGAAACGAGACTGCATACATTCGTAGTAGCGTAGCTGATATTCGCCTGCATTTTAGTTAGCCTTTTTCTCTGGGTCAGCCTTTGTGAGCGGCGAACTCACCACACTTACTACAGGATTCGACGCCATAATGTAAATTGGCGTGCCGTCCGGCAAGTATTGGTTCTCAATGCGCAAAACCGACGTAGCGACGTTTTTCACTTTAAGGACGGTCCCATCCGCCAGTTTGTAGCGGATAAACTGTTCTTCCTGCTCTACAATGGGAACGTCCGAAACGTCGATATCATGACCGAACAACTTGATGGTCCTCTTCGTCTCGGTCATCTGCGGAGAGCATACTCCAATGAGCATTGTATCAATACGAGCCACTTATCAGCAAGCGAAGAAAAGGCTTACGGCGCTTTGCGTGTTACCCTGTTACGGGCTCTTACCTTGTGCAGCATCTGAGCCAAATGCATAGTCACCCAGAAAAGCCTCAGGCCTGAAGCCTGCCTGCGCAGGCAGCGCCTGAGCTACACCTCTGTGACGACGCTACAGCTTTTGGGGGACGCGCTTCCTTCGGCTACGCTCCCTTCGACGTTGCTCCTCTCGACTACGCTCAGGGCAATCAGGGCAGGCAGGACAGGAAAGCGCGCACGTAGATTGAGGAGAAGCTACTTCCCTGCTTCGGTTTGATTTGCGGGCTCGCTGTCGTTCGCGGCATCGGGCTGCTTTCCCGAATCGAGAGGCTGCTTCCCTACCCCGGAGATTTCCGTAGAGGCGACGTGCCGGTCGCGGCGTGCGCGGTGCGGCGCTGGCGGCAGGCCGAGGCCGTACTGCGCGGCTTTTTCGCGGTCGAGAATGGCGCCGCAGGATTTGCAGACGGCGACGCCCGGCTTGATTTTTTCGGCGCACACGGGACAATCCGCCTGCGGACGCGCATCGTAAAGCCACGGCTTTTCGAGGCCGAGCTGGCGCGCGGCACGGCGTTCGAGATCGGTGATGAACATGTGATTGTGCGTGCGCTCCCACTCGAGGTCGGCGGACGCGACGAGTTTCTGGTGGAATGCGACGAGACGCTGGCGCGCATCGGCAATCTCGGCGTCCGTGGGCGCCGGCCCGGCGGCTACAAAGACGCCGTGAAAGCTGCCGTCGCCGGAGTCGCCGTTGATTTCGCGGGCGACGTCTTCGGCCACTTCGCGCGCGCTGACGTGAATGTCCATGGTGCGCTTGTCGCCGAAATCGATGATGGAGGTAAAGCCGCGGATCGGCGTAATGGCGAAGGGTTCGCCGGGCTGCGGCGAAACGACCTGCAGCGAACCGAAGTAGCTGCGATAGCGGGGCGGCCAGGTTTCGGTGGAGATGTTGACGAGAGCGACGGAGTCGGATTCTTTTGTGGCGGCGGCTGAGAGCATGGTGAAAAACAACCTCCTTGAAGAATGACGGGCTTGAAGAAAGACGGGCAGGGCGTGCCATGCCCCTACAGCGTGAATCCTGCGTGGGCGCGAAGAATCAAGCGCCGGTGATGTTGCGGCATGCGAAGGGCGCAATGAATTGCGCCCCTACAATCTGGATGCGGACGGGCACGATGAATCGTGCCCCTGCAACTCAGGAGCACAGCCAAGAGTGCCTGCACTACGTCTACTGCATGCGGTACTGCACAACGACGTTGGCGTCGGCGGGGCTGGTGGTGCAACCGGCCGCGGCAGTCTGCACGGCGACGGTCAAGGACGCGCCCGCGGCGTAGTTCTGCGTGATCGGGCCGGAATCGTTGGCGGCAGCGGAGACGGTGACGTTGACGGGCGAAGTGCCGTCGGTCAAGCGAACGATCGCGTTCGTAGTGCAGCCCGACGGCGCGGTTTTGGCCTGAATCTGCACGCGAGTGACGGTAAGAGCTTTGTCGAGCGTCCAGGTCGAACCGGTCCAGGTGGAAGTGAGAGCGCCGGGAAGAAAGATGCTCTGCTCGGCGCGCGGGCTGGCGGTAAAGGTTTCGAAGCCCAGCGCAACACCCTGCGTGAAGTGTTGAGGCTTGGACCAGTCCTGCTCGGTATCGAGATGCGCGAGGGGATGGAGATTGCCGCCGCTCCAGTTGTCGAGCGTACCGACGTTACCGAAGAGCATGACGCCGGGTGCGCCAGAAGTGAACGGCGCGGAAGAGTCGGTCGTTTGCAACTGCTGCACGCCGTTTTGATAGCAAGTGAGGGTAACGGAAGTGCCGGCCGTGTTGGGAACGGCCTCTAGCCGCAAAACATCACCGACGGAGCCGGTTACCGTGCCCGAGGCGAGATTCGAGCGCCCACCGGACAGGTCTTTCTGGATGACGAGCGTGGTGGTGCTTTCGATGCAGTCGTAGAAATTCGGGTTGGGACTGCTGCCGCTGCCGAGGACGCTGGGGCCGATGAAGTCGGTGGTGCCATTGAGAGACGAAACAGCCGACTCGGAGAATTGGCCAAACGTCGAGAAGGCGCCCTGGTTCCAGAAGGCGGAATTGGTGTTGTTGGAAGTCGTGCCTTGAATCACGTTGCCGCTGACATTGATACCATTCTGCGTGACGGTCCAATTCGCGCCGATGGCGCCGTTGGCGCGATTGAAATTATCGTAGGCGCTGTTCTGGTAGCCGGTGACGGGGACGATGCCGGAGTTGTCCGGCAAGGTGACGGTGCGCGAGGCGGTGAGCGGCGCGGGGGAAACGGTGTTCGTGAAATTGTTCGTGAGTTTGAGTTGATTTCCGACAACGCCGCCGGAGCTGATGGACGCGGAGCCCGCGGCGTTGACGACAGGCGGAGACGCGGCGCACGCTGAGGCTAAGGTGTCCACGAACGTGAGACCGGGAGTCGCGCCGGGGAAGCTCAAGAAGTTCGCACAGTTGCCGCCGGAGTTGGCGAGGAAAAGGCCGTCGCGATAGACGGCATAGTTTACCGCGCCGGTTGGTGCAACGGTGGGCGTGGTGATCGTGACCGTTTGATTTCCCGTAGTAGTGGTGGCGGAGATGGTGGAGCCGAGAGTGGTCTGGCGGCCATTGCTGTCAACTGCCGCTAATGAATAAGTGTGCGGACCAACGGGGACGCTGCCGCCGGAGCTGACGGTAGCAGAGGCGGGTGCGGGTGGCACGGCCATCTGAGAATAAAATTCGCCGGAGCCGAGCACGGAGACGGGGACATTGGCGAAGGACTCGGAGGTATTTGCGCTGTTCAGCCCGGTGGTGATGATCGCCGTCGAGGCGGGCAAGCCGGAGGCGCAACTGGCGAAGCCGGAAGAAACGTAGTCAATGCCGCCGGAGGGAGCACCGGAAAAGAGCGCTTGCGTACCGGTGGCGCAGAAGGGATCGATGACGCGGAAACCGTTAACGGCAGGCGCGTTGGTGAGATCGATCATCGGCGTGGAGAGGCCGCCGACGACGTCCGCGTAGCCCAGGCGCTCGATGCGCACGGCGTTGATGGGAGTGTTGCCGGTGTTGTAGCGCAGCGCGGGATAGTAGCTGCTCTCGTCGAGCGGCTCGTAAAACGAGGTGTGGCCTGTTCCTGTGGAGAGTCCGGTCTCGCCTTCGCTGTCAAACAACCATTCGCCGCCGCCCATGTCGCAGTAATAAAACTCCATGATGCCGCCGAGTTGCTGCAGGTAGGCGCCGAGGCCGAAATCCACGGTGTCCCAGAACGATGGCGGGATGCCCCAGCCAAGCGCCGCCGTGCCGACGGCGCCATAGCGGAAAAAGAAGTTGAAGCCGCCGCCCATCTTGAAGGGCTGGGCGTAGTTACCGCCGCTCATGTACACGTTGTCGTAGACGATGGTGGACACGTTGTTGCCGTTGTTGTCCTGGTCCTGCACAAAGCAGCTCTGGTAAGCCTGCGAACACTCCGCGTTCAGGTTCTGGAAGGTTACACCGCTGCTGGAGCCAGGCTCCATGAGGAAAAACGGATAGGCATTTCCGAGGAGGCGCGTGGTGGCGTACTTTCCGAACGATGGTCCTGCGCCGTTGCCGCCGGCGCCTTCGACGGCGCCTTCAAAAACGTTGGCGCTGCCAGGAATGATCGGATAGTTGATGATCCATTGCGCGTGCAGGAGATGTTTCGTGTTTTGCGGGCAGCCAGCCGAGAGGTTGAGGGGCGAATTGAAGATATAGACGGAACCAACGGGGTTCGACGTGGCGTAATAAATGGATCCGCCGTTGGAATTCATCGCGGAAGATGCGCAGATGGCCAGTACGTTGGGGGTGTTGTCGTGGTAGACGGTGGCGGAAGTGACGGAAGCGATGGCGTTCGCGGCCAGCGTAACGGTGGTGCCGGAGATGTTGGTGATGGTAGTCGAGAAAATGCCGTTGGTCGGTGAACTCGGCGGCGTGGAAGGAACGTACGGCGGTTTCGCCGGTGCGGGAAGGTTCCAGTCGATGAATGCGCTATCCATGCCCTGGCTGACGCCGACGAGAGAGTAAGCGCCGGCGCCTTGCGCGCGGTAAATGTAATAGCCAATGGCGGCGTAGGGCTGCATGGTCCATTGCACGACGTTTTTGGCGACGACTTGCGCGGTGCCGCCGCTGGGGCAAGCGGTGCCGTTGGGCTGAAGCGCGATGTAGACCGTGAAGGTGGTGGAAGAAGGCGTGGAGGCGATGGTCCAGGAGCCTTCGACGGCAGCCGTACCCGTGGTGTTGCGCGGAATGTTGACGGGCACGCCGGACTGGAAATTGTGCGCGGAAGTGGTGGTGAAGGTAACGATGCCATTGTTGGCGACGCAACCATTGGGGGCGATGGAGACATTGTTGACGCCCAGCGTGGCCGCTCCAGTGGAAGTGCTGAAGGCCGCGCTGGCGGGACTGAGTTCGCCATGGAAGCCGATGGTGACGACTTTGTAGTTCCAGGTAGTCGAACCGTTCAAAATGCCTTGCGGAGTGACGAGGTTGGAAGTTTGCGCGATGACCGTGGCGCTCGAGCCGATGGTGCACGGCGAACAGTTCGCGTGGGTCACGTTGTACGTGAAAATCGTCGGGAACGGCAGGCTGGCGACGGGAAACGTGCCGTTAAACGTGGCGTCGCTCGAGCCGGCGATGACCACGTTGGAGCCGGGAACAAAGCTGGCGGCATTGGAGAGCGTGACGGTGGCGACGTTGCTCGCGACGGCGATGGAGGCGATGGGAAAAGGAGCGCCGGGGGCGAGCACGGTCGGAGCGACGCCGGCCGTGGGAATGGCGACGCCGTGGCCGATGACGAAATCGCTGACGCCGCCGGAACAAGTCATCTGATTGCTGGATGCGGTGGTGTTGCAGGTGATGGTCGGAGGATTGACACCGCTGAGATAGCCGCCGTAGCGGGAGAGATCGAAGGAGGGATTGGGGCCTTTGGTGTGAAAGTCGGCGTCAATGTTTTGCGTGGCGGTGAAGGTGTTGGAGACGTTGGTCTGCGCGCCGGTCCCGGGACCGAGCGGGCCGATCTCCGTGCCGGTGTCGTCCTTGTAGTAGAGGCGCTTGTCGGCGGTTTTGGTGTAGACGTTGACGGTGCCGCTGGCCGGTGTGCCGGGCGGCGTGCCCTGGTTAGTGACGTTGAGCGTGCCGCTGGCGAGCGAGCCGACCACGGTGGTGTTGCCGGAAACGGTGAGATTGCCGCCGAGCGTGAGGGAGAAGGCGCTGACGGCACCAGTGAATGTCGGCGAAGAAGGATCGTTGGGCAGAACGACGTTGGGAATTTGCTTGGTGGTGATCTGCGGACCGGAGATTTCGATTTCGTACTTGCCGGGAGTGGCGTAGAAGAAATAGTTGCCCAAGCCGTCAGTAGTGGTGGGATTGGCGAGGGCTTGCGTCAGGCCGGGATCGGAGTAAATGAGCGCGAGCGGCGTGCAGGGCTGGCCGGAAGCGGGCATGGCGCAGACGCGAATGGTGGCTCCGGCAAGAGGGATGCCACGAGAGTTGAAAACGATGTCGTCTTTGCGCGTACCTTGCGCGTGGAGAAGTTGCACCGGCCCGGGAAGAATGTGCAGCGCGAGCGCCAGGAGTCCCAAGAGAAACGTCATTTTTAGAATGCGCGCGAATCCCGGGCGGGTGATCGGCCGCGGCGCGAAATGGAATCGTATCATCTGCGTTCCTTTGTTCAAGAAAAGCTTCCTGAGGGAATAGACACTGCCGCGAGGCTGAGGGCCTAAAGCTTTGCTGACACCTTGCGTTAGAGTAGCGAGGAGAAGAGCGTTCGTAGCTCGTCTTCTGTCAGGTGGCCGCTCGTAAACTCAGCAAGCCGCAGTTCGATCTCGCCTGCGAGCTCCTGCGTCGCGCTGGGCACTTTGTCGATGATGTCCCAAGTCTCGAGGTCGAACCAATCGCGGAATTGACTCAGTGAAATGCGGCGATCGAGGTATTCCCGAAGATGTTTGCGAACTCTAAAACGGAGCCAAAGACGCATATGTGCGAGTTACTCGGCCTCACGGCCCAGAAGTTCCGCCACTCGCTGGTTTCGGCCGGTAATCATTGGGGTCGAGGCAGGTATCGTACGCAGCGCGGTCAATCTGAATCCAGTCTGCCCCATTGATGCCCCGCTTATTCAATGTCGTCGGGCTAATTGGGTATGCGCAGGCCAGCTTGATCCAGCGGTTCTGGTCGCGGGCGATGCTGCGAACTTCAGTCGCTACCTCTGAAAGGTCTTGATCCTGACTGAAAATGACGGCCACATCGTACTTGTTCTCGCGAGCGAACCGGACGACGTCGAGCGCCAAGCGGACGTCAACACCTTTCTCCTGGCCTACCAGCACCGTGGTGGTCCCGCCGCCAGGAATTGTGACCGTTTGATTGCGGTATTTCAAATGACGAGTGAACGTTTTGATGCCACGAGTTCCCATGACAGCGAGTTTCGCGGCCCAGAAGTAGTTCCAAAACTGAGAATCGCGGGCTTCGGGCATTCCGGTATAGAAATGCGTTTCGACGAGTTGCCATGCATGCTGGTTCGCTACCCATTGAGCCAAAAGCAGCGGATCGTAGTTTGGATAGCCATACCCGAACGCTTGCTTAACGGCGTAAAACAGATTTTGGCCGTCTACAAAGACGAAGGCGCGCTTCTGGGTGGGTTCAGGCGGCACAATCGGGGCAAAAAAATAACCCCACCAGAGGCCTCGCGGCTGATCCGGCAGGGAGAAGATAGAGAAATTGTGGTTCGTTTAAGGTGAAATGTCAATAGGAGTTCTCCCTGGCCTTCCCTTTATCTTCTGGTTACCATTGCATAGGACCAACAGTTGCAAGCGGCTGGAACGCCATCCAGTAACGGACGTCAACCGGCAGAGCGCCCCTTGCGCGTGAAGAGGTTGCACCGGCCCAGGAAGAATGTGCAGCGCAAGCGCCAGGAGTCCCAAGAGAAACGTCATCGTTGTAGCGCGCGCGAAGCGGGTCTGGGAGAACTGCCGCAGCGCGAAATGTGATCGTATCATTGCTGTCCTTTGCGCAAGAAGGGGCTGGCCCGGCGCTTGAAAGCTAGGACTAAAGTCGTGATAGCCTAGCGACTCAATGCCTGACCAGACCAAGCTGTCTGTCGAAATACAACTGAATGCCAACGACATGTATCGCTATTCCATGACAACGTTGTTTCGCCGGTATCGATGGATTACGTTGTTTTTCACGGGGCTCGCCGTATATTTGGCTTTTGGATTCTCAAGGGAAGATTTCCATTGGAGTTGGAGCGTTGGAAACGTTTTTGCCCCGCTGTTTTTCTTCGTATTTTTCCCTTACGCCTTCTTTGTCGCGCCGTATTTTTCCTCGAAAAAGTATTTGCAACGCAATCCGAATGTGGCCGGACCGAAGAAATATACATTTTCTTCCGACGGGATCGATTTCTCGGGCCGCCAGTCGAACGGCCACCTCGATTGGGGAGGAATTGTCGAGGTCCGAGAAACACCGGCCCAGTTCCTGCTCTATTCCCAAACGACCGCTGCTCATGTAATCCCAAAGCGATTCCTAGCAAACGGCGATCAGGACACAACCCTACGAAGCCTTATCCGAACGAACGTAAAAAAGGCCAAGCTGCGAGATTAGCCTCTCATCACGCGGGGAATGTATTCATGGTTGACGATAATCACATAACCGTAATAGTTACGCTAACGCAGAAAGACTGCGCAATGGCGATGCGAGCCCTCGCCAGGGAGGGAACCGGATGGATCAAGCGCGTGGCGTTCTGGGTCAGCTTAGCCTTTCTCGGGTGGATGTTTTTCGCGTGGCTTCGCATTTCTGACCGATCGCTCCTCGCGGGAACGCTCGAAGTTGCGGGAGTCTTGCTATTTGTGATGGGCCTGTCGTACGTGGTGCCCCATTTTGCGGCCCGCTCGTTCGTGAAGAAAAACCCCAATAAGCTCGGACCCGTAACGCACTCCATAGGGCCAGACGGCACGTCTTATGAGGGCCAGCATGGGTCGGGACGAACTACCTGGGAGGCTTACCAACGAATTCGGGAAACCAAAGAATTATTTCTCCTCTACCCACAATCGACTTTTGCTCAAATCCTGCCGAAACGCTGTTTCGACAATCCCAGGGACATTGAAACCTATCGCCAGATCCTCCGAAACTACTACAAAGGCAAGCTTAAACTCTTGACGTAGGACTATTGCAGCTTGCGGGCCGTGATGGTGACTTGCACGATGTCGCTGGTGACGCTGGCGGGATAAGCGCCGGCGCTGAGTTCAGTGCCGCCGCCGGTGAATGCTTTGAGCTTCCAGTTATTGAGCGCGCTTCCCTGCACCGGCACGTAATAGCCGGAGTTGCCGTTCTGGCTGTCGGCGAAGACCTGAATAATTTGATCGCTCGGCAGTTGCGGAGCGACGGTCGTGAAGTCCAGCGTGTCGCCGCCGGTGGGATAGTTGCCGGAGAAGGCGAGCGTGCCGATGGCGTAGAAGAGATTGCTGCCGGAACCGTCTTCGTTGTTTGGCAAAAGCGTGATGGTGATGGGCATGGTTGCTCCTGAAATTGGAGGTTAAGGAAGTATAGGAAGTAAAGGAGATAAAGGTCCGGAGCTCCCGCGCGAAGGAACGCAGCACGGCGCCAACGGCGGCGCGCCTGCAGTTCGTTTGCAGAAAACGGCATCAACTGCGGTGCAATTGACAATTGAAGATTGCGACGCTCATCATTCGATTCCGCCGCTTGCGATGCTGGCAAACGACGCAGTGAATTGTTAAGAGCGGGGACGCTCGGCGGCGCTTTTGTCCTTTACTTCCTTAACCTCCTCGACCTCCTTTGCTTCGATTTCTAAAACGGCGTATAGCCGCTGCGGGCGGAAAACGGCCGGCGGCGGCGCGCGGATTGCTGTTCGCGGCGGACGGCTTGCGCGACGAGATCCTCGATGGCGTCAACGGCGGCTTCGTCCCATTTTTCGGCGAGCGGGCTGCCGCGCGACCAGGCCGCGAGCGCGGCCGTAGCGTAGGCGATGGCTTCCTGCCCATTGCGAATCAAGACCGGCGAAGTGGCGTCGGTGAAATCGGGATAGGCTTTGGCGTAACGCAAACGAATCTGGGTGTCCTGCGTGGCGCCGAGAAAATAGAGTCCGTCGGCGCGCCATTCCCAGACGCTGAGCGTGACATCCTGCACGCGCGAAGGCAGGCCGCCGTGCTGCGTGAGGTCCACCATCTCGAGGAAATCGTCAGTCGAGCCGTTGGGCCGCTCCCAGATTTTGATCGGGACGAGGAGATCGGTGGGGAGCTGATTGGGCGGCGCGGTGGCGTCGGTGATGGAAACTTGCAGCGACGTGTCCGTTTGCGCGACAGCGGGAACAACGAGCAGGACGTCGTCCTGGATGAAGCCGCCACCGCCGGCGTTGCCGAGCGCGCGCTGGAGCTTGCGGTACGCGGAGTTGGCGTACGGCAAAAGGACGGTGTCGGTGAACAGATTGCCTTGCGCGTCGTTGAGCAGCGAGCGCACGAGCGCGGTGATCTGGCCTGCGGAGTTGTATGCGCTGGATCCTACGACTGGCATCCCGATATTCCTTCCATTTATATGGACAGATAGCTACTGGACTAGTACAATCCGTGCCGCGTGGGGCGCGTTTTGGAGAATGCTACCAGTGGGGGTACTGGACGTGCCTCAGAAGCGCGAAGGCTGGCGACAGCCTCATGGGTTCGAGTCCCACATTCTCCGCTCCGCCTTCGCGCGCCGAGGTTGACAGGTCTGAAGCGATGCCGTACTCTGAAGACGCTTCTGAGGCGCGTCCAGTACGCGTAAATTTTTTAGGGCAGCCGTTCTGGCTGCCCTTTCTTATTTTGACGCCCGCAATTCTTTGCCAACAGACAGCTTTTTGTTGACCAACTCTTGGGGAACGGCGCTAAGCTATTTTCGACAGGGGCTGTGCTGGAGTTCATGGAGTTCCGCACAACCTGCACCAAATTCAGGGCGGCCAAATAGCCGCCCTTTTGTTTCGCCAAGAGTTTACCGAGACTCTCTGGCCTGTATGTTCGTGGTACTCTTAAGTTGCTTGGCGGGCGCGTCCAGTACGCGTAAATTTTTTAGGGCAGCCGTTCTGGCTGCCCTTTCTTTTTCCCCACATGCAACAGGATCGATCAATCATTGGGCAGCGGAGATTTCTGCAAATACGCGGCGACGCCGATGACGGCGTTGATCAATGCGGCGGCTGCCGCGATGCGCAGCGTCGCGCCGATGCCCGCTTGCAGATTGAAGTGCTGCGGATCAATGCCCACGGCCGCGAAGCCGGTGAGCACGCCGCCTGCGCCGCCGCTAACGCCGGCGGCCAGAATTCCTCTGAGCCAAATCTCTAGCCGAATGAGGTTCATAGTTGTGGAGCTACCCTGTTAGAGATATGCTCCTCCTGCTATGCTTGTACGCAATCCTCGATCTATGAAAATTGCGTTCTGCTTTCTAATACCGGTTGTCGTCGGCATTTACCACTGGTATAGCCAGAAGCAGTTTTCGTACTTGTACTCGCCCCAATTTCAACCCTTTGCCACCGATAAGATAGTTGGCGACGCTTTGCTCGCCCTGGCGTGCACATACTTCCTGTGGCACGCCTTTAGAGGTCGGCCCACAGGCGTCAGAGCGCATGATTCGTTTGCCACCGGTGTAGTCTTAACGATTTTGGCAATCAGCCTCACACTCAGTGGATTTGGCTATGAACGCCACGCATCGAAGATTGCAGTAGTCGCATTCCTCTATGCCGCCGCCGCAATCCTTTTCTGGTGGGCGTACAAAGGCTATCCCCTAGGCGTAGTCCGGGACCGCAATTAGATAACCGTAACAAAAGGCTGCTTGTGAAACGCGGGCGCGGCGTCGTCGAGGGTGTCGTAGGCCCAGGCGTCGTAGGCGCGGTCTTGGCGCGCTTCCCTTTCATACAGAGAGCGCCTGCTGCGAGCGCATGGCGCGCAGCGTGAAAATTCAATGGCGCGCGCGATGTGTTCGGCGGCGGTCGGCGTGAGCTGAATAAATTCGCCGCGCGGGCCTTCGAGCGTGAAGCAATGCTCGTACTCGCCGCGTGATGGATACGGACCGAGCGCGGGAATGCTGACACCGTTCTCGCGTTCGATCGTTTGCGCGTACCACGCGCGCGGCGAACTGTACGCTTCCGGAGGCACCCAGCGTTCGATGTGCCAGCGGTTGACTTGCGGATACTTGGGTTCCTGGCGCAACTCGACGACTTCGCGCAGCAGCGAGCCGGTGGCGGGATCGCGCTCTTCGAATTTGCCACCGATCCACGCGAGGCGATTCCATCCCCAGATCGCGCGATAGTTCGGTTCGCCGAAGCGGTTGATGCCGCCGGCATTTCGCAAACGTTGCGCGACATTTGTTGGCGTGTCGTGCGTTTCGCGTAGAACTCGAATCATTTGCTGCGTTGCGAGAAATCGAGACCGGTCACGACGAATTTTTGGCTGCCGCAAGCGAGAACGAGTTCGCTGACGGTGGAGACCTGGCCATCCACGATGGCGGGCTGCGTGCGTGTGGATTGCTGGCAGCGGAGAACGGCGCCGCGCTCTAGCTGTTGCGAACCAGACATAAGCTGAACGCCGATGTCCGGTGCAATCATCGGCCGAAAGTACGCCACGCCTTGCTCACGGTCCACACGCTGAAACACGAATATCAGCGGCTCGGTTTTGTTGCGCGCAACGGTAGCGCCGCACAGCAAAAGAACAATCCCGCCGATGAAGACTCTCTTCATCGTGCGCGGGAAAAGAGACTCGAGTTCATGTTATATATCGCCGGTGATCAAGAAGAAGAAAACGCCCCAACAGAAATGGGCGAAAAAGAACCGTGACAAAATGGCGGCCGCTTGCCGTCGCTGGCGAAAGCGTCATCCGGAAAAACAAAACGCCGCGACTTACCGTTGGCGACAGAAGAATCGCCTCAAATGGAATGCCTACATGCGTCGTTGGCGCAGGAGGAATCCTGATATGGTTCGCGCGCACACGCGCCGACGCTATCGCAAAATGAAGGAAGACCCCGAACGCTACGCCAAGCACCTGGCCGCTGGCCGAAAGTGGGCTGCTAAGCACCCCGAGACAATCCGCCAGCGGGCACGAACATATCGCAACAAGAATCTCAAGCAAGTGCGCGCTTACCACCGACGCTGGATGAATCGCTGGTACCGGACTCAGCTCGTGGAAGCGCGAAGAAGAGCGAGGCTGCGGCGGAAAAAGAACCAAGAGAAGTGGCGCAGATACGATCGAAGGCTATACCGCACGAAGCTAAAGACTAATCCTGCGTGGGTGGCGCAGAAGCTGGCGCGTGGACGGATGTGGGTGAGACAGAATCCCCTCAAACAGCGCCACAGAGTAGCTGTGTATCGCGCGCGAAAAGTAGGCGCGAGAGGCTCTCATACGTTGCAACAATGGATGAGCATCGTCCGTCTTTACGCTTGGAAATGCTTTTATTGTGGCAAAAGGCTCAATCGCAAGACACTCACCAAGGATCACCGCAACCCGCTCTCGAAAGGTGGAAGCGATTTTGCTAGAAATCTCGTTCCGGCCTGCAAGGGACGCAACTCGGGCAAGGCAGGACGACGGCGGTACAGAAAACGGAGAGAACGGTAAAGAAAAACCGTTCTCTCTGCCGTGTGGGCACAACGCACCCAGGATATCAATAGCCCTGGGGCCTAGCCAAAGTATCGATGAACGCCCCAGTGCGGGGATTGTCCGAGAATACTTGCATGGCCAAATCGAAATAAAAGATGTAGCTCGCCGCGATGCCGCCGCTGGCGCCGTAAATCGGGAACACCGTGTTGCCATTGACTTCGTAGAAGTCAATGTCCTTCAACACGGCGCGGCCCCAGTGCGAGAGGTCGAGGAAGTCCACGCGAGTCTGATCGGCGTTGACGCTGGACTTGATGGGAATGCCGCTCATGGTTTTGCGGCCGCTGAAGAGCAAGTCGAGATCGTTGCCATTGCCCGCGCCGCCTTCCTTGATGATTTGCGACACGGTGATGCCGAGATTTTCCCAGGCGTGCTCCTGCTCAACGGCCATGTAGGCGATCAGCTTGCCGACGTGGTTGATGCCCAACGATTTGCGGACTTTGTTGATGGCCAGGCGCACGTTGCTCGGAGTGAGCGCGGCGTTGCCGGCGTTGACGCGCGGGGTCTGCAACTGAATCGGATAGGTCGCGCGGTTGAGGTTGAGCCAGGTGCCGGTGGTGGCGTTGTTCTGGTGATATTTGATGCCGAAGAGCGACACGGGCTGCGCGCCGCTCAGGCCATCGTGGACGATGACGTCAGTGGCGACCGTGCCGCCGGGAACGGCGTCGACGGTAATCGTCTGCGCGGTGACCGGATCGGCGGCGGTGACGTTGCAGGAGCCGCGGTTAGTGGTCAGTGTGGTGTCGTAAACCTGGATGGTCTGTCCGGGGTAAACGAGCGCGGCGCCGCTGGGGACGGCCATCGTGAAGGTGCTGCCGGCGACGGAATTGATGGTGCCGAGGACGCCGTTGCCCGCGGTCTGCATGAGCTTGTCCAGAAACGCGCGGAACTGCTTCATGCCGTTGGCGACTTCGCGCTTGGTGGCGTTTTCAATGGCGCGTTCGCGGCCGGTGGTGGCGTACTCGACGAGCTTCGTCACTTCAATCGCGAAGCGGAAGAACATCGGCGAAACCTGCGCGACGTCATACGCCGTGCCGGAGCCGCGGCCGAGGTCGCCGCCGTCGGCGTTGTACGAGCCGGCTTTGCCGCCGGGATTGACCTGCAAGGGCAGGCGCATATTGCGGCTGGAAACTTTCTCCACGTCGCCGCGCTGCTGGATCATGGTGAGTAAGATATCGTCGCGTTCGTAGAGCAGGGGCACTTTGTCGCGCACCTTCTCGAGCTGCAACGCGACGACGTTCGCGTTTGCTTGTGCTGGCATCTGTTGTTCTCCTTAAAATTGCGTTCCCGGCACTGTAGTGGCCGGTCTTGAGACCGGTATTCCGAGTGGCGGCACGGGTCTAAAGACCCGCCACTACACGCGCGGAACCGCGAGGCGTCTCTTGAGAAGGCGCCGAAAGCTGGATGTCTCGTGCATCGGGCACGCCCCCGCAAGCGGGGTGCAGGAGCGCAGCTTGCGCTGCGCGGGGCAGCGCCGAAGTTGCGCTCCTGCGATGGCAACGGGGAGTGCCGTCACGCGAAGTTTTTCGAATGCAGGGCGCCTATCGAGAAGGCGCCGAAATCCTGCGGACGTTCGCAGCGATTCTGGTTACGTGTTGTTGCCGGTTTCGCGGTGTGGCGGCAAGTTTGCCGGCGGACGCGCGAGGGATGGTTCTATGCTAAAACGTACCAGCCGTTTCGCGACGCGAACCGACCCATAGCCGAATGAAATTCCTCGGGGGCATCCTCGTCCTGCTGCTGATTGGGCTGGGCTTCTATTTTTTCCGCATCTGCTCCGACCGCTTCATGTTGCTGCGCCACGCAAAGTCGTTCACGCCATATTGGTGGGGCATCGGCGGAATCCTGTCATTGATGCTTATTACGTTGGCCGTTTTCGCCGGGATCTTTCTGCTGCTCGGACCGTTTCATTAACGACCGCAAGCGCCAAAATAAAGACCAAGAGCACAGGCAGGAGTTCCTCTGCTACTACAGATCGAGGATTTGCTCGTCGCTCAGGCGGCGGTAGTCGAACCGGTTCTTTGCGGATGACCGCGTATCGGATCGCGGGGCTTGCGCTGGCGGCTTAGATTGAGAAGCCTCACCCCTGAAAGGGTGAGCTACATTCTGCGTGGCGTGGACGTCGCGAGACCCGGGAGCGGCGGTGGCTACTTCCCTTCTCGTCGAGGCGACATCGGCGCGCTCGCTCCGGGCGCGATGCGCGGCGAGCGTGGTTTGCGTCCAGTCGTGCAGCGCGCGTTTGGCGGCGCCGGGAACGAGTTGCTGCGCGCGGTCGTTGATGAGGCGAACGACTTGCGCGCGCGTTTCGTGGTCGAAGCGGCGGCCGGCGAGAATTTGCGCGACCTGTTCGCCGAGCTGGCGATCGCCCTGGAGAGCTTTCTCGACGTCGTGGCGAATGGCTTGGCTCAATCTTGCTTGCAGGGGAGCTGAATGCTGCGGCCCTGCAGAGGACGATTGATCCGCTGCGCTTAAATTGGGTAACGCCTGATGCAAGGCCCGTTCGATGGCGCCGCCGACACTTTTTTCGAGGTCGGCATTCGCGGCCTTTTCAAATTCAGCGTAGACGTTGTAGCTCACCCCTTCAGGGGTGAGGGTGTTTGTGGACGGCGCGGCAACGCTTTGTTGTTGAGGAGAACCCTCAGGCCTGAAGGTCTGAGCTACAGTGGCGTGCGGTGCGGCGGAGGTGGCGTTTGCGGTCGAAGCGTTCGGGCCTTGACTGAAAGCGCCGGGGGCGTTGGGCGTGCGGGCAGATGCGCCAGCGGCTTCGAGGGCGTGCAGGCCTGCGAAGACCATTTCGCGAAACGCTGCGGGATCTTCGCGCAGCATCATTTGTGCGAGTTCGGCGCGCGAAGCGCGAGCCTGCTCTGGCGTGCTGCCTTGCGCACCAAAGTAGGCGCGATCGATGTCGTCGAGCAGCCTGGCGCGTTCGGCGGCAGTTTTGGCTTGCGTCAAGCCGCCGGGATACAACTCGGCGACGGCGCGTACATCTTCGGGGTCTGAAAAAGCCGCGGGTGCTGCGGCAGTGTTGCCAGTCGCGGATGGTTGCGAGGCGGTGTCAGCGGCTGGCGCTGGTTGGCTCGCGTCCGCATGCTCAGCCGAACTCGGCAATGAGGCTGGCGGCGCCGCTTCCGCAAATTCAACGTCTTGCGACCCGCCTGCGCCGGCAGGCTCGGGAACGACCCCGAGAATCTGCTCGTCGGTCAGCGCGAAGATGTCGTCTAACGTGGAGTGGCCGTTAGCGCGCGGCGGCTCTGCGACAGAGTTTGTGTTGGCTTGTTGCACGGCTAATCCTTGTTCCCGGCAGCGGCTGGCGTCTTCGCGGTGTTCGTCGCCGGACTTTGAGAAGGCGCTTCCGTATTGGCGGCGTTGCCGAGGCCAACGCTCAGGGCGCGGAGGTGGGCTTCGGCGTGGGCGCGGACGTTGGCGAAGCCGGCGGGATTGGTCATGCGCGCGGCCTGGCCGGCTTCGGAGTTGGCCCAGCGTTTGCACTCTTCGAATTCGACGGCGTGATTGTCGAGGAGTTGATCCACCGGGACGGAGGGCAGCACGAGGACGTGACCGGTGTTCCGTGTTCCGTGGTCCGTGGAAGAGCTCGAGTGGTATGAGTTTGCTGCCTCTCCCATTGATGGGCCGACGCCATTTGCGGCGGGCAACCCTGGGGTCGCCCCTTCGGAGCGTGCGGTGTTGTAGGTCGCCCCTTCAGGGGTGAGACCTTTTTTGGCGGCGTCTGCGGGCTCGGCGGTCGAAGAAAAGGCCTCAGGCCTGAAGGCCTGAGCTACACCGGCCTGAGCTACAGAGCCGGGCGGTTGCATCTCGACGACGATGGGCGTGCTGGCTAGCAGCTGCTGGATTTCGCGGAGCTGTTTGTTGCGCGAATCTTCGCCGGGGACGACTAGTTCAGTGAGGCCGAGAACATTTTTGATGTAGCCGATGTTGGCGGGCTCGGTGAGCGCTTCCTGAATGAGCGGCTCGTTCAGCGTGAACAGTTGCTGCAGGACGGCGCGTTGCTGGGACTTGAGCCGCGGATACGTTTCGTCCGCTTCCGGATGCGCGCAGACGTTGCCTTTCAGATCGGCGGTGCGAATGGTGCGCGCGTCGAGGACGCCATCGGGTCCGAGCAGCGGAATTTCCGCGTCGGCGGGGCGATTCTGGCGGAAGCAATCGACCGCCAGCAAAAGCACGTCGGCATAAAATTGTTTCGTGCGGCGCCAGACGAGGCCGAGACGGCCCATGGCTTGATCGCGGGCGAGGGCGTAGCCGCTGGCGGTTTTCACGTCCTCCATATTTCCGCCAAAAATCGCGGGAAATAGGCCGGTCAAAAATTGCGCAACCGGGCCGATCAATTCCTGCTGATGCTCGACCATGTCCGGGGGCACGCGCGCCGGTTGCGGCTGAAAGAATCCCGCCGCGAGCGGTTGGCCGGGCCGCGCGCGCGCCGGAAAATGCGCCGCAGGCTCGGCAATTTGATTGGCGAGTGCGTCGAAATCTAAAACTTGCGGATCGGCGTAAATCGGCGGAATGCCGTACTCGTAAGTCTCCGCCTGCATGTTGGAGAGCACGTTGTAGCGCTCCTGCACTTGCACCAGCGAATCGCCGACGCTGGGGCGGTTCTGGCCATCCCCGGGCAGCGCATGCAGGACGCGCCAATGATCGTCCATGGATTCGCTGCGCGATTCGCAATAAACATCGCCGGCAAAGGCGCAGTAACAACCGTTGGGAAAGAGCGTGAGCAGCTCGTTGCGCACGGCTTCGTCTTCGATCGCGTAGAAAGCCCAGGGGCGCAGCCAGGTGCGATCGAAAGTGATGAGATTCATCAGCGCGTCGCCGGGATGAATCGAAGGTAAACCCTGTTCGACGCTGAGGCGCGAAACGCGCGCGTAAACGTCGTCGGGACCTTGCGCCGGCGCGGCTTCAATATTGTTGGCGACGTGCGGATACGCGGCTTTTAGCTTGGCGCGATGCACTTCCGCCTGCCACTGCAGGTACGGATACTCGTGCATCTCGTTGGCCCAGACGGGCGTGTTGAGTTCGAGGCCGCCGGCGATGGAGATGACTTCCTGGCCGTTGGGCACGCGGCGCGTGCCGATGACGCGAGGGACGGTGACGCGTTCGGCGCGGCGGAGGTTGGCGTCGGTGAGTTCGGCGCCGCAACCGGGACACGTTTGCGTAGCGCCTCCCTTCAGGGCGGCTTCCTTCTTTGTATAGTCCGTGCCGGCCGTGTCATCCTCACCGGATGCCGGGCTAAAGCCCGGCGCTACGACTTCTTTGCCGCAGTGGGGGCAGACGTAGACGTCTTCGCCGAGAGGAATTTCGATGGCTTCGAGAAGCGTTTCGTCGTGGAAGCCGAAGCGCTGGCCGTCGGCAACGTAACGGACGTACGCGCCGAGCTTGCCGTCGGTCCAAAGAAAGTAGCCGATTACAGAGAGAAGATTTTCGACTTCGTTGTTGCGCTCGATAAGTTCCGCAACGTCGCTGGCGGCGCGCGCGGCGGCGATGTCTTCGAGTGACTGCGCAGATTGCGGGTAGAAGCGCACGCTCGGAACGTCTTGCGAGAGCACCGCGATGAACGACAAGCCGAAGCCCTGGTAAAAATTCGTGACGAACTGGTAGCGCGGCATCTCCTCGAGTTCGCGATCGTCACTGAAGCGCTGCTCGAAAGGCAGGTGCCAGTTCATGTCGTTGGGATTCCACCAAGCGTATTGCAGGCCTTGCCAGAAGAGGCGCGCCTGGCGGATGCGGCGAATTTCGTTGCGGCGCGCGACGACGCCTTCGGTGCGGTATTGGCGAACGAGTTCGCGCAGCGCATTGACGAGGTCGGGCTTGAGGTCTTCGAGGCGCTCGTTGTTGGGGCCGAGGGCAGGTGGTGCGTCCACAGAATCCGTAGCGCCACCCTTCAGGGCGGCATCTTCGCTCGCGCGGGACGCATTGGCATCGTCGTCTAGTCCGGATGCCGGGCTAAAGCCCGGCGCTACAACGGACGCGGCGCCACCGGGGTAATTCCCATCCGCGGGCGCAAGAAAACCGGGCGGCAACGTTCCAATAGTGTTCGGGTAGTCGGAGCTCATGCGAATGTCTCGAAAATCGGAGCGAATCTCGGTGAATCCCTTACAAAGTGCACTTGCACGCGCCGCCGCGGGATTGCTTGCGGCGGTTTTGCTAACGAGCGGCTTGGCTCATGCGCAGGGTCAGCAAGACCCGAGCGCGATAAACCAGGCGCAGGCAGCGCCGCGACTGGAGCTGGTGCTAACGGGTCCTGAGAGCGTGCCGCTGCCGCGCAAGAACTGGCGGCCACTATTCACGGCGGTGCTGATCAATCGCTCGAACGAAGCGATCGTGTTCGTGCCGCCGCGCAACGACTGGTACGGCGAGCGGCGGCTGGAGTGGCAAGCCGTCAATTCCAAAGGCCAATGGCTCGACCGGCAACCGAATTACGCCATCGAATGCGATGTGCATGGCGTGATGCGGATGGTTCCGGACCTTCCGGGAGAATTGCTGACGGCTGTGCCGCCAAGACCAATCCGCGATGCCGATTTAGTCGTGCTGCA